>Ga0315268_10000369_pt1 | contig 53017 bp, 46 predicted proteins | sample C1_top_MG_FD_204535 | JGI IMG/M metagenome (GOLD analysis project Ga0315268, IMG submission 204535) | Sediment microbial communities from Yellowstone Lake, YNP, Wyoming, USA - C1_top | ecosystem: Environmental > Aquatic > Freshwater > Lake > Sediment | place: USA: Wyoming | collected 2017-08-01 | reverse complement strand
TTTCCGAGGGCGGATAAATACTATCCCCAGGGGCGAACCGCCAGCACCCGCGATCCATCAAATCCTTCCCACTGGAAGGCTCCTACGGGCAATGGGCAGTTATCCTGGTCCGGTCGGCAGCCGATATAGCTATCGAAGCCGCTGCGAGCCAGAATCTGGACCAGTCCACGGGAATGACCAAACGGATCAAAGTTAATGGCTGTGGTGGGGGAGACCCCAAACTTATCGGAGAAGTAACGCCTTCCCAGGAGAATCTGGCGCACAATGGATTCCCCGGAGGGCATGTTGCAATCCGGCTGCAGGTACCAGCCGCCCATGATGTGCCAGCGCCCCTGGCGCACCAGGTGCTGGATGCGCGCGAACAGGTCAGGCTCGAGTTGTTCCACCCAACGATATAGAATGACTTCGTTGTGATTGAATACAAAGTCTTCGAACTGCTCACACAAATCGGCTGCAGTGCGGAAGGTGCTGATGGCAGCCGCTGCGCCTTCTTCCCATTCCCACTGCCAGACCGGGTCGAGGTGAGCGTTGCAGATCAGGGAGATATTTCTTGATGTCGCAGGGGCGTTGCCCATATTAACCTCGTGCTTCCCTTTCTTCATAATCAGGAGCGGATTAATGTTTCCATTGGGCGACCACCTGGCTCCCACAGGAAATTTCAGCAGAAGGAGGGGTTTCTTCTTTCACCCCTGTACCATGCCCTTCACTTACCATGACAATCTTGAAGGTCTGTCTTTCCGGCATCCCAGGGTAGCTGCCACTGGTTGGCCCGGTGGTCAGGGTCCGGGTGGCATCTTCCCAGGCCAGAGGTGTCCAGGCAAACTGGTCGTTTTCGTAGGCATAACCGTCGCCTTCATCTCTATAGAGGGTGAATGAACCGGCTGCGCCAGGATAGATGCGCAGTTCGAGGGGCGCACCAGGTTTCTCGTCGGCATACTGAATTTCAGGGCCCAGCGGGAGGATTGAGCCAGCGCGCACGAACAGCGGCATGATCTCAAGCGGGGCTTCGACCCACAGGGTTTGCCCACCGGCGTAGCGTTTTCCCGTCCAGAAGTCGTACCAATCGCATCCGGTGGGCAGGTAGACCTTACGGTGCCTGGGTTGATCGTCGAGTGGGGTTGAATCTGGGCCGTAGTACATGGGTTCGGTCACCGGGCAGACCATCAGGGCGGGCCCAAACATGAACTGGTCACGAATATCGTAAACCTGCGGGTCGGAGCGGAAGTCGAACGCCAGCGCCCTCAGCATGGTGTAATCACGGTGGGTCTCCCAGCCGGCCAAAGAATAGATGTAAGGCATCAGGCGATAGCGCAGCCGGATGAATTTAACCAGCGTGTCGTAGGTGGCTTCGCCTGGCTGGCCGAATTGCCAGACTTCGCGCGGGGTATCGGTACCGTGCGAGCGGAACATCGGGAGGAACGCTCCCAGTTGGAACCAGCGCACATACAGTTCGCGATAGCCCAGGTCCTCACAACCCTTTTCAAAAGCTCCATCCCAGAACCATTGGATGCCGTTGTGTTTCACGAAGAATCCGCCAATATCGAAAGACCAGCGCGGGCTGCCGGTGATGGTGAAGTTCAACCCGGCTGGAATCTGATCCCGCAGGGTTTCCCAGCGCGCCGTCACATCCCCTGACCAGGTGATGGTTCCATAACGATGCTGTCCCGGATATGCCGAACGGGTCAGGTTGATCACGCGTTTTTGGTTGGTCACCGACCGTTGGCCTTCGTACATACCCTGTGAATGGAGCAGCGAATAAGCATTGATCATCTCCGGATCCAGGTATTTCTTGAATACTGCCGTGTTGGTCACCATCCGTTCCCAGGGTTCGGGTTTGACCGGTCCAAACCAATCGGGTTCGAAAGGTTCGGTGCTATCACACCACCAGCCGTCGATGCCATGCTGGAAAAGTCCCTGGTTGGCCTGTTGCCAGTACAGGGTGCGCGCCTGAGGATCGAAGGCGTTGTAAGTCGTTTGATCACCCAGCAGAAAGCCTGCGTCACGCATCTCCACATGGTCTGGGCCCTCGTTGCGCAGCTTTGGCCAGATGGATATCAGCAGGTGGGCGTGGAGCTCATGCAGATCCTCCATCATCTGGTCGGGGTGGGGGAAGCGCTCCGCATCGAACGACTTTTGCCCCCAAAGCTGTCCAGGCCAGGATAACCAATCTTGCACAATACAATCTATGGGGATTTCCCGATGGCGATATTCTTTGACAATGGCGATTAACTCATCCTGGGTTTTATAGCGCTCCTTGGATTGCACATATCCATAGGCCCATTTCGGTAAGAGGGTGGGTTTTCCGGTCAGGGCGCGCAGACTGGCGATGATCTCGTCAAATTCCGGTCCGTAGATGAAGTAGAAATCCATCTCGTCTTCCACTTCGCTCCAGAAATAGCTGCCATACATATCATCATGGAAATTGGCCAGCGAGTAGGAATCGAAGAATATCGCATATCCTTGGGTCGATACCATGACGGGCATGGCAACCTTCAGGTTGTGATGGTAGATCAACTGGCTTTGACCACGGTAATTGAGGATGCCCTCTTCGTGCTGGCCAAACCCATATATTGCTTCTCCATCGGAGAAGGCCAGGCTTAGCCGGGTTGAGTAAGCTTTGCGGTTCTCCAGCTCAATCTTGCGCAAGACCTTACTGTCTCTTTCTGATTCACGGACCAGCAGGCGACCGGCAGAATCCATCCAGGTAAATGCGCAGGTATCTTTGCTGATCTGCAGGCGGATCGAAGCGGTGGAAAGGGTGAGGACATGCTCGCTTTCTTCCCAAGACCAGGGAACTTCCTGCTCAGGCTGCGGTAGAACCATCAGGCTGGGCCGGGTGCTGAAGTCTTCCTTCAAAGTGTATTGGACATGGATCACCCGCTGGTTGCAGACCTGCAAGCACATCTTGCCAGAGCTTGTATGCAACTCAACCGATTTTTCATTCTTAGAAAAACTGATATATTTCATTGAGTCACCTCGTTTGTCTCACAGATAGTCATTCATCCACTTGAGTCGAAAAGTCCAGGCGCAGCACAATATCGTTGTAACGAATATCCATTTTTCCGGCATTGAGCGACGTGACGGTATAGGGGTTCTCGTATTGGGGATATCCACTCAACGGAACTTCATTTCCATTTACCAGGAAGGGATGGGAGTAACCAAAGGAAAGTTGCTCCCCCAGGAGCGTTTCGAAAGACACGGAAAGCCCATCCCATTGGATCGGCAGGCGAAGCACTTTCTCCTGGAAGGAAGAGAAGTCGCCATCCAGCGCTGCCCGTCCCAGGTGACAGATCCAGCCGACCCGGCGACCTGGCGAACGCAACTCTTTGAACGCCTGCGCGCCCTGGGTGATCAGATCGACACCCTGCGAAGAGGTGATCGCCAGGTAACCATCTTTCTTCCTGGCGAAAGCCCACTGGTCTCGCAGCATATATTCGTCAAATGCGCGGGCAGGAAAGTAAGCATGGGTAAAGCCCATCCGGTCCTGGGCCGGAAGATCGTAAAGTGCCACCAGGGCGTTCTTCCATTGTGCCACCCGCGGCAGGTGGGCATTCCCCACCCAAAAACCGGGTGCCATCCCTTGCTCTTCAAAGCAGCAGCCCGGGTTGGTGACGAACACCGTCGCCGAAGGGCCAAGAGTTGCCTGCCAGATCAGTTCCTGACTGCCACCACCTCCAGGCCGGTAGTCCTGGGCCGAAGAGAGCATATAATCTGGCGTCCGGTAGGCCACCTTGTTCAGCGGGGGGATGGAATCCCCCGGTTGGCTGGGGATGTGTTGTTCCCGGCTCCACATTTCCCCAGGCAGGTTGGTGGCAATATCGGCAAGCATGGCTGGAAGTTCATACTGTTCCATGACGGCCAGGCTGACATAGCCTTCAATACGGTGGTTGAAAATCCCCGTTCCCCACATCAGGCGGTTGATCCCGGCTGTGGGCTGTAAAAAGCCGCCTTTTAGATCTGGCGGTGAAACCCGGCGCTGTGGGGCGCACAGGATCCCCTGGTAGGAGTTCAATGCCAGAGAAAAGAATATCTTATCCATGAGCACCGTCGCCAGTTCGTGCAGCTGGTCATCTTCCACCAGGTCAACCAGCAGGGAAAGGGCGACCAGTTCACGGGTCAGTTCCTCGCTTGACCCCCAATCTGCAAAACCCCAATTAGCCCGATCCAGCAACCAGGAGAGTGCCAGTTCTGTACCCTTCTGGAAATGCCATTGGCCGGTCTGTCCGGTGTTTGAAAAGGTCTGGTCTGGAAAGCGCTGCCCGGCGAGGATTTCACAGGTGTGGAATAAAATCCGGTCGCATTCACGGGAGAAATCCAGGAAGTCGTGGCCGGGTTCGTCCTGTCCATAGCGATAGTTCCAGACACATTCTTCCAGAGGTTGGCGGATTTCCTCCGGAAAACCCGGGTTAGCGGAGAAGCGATAAATCATCCCCAACAGTCCCGCCAACTGAAGGACGCTGCCCGCCAAACGTTGGTTCACCTGGTCAATAGCCACCAGGAGGGTTTTCTTATCCACCCGGATCCACCAGCCCAGGGCCATCTTGGCGATTTCGGCGTACAGGTTATTCCTCTGTTCGGTGGCTTTTAACAGCCCTTCCTGGCATCGCTGCGGATAAGTTCCGTAAATCTCGGTCGAGTAAGGTGTATTCCCTGCCGTCCAGAACGGGATATCTTTCTTGATGCGCATGTTCAATTCGTAGTATTCCCACACGCGCGGCAGGAGTTCCACCTGGTAGCGCCCAGGGGATAATTCAAAAGCATAATTCAGGGGGATACGCTGGCCCGGCTTTCCCTCGAGAGCGCCATCTCGAAAAATGATGTTGGCGGAGTCCATGACCCGGATCGTAACGATCTCTTCGGCAAACGGAGCATCCGGAAGGTAGAGGGCGATTTCCTGATCGCGCTCGAAGGCATCCCGTTCGAGGGAGACCCCGGCGAAGAGCTGCTCCATGTGGCTGCGTAGCTCGATTAACCTGGGGATGATCGTCGTAGGCAGGCGAACCGAAACTACCGCGCCGCTTTCGCCATTTGACCTGGAACCGAGGGGGGTGCCATCCGGTTGGACCATTTGCAAGGACATAAAATGGGCGCAATCCCCTACGGCCAGGTTTTCAAAGCGAACGAAAATTTTATGGGCTCCCCGCCTCAACCGGAGCGCAACAACCAGCGGGTCAGGCTGTTGATCGCAAAAAGTTTCCTTCCGCAACACGTGCTCCCGATTTACCCAGAGATCAGCCGGGCCAGGTGCGGTCAAGCGGAGTTGCACATCCAGCTCCAGTTTGCTGTAAATCCGGGTAAATGCCCAGGATCGGAGGTAGCGACCGGAAGAGTAACTATCGGAATGGTTCACCAGGTGATCTTCCAGGCAGCCGTAATACTCCCAGGAACCTTGAAATTGACCGATTGTAAAAACGCCATCGGTTAATTTTCCGCGCACAACCGGTTGGCCCTTTATTTGCAGATCGGGAACGTAGAATCGCTGAGCAATCTCTTGCCGGAAAGCCGGACCGGGAACGCTATCTATTCCCTCCACCTGCAGGGCCTGAGGGCCAGCCACAAGCCAATTGTGAATGAAACCGTTATGCAGATCGTAACGGAGGTAAGAAATGGTCATAATAATGAGGAGCTCCTTGAGGTTGGCCCCCAGCCCAGTCAGGCCAAAGTCGCATCAGCCATGAAGGTAGGTATCGAGACCAGCCAGGCTCAGTTGGTCGGTAAAATGACAGGCCGCCAGGTGACCGGGGGAGACTTCACGCAGTACAGGCATTTCTTCCGTGCAGACTTTTTGGGCGTACTTGCAACGCGGGTTGAAGTAACATCCAGAAGGCGGGTTTGAGGGGTTGGCAACCTCGCCGGTGAGCACAATCCGGTTTTTAACCGCCAGGGGGTCCGGCTTGGGAACCGCGGAAATGAGCGCTTCAGTATAAGGATGCCTGGGATTAGCGAAGATCTCCTCTGTCTCTGCCAGCTCAACCAGCTTGCCTACATACATCACTGCTACCCGGTTTGAGATATGTTTCACAACACTGAGGTTATGCGCTACGAACAGATAGGTGAGACCAAACTGACCCTGAAGATCCTGGAGCAGGTTGAGGATTTGGGCCTGAACGGATACATCCAGGGCCGAAACGGGTTCATCACAGACGATGAACTTGGGGTTCACCGCCAGCGAACGAGCAATACCGATGCGCTGGCGCTGCCCGCCACTGAAGGCGTGTGGGTAGCGGCTCATATATTCCGGGCGCAAGCCCACAATTTCCAGCAGGTGAGCCACCTGTTCATCCAGTTCCTTCCCTTTGCTGATTTTATGCTCCACCAGCGGTTCGCCGACAATTTGTTTCAGGGTCATGCGTGGGTTGAGGGAAGAGTATGGATCCTGGAAGATCATCTGCATATTCCGCCAGGATGTCCGCAATTGGCTCCTATCGAGCGAGCGGATATCCACGACATGGTCATCCTCATGAAAAAGAACCTCGCCATCGTCCGGTTCAACAATCCTCAAGATGCAATTCCCGGTCGTCGTCTTACCGCAACCGCTCTCACCTACCAGGCCAAGCGTTTCGCCTTTGGAAATATTGAAACTGACCCCATCCACAGCTTTTACGATGCCCTTGACCGTTCGAAAAGTTCCGCGCACGATTGGGAAGTATTTTTTCAGATTTCGAATTTCCACAAGGTATTCTGTCATGATGACTTTCCTTCTGAATACAGGTGGCAACTTACCCAATGAACCGGACTCACCGGGATTAATCCAGGCACTTTCACATCGCAAAGATCTGGGATCATCTTCAGGCAGCGGGGATGGAATGGACAACCCGGAACCTGAGTGTAAGGATCTGGAACAGACCCGGTGATGGGTTCCAGGCGACCGCCGGATTTGTCGCTCAACTTCGGTATCGAGTGAAGCAAAGCCTGGGTATAAGGATGTTTGGGATCGTGAAACAGATCAACCACTGCGGCGCTTTCCACTACCCGCCCCAGGTACATGACCACCACATCGTCGGCCATTTCTGCGACCACACCCAGGTCATGGGTGATAAACATGATCGACATGCCCAGGTCTTGCTGAAGCTTACGCATCAAATCCAGGATCTGGGCTTCTGTGGTCACATCCAGCGCAGTGGTCGGCTCGTCAGCGATCAGTAACTGCGGGTGACAGGCCAGGGCCATGGCGATCATCGCTCTTTGCCGCATTCCCCCACTGAGACGGAACGGGTATTCGTCCACGTTTTTTTCCGGTTGTGCAATCCCAACCCGGGCCAGCATCTCAATAGCTCGCTTTCTCGCCTCGCGCGGTTTTAAGTTCTGGTGCAGAGCAATCCCCTCCTCGATCTGGTTGCCGATCGTGTGGATGACGGAGAGGGAGGTCATCGGTTCCTGGAAGATCATGGCAATTTCCGCCCCCCGAATTGCCCGGATTCTCTTATCCTGCCAATCCATCTTTGCCAGGTCAGTCACCTCTTCTTGATAATTTGTGCCGTCCTGGTTGACTAATTTGTGGTAAAGAATTTCGCCACCAATAATCTTTCCTGGCGAGGGCACGATTCTGAGGATGGATTGGGCAGTGACGCTCTTCCCACAACCGCTCTCGCCTACCACCCCCAATGTTTTACCGCGATAAATATTGAAACTCGCATCATCTACAGAACGGACAATTCCCTGGGGCAGATAGAAGTAGGTCTTTAGATTTTTCACCTCAATTAACAGGTCCGAGGATTCATTCATGATGATCTATCCTGATTAAGCGTAAGGATCGGCTGCATCGCGGAGTCCATCCCCCAGGAAACTGAATGCCAGGGTTGTCAGAATGACGAACAGGCCCGGGATCATCAGCCAGGGAGAAAGGACAATGGTCCGGACGTTTTGGGCATTCTGGAGCAGCACACCCCAGCTGATCGCCGGCTCGGCCAGCCCCAGGCCAAGGAAGCTCAGGGTCGTTTCGCCCAGGATCATCCCTGGCACTGCCAACGTGATGTTCACGATCAAATAACTTGCCGTGGCGGGAATCAGATGTTTGCGGATGATCGAGGCGTTCGAGGCACCCGAAAGCCTGGCTGCGGTCACAAAGGTTTCTTCCCGAACCTGAAGAATCCTGCCCCTGACGACCCGCGCTAGCCCCGTCCAGCCAATGACTGAAAGCACCACCGTGAGCGCAAAATAGGTTTTCACCGGGGGCCAGTTCCCGGGGATTGCAGCACTCAACCCCATCCATATGGGGATCTGCGGCATAGAAATCAGGAACAGGATAACCTGCTGGATGATCGTATCCACCTGGCCGCCAAAATAACCCGAAATCCCTCCAATAATGACTCCCAGGATAAAGCTGACGGCTACACCCAGCAGGCCAATCGACAGGGAGACCATAGCCGCCAGCACCGTACGGCTGAAGAGATCGCGGCCCAGGTTATCCGTGCCAAACAAGAAGATTTGCTTTCCCCCCTCGGCACCAAAGAGGTGGAGATCCATCGGGATGAATCCCCACAATTTATATTTATCATCGTGGACAAAAAGCCTGAGAAGAGTGATCTCATCCTTGTTTTCCTTGAATTCAAGAGCCAGCGTTTCGGTGTTGCGGCTCTTGTCAATCCCGTAGATATACGGATGGAAAGTTCCCTTGTCAATCCAATGGATCGTCTGGGGCGGGAGAAACAGGAATTCTGACCGGCGGTCTCCATTGTAGGGTGCAATAATGGGGGCAAAGATAGCCGACAAATAGAACACGACCAGGACGATTCCACCGGTGATCGCCATTTTATGGCGCCTCAATTTCCAGAACATCAGCGTCCATTGGGAGGCCTGGTACAGGTCCTCTCCCGAGCGGATTTTCTTTACTGCAACCTTTGTCGACAATGCGTTAGCGGTCATCTGATCCACTCCCTATTCGTAGCGGATCCGGGGATCCAACCAGGCCAGCAATATTTCTGAAACGAACATCCCAATCACGGTCATGAAGGTGAGAAACATTATCAATGTTCCAGCCAGATACATATCTTGCGCCAGAAGCGCCTTTAGAAGCATTGGACCGATGGTAGGCAGGTTCAACACGACCCCCGTGATGGTCTCACCCGAGACGATGGCCGGGAAAATGTAAAGGATGGTGCTGGCCAAAGGGTTCAGCGCAAACCGCAGAGGATATTTGAGTAAAATGCGCAGTTCATTTAAGCCTTTCGCACGCGCCGTAATCACATAAGGCTTTCTGAGCTCGTCTAATAGGGAAGCCCGCATCACGCGGATCGTCCCGGCTGTGCCAGATAAGCCGACCACGATCACGGGCAGCGGAAGGTGTTTACATAAATCCAGGAACTTCGCCCAGCCCCAGGGCTGGGTTAACATGTCCCGGGAATAAAGTCCGCCCGGATTAACCCCGAAATATTTATATGCGGCAAATACCGTGACGAGTGCCAGAAGAAACCCGGGGATAGCCAGCCCAATGAAACCAATAAAGTTGAACAGGTAATCACCGATCGAATATTGGTGAGTAGCCGAATATAGCCCGATGGGAATGGCAATCGTGTAACTGACCACCAGAGCCAATACGGAGATCATGATCGAATAACCCAACCGTTCGCCAATCAGGTCCTTGACCGGGCGATTTTGTTGAAACGCAAAGCCGAAATCGCCGCGCGGGAAACCGCTCACCCATAACCAATATTGCACAGGCATGGGTTGATCCAGGCCATATTGGCGTCTTAAGTTATCAATGCGCGCCTGGTCCACATCCTGCCCGGATGCTTTGAGCTGGTTGATATAGGTGGTCAAATAGTCGCCGGGAGGGAGCTGGATGATAATAAAGGCAATCACCGAGGCTACGAATAGCAGTACAACAGCTAAAAGGATTCGCCTGAGGAAATATTGTGCCATCTGGTGGGTTCCTTCTTAAATACTGCTAGAGCTAAACCACATCCTAAGAAAGTGGCTACTACCTATCATAAGGTTTTTAATCTGAGGAGAGGGGGCATGGGGCTGAAAAAGCCTCCCATGCTCCCTCTCTGAATTATACTGGAGAATACAAACTACGCGGCAATCTCCGGATGATCAAGATCAGGCCTGGCGGAACCAGGTTGCGGTGAACAGGCTGCGAGCGAAGCCAGTGTCATCGCCCATATAGCCGGTCTTCGGGATGTTCTTGATATCTTTCTTCACAATCACTGGCCAGGCGCTGAATCCAACCGTGCCAATGACACGCAGTTTCTCGAGGATGCAAAAATCGAAGATCTTGGTAGCCAGGCGCTTATACTCATCCTGCGTGGTGGCGGCGTGCCAGGCTTCGATATCCTTGAAATGTTGCTTCCAGTCATCCGGTGGCTCGATGCCTTGCTTCCCTTCGGTATTGTACCAGCGGTACCATTCATTGGTCGCCGGGTCTTCACCGAAGATGCCGTCCGCTACAATCTTTCCAGATGCCGGAACGTAGATGCGTGACTCGTTGGTGCGGTCGGTATGCCAGACACCGACCATCAATTCGTTGGTGGTGCCGCGGGAGAATAACAGATCGCGGTCGATTTCCTTGTATTCCGTCTTTACACCCACGGCTTTCCAGTGCTGGACGACCAGTGCGATGACATCCTTGGCAGGCGAGTCGATATTGGTGGTGTATTCGATGAGCAAATCCAGGGTCTTGCCATCTTTGCGCTTGCGGAAGCCATCGGCATCGCGCTCCTTGAGGCCTAATTCGTCCAGCAGAGAGTTGGCCTTGTTCGTGTCATACTGGGCGCAATGATCTTCCCACTCTTTTTTGAAGAAGCTGACCTCAGGGTTGGGAGCGGCCTGACGCTGCACACCGGTTCCCAGGAAGACTACATCCTGGACCTCCTGCCGGTTGATGGCGTAGGACATGGCCTGGTTCCAGCGGGGATCCAGGAAGATCTCCTGAATTGCCTTGTCTTTGTAAGTGAAATTGAAGGCAAAGGATTCATCCGATCCACGCGGGCTACTGAACCGGCGCACTTCATAGCCGCCTTTATCGGCGCCATCTACGAAGAGCGGCATATCCTTCAACTTGGTATTGAAGGCGGCATAATCGGCTTCACCAGCCACGACCTTCAGGTTGTAAGTCTCCTGGTCAGCCACCAGCACTTCCAGGACATCCGCGAAATAAGGCAATTGGTTGCCATCCTGGTCGACGCCCCAATAGTAGGGATTGGCATCATAAGTCTGGTTGGTCGGCGAAGAGGTCTTGATGAGCCAGGAACCCAGGGCAGGCACTGTGCCTACATACTTGCCGCCCATTGGGTTCTTACGGGCGCCATAGTACGCCACCCAGGTGTCAAAGCCTTCTGCCTTGGCTTCGGCCTCAACATCGGGATTGTAGGTCTTATGATATTTCTTCAGGTAGTGAGCCGGGGTACCGGTTGGTGAGCACCACCACATGGACGCCCAATAGCGAAGGGTATAGGGGAAGGTTGGGTTGGGTTTTGACCAGGACAGCTTATAGGTGAAGTCGTCAACGACCTCCAACGCGCAGAATTCCGTCCCCATGGTATAGCCAAATCCAGGGGTAGCGGAGCTAATCTCTTTGTTGGTGGCATCATCATCATGCCAGAACTTGACATCTGCGGTGGTTACCGGCTCGCCATCCGACCACTTTAGGCCCTCGCGAATGTGGATCGTGAACGTCGTGGCGTCTGGGCTGACTTCGTAGCCCTTGCAGAAATCGGCAAAGATACTGCCGTCTTTATTGTTTTCGCCAAAACTGCCCTGGAACATCTCATGGCCAAAGTCACCGAAGGTGCCCAACGAGAGCAGGTGAAGCGTATCGGAATACACCCCTATTCCATCTACATTGGGGAGAACTCGGGGTTCTGCTGGCAGGCGTTGATCGATGGGCGGAAGCTTGCCATCCTTAACCAACTGGGCATGCTTGGGGGATTCTTTGTATTTTGATACCGGCGCGGCCTCTTTGGTTGGTGCCTCGGTGGGAGGCGGTGCCAGGGTTGGTGCCTCGGTGGGAGGGGGAGCCTGAGTTTCACCTGCTGGAGCAGTGGGCGCGGGTGCAGTGGTGGCAGTTGGACCACAGGCGCTGAGAATAACACCAGCCGTTCCGAGTGCGCTGATACGTAAAAACTGTCGACGTCCTATTTTCTTACTTACCATCTTAGCCTCCTAGAGAAAAAATGTGATTGGCGACTTGAAGCAAATGCAGATCATGCGATTGGGGAATCACCTCCTTTTTTAGGACCTTCACAGGAATTAAAATAGGAGACACAAACGTACTCATTATCGCACACTTCAGGCATTATGGCAAACCTGTCAAGGATTTGGTTTTCAAAAAGATCGGATTGTAGAAAATTGAATTTATGTTGCCCAGTGTGCATTGTTCGTTGCTGCTCCCGATGGCTTGTAACCAAAGACATGCAAATCGAATAGAATTAAGGCATGCCTACCATCATCCTGGAAACCTTGCACCTCACCAGGCGCTACGGCGACCTGCTGGCAGTGCGCGATCTCTCCCTGCAGGTACAGGAAGGTGAGATTTTCGGCTTCCTGGGACCTAATGGGGCAGGCAAGACCACTTCCATCCATATGATGTGCGGCCTGTTGCGGCCGGATGAGGGCGAGGTGCGCATCGCCGGGCGGCGTGTTCAGGGCGGTGACCCGGAGCTGCGTGCCCAAATTGGCATGTGCCCACAGACCAACATCCTGTGGAGCAAGCTGACCTGCCTGGAGCAGCTCGAGTTCAGCGGGCAGATGTACGGCCTGCCGGGCAGGCTGGCCCGCCGGCGCGGGCAGGAGCTGCTGGAGACCTTCGGTCTGGCGGAGAAGCGCCATAAGCTGGCAGGCAGCCTTTCGGGCGGGATGCAGCGGCGCTTGAACCTGGCCCTGGCGCTGGTGCATGGGCCGCGCATCCTGGTGCTGGATGAGCCGGAGGCTGGGCTGGATCCGCAATCGCGCCTGCTGGTGCGCGAATATATCCGCGCCTGGGCCGGTGCCGAGGGCCGTACGGTCATCCTGACCACCCATAACATGGACGAAGCCGAACGCCTGGCCGAGCGGGTGGCGATCATCGATCATGGTGCCCTGCTGGTGCTGGATACCCCCGAGGCGCTCAAGCGCCGCCTGGGCGAGGGCGATGTGCTGGAGATTGAGCTGGCAGGGGATGGCGGCCCGCCAACCGAACAGGCTTTGCCGGTCGTGAAACCCCTTAGCCAGCAGGTCAACCTGCTGGGCCAGACGCTGGTGCTGCGGGAGCGCAATATGGTCGAGAAGATCACCCCACTCACCCAGGCACTCCAGGGCGCCGGTTTCCAGGTGGGGGCGGTGCACTTGCGCGCCAACAGCCTGGAGGATGTCTTTATTGGATTGACCGGCCGGAGTCTGCGCGAATGACCCATCTTTCCCGCCTGTGGAACATTTTCCGCATCACCTGGCTGGAGCAGCGGCGCAGCCCGTGGGACCTGCTGATGGTGCTGCTGCTGGCCCCGGCCTTTCTCTATATGTATTGGGCATTTATGGGCGGTGGCTCGACCTCTTACAAGGTGCTGGTGATCAACTCCGATCGCGACCCCTGCCCGGTAGGGGGAGCCGGGCAAAGCTGCGCAGAACAGGCCATCCAGCGCATGTCGCAGCTCACCTACCGGGGTGGGACGCCCATCCTGCGACTGACCCTGCTGGAAGAACGGTCAGAGGCTGAAAAGCGGCTGCGTGATCGGACTGCAGCGGCGCTGGTTATCTTCCCGGAAGAATTCAGCCGGGCTATCTCCGCCGCGCGCCTGGGCCAGCCACCCCCTGAGGCCAGCGTGGTGCTGGTTGGAGACCTGGCAAATCCCTACTATTCGGTCGCGGCGATCATGACCAGCGCCACCCTGGAGGACTACCTGCGCCAGGTTACGAACCAGCCGCGCCCGGTGCAGATCAGCGAGCAGCCGCTGGGCGGTTCAGGCTCGCGCTCCGAGTTTGAGATGTACGTGCCGGGCTTGCTGATCGCGGCGGTGACCATGATGATCTTCTCGGTGACCATCGCCGTCACCCGGCAGATCGAATCCGGCACGGTGCGCCGCCTGCAGCTCACCCGCATGACCGCCTTCGATTTCCTGGGCGGAATCAGCCTGATGTACCTGTGGATTGCCCTGCTCAGCGTGGCGCTGTCAATCCTCACCGCCCAGGCGCTGGGTTTCCGCAGCCAGGGACCGCTCTGGCTGGCCTGGCTGATCTACGTTCTGACCGCTCTCGCCTCGATTGGTGCCGGCCTGATCACCGCCTGCTTTTCCGGCACAGCGGCGCGAGCGGCGATCATCGCCAATTTTCCGCTCATGCTGCTGTTATTCTTCTCCGGAGCCGTCTTCCCCCTGCCGCAGGTACGCCTGTTCACCATCGCCGGACGCACCATCGGGTTGTTTGACCTCCTCCCCCACACCCATGCCGTGACCGCGCTCAACAAAGTGCTCTCGCTGGGGTCTGGGGTTTCCGAGATAGGATTCGAGCTGGCGGCGTTGGCAGTGCTCTGCGTGGCCTATTTTGCCGCTGGTGTCTGGTTGTTCCAACGGATGCATATGAGAGCCAGGTAGCGCTTTCTGCAGGGATGCCCGGTGATTGCCAGGGGAAACCCGCTCTGCTTTCTCGATTCCCAGGTGAGACTACCATCCAAAAAATGTTACAATAGGAGACGTTTCGTCAATATCCGTTTGGAGGTAAGTGTATGCCTGAAACCCTCAAAATTGCCATCCCGATGGCGGGGCTGGGGACGCGCATGCGCCCTCATACCTGGAGCAAGCCCAAGCCATTGATGGCAGTAGCGGGCCGCACCGTTCTGGATTATGTGCTTGACCAGTTCAAATCACTGCCGGACCCGGAGAACGCCGAGTATGTCTTTATCATCGGGCCTGGTCCGCAAAATGACCAGCTCAAGAAGTTCATGGAAGAAAAGCATCCCGAGAAGAAGGTGCATTACGTCATCCAGCACGAGATGCGTGGCCAATCCGATGCGCTCTGGCAGGCGCGTAAGTACCTGAAGGGCCCCTTGCTGATGACCTTCTCGGATACGCTGATCGAGACGGACCTGGCGTTTGTCCAGGAAAAAGTCGTTGACGGCGTGGCTTGCGTCAAGGAAGTGCCTGACCCGCGACGCTTCGGTGTGGCAGTGGTTGACCCACAGGGTGGTATTACGCGCCTGATTGAGAAGCCCCAGGATCTCAGCAACAACCTGGTGGTGGTTGGCTTCTATTTCTTCCGCGATTCCGAGCAGCTCCTCTATGCCATCGATCAGCAGATGCGGCGCAAGATCACCCTCAAGAACGAGTACTTCCTGACGGACGCGGTCAACATCCTGCTGGAGGGCGGCGCTAAATTCCGCATCGAGAGGATCGAGACCTGGTTGGATGCCGGCACCCCGGAGACCCTGCTGGAGACCAACCGCTACCTGATGGACAAAGGCAATGAAAACAGCATCCTGGCCTCCCGGCGGACCGGAGTGACCGTGATCCCGCCGGTTTTCATCCACCATTCTGCCCAGATCGAGAGCTCGGTGATCGGCCCGTATGTCTCGATCGATAAGGACTGCCGGATGAAGAACGTGATCATTCACAACTCGATCATCGGCGAAGGCTCCATCATCCACCAGATGATGCTGCAGGATTCGTTGATCGGTCAGGAAGTGCACCTGGAAGGCCAGGCCATGCGCTTCAACCTGGGGGATAACTCTTGGACGATGTAGCCCGGGTCGAGTGCTATTCTGGCCACCAGTATGCTGAGCGTCCAGTGGCATTTTACTGGCAAGGGCAGCGCCTGGAGGTGCAGAGCGTGCAGGCCACCTGGCGTATCCCGGAGGGACGGCGATTCCGCGTCCGGACTGTTGGCGACCAGGTGTTTGAGCTGGTGTACCTGGAAGATTCTGGCCAGTGGCAGGTGCAGCCGGTGTAGATGATCATTGCACCGGCTCAAGAAAACAAAACCGTCAAACATTCAAGGATTGGATCACCATGAGCACAACCGCCAGAGCATCCTACCTTTCCCGGCGGGTGGCTGGACTGAAACCCTCCGGCATCCGCAAGTTCTTCGATATTTCAGCCTCTATGCAGGATGTGATCTCACTGGGGATTGGCGAGCCAGATTTCACCACGCCTGAATCGATCATCGAGGCGGGGATCCGCTCACTGCGCCAGGGGAACACCCACTATACCTCCAACGCCGGCCTCCTGGAGCTGCGCCAGGCGCTTGCTGGGCACCTGGAGAAGATGTACGGCGTGCGCTATGACCCGCAGAGCGAGATGGTCATCACCGTGGGCGTCTCGGAGGCGCTCTACCTGGCTGCCACGGCCTTGCTGGATCCCGGCGATGAGGTGATCATTCCCACCCCGTGCTTTGTGGCTTACCAGGCGGAGGTCGTCCTGGCGGGTGGGGTGGCGGTGGAGGTGCCGGGCTGCATGGAGGATAACTTTGACCTGAACATCAGCGCCATGCAGCAGGCTATCACCCCGCGCACCAAGGCCATCCTGATCGGCTATCCCAGCAACCCGACCGGGGCAGTGGCCGCGCGCCAGACTCTCACCCAGCTGGTGCGGTTGGCCGAGCAGCACGACCTGATCATCCTCTCCGATGAGATCTACGACCAATTGGTCTACGGTGTGCCGCACGTGTGCGTGCCAGCCATCCCGGGCGCCCGGCAGCGCACGGTTTTGCTGGGGGGATTTTCCAAGGATTACGCCATGACTGGCTGGCGCATCGGGTACGCCGCCGCGCCAGCTGAGATCCTCAGTGGCCTGGCGCGCGTCCACCAGTTTACGATCATGTCCGCCCCGACCACCGCCCAGGAGGCCGCAGTGGAGGCACTGCTGCACTGCGACGAAGATGTGGCCGAGATGCTGGCGGAATATGACCGGCGCCGCAGGTTGATCGTCAAGGGGCTGAATGAGATCGGCCTGCCGACCTTTGAGCCGCACGGCGCTTTTTATGCCTTTCCCAGGCTGGCTGCCAGCGGGTTGGATGATGAGACCTTCTGCGAGCGGCTGCTGGAAGAGGAGAAGGTGGCGGTCATCCCCGGCTCGGCCTTCGGGGCAGGCGGCGAGGGCTTCGGGCGGTGCTGCTACGCTACCTCGTATGAGCAGATCGAACAGGCGCTGGAGCGTATGCGCAGGTTTGTGAACCGGCTTTAATTTTCTGAGAAATAGCCATTAAATCAACACACCCCGAAAGTGGTATTCGGGGTGTGTTGTTTTGAATAGAAAGTTTTATTGCCGGCCGCCCAGCATCGAACTGAGGGTGTTGATCAGGGTGCTGGCCACCAGATTGCCAGATTGGGCATGGTGGGGGGTATTGTTCATCTGGCTGCCGGCCATCACGGCATTGACCAGGGCTTGCATGGTCGAGCCGCCCTGCTGAGTGGTCTGCAGGTAGGCCATCCCGGCGGCAAGCAGGGAGTTGAGGTCGATTCCACCCGCTCCCTGGCTGGCGGGTGCAGCCTGAGCCTGGGAGGCTTCCGTCCCCCCGCCCAGGAGCGCTCCCAGCAGGCCGCTCATCATATCGGGCTGTTGAGACTGGGCTGGCTGAGCAGGTTGTTCAGCCTGCCCGCCGCCTAGCAACGCCCCTAGCAACCCGCCCATGCTATCATCGGGCGTGGCCTGAGTGGGTTGGGCAGTCTGCTGCCCGCCCAGCAGTGCTCCGAGCAATCCGCCCATGCTATCGCCTGGCATGGCCTGGGTGGGTTGGGCAGCCTGCTGCCCGCCGCCCAGCAGTGCCTGCACCAGAGTCATGGCATTTTGAGCATTCACGGTCGGCTGGCCTTGAAGCCGGCTGGCGGCCTGGGCCAATCCCTGGGAATACATCTGAGCCGAACCCGACTTCTGGCGCCGCAGCACCTGCTTGCTGGCGTACTCCAACTGCTCGGAGGGGGTGGCGCCCTGCTTCTTTGCCATGGCCTGAGAGATGGTCTTGAAAGTGTTCACCATGTTGTCGCCATGGTCGTGGTTGTAGGCATCCGCTTCGTTGAGGGAGTCCTTATTCTCGTCCAGGGTGACGGCCACAGTTTTGAACAGGCGGGCAAGATCTACTTGTGAAGTAGGCATAAGCCCCCCTATTTCTTCTTCAGTTCATCTGGAAGAACCGGGATATTGAGGACCAGGCCCGGGCGCACCAGGGCCGGGTTGGGCCCAATGACATCCTTGTTGGCTTCGTAGATCACCCTCCAGTAGGGCTCCGTTGCGGAGCCGTAATACTTCAGGGAGAGGTGGCTGAGGGTCTCTGTTGCGGTCAGCGTATGGGTAGCCATGAATTTGGGCTTGGCCGCTTCGGCGGCAGCCACAGCCGCGGCAGCCTGGGCCTGCCGGTCTAGCTCGCTTTTCAACTTAGCCTCGGCGGCTGCGGCGCGGTTCTCGGCTTCGGTGCGGGAAATCCTGGTCAGCTCCAGCTCCCGCTGGGCCTGTGAAAGCCCGTTCTTGGCGGTCGCCAGGTCGGCCTGTGTCTGGGCGAGGGTGGATTTGACGGTTGCCAGCTCGGCCTGGGCTTTGGTCAGGGAAGCCTGCAAATCGTTGGCCTTCTGTTCCATCTCGGCAGCCTTTTGCTCGAACTCGGCTGCCTTCTTCATGGTCTCGGCAAGCGCGGCTTTCTCATCGCGATTGCTCACCATATTCAAGGCTTGCTCGAAGATATTCTTGCCTTTGGTTTGTTCGTCCATAGGAATTCTCCTTTTATTCTTTCAGATTGAGGTTGTTATACGGAAGATATTTATATTGTAGCACACAGCCAGCTATCCGTGCCTGCCAAAATGGGGTGGCGAGTCGAAGGTCGACACACGGATCAACTTAAAACTTATTCGTCCCCAACCCTCCTCTTGATCCCCTTTCGGGGAGGCTACGCGGAGCGGGAGGGGTGCAAGGCAGGGGTATTCGTTTCGCAAGACAACGAATCGAAACGAATGATGTGAGGGAGGTTGCTTTTTGCACCACTAAGACGCAAAGATCGCTAAGGTGTCTGGGTGAAAGTGAAGGAATCTGCGCGGGCTTTGCAACTTTGCAGTTCAAACAGAGCACTTGTCCGCCAGGGAAACCCACCCTTGTATCATAAAGGAGGGCGCAGCTTTGCCGATAAAGGATGGGTGGCGCTTCTCGGATCGCTGCGCCCCTACGGGAGGGTATATTTTCTTCGCGCTCTTTGCGCCCTGGCGGTGAAAGTCGTTGCGGTTCAAGTCTACTCCGGGCACGCGATGATCCCCGGCCCGGGGGCGGCAGCTTCGGCCCAGGTGCGCTTGAACTCATCCAGGTACAGCCTGGCGATGGCGGGGTCGGTGATCACCAGGGTGTTCTCGTCGTTGCGGGCATCGCCGCTGTGGGTGAAGTTGGCCGAGCCGGTGATCACCACCTGGCTGTCGATCACCATGACCTTGTGGTGATAGGAGCTGGGGTTGCCATCCAGACGCACTGCCATCCCGGCGCAGAAGAAGCGGCTGAACAGGCTATCTTTCGAGTCGCTATCCTGGGTCTCGATGATGCCCTTCACGTCCACCCCGGCCTTCATGCGCTCCAGCAGGGCATCCCCCAGGCTATCGTTCGTGAAGGAGAAAGCCATCAAGCGGATCGACTTTTTCGCCCCCTGCACCAGGGGAATGAGATGATTCATGAGGTGGTCTTCGGGCGAGAAATAGACCTGGACAGGGGTGTTTTCGATGATCAGCGACTGGTCGCCCACCCAGGAGGTCTTTTTCGTCCCGAACTTGCCGTCCCATAGCTCCTGGAACTGGCGCTCGTAGATCTGCGCCAGCCGGGCGGATTGGATCACCAGGACGTTGTTGTTATTTTTGAAGATGCCGGATTCGGTCAGGTTAGTCGAGCCGGTCCAGACGATCTGCCGGTCGAAGATGATGAACTTATCATGCATCGATGATTTCGGCCCATCCGCGACGACCTGAATACCGGCTTTCTGGAGCATTTGGAACTGCCCGTGGCCTTTATCCTGGTCGGCGCCCAGGCCGTTCTGATCATCGGTGACCCATTCCACCTCCACGCCGCGCTGCCTGGCGGCGACCAGCGCCTTGGCAACGGGGGTCAGGCTGAATTCATAGACAGCAATGTGGATCGACTCCCGGGCATTGTTGATCTGTGCGATCAGTTTTTCCTCGATCGAACCGGCGATGTGGTTCTTATCACCGTGATTCTTAGGGTCGGTGAAGTAAACCTGCCACCAGCTTTCACTGGCCTGGCTCTCGGCGCTAGGGGTGACCTGGGCGGCGGGCGGCGGGGTGGCGGAAGGGCCAGGTACCGTAGGGGTGCGAGCGTTCGGTTTGAAAATGCCCAGGGGATCGAAGCCAGTCAGGGCGTAGCAGCCCAGGGAGAGGAGAAAAAGCAGCATCAGGAGGCCGCTGATATAGAGCGTGCGGTTTGACTTTCGACGGGTGACAGTGGAGGAACGGTGATGAGTGGTTCTTCTGGGCATGCTTTTCTCCGGGGGGCTGCAATCCGTTCATGCCGGTATCCTCTATCGGCAACCAGGTTGGTGATAGAATAGGCCTTGTAGAGTATTATAGGATAGTTTCGTGAACTGAGGATCCGGGTTCCAAGCAGTGCGGAGCTTGTGTTTTGGTTGGCTTTGTTGTATTTTAAACCATGACTGAGATAAATCTTTCAGCACAAGGAGAGATGCGGGTATGGAAGACTATGAAAAGCTAGGCGTTTTCTATCTTGGACGTCTTTACGATATCGATCAAAGGAAGGCCAAGGATGACCTGTTGCTCTACGATTCGAAGGACCTGGTCACGCATGCCATGTGCGTCGGGATGACCGGCAGCGGCAAGACCGGCCTGTGTATTTCGCTCATCGAAGAGGCAGCCATCGACGGCGTGCCGGCCATCCTGATCGACCCCAAGGGCGATCTTTGCAACCTCTTGCTGACCTTCCCGCAGCTCAGGGGCTCGGATTTCCTGCCCTGGATCAACCTGGACGATGCCCGGCAGAAAGGGCTTGCCCCGCAGGATTATGCCGACCAGCAGGCTGCGATGTGGAAGAAAGGATTGGAAAGCTGGGGGCAGAGCGGCGAACGCATCCAGCGGTTGCGCGACGCGGCCGACTTTGTGATCTATACCCCGGGCAGCAGCGCCGGGGTGCCGGTCTCCATTTTGAAATCCTTTGCCGCGCCCGGCCCGGAGATCCTCGAGGAGGCCGACCTGATGCGCGACCGGGTGAATACCATGGTCACCAGCCTGCTGGGGTTGGTGGGAATCGAGGCCGATCCGGTGCAAAGCCGGGAGCATATCCTGCTCTCGACCATTGTCGATGTGGCCTGGCGCAAAGGCCAGGACCTGGACCTGGCCACCCTCATCCAGCAGGTCCAATCGCCGCCCGTCAGCCGCATCGGCGTCCTGGATCTGGAGTCTTTTTATCCCTCCAAAGAACGGTTTGGCCTGGTGATGTCTCTGAACAGCCTGCTGGCTTCCCCCGGCTTCAGCGCCTGGCTGGAAGGCGAGCCGTTGGATATCAGCCAAATCCTCTACACCGCGGCGGGAAAACCGCGCGTGGCGATCTTTTCCATCGCTCACCTGAGCGACCCGGAGCGCATGTTCTTCGTCTCGCTGCTCATGAACCAGGTGTTGGGTTGGATGCGCACTCAATCGGGTACCACCAGCCTGCGCGCCATCGTCTACATGGATGAGATCTTCGGCTACCTGCCCCCGACCCGGAATCCGCCCTCCAAGTTGCCGCTCCTGACTTTGCTCAAGCAGGCGCGCGCCTTTGGGGTGGGGTTGGTGCTTGCCACCCAGAACCCGGTGGACCTGGACTACAAAGCCCTATCCAACATGGGAACCTGGTTAATCGGCCGCTTGCAGACTGAACGCGACAAAGCCCGCCTGTTGGATGGGCTGGATAGTGCGGCAGCCAGTGGTGGAGGGCAATTGGACCGGCAGGAGATCGAAAAGATCATCTCCGGATTGGGCAACCGGGTCTTCCTGATGAATAACACGCATGAGGATCGCCCGGAGGTCATGCAGACCCGCTGGGCGCTTTCCTATCTACGCGGGCCGTTGGCACGTGACCAGATCAAGCAGCTGATGGACCCGCTGCGCGCCGGCCTCTCCAAAGCGCAGGCCACCCGCCCCGCAGTGACGGTTTCAACTGCGGCGCCAGCCCCGGTGACTCAGGTGGCTGCCGTGGCGCCCACCACACCTGTGGCAGCGTCGGTGAGCATGCCGGCCGGGCAACCGCCAGCCCTGGCCCCGGATATCTCACGCTTTTTCGTGCCGCCGCGTGGCAGCGCCAAAGCGGGCAGCAGCCTGGTTTACCAGCCCCGGCTGCTCGGTGCGGCCAAAGTGAACTTCTCCGATGTCAAAACGCGGGTGAACCTCTCCCAGGCCGTCACCTATACCACAGCCATCACCGACGCGGTCATCCCGGTGGATTGGGAGCAGGCCGAAGTAGCTGATTTCTCCACCAGCGATCTCGAGAAGGCCGGCCAGCCGGGTGCACAATATACCGACTTGCCTCCGGTCGCCAGCCAGAGCAAGAGCTATGCCAACTGGAGCCGGGATTTCGCCAACTGGCTGTATGGCAGCCAAAAAATCGAGCTACTGGTCAGCCCATCCCTTAAAGAGGTGTCCAAGCCAGGCGAAACAGAGCGCGATTTCCGCATCCGCCTGGGTCAGGCCGCCCGGGAGCAGCGCGATGATGCTGTGGAGGCGTTGCGCAAGAAATATGCGCCCAAGATGACCACCCTGCAGGAGCGCATCCGGCGTGCCAAGCAGGCAGTCGAGCGGGAGTCGGAGCAGGCCAAACAGCAGAATATTCAGACGGCCATCTCTTTTGGCGCCACGCTGTTGAATGCCTTCACCGGGCGGAAACTGGGAGGTCGCAGCACATTGGGCAGGGCGACGACCGCGGCGCGCGGCGTCAGCCGGTCGATGAACGAGCGCCAGGATGTGGCGCGGGCCACAGATACGGTGGAAGCGCTCCAGGCGCAGCTGGATGATCTGCAAAAGCAGTTTGATGCCGAAAGCGCGGAGCTGGCAGCCCGCATCGATCCGGCTACCGAGCAACTGGAATCGCTGGTCATCAAGCCGAAAAAGACGGATATCACTGTGCAGCTGGTTGGACTGGTGTGGATGCCTAGCTGGCGCGATAGCCAGGGAAATCTGACCCCAGCCTGGTAAATAACGGACATGGGAAGGGGCTGTTTGGCTTATTCGTTTTTCTCGCCAAAAACGTTGAAAGCGATCAGCGCCCCGGCTACCACGGCAACCCCGATCCCCTCATAGAGGATCGCCTGGGCGTCTTTGCTTTTGATCACCTGTTCCAGAAATAGAACACCCAGCACCAGGATGATGGCGCTGCTCAGGCGCACCTTGAGCTGGTGGAAATTGTGGGTCACCAGCCAGTCAGGCATCTCCAGCTCACCGATGAACAGCTCGTAGATGCTGACGGCAAAGATGAACAACAGAATCGAGATCAAGAAGGCATCCACCACCTGGATCAGATACAGGTTGATGTACTCATCTGTGCCATAGCTGGTGATGATGGCGGAGAGGGTCTTGACCATCTTGGCGATGCCCCAAAACATGGCGAAAAGGGAGGTTATCCCCAGGGAAAGAACGGCGATCAGGGTGATGTACTTGGTTTTTTCGATCAGTTTGCGCATGGGCGATACCAGAGTGGGCTCAATCGGATAGTTTAGACTATTATAGCGGAACGTAGTGCAGTTGGGATCAGGTGATTCTGGAAAGGGATAAACCGATCGCTTCCAGTTCACGGGCGCAGCGCTCGGTCTCGCCTGGAGTTGCGGTCAGCAGAGGGCGGCGCACCGGGCCGACCGGCAGGCCGCGCCGCTTCAGCACGCCTTTGAACAGCGAGAGGTCACTGCCATTCCCTAAGATGCGCGTCGCAGAGGTGATTTGATCCTGAAGCAGGCGGGCTTTTGCCCAATCCCCCTCCGCCAGGGCGGCAAACATCGCCACGAACGGCTCAGGAATAGCATTGGCGTTCCCAGCGATGGCACCATCGGCGCCGTTGGCCATGCCAGCCAGGATCAGCGAGTCACTGCCTACCAGAGTGTAAAAGCGCCGGTTGACCGCCATGCGCATCAGGGCCAGGTTGGCCAGCTCGCCGCTGCTATCCTTGATTCCGACCACGTTCGCGCAGCGTTGGGCAATCTGGGCTACGACGGCCGGCGACAGGCTGTTTCCGGTTTTGGCGGGTATGTTGTAGAGAAAGACAGGCAAGCCTGGCACGGAATCGGCCACCGCAGAGTAGTGAGCGACCAGTGCTTCATCGGTCAGGCGGTAGTAGTAAGGGGTCACGACGGTCACTCCGGCCGCACCGCAAGCCTGGGCATGGCGGGTGAGGGCGATGGTTTCGGCAGTGGTGATGGACCCGGTCTGGGCGATCACCGGCACTCGCCCGGCCGCATCCTCAATCACCGCTTCGACGATCTGTCGCTTTTCCCGTGAGTCCAGCAGCGCCAACTCGCCGGTCGTGCCGCAGGGGACCAGTCCGTGCACGCCACTGCGGATGAGAAATTCGACCAGTCTTCGCAGCGCAGCGAAATCCACGGCCTGGCCGTCTGCGGTGAAGGGCGTCACCAGCGGTACGATCAATCCCTTCCCGATCCGGTCGGCAGCCTGAAGGATTGTGAAAGCATCCTCTGGTTTCATCATCAAGCATCAGCTCCTTTTCATTTATTTTGATCTGACCCACTCCACATCGACCGTCACATGCTGGATTCCGCTCCGCTGGTGGGTGTAGGTCAGGTTCAGCAGTCCATCCGAGGTTTGGATAATCGAGGGATAGGAAAGCTCGCCCGGCTGCGTTTCGATCAGGCGTTGGAAGGGCCAGGTCACCCCATTATCTTGGGATAGCGCAATCGCCAGCGGAGAGCGAGCGTCCTGAGTGGGGTTAAAGACCAGAGCCAGCTGGCCATCGGCCAGCCGGACAGCATCCAACCCGCTATTGGGATTGGGCAGGGCAGTCGGCTCGGGGGCAGTCCAGGTGCGGCCGGAATCTTCCGAGAAAGCCTGGCAAATAAACCCGACCTGGCGCGTGGCGCGCATCAACATCTTGAGGCGGCCGGGCTCGTATTCCCACAGGGTGGGTTGGATCACGCCGGGGTAGGAATCGGGGAGGATCCGCTGGTGTTGGGGCTCCTCTCTAAAGGCGCTGACCGGCGTTTGTAGGTCCGCAGGCTGGACAGGCCAGGCGATGGGCCCGCAGCGTTGCCAGCTTTCGCCCTCGTCACGGCTGATCTCCACCCAGCAGGTCCAGGACTGCCAGGTTTCGGCCGAGGTACCGCACAGGATATCGCCATTGGAAAGGGTGATGGGCTTATTTTTGGCAGGGCCGAGCAACCCGGCGGGCAGATAGGTTGGACTGGACCAATGAAAGCCGCCATCAGTGGAGCGGAGATAGGCGCCAGTCCAGGCCGGGATGGTGGGGCCGACCTTGTAAAAAAGCCACAGGCGATCCTTCCGATCCCGGAAGAGCACCGGGTTCCACAATGGAATGCCAGGAACCTCCACCACTTTCACCGCCGTGTCCCACTTTCCTTTACGGAAACGTGCCAGCCAGATGGCGACATCCGGATGGCCTTCACAGGTGCCAGCAAACCAGGCCGCCAGCAGGTCGCTATTGGGGGCTTCCACCAGCGTGGAGGCGTGGCATTGCTGGAAGGGCAAGGAGGCCGGTTGAAAGATAGGTTGGGAAAGATAAACCATCTCCCTATTGTATTCTCTTTTTGGTCAGTTGGGCGTTGACCACCCTTACCAAAGCAGAGAATCGCTATAATATATCGAAACCCATTCGTTTGCCAACCCCCCGGTTGCCGGTCAGCAACCTGCCTATCCGCTCTTGATTATGGAGCCAGGCATGGGCCCGGCGATCCCGGATTACACGGTGCTGGCCGAAAACCTGGCCAGTCACGGGTATATTGTGGTCGGGATCAATCCCACTTACACCTCCAACCTGATAGCTTTTCCCGATGGGCGGATCACACACCGCTCCCCACAAGGCACCATTCCAGATAGCGCCGGTTCTGCGGCTGCTGATCAGATCGGGAATAGGATCCTGGAAGTTTGGACCCAGGATGTGGTTTTTGTGATGGACCAACTGGAAACCCTGAACGCTGCCCAGGACAGCCCTTCATTGCGGTCTGCCAGAAGGATGCACGCTGTAAAGCCGGAGCGGACCTGAATGGTACACCCTTCGGCGCTGAAGCCCGCTTCAATATCCCACAGCCGTTCATGTTTATGACCGAAGATTATTCGAGGGCCTGCGACCAGTATTGTGAAGCCATACGCCAGATGGCCAGCCGTGGTAAATCGGGAAGCGTCTACAATCTTTCCGTGAAGGGCGCAAAACATTTCAATTTTAGCGACCTACCTCTGCGCCAGGTGCCGGTTGTTCGCCCCCTTTTCAGGGCAGCGCGCTTCACCAGTTCGATCGACTCGAGGTGGGGAGAACAAATTGCCAATGTTTACCTGCTGGCTTTTTTCGACCAGGCTCTGAAAGCGGTCGACTCACCGCTCTTAAAGGGTCCATCCTCCGACTATCCAGAAGTACAATTCTACAAATATTGATCTTGCCTTGTTATCCTGGCAATCTTGCTGGAATTGGGTTAATATATTAGGGTAATCAGGAACAGGCGGGAGGGGTGTCCCTGAAAAAGGAGTCAAACCATGGAAGTATTTGATGCTGTACGCACCATACTGGCGGTACGCGAGTACCAGGAGAAACCCGTGCCACGAGATGTCATCCGGCGGATTGTCGAAGCAGGTCGGTTGACGGCGAGCAGCATGAACAGACAACCCTGGCATTTCATTGTGGTTGAAGACCGGGCGACACTGCATCACCTGGGATTGCTGGCCCGCACCGGGCCCTATATTGCCCAGGCGCCGCTGGCGATTGTCGTGGCAACTGAGAAGTCACAGTTTGCCGAATCCGACGCCAGCCGCGCTATCCAATCGATGATCCTGACGGCCTGGGCAGAGGGAGTCGGCTCGAACTGGGTAGGATTCCACGGTCTGGATGCGGTCAAGCCACTACTGGGCATCCCGGATGAGATGGATGTGCTGGCTATCATACCGTTCGGTTATCCGACTCGGGCGATTGGCAAAGGCAAGAAGAAGCGCAAGTCGCTCTCCGAGGTAGCCCATCTGGGGCGATTCGAGCAGCCCTTTGAATGACGCTTGGTTTTCACGATAGATATCCCCGGTAAGTTCCCTGGCACTCTGTGAATCTGGCTCTGGGTAGGGATAGAGGGCTATCCTACTCCCAACTTCTTATCATTTTCTAATCCGGATATTAAAGATATGATTTATAATATATATATTCGGTTGATCGAATGAAAGATTGGGAGTGGAATGAGAATAAAATTGGTTTTTACTGCGTTCACCAGCCTTCTGATCCTTGTTTTTCTCGTCAGTTGCGTCCAGGTTGAGAATCCCCCTGCCCAGGCGGTCACAGATACGCCGACCGCCACCCAGGCCCCAACTCAGGCCAGCGTCTCGCCGACCCCTGCTGTTACCACGATCACCCAGGCAAAGCCTCTGGCCGCACTTTCTGCAACAAGCCCAACGCCCACCGCGCTACCGGTGCAACCGACCCCCACAGCCAGCACACTGCCCCCGAAAGATTGCACAGACGTGGCCGGATTCTTCGGAGATGTGACGGTGCCTGATGGCACAGCTTTCAAGCAGAACACTGCGTTCGTGAAGACCTGGCGCGTCCGGAATGAGGGCACCTGCACCTGGGGGCCGAATTACTCCCTGGTCTTTCACGGCGGAGACCTGATGAGCGGCCCCCTGAGCAGCCCACTGCCGGCGGCGGCTCCGGGAGCTATCATCGATATCTCGGTCAACCTGGTATCGCCTTCCTCTGGCGGCACCTTCACCGGATTCTGGGAGTTTCAGGACCCGTATGGGAAGCGATTTGGGGTGAACAGCAACGGTATCGACCAGATCTGGGTGAAGATCGGCGTGACCGTTTTCAACGACAGTGGGGTGATTGTGGAGGTAGGCTCGACCCCAGCCCCCACCGCCACCAGCCAGCCGGCGGCGGACGCGACGGGTGTCTGCACCCCACAGGAGGATAAGGGTAACGAGCAGCAGATTTTGGGCATGATTAACGATGCCCGCAGCAAGCAGGGGTTGAATCCATTGCAGTTGAGCAGCAAGCTCTCCGCAGCCGCTTATGCTCACAGTGCGGATATGGCCTGCAATAACTACGTGGACCACGCGGGCAGCGATGGCTCGACCTGGTACACCCGCATCAAAGCCGCCGGGTATAACTACAGCTATGCTACGGAGAACATCTATGTGGGCAACCCGGCCTTCGGCGGCACGCCACAGGGCGCGTTTGACTGGTGGATGAACAGCCAGGTGCACCGGGATAATATCCTCAGCACGCGGGTGACCGAGATTGGGATCGGCTATGCGTATGATGCCAGCAGCACGTATGGCGGGTATTACACGCTGGATTTTGCCAAGCCCTAACAGAAATTTATCCTTCTTGCAGCAGCTCCCAGACCGCCTGATCTAGCTGCAGATTTTGCTCCCTGGCAAAGGCGAGCAGGGCAGTGCGTTCCACCTGCGGGGCGATGGTATGCGGAGAGGTGATGGAAAGGGCAGCGACCAATCCAGCCAGTTGCTGCGATTGCGCCGGGTCCAGTCCAGCGACTCTCCCGGCGATCATGGCAGCCAGATGGGCATCGCCCGCCCCGGCCGTCCCCAGGATGCGGGTGGGAAAAGCCGGTTGGTGCACCAGGGCCATCCCATCCCACGACCAGCTCCCGTGCGGACCGGCGGTGAGGGAGAGCTGGAGGCGCGGATAGTCCCCCGATATGCGCCGGATGGCGGCCTGGATGACTTCTTCGGCATGGTTTTTCTCCGGGCTTAATCCGGCCAGCTGGGCTGCCTCGTCAATATTCAGGGCGGCCAGGTTCAGCATCCCGAACAGGCCCATCTCGAGGGCCGGCATGACTTCGGCTGAGATAAAAGAGCCGACCCGCCAAAAGCGATACTGCGTGGCAAGCGAAAGGAGCTCCCGGCGGGCTTGCAGAGGGACCTCCGGAGCGGCAAGGGCAACCCCATGGCCCTGGTGGCGGGCAAACTCACTCTCTGCCCTGGCAATATCTTCCACCCCAACCCGGCTGCAGGCCGAATCGGCCTGGGTCAGGTTCCCGCCTGTGCCATCCGGATAGGTGAAGCAGACCGCGAACAGGGTGCGATCCTGGGGGCTGACCTGCACAAAGCGGAGGTCCAGGCCAGTGTGTGCCATCTCCCTCAGCAAAGCCCGGCCGACCTGGTCCTCCCCCACCTTGCCGATCAGGATGGTTTGAAAGCCAGGCCCCAGCAGCACCTTCACGTAGTGCGCAATGATGTGCAGCTTGCAGTAATCGCGGTGATCGAGGAAATGACCGGGGCGGCTTTCCTCGCGCCCCAGGGTGTGGTTGCCTTGCAGGGCAATGAACATGCCCGAGCCAATCCCGCCGGTGCCGATCATCGCCCGGTAGGGGCTTTTCTTCCAATCCACGTGTAAGGCTGACATAGTATGGGATCCGTTTCCTTCGTTCATTTCGCGAGGTGAATAAAAACTATGCGTGTGCTGAATAACCTACTATCTGCCGTAGAACGCAAGGGATCATTGCATTGAGGGTGCCTGACCGCCGATTAAAAGCAAGGTGGATTGCCAGCCACGCTCTATAACCACCCGGTCAATTGCGCCAGTCGGCGGGTGTACTCGATAAAATTGGGCCAGGAGATATCCGGCGGGACGCCGTGGTCGCAACCGGGCAGGTAGCCGCCTTGCGCCAGTACAGGTGCCAGGCGTGCCAGCTCCCCCTGGATCGCCAGACTGTCCTGGGCGAGGGCGCGCTTATCGATCCCGCCGCCGTAGGCCAGATTTTTGCCATATTTCCGTCGCAGGGCGACCAGGTCATTCCCGGCGGCGACCTCAACCGGCCAGGTGGCGTCGAAACCAGCCTCGATCCATAACGGAACCAGCTCGGTGATGTAGCCATCGGAATCCACCAGCAGCACGGCTTGGGGGCTTGAGGTTTTGATGCGCTGGAGCCACTGTTGCCAGGCGGGCAGAAGGAAGCGCCGTACCATCCCTGGTGATATCATGCTGTGCAGTTTATAGGCCATATCCTCGTTGACCTGCACCTGATCGAGCGTGGTATGAGAGAGAATTTTGTCCAGCATGCACAATCCATGCACCGTCCAAAATTCGACCATCTCTTCCACCCAGGCTGGCTGGGTGGCAAATGCCAGGCACAGACCCTCAAAACCCAACCACTCGCGCAGTTGCCAGAATGGGCCATTGAATGACAGACTAAGCACCTCCTGGCGGTCCTGAAGCGCCTGGCAGGTCGACTCAAAATCCGCTGGGAAGCGGCTGGGATCATCCGGATCGTAGCGCCAGCGGATCTTTTCGATCCAATCCTGGCGGCTCTGCACCGGGAAGCGGTGCCACTTACGGGTGACGAAGTCCTTGGCAGAGCGGATGTAGGTATAATCGTAACCATCAGAGATTTCGGTGATCGCCCCCATCCAATCCTGCACAATATAGTGCCCGTGGTGGTGGGCGAGAAGCTTTTCTTCGAAGGTCGGCTGCATCTCAAAGTGCACGCCCAAGGAAAGATAGGCAGGATTGGGCAAGGTCGGCAAACCAAGTGTTTCGGCCAGGTGAACGCGCCAATCGCATCCTTCTGGCAACCCCTGCTGGTGCCAGGTAGCCAGGGTTGATTCGCGCGGCCAGCCTGGTGCCAGGGGGATTCTATCCGGATGGCCGAAGTGCATGGTTTCTAAGAAGCGCTGGCGATTATTCATGTTATCATTATAGTGAGGAATGAGGTAACCGATGATTCCGATTAAGGATACCATTCGTTCGCGCAGCTTCCCACTGGTCAACTGGTTGTTGATCATCACCAACGTTCTGGTGTTCCTGTTTGAAATCAGCCTGGGTCAAAACCAACTGGATCAATTTATCTCCATCTATGGCCTGGTGCCGGCGCACCTGAACCTGGCGAATCCACTCAGCTTTTTCCCCTTCTTCTCGTATATGTTCCTGCATGGCGGCTGGCTGCATATCATCAGCAACATGTGGGTGCTGTTCATCTTTGGTGATAACGTCGAGGACCGCCTGGGCTCGCTCCGTTACCTGATCTTCTATTTGCTGGGCGGTCTGGCGGCTGCCGTGCTGCAAGTGGTGATCTATGTGCACAGCACCGTCCCTTCGATTGGCGCCAGCGGAGCCATCGCGGCGGTGATGGGAGCCTATTTCACCTTTTACCCAAAGGCCAAGGTGGTCACCCTGGTGCCAATCTGGATCATCCCCTGGTTCATCGACATCCCGGCGGTGATTTTCCTGGGGCTGTGGTTCCTCCTGCAGCTATTTTCGGGCTTCCTTGCGCTTTCTTCGGCGCAGAGCGCCTCGATGGGCGGGGTGGCCTGGTGGGCACACGTGGGCGGGTTTGTGTTTGGGCTGTTGATCTGCCGGCTGTTCGAGCAGCGGAAGCTTTACCGCCAGTACTACCCGGATGAGTATTATCCGTGGTGAGCTTGAAAGCGCACAGATTTGCTATGCGCCGTTGGCAAACTGCGTCATAAAATCTCTGTTCTGAAACACCTGATTGAATGCCTGGGTGACCAGGCTGGGAGAACAACCCATGGACTATCTCAGCGGTATCTTCTGGATTTTTCTGATCGTCGTCTCTGTTTTGCCGGTGGTGCGCCAGCGCATGCTGGAGGCGGCGCGCATCCGCCTGATGCGCAGCATCGAGGAAAAGCGCGGCAGCCGGGTGATCGCCATGATCCACCGCCAGGAAAGCCTCTCGTTGCTCGGATTCCCGGTGGCGCGCTACATCGATATCCAGGATTCAGAAGCCGTGCTGCGGGCCGTCCGGTTGACTGACCCGAATGTGCCGATTGACCTGATCCTGCACACGCCCGGCGGGCTGGTGCTGGCGGCGGAGCAAATCGCCAATGCACTGGCGCGTCACCCGGCGCCGGTGACAGTCTTCGTGCCGCACTACGCCATGTCTGGCGGGACGATGCTGGCGCTGGCGGCCAACGAGATCGTGATGGATGAAAACGCCGTGCTGGGGCCGGTGGATCCGCAGATTGGGCAGTACCCGGCGGTCTCGATCCTGAATGTGCTGGAGCAGAAAAAGCGCAACAGGGTGGATGACGAGACGATGATCCTGGCGGATATGTCACGCAAGGCGATCGAGCAGGTCAAGAATACGATCCGCAAAATCGCCTGTTGCCACTATGAGAAAGAAGCGGTTGAGTGCCTGGCGGAGGAGCTGGCCTCCGGGCGCTGGACGCATGACTACCCGATCAGCGTGGAAGAAGCCCGCCAGTTGGGGTTGAAAATCAGCACGGGGGTGCCGACCGAAATCTTCCAGTTGATGAACCTCTACCCACAGGCCAATCCCCGCCGGCCTTCGGTGGATTATATCCCCTTGCCCTATACCCGCCGGCCCTCCGCGCCGGGGCGGACGGATACCAAATAAGCTGCGACGCGTCGAGCGGCTGGCGAGCTGCGACTTTTTTGATGCTGGCAGGCTCAACTCCAGATGCTGGCTGGATTTTGGCTCAAAGCCACAAATTCCTCGCACATGGCCTGGATGGCCTCCGAGCGGTGACCGGCGCTGACCGGGTCGGAGTACCAGCGCGGGATGAAGCCTCCATTGGGCCGGCCCAGCAGGCGCGCCATCCGGCGAGCATAGGCCCTGATTTCGTCCAGTGTGCCGTTGGCCATAGTCTTCTGGATATCCACCGGGGCGAAGAAGGTCAGCCGTCCGCCGAAGCGCTCGCCCAGCAGCTCCAGGCCCATGTTCTCTTGCTGGTCCATATGGATGGCATCCAACCCGCAGGCGATCAGGTCATCCAGGATTTCGACGATATAGCCGCAGGAATGCAGGAAGCTCAGCATCCCGGCCTGGCGGGTGGCCTGGAAGATGCGCTCGTAGCCCGGCATCCACAGCGCCCGCCAGGCTTTGGGGGAGATCATCAGCCGGTTCTGCAAGCCCCAATCGTCGGTGAAGATCAGCCCATCGGCGCCCAGGCGGGCGTATTCGGCGATTGCCACCAGGTTCATCTCCACCAGCCGGTCGATCAGCCGGTGGAGCTGCTCAGGAGCCTGGTAGATATCTGCCCAGACGTTCTCCAGGCCGCGCAGAAAGTGGGTGCGCTCGTAGAGCGAGATGCCCGAGGCCAGCAGGAATTTCTCACCGGCCTGCTGGCGGATGCCTTTCAAGTGCTGCCAGCGGCGTGCATCGCGGACATCCGGGATGGGCAGCCGATCAAAATCTTCCCAGGACTTGATCGGAAAATCTTCCACCTCGCCCAGGCGGGTGGTGCCCAGGTTCTTCCAGACCGCCCCCCACTCATCCACCCCGCTGGGCGGGCGCGCATCTGGGGAAGGATTCATATCGATCCAGACAAAATCCGAGCCATAAGGCTCCGGCAGGTCATAGGGCAGCCGTTCGGCGCCCTGAAAGCGCACGGTGCGGGTGACAAGCTCACGGGAGGTCATCGTCATGGGGCATCTCCGGAGGTTGGGGTTTTTGGGGTTAATTCTAAGCCATTTTTCCATGATTTTTCGCCTGGTTTGCAGAAAAAACGCCTGACCTGGGTTAAAATACGTGGGAGCTGTTTCCCTGCGCTCTCGCCGATCATAGCCTGAAGGTTAAAACGACACCCAAACATGAGCCGACCGGTCTGGTTCTCCGAAATCTTGAAAGCGCTTTTCCCGCATCGCTTTGCCCTGGCCAGGTCCACCCGGATACCGATGATGGAGAAAATTGCTGGGGCGGTGGCCTTCCGAGGGGATGATATCCTCTACTTGCCGCGCGATCGGGTGGTGATCCAGCAAGCGATCAGCCCGCAGCAGAGCGTGATGCTGCCTTCGCAGGTGGTGGAGCATTTTATTGAGGAAGCCCCCTATCACTTTGTGATGAATCGCTGCATCTGCCGGGATGCCTCGCACTGCCAGGACTACCCGGTGGACCTGGGCTGCCTGTTCCTGGGCGAACCAGTCTTGAAGATTCACCCCAAAATGGGCCATCTGGTGAGCAAGGAAGAAGCCCACCAGCATGTGCAACGCGCCCGGCAGGCCGGGCTGTTCCACATGGTGGGGCGCGACCGGCTGGACGAGATCTGGCTGGGGGCCACCCCCGGCGAGCGGCTGCTGACCATCTGCAACTGCTGCCCGTGTTGCTGCCTGTGGAAGATGCTGCCCGAGCTGGGCAGTGGCTTGAGCAGCAAGGTGGCGCGCATGCCGGGGGTATCGCTGGAAGTGAGCGAGGCGTGTGTCGGCTGTGGCAGGTGCGTGGGGGAGTGCTTTGTGAGCGCCATACACCTGAACGGTGGGAAGGCGGTGATTGGCGAGGGGTGCCGCGGTTGCGGTCGCTGCGCTGAAATCTGCCCGCACCAGGCCATTCAACTGACCGCGCCCAGCGGTCAGGATATCCAGGCTGCCATTGACCATCTCAACCAGGCGGTGCATTTCTGAGATGCGAAACCGCAGATGCCCGTAGATATACACTGATTCTATAGAATCCGCCTTAATCTGCGACATCTGCGGTTTCAGTTTTCTTAACCTTTTTGTCATTTTCCCCGGTCGGTAAACTTCAGGACTTCCGGGCGACGAACCACCAGGCGGTAAATCGTCCGCACCAGCTCAATCCCATTCAAGAGTACTGCCAGGAACAGCGCCCCGCGCACGACCGCTGGCAGCATGGCGCTCAGGATTTCACCGGCTTCAGGCAGAGAACTGAAGGCATCCGGGCGAACGATTGAAGGACCGAGCAGCAGAGCCAGCGCCACACCGATTCCTGCCGCCTTGAGAGCCACCTCGAACCAGCGGATTGGCAGGGTGTACCGACCCTGGCGGAGGAGGACGGCGTCCTTGACGATCTCCAAAATCCACAGGCCAGTGATCCAGGGCAGCATGCGGAAGAACGCCTCACTCAAGATCGGAGAGGATACCCAGCGGCCTCCCTGGAGGTAACGGAAGTTCAGCAGGCCCGGGTAGAAGTTGAAGACCAGGATGGCGGCGAGTGTCAAGAGGATGCCTGCCACCAGGCCGGGCATCGCGATGCGGTCTTCGGCGGGTTTGATCTGCAGCGTGCGCGGATCCCAATCTTCCTCGGTTACTTCGGAGAGCACCTTCTTGGGCAGCAGTTGCTCCAGTATGGCAAAGGCCAACACCATATTTCCCAGGGCCGAGAGGGCAGTAGTGACGAAGTCCAGAATCGCCTGGCCGACGATTGGCAGAGCCTGGTGAATCGAGGTCGCTTCCTGGCTGAGCTGGAATCCCAGGCTGACCAGCGCCACGGCACCCAGCACCGCCAGCACAATGCGTGCCACCAGCCAGAAGAGCGGGAACAGGCGTGGGCCGATCAGGTAGCGGGGGGGCAGGTATTTGGCCGCCATTTTTGCTGGTGAGCCGAACTGCTTGAGCACTTCCACGACCATCTGGTCATCCACCGGGCGGTTTTCGGCCTGGCTGCGGCTTTCCAGGGTATCCTCGACCAGCGAACGGATTTCGGTTTTCAGGTCCATCTGCATTTTGCGCGGCAGGTGCTGGCCGATTTCATCTACATAAGCATCAATTAATGGGTTCATGGTTTACCTCCATATTTTTTGTTTCATCGTCCTCGAATAGCCGTTGGATGATATCAACCAGCGTATCCCATTCGGCGTGCAACTGGTTGAGCACCCTTTCGCCCTCGGTATTCAGGACATAATAACGGCGTGGGCGCTCGCCTTCCACGCGCCAGGTGGAAGAAAGCAAACCCTGGCCTTCCAACCGGCGCAGCAGGGGATAGAGCGTGCCCTGGTCGATCTCCAGCCCCCGGTCGGAGAACAGCTTCATCACCGAATAGCCGTATTGCTCGCTGCGGAGCTGGCTGAGCACCGCCAGGACCAGGGCGCCCCTGCGCAGTTCTAAGATCATGTTGTCGAGTATTGGATCATCATTCATAGCATTATATCCTTTTATATATAATACAATGTATCACACAATATGTCAAGAGGGAAAATATTATTAAAAAAAACAGCCCCCGCCATTTTGGGTTTGAACGGCGGAGGCTGTAAAAGGGACAAATCCCCCAGCTTACTTAATCCGTAGCGTAACGCTCTTCCTTCCAGATATCGGCTTCATTGTGGTAACCGGCCTGCTCCCAGAAGCCCGGGCGGTCCTCGGCGGTGAACTCGAGTCCGCGCAGCCACTTGGCACCTTTCCACAGGTAGGGCGTCATGAGGTCGCTGCGTCCGGGGATCGCGCCGATCACACCGCGCAATGGGTAGCCGTGCTCGGGACTGAGCGGCTGGCCGTCGTAATGGGTGGCCAGCAGGAAGTTCTCCTGCAGCACCACCTTGAGAGGCAGGTTGGCGGTGAAGCCATATTCTGCGTGCTCAATGACGTAGCGAGCGGTGGGCAGCAGCTTGAGCAGCCCCTGGTCGATCAACGTACGCAACGAGACACCTTCCCAGATGGTATCGACCTTGCTCCAGGCGGTCACGCAGTGAATATCCATGGTCAGGCGGGTGCGGGGCAGTTGGCTGAATTGCTCCCAGGTCAAGGAGAGGGGAGTCTCCACCTCGCCCCACAGGCGCAAGGTCCAGGTATCCAGGCTGTTGTAGCGCGGCACGGGGCCGTAGTGCAGCACCGGAAAGCGTTCGGATAACGCCTGGCCGGGAGGGATGCGACCCTCTCCATAAAGACGTTTTTCTTCCTGCTTGCGATGAAAGATATTCTCCAACATCCGATCAACCTTTAATACTAATTCTACCATATTTGTCAAGATTGTCAAAGGTTTTATCAGGTTTGTAGAGGGTTGAGGGGTTTAATCCTTGCGCTGCACAGCCAGCAGGATCTCCTCCCCTTCCAGTTTGTGTTGCTCCTGGTAAGCGCCTTGGGGTGGGGATGCCCTGCGCAGCGTGGTGGTGAGAGTCTCCTGGCAGATATAATCTCGCCAGCCTTCCATCACTTCGGCCAGGCTGGCGCTTTCCGTCTGGTACCAGGTGGTGATGCGATCTTCGATGTTGAAGCCGGCTTCCTTGCGCATGGCCTGCACCCGCCTGACGACCTCGCGCGCCAGGCCTTCGGCGCGCAAGGCGGGAGTGAGGGTGGTATCGACTGCCACAGTGATCTGCCGGTCAGCGGCTACCGCCAGCCCGGCGGCAGGCTGAGTCTGTACCAGCACCTCAGCCGCGGCCAACTCCACCGGCTGCCCATCTACCATCAACGTCACCGGCTCACCGGCCTGCACTCGGGCAGCCAGGGCGGCTGGGTCGGCGGCGGCCAACGCGGCCCGCACCTTAGGAAACAGGTTGCCCAGGCGCGGCCCGAGCAGCTTGTTCTCGGGCAGCAGCTTGTAGGTGACGAGACGACTGGCCTCTTCCACAAATTCAAAGCCTTTGACGTTCAATTCATCCATCACGATTGCCAGCAACTCATCGTTCAAGAGCTTCTGGCCGCCGGCATAGGCCAGCGCCCGGCTGAGGGGTTGACGCAGCTTGAGATTGGCGGAGCTGCGGGCTCCCAGACCCAGGCTGCTGATCTGCCGCGCCAGCGCCATCTGTTCCAACACCTCCCCATCAACCGCCTGTTGATCTACCTGCGGCCAGGCAGTGTGATGGATGCTCTCAAAAGCCCGGGAGAACACCGAACGCACCAGGTTCTGGTACATCACCTCGGTGATGAAGGGAGTAAAAGGAGCCAGTAGCCTGGCCAGCTTGACCAGCACATGGTAGAGCGTGGCATAGGCATCATTTTTATCGGCGTCGTGCTCGCTCTTCCAGAAGCGCCGGCGGCTGCGCCGTACATACCAGTTGGAAAGATCATCCAGGAAGCTTTCCACCACCAGGGTCGCGGCATACGAGTCGGAGGCCTCGACCATCTCCGTCAGGCGCGCCGCCAGCTGGTTGATGCGGCCTACGATCCAACGATCCAGCAGGTTCTGGCTGGCTGGCGCCAGTCCCTCCGGGTAGGCCGGGTTAAAACGCGCCGGCGAAGGCATCCAGCCATCCAGGTTGGCATAGGTGACGAAGAAACTGTACACATTCCACAAAGGGATGAGGAACAAGCGGCGCATCTCATCGCCCAGTTTATAACCGAACAGCAGGTCGGTCTCGGGCTTGTGGGCGCAGAATACCCAGCGCATCACGTCCACGCCCATCTTATCGGCGGCCTCGTTGAATTCGATGGCGTTGCCCCACGATTTGTGCATCGGTCGCCCATCTTCGCCCAGCAGCGTCGCAAATCCGAAGTTGGTCAGGAAGGGCGGGCTGGAATCGACCACGGTGGCCATGGCCAGCAGGCTGTAGAACCAGTTGCGGAACTGGCCAGGGAACGATTCGGTGATCCACTGGGCCGGGTACCACTGCCGCCAGTATTGTGGGTCGGTGCGGTAGCTGAGGGTGGAAAACGGGACGATGCCGGCATCCAGCCACGGGTTGCCGACATCCGGCACCCGGCTCATCGCCTCGCCACAGCTCGGGCAGGCAATCTTGACCGCGTCGATGAATGGGCGATGCGGGGTGTGACCTTCAAACTCGCTCCAGCCCGCTATGGCGCGCTGTTTCAGCTCCACCTCATCTCCGATGACTTCAAACTGGCCGCAGCGCTCGCACATCCAGATGGGCAGGGCCAATCCCCAGTAGCGCTTCTTGGAGATCATCCAGTCATGCATGTTGTGCAGCCAGTCCATCTCGCGACTGTGGCCGAAATCGGGGACCCAGCGGATTTGATCCACCACATCCATGATCTGGTAGCGCAGGCTGGCGGCCTTTTCCTGCGCGGTCAGCTCCTGGCGCGGCTTATCGTAGACCCGGCCCATGCTGATAAACCACTCATCCACCAGACGGAAGACCAGCTCGGTCTTGCAGCGCCAGCAGGTGGGATAGCGGTGAGCGTAATCTTCAACGTGATAGAGGAGGCCCTTTTGCTCCAGGTCCTTGAAGAGCGGCTTGGGAACCTGCGAGACATGCATGCCGGTCAGCCAGCCGAAGCCTTCCACAAAATGGCCTTCATCCTCCAGCGGTGCTACCAGCGGGAAGCTGTGCTGGCGCCCAAGCTGGAAATCTTCGGCACCACAGCCGGGAGCAATATGCACCAGGCCGGTGCCTTCTGTCTCACCGACTGCATCCCACAGGATGACACGATGTGCCTCGACCGCAGTGAGCGTGGAAACCTTTCCCAGCTCCCTGGCCGAGAGGTGGGTGTGACCGCCTTTCTCATGAGCGGCAGGCAGGTCATCAAACGGCCCATCATAGGTCCAGCCCTCCATCTGGCGGCCTGGCAGCTCGGCCAGGACGGTGTACTTGCCTTGCAGCATGTGCAGGGTGCCCTTGGAGAGGTAGAACACCTCCTGGCCCTGCAGTACCCTGACATAGGTCAGTTCAGGCCCGGCCGCCACCGCCACGTTGCTGGTCAGAGTCCAGGGAGTGGTGGTCCACACCAGGAGCGATTCAGGCAGGCCGGTCTGGTCGTCGCGGCGCTGCTGGCCGTCCTCACCGCGCAGCGGGAAACGCACCGTAACAGAAGGATGGGTGAGCTCGGCGTAGCCATCGGTGACAATCTCATGCTGGCTGATGGCAGTGGCGCAGCGTGGGCACCAGGGCATCACGTCCACACCGCGATACAGCCAGCCTCTCTGCCAGCACTTCTTCAGGAAAGTCCAGATCATGTAGTTGTTCTCATTGGAGAAGGTGAAGTAGCTGCCGCCCAGCTCTGGCAGGCCCAGCCGGCCCACGACCTGTTCGACGGTATCCGTCACCGGGCCAAGCGGCCCTGGCACGGTAATTACCTTCTGGGGGTCGCTCTCCAGCTGGTCAGCCAACTGGCGCAGGTGATCGGGGTCGTTCCAGTCCATCCAATAGCCCAGGCGGATGGACTGCTCGGTCTGGATGGCGGCGTAGCGCAAGACGCGCGCTTTGCAGGCTCGCACGAAGCGCTCCAGCCCGAAATCCTCGATGTCCTTCTTGGTTTGGAAACCCAGCTCTTTTTCCACTTCCACTTCCACCCACAACCCCTGGCAGTCAAAGCCGTTCTGGTAGCGCAGTTTATGCCCGCGCATGGCCCAGAAGCGCTCCGCCAGGTCCTTATAGGTGCGTCCCCAGCCATGATGCACGCCCATCGGGTTGTTGGCGGTGATGGGGCCATCGATGAATGACCAGTGTGGGTCGCTGGCATGTAGAGTGCGCAGCTTCTCAAAGGCATGTGTGGCTTTCCAGAATTCCAGCACCTGGCGCTCCTGGGCTGGAAAATCAACCTTGGGAGGAATATCTTTGAACGGCATTTTTACACCTCATAGATCAATCTAAAAAACAAAACACCCGTCCCGACCCAGGGACGAGTGCGGTTTTCTCGCGGTACCACCCTGATTCCTGCCCGTAAACGGGCAGGCACTCTGCCGGGTACGCCCTGTGGTGAGTTAATACCCGCGCTCCGGGTAACGGGGAGCGAAACCGGCGCCCTTACTGGCGAGCGACGCTCGCGTTCAGGTTGCTGCTCCGGAAGGATTTTCGGCCAATCGCCCTGCCCCGCCTCGCACCAAATCCCGGGTTCGCTGCCAGGGAAAACTGGCTTACTCGTTTCCATCATCGCATGTGCAATAACTTAACCGGATTAAACCACAAACTGGCCTGCAGGTCAACTGGATTGAAGTTGTTCCTCTATGAAATTTGCCAATGTGGACAAAATAGGTTACAATAGGTACAGCTAAAGGAGCTGATTTGGTCACGCTATCCCGAGAGCAATTGGAGGAACGCCTGGCAGTGCTGCATCGCGCCAGCCTTGAACTGGTCCAGGATATTTCCCTCGAATCACTTTTGGAGCGTATTGCGCGGATTGCGCGCCAGCAGGTGCGAGCACGCTACGCAGCAGTCGGCGTGCTGGGGGAAGATGGCAAATTAGAGCACTTCATTCCAGTTGGCATGACAGAAGAAGAACTGGCGTTGATGGGCCACCCCCCGGTTGGCCTGGGGCTGATCGGCGCCTTAATGCATGGCTCCGAGACTATTCGCTTGGACGACCTGAGCATGGACCCGCGCAGCGCCGGCTTTCCCCCACATCACCCTCTGATGACCACCTTCCTGGGCGTCCCCATCCGTCTGGGTGAGCGCCAATTGGGGCAGGTCTACCTGACGGAAAAAGAGGATGGCGAGGAATTTACCGCGGATGATGAGCAGGTGATTGAGACCCTGGCGGCCTATGCAGCAGTGGCGATTTCGAACGCCCGGCTGTATTCCAAGCTGATCGAGCGCGACCGCGACTTGACCCGCCGCAACGAGTACCAGGCGCTGCTCAACGAACTGGCCTCCACCCTGGCTTTCTCGGCGGATATCGAAGAAGTGGTGGATAAATCGCTCAACCAGTTGATGGCAGCGCTCGGCCTGGAGGCAGGTGAAATCTACCTGCGACAGGGCGATAGCACGATTTTCCAGCGCGTCAAGCAGTGCTGCACCGATGTCAGTGGTTTGTGGGAAATGGCACAGTTTTCGCTCGGCGAGGGGATGGTTGGGCGGGTAGCCAAGACGGGGCAGGCCAGCCTGATGAAGTTGCCCGGCAACGATGGCCATGACCTGGCGCACTTCGTCTTCGACCATGCTATCCACCAGATTGCCTGCTTTCCGCTCCTCGGACGGCGGGGTGTGTTGGGGGTGCTGGCGGTGGGCGCCAACGATCAGAAACCTTTCGGCGAGCTGGAGATGCAATTCCTCTCGGCGATCGCTTCCTGGATCGGCACGGCGGTGGAGAACCTGCAGCTCAGCCAGCAACAGCGTCGACTGGCGGTGCTGGAGGAGCGCGAGCGGATCGGTATGGACCTGCATGACGGGGTGATCCAATCTATTTACGCTGTGGGGCTGACACTCGAACATGCCCGCCTGCTGATGAAAGAAGATACCCAGGCTGCCAACCAGCGCATTGATCAGGCGATCACTGACCTTAACAGCACGATCCGCGACATCCGCTCCTACATCCTTGACCTGCGCCCGCGCCAACTGCGCGACGAAGACCTGATGCAGGGCATCGTCCGGTTGGTGAGTGAGTTCCGGGCCAATACACTGACTGAAATCTCTCTGCAGGGACCCACGGGAGGCTTCCCGGGGCTACAAGCGGCGCAGGCAATTGCCTTGTTCCACATCTGCCAGGAAGCGTTGGCCAATGTTGCCAAGCATGCCCGGGCGCGTCACGTGGATGTCATCTTGTGGTCCACGCCGGAACGAGTGTTGATGGAAGTGAGTGATGACGGCCGGGGCTTTGACGCGGATAAGGTGAAGATGACCCTGGGACACGGCCTTTCGAACATGCAGACGCGCGCTCATAACGTGGGTGGGGATGTGGATACCTCCACCGAGCCAGGCAGCGGGACCACCATTCTGGCCTGGGTGCCCATTATCAAGGAAAGCAGTTAACCGCATATGGAGACCGAACGGTTGGCCAAAGCCGCGTTGCGCGGCGAGCCTTCCTATCTCTGGCGCGCTGGGCAGGAACGCCGCCTGGCGATGATCCTGCAGGCAGCCGAGGAGCGCGCCAACGGCCGGGTGCTGGAGGATGGCTGTGGGGTGGGCCAGTATCTGGCGCGCCTGGCCAAAACTGCCGAACGGGCGGTGGGTTTGGAGATCGACCCGGAGCGGGCAAGCGTGGCTCATCGAAGGGAGCTGCAAGTAGCCTGTGGAGCCGGAGAGGACCTGCCGTTTCCTGCCGATACCTTTGACCTGGTTGTCAGCCACGAGGTGATCGAGCACGTGCGGGATGACAAACGGGCGGTGCACGAGATGGTACGCGTCCTGAGGCCCGGTGGGCGGCTGGCGCTCTTTTGCCCCAACCGCGGCTACCCGTTTGAGACGCACGGCATTTACTGGCGCGGGCGTTACCATTTTGGCAATATCCCGCTGGTCAACTATCTGCCGCGCGCCTGGCGCAACCGCCTGGCGCCTCACGTGCGCATCTATGACCAGGCCGACCTGGTGCACCTCTTCCAGGGTCTGCCGGTGCGTTTTGTGCAGCGCACGATCATCTTTGGGGCGTACGACAATATCATCGCTCGCTGGCCATGGCTGGGCAAGCTGCTTAGAAAGCTCTTGCAGGGGCTAGAAAAGGGGATGCTGCGCGGCCTGGGACTCTCCCATTTCTGGGTGGTAGAGAAGGTGGAGGAAGAATAAAGACTCAGAACATCGGAGCACGAAACCCTATGTCATGGATTGATCTACAACGAACTGCACCTCCCCGCGGCCAAAACTCCCTCCAGGAAGCCAGCAACTACAAGTGGCTTGTGTTGCTGGCGGTAGGGATAGGCACCTTCATGTCCGCGCTGGATGGCAGCGTAGTGAACACCATCCTGCCGGTGGTTCGCAATACCTTCCACAGTCCGGTTGCCACGATCGAGTGGGTGGTCACCATCTACCTGCTGGTGGTCAGCGGGCTGATGTTGACCTTTGGCCGGCTGGGCGATCTGCGCGGCAACCGCCCGGTGTACTTGAGCGGGTTCTTCATCTTTGTCATCGGCTCGGCCCTGTGCGGGATGGCGCCGACGGCCGGCTGGCTGGTGGCTTTCCGCGGGTTGCAGGCGTTGGGGGGTGCCATGTTGTTCTCCAATGCCCCCGCCATCCTGACCAAGAGCTTCCCGGCGGCGCAACGCGGGCAGGCGCTCGGCATGCAGGCTACCATGACTTACCTGGGCTTGACAGTTGGCCCTTCGCTGGGCGGCTGGCTGACACACAGCCTGTCGTGGCGGGCAGTCTTTTATATCAACGCGCCGGTTGGAATCCTGGCGGTTCTGCTGAGCTGGATCTTCATCCCCGGGGAACATGAACCGCGCGCCGATCGCTTCGATTTTGCCGGGGCGCTGCTCTTCCTGGGTGGACTGGTTTCGTTGCTGGTGGCGCTCAATAAGGGGCAGGATTGGGGCTGGGGCTCGCCGGTCATCCTGGGGTTTATGGCCATCGCGGTTACGCTCCTGGTGATCTTTATATGGGTGGAACGCAGGGTGCAGGCGCCCATGTTGGATTTATCGCTGTTTGGCTCACCCGTCTTCAGCTCTGCGACGGTCAGCGCGGTTTTCAATTATGTTGCGCTCTATACCGTGCTTTTCCTGTTGCCCTTCTATCTTCTCCAGGGTCGCGGGTTGAACCCCGAGCAGGCCGGGCTGATCCTGACCGCACAGCCGATTGTGATGGCGGTCGCTGCACCGTTGAGCGGCACGCTCTCCGATCGGATTGGATCGCGCATCCCGGCCATGCTGGGGATGTTGATCCTGGCAGGTGGAATGATCCTGCTTTCGCGCAGCGGCAGACAGACGCCTTTGGAAGCCGTGGCGGCGGGATTGGCGGTCTGCGGGCTGGGAACCGGCATTTTCGTCTCGCCGAACAATTCGGCTTTGATGGGCGCTGCCCCGCGCCAGCGCCAGGGCATCGCTTCGGGCATCCTGGCGACAGCGCGCAACGTGGGCATGGTATTGGGAATCGGGCTGAGCGGAGCCATCCTGACCACCTTCCTGGCGCACAACGCAGACCAGGGGCTCTTCCAGGCCACTCAAGTGGGCTTCATCGTAGCCGCCGGGGTGGCGCTGGCAGCCAGCATCGCATCGGCAACCCGTGGAAAGGGTTAACAGCTCAGGGTTGCTCCACTTTCACCAGACAAACCTTAAAATGTAAGTAACTTTTCAGGATTGGCCAATTGAATGAGCGGGACTACCTGTACCTGCCCGGCTAAGGGATATGCCCTCTCACCTGGATAGAAGACCAGCAACCGGTCCAATTGCAGGTCATCTAAGGCGATGCGCATGGAAGGGGTCAGGCGCGGCGCGTCCATCCGCTTACATTCCACGCCGATGCGCTGCCCATTTTTAAGCAGCAGCAGATCCAGTTCTGCCCCATTATGAGTGGCCCAGAAGTAAATTTCATCCGGTGCAAGAGCCTTGATGCATTCTTCGATAGCGTACCCTTCCCAGGATGCACCGATCTTGGGGTGGGTGTCCAGATCGAGGTTAGAGCGGATACCCAACAGATAGTGTAGCAGGCCAGAATCGCGGAAATACACTTTTGGCGATTTTACCTGGCGCTTTTGCACATTGGCATGCCAGGGCTGAAGGAGGCGAATCATGAACACCCCTTCCAGGATGTCCAGGTAACGGCGGGCAGTCATCTCGCTGATGCCGAAGGAACGGGCAGCTTCTGCGGCGTTCCAGTTTTGCCCATGATAATGGGTCAGCATCGTCCAAAAACGGAGCAGCGTCGGCGCTGGAATTTGAATACCCCACTGTGGCAGGTCACGTTCCAGAAATGTCTGGATGAAGTTCTTGCGCCAGACCAGGCTGTTGGAGTCATTGGCGGACAGGTAAGACAGTGGAAAACCACCGCGCAACCAGTGAGGCATCATTGCTTCGGGTCCCACTTCAGCCAGGCTGAAACCGCTGCTCTGGACAGTTTCCAACCGCCCGGCCAATGACTCGGAGGCTGCCCGGATTAGTGATGGAGAGGCGCTACCCAGGATCAGGAATTGAGCGGGCAGTGGCTGGCGGTCTGACAGGACGCGCAGGAGCGGGAAGAGATCAGGACGGCGTTGAATTTCATCAATCACCACAAGGCCCTGCAACATGCGCAGGGCTGTCATGATTCCCTGGTCTTCTGATGGATGAGCGAATCCGGTGGGCGCGCAAGGTCAGCCAGGCCAAGATTCGCCAGCTATACCAGTTGGACGCCTTGGGTATCCGAGATGGGGAACTGATTGATAGGGTCAGCGAAGCGCTCTACGCCCGCTGCCAGAGCATCCTGCTGGTGAGCAAGGCTCAATTTCACTGCCCGCGCTGTGGTTCTCTGATCCAGGTCCAATCAGGGCGGTCAGAGGAAGAGCGGTTAGAATGTCCGGCTGCAGGCTGTAACTGGCAGACCACCCATCGCCAGTGGCATCATAGCTGGCAGCATCAGGATCTAATTGGGACCCGCGCAGCCTTGCCGTTTGAGAAATTCATCGCACTCTATGGGGAGGCAAAAAGTCCAGGGCAAAAGATGGTGTTGATCGACGAGTTGATCCACGCTTTCCATCAAGGGATCGTCGCTGGAATGCCGCACCGCTCCGCAGCCAATAACCTGATCGAAGGCAGCTATCACCAGGTGGTGGCACTCCTGGATGGACTGGCATATGGAGAGGGCAGCACGCCCGGCTTCAAAGAGAACCTCGCCGAATGGCGCCAAAAAGCCAGGCAAGCCGAGCAGGTTCGGCGAGGATGACGCGAAGGAGCAATATCGCAGAAGCCGGAAGCCATTATCGGAGGTAGCCTTTCTGGATAGCCTGGCTGTCCCATTTGAAGTCTGGTAGGCGGGGAATCTATATTCGGGCAGAGACTTTCAAGGTAGATCGACGCCTGGTCCAAAGCCCAGGTCCCATTCGGGATGTTCGCTGATCGGGTGGGTGGCGGTGGCGCGCGTGGCGGTGAGCAGCACGTCGGGATGCTCCTGCAGCAAGGTCAGCGGGTATTCGGCGGTGGGTGGGGCAAACAAGGCTACCCGCAGGGCGGTCTGCTTCCAGGCGCCGGTATCGGAGAACAGGCGGATTTTCTTCGAGGACAGGATTTCCTTCAACCCCAGCGTGACCGACATGGGCGGAACGAACTGGTAGGCAGCCCCAAAATTACGCTGGGCCAGTGCCAGGATGGTATCCGGGTTGTTTTCCTGGATGCGGACGGTTGAATGGCGCAGGTCCTCCAGGGTGATGGGGCTGAAGGGGTGGCGCCGGGCCTGGTTGTAGGCCACGTGACCGTCCTGCCCCCAGCCGCCGTAGGTGAGATCGACCGGGGCTGCGGCGATCTTTTCGCGGATTTCCTCGATATTGGTCGGTTCGAGCCAGTTGCGATTCGCCTCTGGGACGCGCAACTCAGGACGTACGGGGTTGTAAAAATGATCTTCCATGAAGCCGCGGAAGCAAAGCGGATGATTGCGCGGCAGCATCCGCCCCTGCCAATCCAGGGTTTCATCCATGTGGAAAACCACCAGGCCCTGCAAAGAGACGTTTTCGCGGTTGACTAAACTGGTGAAAGGTTCATACCAGCAATTGGGGCCGCAGGGGATGATGGCACGCAGGATTTCGCCGCGCTGGTTGTGGCTCTGGATCTCATCGACCAGCTCTCGCGCCATGATCTGGCCCATCTCCTGCGAATCCTTGCAGATGCGGAAGGGGATTTTGCGATCCGGGTGGGTGGCGAGCTTGTCAGCCGGGATGCAGCACCAGTGATACAGGTCTTGCTTTGAGATTGGATCCATGGAAGACTCCGCTGTGGAAGATGGAAAGCGTTTATCGAGGTGTTTTTTCGGCGCTGGCTTTGCTCTCCTACCCAGTATAAGGCCATCGGAGACCTGGTGCAACCCAAAGGGGTGGGCTCACGGCTGGCCTAGGAAAGAAAAAGTTGCTTGATTATTGAAAATCCACCAACTCGGTGGGAAGTGGCTGACCTGTGATCCAGGTGCGCACCGTTTGCGCAAATAACTCAGGGGCAACCATCGGCCAGTTATGCTGCTGGGCAGTGGACCAGCGGCGCCCGTTGCCCACCAGGACAGAACGGCTCCTGGGTAAAGCGGTCTGCAGCAGCCTGAGTGAAGGCTGGATATCCACCGTCTCTTTTGTGCCACCGATCAACAGCACGGGCGCAGCGGCGCTTTCCAGGCCAGCAGGCAGGCGGTAACGGTAGTTTTCGCTCATCGGGTGGGCCCACCCGTTGCGCGTCATGGCCCTAAAGTTCTGGCGGAAGCTCTCGAAATAGGAGTCAGGGATGCCCGCCATCCACTGCATATTCATGCGGATCCACGGGTCGGATTGCTTCCAAAAATGGATCCCCAGCCAGTACACCAGAGCCATCATCCGCTCGGAATACAGACCCAGGCGGTACCCCGGCAAAGCCACTACCTGAGCGCCGCTGACCACTGCGCTCCAGATCACCTGCGGAGTGGAGGCCAGCATCTGGATGGCAATCTGCCCCCCAACCGATAGACCTACGATGTGAGCTTTCTGCCCGGGGACCACCTGGCGGATGATTCCCGCCAATCGCCCGGCTGCATCTTTAATCGTAAATGGACAGGTTTCCCGGCTGCTTCCATGCTCCGGCAAATCGGGCATCAGGCAATGAAATTCAGGCAGGAGTGCCGCCGTCTCATCCCAGGCCCAATTCGCACCACCCCCGCCATGGATCAACAGAACAGGCGCTCCCTGTGGATCTCCCGTCTCTTTAACCGCCAATCCCTGGATGAATGTCACTCAACCACCTTGGCGGAGATTATAGCATGTTAACGGGTAAGTTTTCGACGTTTTGCCCCATACAGGACAAAGACGACACAAAATATCGTTTATAATAGCATGTGTTGATGTACCTGCAGGCACCAGGTGAAGGAAAATGATGTGCTTGAATGGAGGAAACGATGCGTGATTTGACGCAAGAGATTTTGGAACTGGTGCGGTTTACCTCGACCAGCCTGCCCCCGGATGTCGAAAAAGCCCTGCGCCAGTCGGTCGAAAAGGAAGACCCTGGCTCGGCGGCGCGGGGCGCGCTCGAGACGATCCTCGCCAATGTGGAGATGACCCGCCGCAATTCGACTCCCATCTGCCAGGATACCGGCACGCCCATCTTTTTTGTCTCTTACCCGGAGGGCTGGAGCCCGCGCCAGTTGCGTCGGCAGATCCAGGCTGCTGTGGCTGAGGCGACCCAAAAGACTTACCTGCGTCCCAATGCGGTGGATGCGCTGAGTGGCAAGAACACTGGCAACAACCTGGGTGACCAGCATTTCCCCACCGTTCACTTCCAGGAGGTGGATGGGAACGAACTGACCATTGAGCTGATCCTGAAGGGCGGCGGCTGCGAAAACGTCAGCACGCAATATTCCCTGCCCGATACCCGCCTGAAGGCCGGGCGCGACCTGGAAGGAGTGCGCAAGGTGGTGCTGGATGCAGTTCACCAGGCTCAAGGGGAGGGCTGCGCGCCCGGTTTCCTGGGTGTATCCATCGGTGGCGACCGGGGCACCTCGTACGTGGCCTCCAAGGAGGCGCTCTTGCGCAAGGTGGATGACACCAACCCGGATGCTGAACTGGCAGCGCTGGAGCAAAGGATCACTGAAGAGGCCAATCAGCTAGGAATCGGGCCGATGGGCTTCGGAGGGAGATCGACCGTGCTGGGTACCAAAATCACCTCCACCTACCGCTTGCCAGCCTCCTTTTTCGTGACGGTGGCCTATATGTGCTGGGCTTACCGCCGGCGAAAAATGATGGTTAGAGACGATCAGGTCAGCTACGAATAGACCTGGCAAAGACAGGGAGAACTGCAATGCCCAAAAATCTCACCATTCCTATCTCAGATAATGCCATCCGCAACCTCAGGGTCGGCGATTCGGTGCTGCTCAGCGGAGTAATGGTCACCGGCCGGGATGCGGTGCACAAGTGGATGGCCGATACGTTTATCAAGAAGACGCGCCAGCCCAGCGGAGATGACCTGCAGGTCTACCAGGCTCTGCGACCCGTGCTGGATGGCGGGGCGATTTATCACTGCGGGCCGGTGGTGGCTGGCCTGGATACCAGGCAATACCGCTTCGTGGCAGCCGGACCGACCACTTCGATCCGTGAAGAGCCGTACCAGGGCGATGTGATGCACCATTTCAATCTGAAGGCAGTGATCGGCAAGGGTGGCATGGGCACCAGAACCCTGCAGGCCTGCCAGGAAGTGCCGGGTGTTTACCTGCATGCCATCGGGGGAGCGGCTGCCCTGATTGCCGGTGCGGTGCAGCAGGTGCTGGGAGTCTATAAGCTGGAATTCGGAGTGCCGGAGGCGATCTGGGTGATTAAGGTCGCAGATTTTCCGGCGGTGGTGACGATGGATGCCCAGGGCAACAGCCTGCACGAGGTGGTCAGGCAAGAATCGAAGCGCATCCTGGAGCGGCTGATCGCCTAGCCTGGGTCTTTCACGCTCAGGATGGGCGCGAAGCAGCAGGGGAGAACATATCTGTCTCCGCCAGACCGCAATTTTTGACCATGGCGAGGCCATAAGTCAGCACGCCGGCCCGCTCATCGCGGCTATCGGTGCCAAAGGTGAACTTCAAACCGGCCTGCTTCGCCAGGCGGATGAAGCGGGCACCGGGGACGCGGGCGAATTCGTTGATCTCGATAGCAATGCGGCGGGTGGCAGCCAGGGCGATGAGGCGCTGCATGCGCTCTTCCGTCCAAAGGCTGTCATACTGGGCGGCAATCGAATCCGGCAGGAAGGTGGGCCAACCAAAGATGTTAATTGGTTCTTCGGTCAGAACCCGGGCGCAGAAATCCAGGTAGCGGAGCATGAAGGCCTGCGGGTCTGCCACGGGCGTGTTGGGCCGCCAGATTTCCAGCCAGCTCCCATCGGGTTGCGGCAGGGTCAGGGCGTCCATCAGGATGTAATCCAGGCGAGCCAGCAACTCGCTGGAAAAAGCAGCCTTCCAGCCGGGGAAGACAGGCTGCAGGCCCTTATAGACCGGGTACGGTTCCAGAAGGTCCAGGTAGCGCGCCAGGGCGGCGTCATCTGGGATGGCCATGTGAGCTCCGGGGTGCTCGACGATGCCGAAGCGCACGCCGCGCATGTGGGAAAGCTGCATGGCGCGATCGATGGTTAAGGACGGGCTGAGATGGACATGGCAATCCACCGCGGGGAAAGGGAAGGACTCAGGGTTCATGATTTCCTCAAGATTTTCCGCAGGGAGAGCAAACGCGGCACGGTGCGCCGGTAGGCTTCGTAGGCCGGGCCATGCAGACCGAGAAGCCAGGGTTCCTCGGCGAAGGGAGCCAGGGCGAGGGCAACTGCCCCTACCAGCGCGGCCAGCAGAGTCAGGGAGGAGCCAGAAAAGATGGCCCAGCCAAACAGTGAGACGATAAATCCGACATACTGCGGATTGCGCGAGAAGCGGTAAGGTCCATGCAGGATCAATTCTCCCTGGCTCCCCAGGGTGGGAGCATAACCGAGCGCCAGCGCGGATCCCAGCCCCAGGCCAGATCCGCCCAGCCAGAGAGGCAGACCGGCTACCAGCCGCACCCACCAGGCCAACCCTGCACTGCCCCAGTCCACGACCCCCAGCCCGACCATGCCTGCCCCGGAGAGGACGAACAGCAGCCACATGAGGCCAGCTTGCCAGCAGATGCGGCGCGGCGGCGGCCAGATTCGACGGCCCGGAAAGGCGGCACTGAAGGCCACGCAGGCGGCGGAGGCCACTTCGGCGGTGAGGGTAATCCAAAACAGAATCAATTTCACAGATGATATCCAGGCATCACTATAGCATCACTTCGAAGGAAAAGCAAACGGGATTGCCTTCAGGGGCGCAGTTTTGACTCTTTTTCCACTCTTTAACGTTATATTTTAAAGAGACCCGCGTGATAACCAGAATATATCCATTGCCTTATCTGGGTGTCGCCAGCTCTATCTTCGAATTTTCGTGAGTTTCATCGCAGGAAACGAATGGCCGATGCCACCATAAATGACCTGATCGGGCGTGCGCAACGGGGCAGTCCTGAAGCCTACGGTGATCTTTACAACTGCCTCTACCAGGAGATTTATCGTTACCTCTGTTACCGCACGGGTGATCCGATGGTGGCTGAAGACCTGACCTCTGAAGTATTTCTGAGAATGGTTCAAGCGCTTCCCCGCTACCGCGTTGAGGCCAGCCCGTTCAAGGCCTGGTTGTTCCAGATCGCCCGCAACCTGGCGATCGACCATTATCGCCAGGCCGGTAAACAATCCCTTGTGGTAATGGATGAAAATATGGGCAGTGCGGATCCAGAGATGGACCGCATGATCGAATCTCGCCTTAACAGTGCCAGCCTCCTCCAATCTCTGGCCAGCATGGATGAGCTTTACCGGGATGTGCTCTTATTGCGGTTTATTGAAGACCTGAGTGCTGCTGAGACTGCCAGGATCCTTGAGAAAAGCGAAGATGCGGTCAAAGCCTTACAAAGGCGGGCGCTTCTCGCTCTGCGGGTGATGTTAAAGCATCAGGAGATTGACCTTGCTTGAGATAGATGAAACCTTACACCAACAATTAGATGCATTGAAGCGTGGCATCCCACTGGAAAAGGTCCTGGCCGACTTGACTCCGGCCGAAAGCGATCTCTCGCCTTTGATCCGATTGGCTGCCACCGCCCGGGTCCTATCCCATCCCCAGTTGGGCCCGGAGGCAGCCCGCACACAGCGCGAGCGAGTGGTAGCTGCTGCGCGAATCAGGCTCGCCGCGGCGCAGCCCGCCGTCCCCAGGCATTCTCTCTCCGGCTGGTTGACAAACCGCAAAGCTCTGTTTGCCCTGGCAGGCGGCCTGGGACTGATCCTGATCTTTGCCGTCTTTGTCCTGGGGCTGGGTGTGTTCCTGGTTGCTGGCCCGGCTGCGGCTCGCTCCGCCCGGCTGATCGAGGTCCATGGGCAGGTAGAAGTGGCATCTGCCCAAGATAGTCAGGATTGGAGACTCATTTCCAATGGCGACCGATTGCGCCAGGGCCAGCGCATCCGCACCTCTGCAGATTCGGGTGCTACCCTGGTATTCTTTGATGGCAGCCGTACGACGATTGGCCCGGATACTAATCTTGGACTGACCCAGCTCGACGGGCAGTGGGGCAAGGTCTTGCAGGTCCAGCTCAACCAGAATACCGGCTCGACGGTCCATAACGTGGTTCCCCTGCGCAAGAAGAGCGGCTATTTTCGAGTCCTGACCCCAGCGGGTGAAGCCAATTGTACCGGCACGAGCTTCAGTGTCGATGTCCTCCCGAACGGCAAAACCCTGTTTTCCGTCAGCCAGGGCCAGGTGCAGGTGAAAAATTCCCGCTCGCAAGTGACCCTGGTTGCTGGCCAGGCCACAACGATTTCCTACACTGGAAATCCTGAAGAACCCGCCTACCAGTTCGTTTTAGAGGGTCAGGTCACCACTCTCCAGGAGGGCCAGAGGACAGTCTCTGGAGTTTCTTTCATCGTGACCCCGCAGACCGAGATTGAAGGGACGATCTCGGTGGGAGATTTCGTTATCGCAAAAGGGCGCATCCGGGAGAACAACCAGTGGGTAGCTGACCTGATCAAACCGGTTCAACAGGAGAAAGTCAAGCTCATTTTCACCGGTGTG
>Ga0315268_10000368_pt1 | contig 53122 bp, 50 predicted proteins | sample C1_top_MG_FD_204535 | JGI IMG/M metagenome (GOLD analysis project Ga0315268, IMG submission 204535) | Sediment microbial communities from Yellowstone Lake, YNP, Wyoming, USA - C1_top | ecosystem: Environmental > Aquatic > Freshwater > Lake > Sediment | place: USA: Wyoming | collected 2017-08-01 | reverse complement strand
GGCAGATGGGAGCCAATGCCTATCTCTGGCGGGCTTGAGGAGATCGCCCGCGCCATGACAGAGGAACTCGGGGCCTATGTCGACCCGAGCAATTTATGATCGCCACTTCGTGGCGGCTGTACTAGGGCGCGCTGGCGCGTCGCGAGAATAACCCGCAACCTGCGGATTCGATCCGACGATAATCGAGTCGGCCCGCGCTCCCCTGATTTGCGTGTGCCCGGAGAATGACCATGGACCTCGCACGCCTGCAGCGCCACCTCGCCGATTTCGTTGCTGCTACCGGCAAAGCAATGGGCGCCGATGGCGCGCGCACCACGCCGGCCGCCGTGCTCGCGCGGCAGGCGACCACGTACGTCAACGAGAAGCTCGCGGCCGAGCACGAGGCGCCAGTGTCGCTGACGCTCGTGCGGCGACAGCTCGAAATCGCTACCGCCGAGCAAGTGAGCCGTGGGGCCGCGGGGGCCGCGTTTCTGGGCTCGTCGCCCGCTCGCGCTCCCGCGCGCGCCGATAAGCCCGGGGGCAAGGCGAACGCTCGGGCGAAGAGCACGATCAAGAGCAACGCCAACGGCAAGAGCAGAGGCAAGACGCCCCTCCACCCGCGCATGTTCGACGGCGAGTCCGCCGCGCGGACCGCACGCGCGCCGACGCGTACGCCGAGCGCCGCAGCCCCGCAGGGCGCCCTCGTTGCGGCGCAGCAGGCCGCCGACCCGAGCGTCACCGAGGTCTTCGCGGCGCCGACTTCGCGCACCTCGGTCACGGTGCGCTTCGAGGTGCCCGACAGCAATGGCAAGGAGATCAATCCAGGCGAGCGCTGGCTCTTCGAGGTGCCGAGCGACCTGCGCGGCGCAGCGATTCGCAGCGTCGTTCTCGCGCACCGCAAGGATGAGAAGTACCAAGGGTCGGTTGTCGACGGCCACGACAACGAGGCCGCGTACGACCTCGTCACCGCTCGCAACGCGCAAAGCAAGGAGTGGGTTGCCTGGCACGACGAGTATGGCTCGAAGAAGTTCGCCGAGCCGCGCGGCTCCTACAACCCTGAGAACGAGAACCTGCACGACTGGCTCGCGGCCGTCGGCGCCGTGCCGGTCGACATGCTCGCGGTCACGAACGTCGGCGTCGGCGCGCGCGCCATCGCCAACGTGCACTTCGTCGAGATCGAATTCTTTCCCCCGGGCAAGATCGAGAGTCGCGCGCAGGAGATCTTCACCGCCGGCACAGCCTTCGTCGATCTGGAACACGGCGTGACCCGCCCGACCTACGGCGGTGGCATGGGCGCGCACCTCTCGCCCGCCGACGTGCAGCGTACGGGGCTCTACCCGAATGCCGTCGAGCTTTCCGGGTGGGGTGGCGCTTCACGCAAGCTCAGCGAGCACGCCTACATCCGTGACGGTGAGCTGCACGTGGCGCTGCCGGCCGGAAAGAAGCTCGGCAACTTCGAGATCGCAGTCGGCGATACCCGGCTCGATACGGCACGGCCCATCGCCGAGCAGCGCAACAAAGACGGTCACTATGGCGTCCTCGGCTGCGCCAAGCTCTCGGCGCGCCTCTGCCGCCCGGGGGAGAGCGCACCCGCCACGGCCTTTATGGACGGCATCAACGTGCCGCCCTCGGGCGTCTTGTCGGGCGGCCCTCTCGAGTCGGGCTACGTCACGTGCAAGGGAGACGAAATCGTGGTCGAGGTGTCGGCCGCGACCTGGGTGATGGGCTACCGCCTGAGCTTCATGCAGTAGCGTGGCGCGGCATGCACGGCGACACCCACGAGTCAGCGCTCGCGCGCTCAGCGGTCGGCGAGGCCCGCAAAGCGATGGTCAAAGCGCAGCGGCACGTGGCGCGGCGTGATGTCGTGACCGTCGATGCGCAGCACGTGGGCGTCGGCGAGGCCGACCGTGGCGGCGTCTTCGCCAAACGGCACGTAGAGCTGCTCGCGGTGTAGGAGCACGACGGTGGAAAAGCTCTGCGCGATGGCGCCGAGGCCGGGCAGGTCGCGCAACGTGGGCGCCCCTTCGCCCTGCGGCAGGATGAGGCGCAAGACGAGCGCCACCTTGTGCTTGCGCGCGAGCAGCGCGAGGTGCAGCGCCCCTTTGAGCAGGTTGCTGAAGCGCTCGACCGGTAACTGCCCGCCCGGCGGCCGCGGCCGCACGTCGGCGACCACCAGCCATGGATGGTAGCTGAACAAGTGATTGGCGATTTCGCTGATCGTGATGCGCTTGTGGGCGAGCAGGCTCAGCTTGTGCCAGGCGATGCGCTCGCGTGCCGCGGTGAGGGCGCTGCGGTCTTCGGGCGAGATGAAGCCCGCGGTGAAGCGGAAGCTGTTGACGTGCCCCTCCTGCACGACCAAGCGGCCGCGCAACTGGCGCTCGGTGCGATACTCCGAGAAGTAGGCGACCGGGACATCGCGCTTCGTGGCCGCCAAAGTCGCGCCGATGAGCAGGGCGGTCGCGCCGATGCCGGGTCGTGCGGCGACGAGCGTCGTGCGGCCGACCGGAAAGCCACCCTCGAGCGCGGTGTCGAGCGTGGTGAGGCCGGTGCCGAGATGGGTCGGCCGCTTGGCGCGCTCGGCGAGCAAGCCACGCTCGGCCGCCTGGCGCATCGCGTGCGCGAAGAGCGGCAAAGCGACGCGCAACGCGTCGTGCGGGTCTCGGGGATGGCGCGCCTTCATGAGAGCCAGTGTGCTCCTCGGGTCTGACACTTTTGACGCACAAGACGCCCAGTTCTTCTGTTATAGACGGTCCCCATGCGTGATGTGGTCAGCATCCAAGATCCCATCCACGGCACCATCGAAGTGTCGCGGCGGGAGATCAAACTCATCGATTCGCAGCCGTTCCAACGTCTGCGCCACATCAAGCAACTCGGCTTCTCCGAGCTCGCCTTCCCGGGCGCGACCCACAGCCGCTACTCGCACTCGCTCGGCGCCATGCAGATGGCGACGCAGATGGCGGGCCGCGTGCTCGACTCGCTCGATTTGCCAGCGGCTGAGCGCGCGCGCTGCTTACAGAGCGTGCGCTTGGCCATGCTGTTTCACGATCTCGGCCACCCGCCGATGAGCCACGTCTCCGAGCGCGTCATGCCCAAGGTGGGTGCGCTCGATCTCGGGGCCTGGGTCGACGATCCCGAGCGCCAAGCGACCCACGAAGACTACACGCTCAAGCTGCTGCTCGACTCCGAGCTCACGGCGCTCATCACCACGCACTTCGGCGGCGAGGGCACGACGCCCGAGCGCACAGCCGCGCTCGTCGCGGGCCGGCTTCCTCCTGGCGACGCGCGCGCCTTCGTCGTCAACGGGCAAGACCTGCTCGGCGTCTTGCATCAGCTCGTCTCGAGCGAGATGGACGCCGACCGCATGGACTACCTGCGCCGCGACGCGTACTCCTGCGGCGTCTCCTACGGCAACTTCGATCACGTGTGGCTGACGAACAACTTGGTCGCGCTACCCTACGGCGAGCACGTGGCGCTCGGCCTGCAGCACAAGGCCGTGTGGGCCTTCGAGAACTTCCTGCTCGCGCGTCTGCACATGTTCCTCGCCGTGTACTACCACCACACCTCGACCTGCTTCGACCACCTGCTCGGGCGCTTCTACGAAGAAGCGGGCGAATACACGCTGCCGGCCGACAGCGATGGCTACCTGCGCACCGACGACGTGGACTTGACGGCCGCGCTGCGTCGCTCGAGCAACCCTTGGGCGCAGCTCATCGTGCGCCGTCGCCCCTATCGCCTGCTCGTCGAGACGCACGACTTTGGCGACGGCCCGAAGGACGTGGAGCTCGATGGCAAGCTACGCGAGGCGGGCATCGACTTCTTTCGCCTGCGCAGCAAGGGCGTCTTGTCGAAGTACTTTGGACGCAAAGACGACGTGACGCCGCTGCTCGTCATCGAGCCCGAGATGCAGCGCACGAGTCGGATCGAAGACTACACGCCTCTGTACCGCCGCTTCGCCGACGCCGTGGCGCTCTCGCGTGTCTTTTGCCGGCCCGAGCAGCTTTCGGCGGCGCGGCGTTTGCTCGGACGCGACTAAGCAGAACCGCTTCGGCGCTGGCGTATCCACGCAGGACGCGCCGCTTGGGCCTGCCCAAGGCGGCGCTCGCGTGGGTGTGTCATGACAAAAAAAGGCCCGCCCATCGCGCTTGGGCGACGGCGGGCCAACGTGGGCGCGAAAGACCGGGCGACTATTTCGGGTGGCAGGTCTTGCAGGCGGTCATGTTCTTGCCCTCGATCTTGAGGGTCTTGTGGCAGCCGTCTTTGCACTTGGCGTGGAAGATGACCGTCTTCATCTCGGCCTTGCCGTCCTTGAGCGCGTATAGGAAGGGCGCCTTCTTGCCGCCCACTTCCTTCTGCGCTTGATCGGGCTTGACGTGGCAGGTCTCGCACGACTCGACCTTGGCAGTGCCGCCGTCGGCCGCCTCGAGCGTGTGGTGGCAGTCCTTGCACACGATCGCCTTGTCGGCCGCCTTGAACGTCGTTACGTGCTTGGCGTGCGGGAACTTGACGGCAGGCTGATCGCCCGGAATGCCGGTCAAGGTCATCGCTTCTTTGTCGGCCGGAATGGTCGCCGCGAAGGCGATCCCCGAGGCCAACAGAGCGGCCGCAGCGCCGCACAACATGAGAGTCATAGTCTTCTTCATCGCGAGTGTCTCCATTCCTGCCCGCCAAAGGTGCCCAGTCGCGGGCACGAGTTAGACGTTTCCACCGGGGGCGGCATGCACCTTCTCAAAAAACCTCGGGCGGTGCAACAACCAGGATCCCGCCCTCACTCAGCGTGCGGACCATCGTCGAAGCCGGGCCCACCTGCCCCCCCGGGGCCGCGGCCGTTGCCGCGCCGCTCGGCAATCACGCGCTGCAACTTGCCGCGCTGCTCGGGCGTGAGCAACTCGCGCACACTCAGGAGCAGTTGCACGCGGTTCTTGCGCAGCTTCGTCTCGACCGAGCCCACTTGGTCGATCGACTGCATGATCTTCTTCGTGTCGGGCTTGTCTTGATCCATGAGCTGACGCATGTCGAGATGTAGCCTCTCGAGCTCGGCCCGCAGATCGATGGCCTCCTTGTTGGCGTTGTAAGCGAGCGTCTTGATCTGCGCCAACGCCGGAGCGGCGACGCCGAGCTCGGCGGCCAGGCCCTCGATGAACTCGGGGTGCATCATGGGACCACCCATGCCGCCTCCCATGCCGCCGCCCGGGCCCATGCCCATGCCACGGCGTCCACCTCCTGGGCCGCCCTCGCGTTGTCGCGCCGCGAAGCTCTCGCGCCCGAGGCCGCTCACCACCATCGCCAAGCCCACCATCGCCGTCCAAACCGTCATCCGTCGCATGATCCAGAACCTCCGTGGGCGCGTGTGAGCGCCCCTGCAAGAAAACACGCCATCGTGTCCCGTCGCCCCGCTGCTCAAGGCTCCGCGACCGCTACGAACATGCCGAGCGCGCGGTACTCGCCCGACAGATGCGATGCGAGGCCGCCGTCGGCCGCCACGCGCCAAAGCGCGCTGTCGTCGACGAGGCCCGCACGAGCCTCGTTCGACCACCCGCCGCTGTCGCTCCCACCACCCAAGGCGCTGTCGAAGACACCGTTTTCGGCATCGACGAGCACCGCGAGAAGATCTGCGCCCCTACCGGCCGCGCTCGCCTGCACAGCGGCCGCGTGCCTGCCGTCAGGACTCGTGCTGCGCGGCAGGGATCCGTCGACTCTCATCCACACGAGCGCGAGGCTCGCGGCCACGGCGGCGCCGGCGAAGCCGAGCGATAGGACCGAGCGCGAACGGCGTAGCTTTGCGGCGCCGATCCGGGCCTCGAGGCGCTCTGCAAAGGCAACCTTCTCGGCTGGGCTGAGCTCGGGCGGTGCGAGCTGCGCGCGCAGCGCGGCAACGAGCGTCTCATCTACCGCAGACGGCAGCGGTGCCAAGACGTTTGGCTTGCGGTCACGCAACATGGTTCACCTCGACGCGCAGATCACCGAGCTCGCGGCGCAGAGCGACGAGCGCCCGGTGTAGATGACTCTTGAGAGTTCCGGGTGAGCGACCGACGACGAGTGCGGCCTCTTCGACCGTATGGCCTTCGAGGTGCACGAGCGCGAACGCGGCGCGCTGACCGTCCGAAAGGCGCAACAAGGCCGCGCTAATGCGCGCGCGCAGCCGCGCCTGCTCGAGTTGGCGCGCCGGATCGTCGCATTCGGCCGCCCGTGGCTCGTGTTCGGGCGGCACCTCGCTCGACCAGGGCCAAAGCACGCTCCAGCGATCACGCCGTGCGCGGCTACGCACATGGCTCGCCGCCTCGTGGATGACGATGCGCGTCAGCCACGTCGACAGCTCGGCCTCACCCCGAAAGCGGGGCAGCGCCCGGTAGGCCTTCAAGAGCGCCTCTTGTGCCACATCGAGCGCGAGCTCGCGATTGCCGCCCGTCAAGTGGTACGCGAGGCCGACGAGTCGGTCGCGCTCGGTCACGACGAGCGCGCGGAACCGCTCCTCTGTCGCCGCCGCCGTCGCAGTCGCGAGCGTTGCAGGTGCTGCCATTGATGACATCATGCGCCTCATCACCTCGAGCTTGCTAGGTTAGACTGCGCGAGTTGGGTTCTGGGTTACAGCGACGCCGCGAGCTCGACCTTGGCCTCGATTCGGACTGCCGTCGCGATTTCGATCGGGGCCTCCGTCCCGAAGCGCCGCCTGCGGCTGCCCGCTGCGCTCGCAGCCCGGCTGGTCAAGCGCCGCGCCTCGGTCTATGCTCGCCGCTGTCGGCGGGCCGTACGACCCGGCAATGGATGATGGAGTAGACCATGGTCAGCACCCTCAAGCGCTCCGAGTTCGTCAAGCTATTCGAAGGCACCGAGGTGGATGTCGCGGGCTTCTCGGAAGAAACCTGGCAGGGCCTCGAAGGCGCTGGCGTCAACCGCCGTGAGCTGCTGCGGGTCGCGGGCGCCGATGGCGTCGTGCGCGAGCCGGAGGAGATTCGCCGTCTGTTCGAGCTCGTCGACTCGTTCGACCACAATGGCGACGCGCAGTCCATCGACGTCTCGCGCTCGGCCGCGGACGCCGGGCGTCCCGCGTTGACGCCCGCGGGCACGATCTTCACGGCGCTCGCGTCTTCGCGCCGCGCCGCGTTCAAGGTCGAGATCAACGAGTTCGTCGCTCGCTATGCGCAGGGCGAGATCGATCTCAAGGCGCTCTCGGCAGAGCAGATCGACCGCCTGCGCGAGCTCGGCATCGACGTGCAGCGCCTGCAGCGCACGGGCAGCAGCGGCGGCCTCGTCGACACCGAGCAGCGCCTGCAGCGTCTGTTCATGATCATCGATACGCTCGATACGAACGGCGACGCGCACTCGGTCGACATCACCAAGGCCGCGCCGCTCGGCTCCGATCCGAGCCAAGCCGAGCTGACCGCAGCCGGCGAAGCCATCGCCATCCTCTCTTCGGTGTATCGCCCGTACGAGCAGGGCTTTGTCGAATACGAAGACCTCACGCGCGCGGCGCTCGCGGGCGAGCCGCCCCCCGAGCCAGTCGACCTTGCGGTCAAGCACTTCGTACAGCCCGATGCCACGAGCTGCTACTACACGGCCGTGCGCATGCTGCGTAACTTCGACAAGAAGGCCGAAGCCGAGCTCGAAGATAAGGACGTGGCGCACTACATGGCGCGCATCGAAGACAAGGCCGGCGCCGTGGCCGGGCGCAGAAGCGACTTCGTGGCGGGTCGCACGTACATCGACTCTTGCCTCGACGCCGGGCGGCCTGTGGTCGTCGGCTTGTCGCACTCGGCCCGCGGCTACAACCTCGACAAGGTGACCGATCACTTCATCATCATCACCGGCCGTGGCGTCGACGAAGAGGGCCGCGTATTCTACTCCTACAATGACTCCGCTACCGCTGGAGAGCACAAGCGCGGCCGCCTCTATGTCGACGCCGACAGCTCGATGCTCTTTCGGCCGGGCTTCGCCGACTCGACCAATCCGTTCTTCCGCCTCGACTATCAGGTGACGCAGCTACGCACTTACGCCGACCAGCCGTTCGAGCAAGTCACGGGCCAGGCCGCGGCGCCTTCACCCGAGTAGGCTCGAGGATCTCGAGCACCATCTCGACCTTGCCAAACGGCACGGCCGCCTGCACGCCGGCGATGTAGGGTCGCAGGGCCTGCAACATCTCCTTGGCGACCGCGGTGCCGACGGCGAGCCCTTCTTCTTTGCTGCGCGCGGCGCGCAGGCGCGCCAGGATGTCGTCGGGCACGGTAGCTCCGGGCACTTCGTTGTTGAGGAACTCGGCGTTGCGCAACGAGACGAGCGGCCACAGGCCCGCCAAGATGGGCACGTGCAGGTGCTCGATGCGGCGCATGAATCGCTCGAAGATGCCAAGATCGAACACCGGCTGCGTGATGACGAACTCGGCGCCAGCCTCGATCTTGTAGTCGAGGCGCTTGAGCTCCTCATCGAGGTTGATGGCGCCGGGGTTGGCGCCAACGCCGATGTGGTAGCCCGTCGGCGCGCCGATGGGGTTGCCGCCGAGATCGAGGCCGTGGTTGAGGCGTGTGAGCAGGTTCGTCAGGCCGATGGCGTCGACGTCGAACACCGCGGTCGCGTCGGGATAGTTGCCAAGCTTCGGCGGGTCGCCGGTGATAGCGAGGATGTTACGCACGCCGAGCGCCCAGGCGCCGAGCAGATCGCTTTGCATGCCGATGACGTTGCGATCCCGACATGTATAGTGCAGCAGCGTCTCGACGCCGACCTCGCGCTGGATGAGCACGGCGAGCGCCAACGCCGACATGCGCGAGCTCGCGCGCGGCCCGTCGGGGATGTTGATGGCGTCGACGCCGTGGCGAAAGAGCTGGCGCGCCATGCCGAGCTCGCGCTCAGCCGAGATGCCGCGCGGCGAGACGAGCTCGCACAGGGTCACGAAGTCGCCATCGGCGAGGCGGCAGGCGAGGCGGGACTTGTCGGCGCGCGCTACGGGCTTGATTTCGGGCGCCGACTGCACCGGCGTTTGTGCGACCGCGGGGCGGCGTACTTGCGCGGGTTCGAGCGCCGAGATAGCGCGTCGCACGGCGCGGATGTGCTCGGGCGTCGTGCCGCAGCAGCCGCCAACCAGGCGGGCGCCCGTTTGGATGAAGCGCTTGCCGAACTCGGCCAAGTACTCGGGCGAGCAGAGGTAGAGCGTGCGGCCGTCGATGATGCGCGGCACGCCGGCGTTCGGCATCAATGAGATCGGCAGGCGCGTGTGCGGCAACATGCGCTCGAGCGCGTCGAGCATCTCTTTCGGGCCGACGGCGCAGTTCAGACCGATGACGTCGGCGCCAAACGACTCGAGCTTCTGCGCCACCTCTTCGACCGGCGTGCCCGTGGCGAGGCAGCCGTCGCTGCCGACCACCATCTGCGCGATGATCGGGAGCTTGCACACCTCGCGGGCCGCTTTGATGGCCTGCTCGATCTCGGAGAGGTAGAGGAATGTCTCGAGGATGATGACATCGGCGCCACCCTCGGCAAGCGCGGCGATGCGTTTGGCGAAGTCAGCCCGCGCTTCGTCGAACGAGACGCGGCCGAGGGGCTCGATGGCGACGCCGAGCGGCCCTACCGCGCCCGCCACGTAGCCGTCGGCCCCCGCCACCTCACGCGCGATACGCGCGCCGGCGCGATTGATGTCGGCGACCTTGGCCGCGAGGCCAAAGGGCTCGAGCTTGAAACTGCTTGCCCCGAAGGTGTTGGTCTCGATGACGTCGGCGCCAGCGCGCCGGTACTCCTCGTGCACCTGCTGCACGAGGTGTGGGCTCGTCAAGTTGAGCTCGTCGAAGCAGGTGTTGATGTAGACGCCCTTGGCATAGAGCATCGTGCCCATGCCGCCGTCGAACAACACCGTGCCCTCGCCGAGCCGCTCGTCAAAGGGTTTACGCATGGACTCCTCAAAGCGCACCCGCGCGTGCATGACAAGATCGTGTCTGCCGCGTTCTATTGACGAAGCCGTCCCAGGTGCTAAGAGTCGCCGTGTCGCCGCCAGGCGTGCGGCAGAGTTCAAAAAAGGAGGGTAGCTTCATGGCCAGCAAGTCCACCACTCTCGAGTCGGGCGAAATCGCCAAGCGCGCATACTCCTACTTCGCGGCTCGCGGTTTTGCCCACGGTCACGATCGCGAAGACTGGAATCGCGCCGAGGCCGATGTGCGCCGCGAGCAGGGCAACCCCGCTACGGTCACCGCACCGCGGTCCGGCTCCGCCGCCAAGGCCGTGCGTAGCACCAACCGAGCCAAATAGGCTCTCGCCGCTCGCCTGGACAGGGATCCTCTGCTAGGCACCTTGGCCAGCAATGTCCGGTTTGACACCTTACACACTCGCGCAGGCGTTGTTCGCCGCAGCGGCTCTGGCGGTCAGCAGTGCACCGACGCGGGCTCGCGCTAGCGCCTGCGTGCTCGAGGCCGACCTCGACGGGATCGTGACGACCGGCACGGCCGAGTACGTGCACGAGGCCTTGCGCCAGACCGAGGCGCGCGGCTGCGTCGCGCTGCTGCTCGTGATGGACACGCCGGGCGGTGGGCTCGAGCCCACGCGGGTGATCGTGCGGGCGCTGCTCGGTGCCAGCGTCCCAGTCGTGAGCTACGTGGCACCGGCGGGCGCTCGGGCGGGCTCGGCCGGCATGTTCATTGCGCTCGCCGCCCATGTGGCAGCGATGGCGCCCGGGACAGTCATCGGCGCGGCGCACCCCGTGCGAGGCAACGGCGAGAACATCGGCGCCGAGGGCGACGCGGGCGCGAGTGATCTCGCCCGTAAGATCGAGAACGATACGGCGGCCCTGGCGCGGGCCATCGCCGCCGAGCGCGGTCGCAACGGCGCATGGATGGAGGATGCCGTGCGCAAGTCCGTCTCCCTGACCGACCGGGAGGCCAAGCAGCAGGGCGTCATCAACTTCATCGTCGACTCGCCGCGCGACTTGCTCGTAGCCATCGACGGCCAGGCGTTGCGTCTTGCGGGTGATCGTAAGGTCGTGCTCGCGACGCGCGACGCCTCGATCGAGCCCGTGCGCGCAACCCTGCGCCAGCAGGCGCTCGCGGTGCTCGGCAACCCGAACCTCGCCTATCTGCTGCTCATGCTCGGCATCATGGGCCTGCTCATCGAGCTGTCGAGCCCGGGCCTCGTGGCGCCCGGCGTGGTCGGTGGCGTCGCGCTCTTGTTCGCCGCGCTCGGGCTCGATCTGTTGCCTGTCAATATCGGGGCCTTGCTGCTCATCGTGCTCGCCGCCGGCCTCTTCGTCGCTGAGCTCTACGTCACGGCGCACGGCCTGCTCGCTGTAGGCGGGCTCGTCTGCTTGCTCGTCGGCTCATCTTTGCTCGTCGATAGCGCGAGCCCCGACATCTACAGCGACGTGCCCTTGCGCGTCTCTTGGGGAGCGATCGTGCCGTTGTCGGTGGTCATCGCGGTCGCGCTCGGCGCGTTTATCCAGGTGCTGCGGCGCACGCGCGCGCGTCGCTCGCCGAGCGGCGAAGAAGGACTCATCGGCGAGCTCGCACTCGTGCTCGAGGCCGTAGGCCCGGGCGGCGGGTACGTGCGGGTGCACGGTGAGCGTTGGCGCGCCGTGTCGGACTCGTCGTTGGCCCTCGGCGAAACGGCGTGCATCGTGGCGGTCGATGGTCTTACACTGCGCGTGGCTTTGGCGCCGCGCGCGCCGGCGTCGTCGCCGATTACACCTTCCGGGAGGAATAGCCCATGAGCGAGTCAGGTTTGCCGTTTGGCCTCGTGATTGCCGTTGCCGCAGTCGTGTTCTATTTGCTGAGCAGCATCCGCATCATCAAAGAATACCAGCGCGGCGTCACGTTCTTCCTCGGTCGCTACACTGGGGTCAAAGGCGCGGGCCTGCGCTTCGTGTTCGCGCCGGTGGTCAAGATCGTCATCATCGACTTGCGCACGATTGTGCAGAACGTGCCGGCGCAGGATGTCATCACGCGCGACAACGTCTCGGCCAAGGTCAACGCCGTGCTCTATTTCCGCGTCGTGCAGCCCGAGCGCGCCGTGCTCGAGGTGAGCGACTTCCTCTACGCCACGAGCCAGCTCGCGCAGACGACCATGCGGGCGGTGGTCGGCGCGCACGAGCTCGATGAGTTGCTCGCCGAGCGCGAGAAGCTCAACGCGCGCATTCAAACCATCGTCGATGAGAAGACCGAGCCGTGGGGCATCAAGGTCGCGAGCGTTGAGATCAAGGACGTCGACGTGCCGGCCGAGATGCGGCGCTTCATCGCGCGGCAGGCCGAGGCCGAGCGCGAGCGGCGCGCCAAGGTGATCGCGGCCGAGGGAGAGTTTCAGGCCTCGCAGCGCTACGCCGACGCGGCGAAGGTGCTCGCGACGCAGCCGGGCACGATGCAGCTGCGCTATCTCGAGACGCTCGTGGCCATCGCCGCCGAGAACAACTCGACGACGATCTTCCCCTTCCCGATCGAGTTCTTGAAGGCCTTTGGGACGCAGGCGCCGAGCGCCGGTGGGGCGCGCTAAGCGCTCCCGATTCCCGAGCCCGCTCCCGGACTTTCCCGCAAGCACGGCGCTTTTTTTCGGGCGCGGAATCGGGAGCGGGAGCGGGAGCGTGTATGCAGTCATTTTTCCGGCAGGCTCCTAGGTGGTCAACGAGCGGTTGCCACCGACGATCATGGCCTGGTACACAAGGCGCATGGCCACCATCGGCAATACGACTAGCCCGACTGCTCCGCAGACCCCGAACATCGATCGCGCAGCGCCGCCGCAGAGCGCGACTGTGGCCGCGCCTGCGCCACGGTCGGCCGAAGCACCGGCCGCACCGAGCGCCGAGGCGTCGAAGCTCCTGCGCGACGTGGGCCCGGCCGCCTTGTCCGAGCGCGAGAAGACGCTCGCCCCGGCGGCGGTCAGCGGCGCACCGGCACGTCAGGAGCTCGGCCGCGGACTCGGTGAGTTGCTGCGCCTCGCGCGCGGGGACAGCAAGAAGCTGCCTGCCTTCGCCGAGCTGCCGCGCGCCTTTGCCGATCTCGCCGCCGCCGCCTTTCGGGGGCCGGGCTTTCCCGGACCTGATGCACCGGGCGCGACGAGCGCGACGAGCGACCCGATGGGTCAGATCGCCTCCGAGATGCAGTGGACGAGCGTTCCCTACGAGGTCGGTGGCGTCACCCTCACCGTCGTCTATCAGCAGGACAACAAGCAAGTGCCGCGCTACCTCATGGCGCCGCTCGCGGGTGGGGGCGCCCTCGTGCTCAAGCTGTACAACTGGGAGCTGCTCCACGAGGGTGCGTCGCTCGAGGGACGCGTGCAGAGCGTCATGTTGCGCAACGCCCTCGGCGCGACGGCCGATGTCAAAGTCGACGCCTATGGCCTCGACTTGCAGAAGATGACCTTCTTCACCGATGGCGCGATCGCCTACGGCTCGGGTTTGTTTCTCAAGCGCTACGACGCCGGGTGTGTGCCGAGCGCGGCGCCCGCGGATCTCGCGGCCTGGCTCGAGGGCAAGAAGGACCTCGCCTTGCAGGTCAAGCGCCGTGGCAAGGCCGAGGTGTGGATGCTCGATAAAGCGACGCTCGCGCCGCCGAAGGGCTTCGTCGTCCCCGGCAAGATTTGACGGCCGAGGGCGCGCGGCCCGAGCCAACCCTCGCCATGCACGAATTCTCGCTCGCCGCGGAGCTGCTCACGCTCATCGAAGACACAGCGCGCAAGAACGGCGCGCGGCGCGTGCGCTCGGCATCACTCGAAATAGGTGAGCTCGCGAGCGTCGACGGCGAGGCGCTGCGCTTTGCCTTCGAGTCGCAGAGCGCCCAAACGCTCGCCGAAGGCTGCGTGCTCGATTGGCGGCAGGTGCCGCTCGTCGTCAACTGCCCCACGTGCGGGCATACGGGGCCGACCGATCTGCTCGCCGTAGCCTGTGGCGGCTGTGGCGGCTCGCCCGTGCGCGTCGTCTCGGGCCGTGGCATGCGCCTCGTGTCCATCGACGTGGAGGATGAAGCCGATGCATGACATCGCCGTCGACACCGACATCTTGGCCTCGAACGAGGCGATGGCGCTGCACAACCGTGAGCACTTCCGCGAGCACGGGGTCTATGTCTGCAACCTCATGAGCGCGCCCGGAGCCGGCAAGACGACTCTGCTCGAGCGCACGCTCGCGCAGCTCGCGCCGCGCTTTCGCATCGGGGTCATCGAGGGCGACGTGCAAGGGCGCGAGGACGCCGAGCGCATCGCCAAGCTCGGCGTACCGGTCGTGCAGATCAACACGGGCGGCGCCTGCCATCTCGACGCGCGGCTCATCCACCACCACTTGGACAGCTTCGTTCTCGATGACCTCGACGCGCTCGTCATCGAGAACGTCGGCAACCTCGTCTGCCCGGCCGAGTTCGATCTCGGCGAACAAGACAAGATCATGCTGCTCTCGGTGGCCGAGGGCGACGACAAGCCGAAGAAGTATCCGGTGATGTTCCACGTGGCGCGCGTGCTCTTGCTCAACAAGATGGACCTGCTGCCGCACGTCACCTTCGATGTCGCGCGCGCCGAGCGCGACGCACGCGCCCTCAACCTCGATCTCGAGATCTTTCGCCTCTCGGCGCGCACGGGCGAGGGCTTGGATGCCTGGTGCGCGTGGCTCGCCGATCGCATCGAGCGCGTCCGGACATGAAGAGCGATGCGGTGTTCGTCTTTGCCACGTGTCAGGCGGCCTCGAACGCTTGGCTCAAGGCTGACGTGCGGCGCTTGCAGCCGCGACTCAAGTTCGCCTTCTCGCGCCCCGGGCTGCTCACGTTCAAGCTCGAAGCGCCGGGTGGGGTGCCCGTTCCAATCGCTTCGCCGTTCGCGCTCGTCTCGGGCCGCTCGCTCGGTATGGCCAAGAGCCCCGAGGACGTCGCGCGTCTGCTCGAGGGGTTGCCCCGGCACGCAGCGCCACTGCGCCTGCATGTCTTCGAGCGCGACGGGCGCGAGGCGAGCGACGCGCGTGACGCTCGGCCCAAACGTCACACGAACGAGCTGCGCCGCATGAGCCCGGCGGGCGACGATGCGGCGGAGGCCGGTCGTGAGCCGGACCTCGCGAGTGGCACGCGCGCCCGAGCGGTCGAGGCCACGCTGCGCGCCGCGCTGCCGGCGCGGTTCGCCGCCGACGTGGAGGCACGTGACGGCGAGCTCGTGCTCGATGTCGTCGTTGCTCCTGCCGCGGCGCTCATTGCTTCCGGTGGGCCTGCCGTGCCCGAAGAGTCGAGCGAGCCCTGGTTCATCGGCACGCACACGCACACGCCCACGCGCTGGTGCTCGCCGTGGCCAGGCGGCCCGCGTCGCGTGACGCCGCCCGCCGAGGCACCGTCCCGCGCGTATGCCAAGATCGAGGAGGCCATCGCTTGGGCGGGCCTCGTCATGAAGCCCAAAGAGGTGGTGGTCGAGATCGGCGCCGCACCGGGGGGCGTGGCGTGGGCGCTCTTGCAGCGTGGCCTCGAGGTCGTCGGTGTCGATCCGGGCGCCATCGACGCTCGCGTCCTTGCGTTTGTCGGGCCGGCGGGCAATCGTTTCCGTCACCTGCGCATGGTGAGCGGTGCGCTCACGAGCGAGCAGCTCCCGGCGCACGTCGACTGGCTGTTGTGCGACATGAACATCGATCCGCCCGCCGCGCTGCGGGCGCTCGCAGAGCTCGTGGCCTTACGCCCGCGCGAGTGGCGCGGCCTCGTCTTTACGCTCAAGCTCAACGACGAGCGCATCCGCGAGGCCCTGCCGCTGTTGCTCGATCGGGTGGCCGAGCTCGGCCTCGGCAAGCCGCGCGCCCTGCAACTGCCGAGCAACCGCCGCGAGGTGACGGTCGTAGCGCTGCGCTAGGAGCCTGTCGGAAAAATGACTGAATACACGCTCCCGCTCCCGATTCCGCGCCCGAAAAAAAGCGCCGTGCTTGCAAACAAGTCCGGGAGCGTGCTCGGGAGCGGGAGCGGGAGCGGGCCAATCAAGACGAATTTCCCGACAGGCTCCTAGGAGGCCAAGCCGACGTGCGCGTCAGCCGGCGAGTGATAAGACCTCCTGGTTGCGACCCCTCGGTCGCCCTGCTATTTGGATCTCCGAATAATTCGCTCGCCGAAGCGTCCTACGCTCTGAGCAGAAATCGCAATTTCTTTCGGGTGGAGTCGAACATGCGCGCAGCGTTCGTGAGTGTTTTCGTAATCGTGGCTATCGCCAGCGGTGGCGAGGCAATGGCGGCCGGCAGCTCGGGCATGCCAGCTTGGGTGGCCCGCGGCAATGCGGCCGTCGCGGCCAACGGCCAGCGCGTCTTCTACGGCGTTGGCTCGGGCAACGGGATGAAGAACCCGGCCTTGCTACGCGCCGCGGCCGACAACCGCGCCCGCAGCGAGATCGCCAAGACCTTCGAGACCTTCTCGGCGTCGCTCATGAAGGACTTCTCCTCCTCGAGCGGCGAACAGAACGTCGAGCAGGCGGTCAAGACGTTTACCTCGATGTCGCTCGAAGGGGTCGAGATCGTCGACCATTACTTCGCGGCCGACGGCAGCATTTATTCGCTCGCGGCGCTCGACCTCGACAAGGTGCTCGAAGGGGTCAAGAAGGCCAAGGAGCTCGGCGCGTTCAAATCCTACGTGCAAAAGGTTTCGGTCGACGACATCTTCGACGCCAACTCGAAGAAGCCGGCGCCGCCGCCGAAGCCAGCGACCGCGGCCGGCAGCTCGGCTAAGTCCGCTCCCGCGCCGGCCGAGGCCGCAAGCGCGCCCGCCAAGAAGGGTGGCAAGCCGAAGTGGATTGACGGCGAGGATCCGAACTTCCCCTACCGCAAGTTCCTCTGCGGCGTCGGCTACGGCGCGCAGCGCCCGATCGCCGAGAACGGCTCGTACTCGGCCATCTCCAAGATCTTCGTCGCGAGCGTGGCCTCGACCTCGAGCGATTTGATGGGTGCCTATTCGAAGACCGGCGCCCCGACCCTCGAAGTGCAAAAGGTCGACACGCTCACCGAGGTCGCGACAGCCAAGGTGGTCTCGGGCGTGCAGGTGCTCGAGCTTTGGGACGACAAGTCGGTCACCTACGCCCTCGCTTGCCTCGAGCGCGAGCGCGCCGCGACCGCGCTCAAGGAACAGATCGCCGAGGCTGACACCCGCGTCGGCAAGCTGCTCGAGCAAGCCGCGAGCGCCGACAAGGCGAGCAAGGTGGGCAAGCTGAGCAAGGCCCTCTCGTCGCTCGTCGAGCGCGAGGCCTTCAATGGCGAGCTGCGCATCGTCGATGTCGACGGCATCGGCGTCGCTGGCCAGTATTCGCACGCCGATATCGCGGCGGCGCTCGATGAAGCCGTGAGCGCGCTGCGCGTCGGCGTCCGCGTCGAGGGCGCGCACGCCGACGATGTGCGCAACGCCATCAATCAAGGCCTCACTGGCCGCGGCTGGCAGGTCTCCGACACGGGCGGCGGCGACGATGAGGATGACGAAGGCAGCGGCGGACCGCTCGACATCGAGATCGTGGCCAAGGTACGGATCGAGAACGCCGGCAAGGGTGAGCTCGCGGGCGGCGAGGTGTTCTTCGTGCGCGGCGTGATTCAGATGCAGGTCAAGAACGTCGCCAAGAAGAAGATCATCGCCACGCTCGACGAGAGCCGCAAAGAAGGGCACCGCTCGTTGCAGGAAGCCGAGCGGCGTGCGCTGCGCGAGCTCGGCAAGAAGCTCGCCACGACGGCGGCCGAAAAGATCGACGCCGCGATGACGGGCAAGAAGTAGGGGCGCGGGCTACGGTGCGGGCGGCGGGGCCGTCGGCATGAGGCCGGCCTTCTGCATGGCGACCGGTAGGCGCTGCATGACGACTGGGCCCATGCGCTTGCCGATCTCACTTTGCAGCTCAGGGGTGAGCTTGGCGAGCTTCTTGCCGAGCGGTGTCTTGTAGAAGGCGACGAGCTGACGGACTTCGTCGGCGGAAAAGCGCGGCCCGTAGATCTCGACCATCCAGGTCTGCATCTCGTCGTAGCTCACGAGGTCGCGCGTGAGCTGCTTGAGCTTCGGCAAGGCGTCGGCGGGCAGCACGCCCGGCGGAAACGACGCCGTCATCTGCGTGAACATCTCCTCCATCATGGAGTCGTAGGCCTCACGCGACATGACGAGGCGGCAGAGCTCGGGAACGGCGGGATCCTCCTTGGCGCCCGCCAAGGCGAGCGAGGAGCCGAGTGTCAGAGCAAGGGCACAGAGGCGAGCGAGTGAAAGGTTCATGGCGCACCCGTAGCACGCGATGGGCCGGCGGCCAACGACGAGGGGTGACTACGGCAGGAGAGGGCGACCGTCGCCCACGCTGATTTGCCCTGCTGCGCCGCGGCTAGCAGATTCTCGGCAACAGCTCGCCCGCGGCCATGCGCAGCGTGCGCCGCGTGCCGAGCAGCGTACGCAATGTGCAGCCCGGCTCACCCGCGAGCGCTCTGCCGATGCGCGCCGCGCCGCGGCCGAGCGGGTGGGTGCGCATGAGCGCGAGCGCCCGCTCGACTTCTGCGGCGGGCAGGATCACGAGCGCCTTGCCCTCGTTGGCAACATACAAGGGATCGAGGCCGAGCAGCTCGCAGGCGGCGCGCACCGCTTTGCGCACGGGCAGCGTTGCTTCGTCGATCTCGATGCGGACCCCTGCCGCGTCGGCGAGCTCGATGAGACTCTGCGCGACACCGCCGCGCGTCGGGTCGCGCATGGCGTGCACGCTGACGCCTGCCTCTCGCAAGAGCGCCACGAGCCCGCCAAGGGGCGCCACGTCACTTGCGAGATCGCCGCGCAGGCCGATGCCCTCGCGACAGGCGAGCACGGCGATGCCGTGGTCCGCGAGCGTGCCGGTGACGAGCACGGCGTCGCCCGCGGCGATGCGCGCAGGGGTGGGACGAAAGTTCTCGGTCAGGCGGCCGACGCCGCTCATCGTGACAAAGACGCCGTCGCACGCGCCGTGCGGCACGACCTTGGTGTCGCCGGTGACTACCGCCACGTTCGCTTCACGCGCCGCCGCGGCCATCGAGTCGACGAGCCGATCGAGCTCGGCGATGGGCAGCCCCTCCTCGAGGATAAAGGCGGCCGCGAGCCCTAAGGGTACGGCGCCCATCATCGCGAGGTCGTTGACCGTGCCGCACACGGCGAGCCGGCCGAGGTCGCCCCCGGCAAAGAAACGTGGCGTGACGACAAAGGAGTCGGTCGTCAGCGCGAGCTCACCGAGCACCGCCGCGTCGGTGAGCGCATTGAGCGCCGGATTGCCGAGCTTCGCGACGAAGTGTTCGGTCACGAGGTCGTGCGACAGGCGACCGCCGCCGCCATGGCCGAGGAGCACGACGTCGGCCGCGCTCGCGCCGCTGCCCACGCCAGCGCCTCCGCGGCCTGGCGCGGCGCTCGCGTTGCCGCCCACGCCGGCGCCCCCGCGGTCTGGCGCGGCGCTCATGATGCCGCCTCGAGGCCGTACTGGTAGCGCGCGGCGCAGCTTCCTTCGGAGCTGACCATGCATGCCCCGACGGGTGTATCCGGGGTGCAGGCCCGAGCGAAGAGCGGGCAGGCGCGTGGATCGAGCACACCGCGCAGCACCTCGCCGCACCGACAGCCCGCCGGCTCGCGCGGCTCGGGCAGCGCGACCGCAAAGCGCTTGGCCGCGTCGAGTGCGGCGAAGGCGGCGCGGATGGCGAGGCCGCTGTGTGCGATCGTGCCGAGACCACGCCAAGCGCTGTCGCACGGCTCGAAGACTTCGGCGAGCAGGGCGCGCGCCCGCGGGTTGCCCCCGAGTCGCACCGCGCCGCCGTAGCAGTTATCGACGCGCGGCTTGCCCGCGCCGACCTGCGCGATGAGCGAGGCGAGGCCGCGCAAAATTTCCTCGGCCTCGAAGCCGGCGATGGCGCAGGCGCGACCGAAGCGCTCGGCGAGTGGCACGAAGGCCTCGGGGCCGAGCACGATGCTCACGTGGCCCGGGCAGAGAAAGCCATCGACCGCGAGGTCGCTCGCGCCGGCCAAGAGCGCCATGGCCTCGGGGATCGTCTTGTGCGCGGCGAGGACGGTGAAGTTTCTGAGTCCGCGCTGTTTGGCTGCGAGCAAGGCCGCGGCTACGGCGGGCGCCGTGGTTTCGAAGCCGACGCCGAGGAAGACGACCTCGCGCGCGGGGTGGGCTGCGGCGAACGCCACGGCCTCGCGCGGCGAATAGATGACGCGCACGTCGGCGCCGAGCGCTTTGGCGTACAGCAAGGAGGCTCGGCCCGTCGACCATGAGGCCGAGGTGGGCGTGGGGACACCCGCCATAGGTGACGCCGAAGCGGCGGTAGACGAGAAGGCCGTGGCCGCGCCTGCGCTCGTCGCCGACGTCGAGCCCGGTACGCGCATGAGATCGCCAAACGTGGTGAGCGTGACGTTGGGTAAGGCGGCGAGCGCGAGCGCGTGGTCAATGAAGCCGACTGGCGTGACGCACACGGGGCAGCCGGGGCCGGAGATGAGCCGAACGGTCGCGGGTAAGAGACTGGCGAGGCCTGTGCGGGCCACCGCCATAGTGTGCGTGCCACAGACCTCCATGAACGTGAGGGGGCGGCCCTGCCAGGCGAGCGGCACGCTCACAGCTCGAGCCGCGCGAAGATGGCGAGGGTCTCGCGCGCCTCCTCAGCCGTGAGCACTTGGATGGCATAGCCGGCGTGTACGATGACGTAGTCACCGAGCGCGACGTTCTCGACGAGATCGAGCGCCGCCGTCAGCTCGGCGCCACCGGCGCTGACCACGGCCTCTTGGCCTTTGATACTCACGACCCGCATGGGCACTGCGACACACATGCGTACACCTCCAAAGCCGCGCCACGGGCGAGTGGCGCGGCTTCCATAGCCTGTTGACCAGCGACCTGCCAGTGCGCGCCGCAGTCGTGACGGCCGTGGCCGTCGCCTCACGACAACCGGCACGCCGCCACCGCCACTTGTCCAGCTGACAGCGCGCCGTCGCCTGCGGGGAGCTGTTGCGGCAGAAGCACGCGCACGCCTGCCGCCGCGATGCGGGTCGCGAGTCGGCGAACGAGCAAGCGATTGACCATGCAGCCCCCCGCGAGCACGATCGTGGAGCAACCGCTCGCTAGGGCTGCGTCGGCGAAGCCGTCAGCGAGACCGTTGTGAAAACGCGCTGCGCGCACCTCGCGCGGTGCTCGATCGCTCGTGAGCGCTTGGATGAGGGCACGCGTGTCGAGCTCGTCGCCCGAGAGGGGCAACGGATAGCTGTCGCGGCATGATGAGAGCGCGAGCGATTCGAGCAACGCCGCGGCTTCGCCTTCGTAGTCTTGCGTCGCGGGTGCGACGCCGAGGAGCGCCGCGACGCCGTCGAACAAGCGGCCGGCGCTGCTCGTCAGGGGCGAGACCGAGCGCACGCCGCAGATCTGCGCCACTTCGACCCGCCACGCGGCGGCGTCTACGCCGGCCTCGTGCGGCTCTACGATCCCCGCATCCCACAACAGACTCGTCGCCATGCGCGACGGCTCACGCGCAGCGCGATCGCCACCCGGCTGCGGCACGTAGCGCAAGTGGGCTACGCGCTCGCATTTGGCGTAGGAGCCCCGCAGCACCTCGCCGCCCCAGATCGCCCCGTCCGCCCCGTAGCCCAAGCCATCGAGGACGACACCGCACACCTTTGCGGTCGGTGCGAGACCGTGCTCGACCATGACCGCGGCCATGTGCGCGTGATGGTGCTGCACGTGCACGCAGGGCAGCGCCGCAAAGCGCTCACGCGCGAGCGCCGTCGATACGAGGTCAGGGTGCGCATCGCAGGCCACGGCCTCGGGCTCGAGCGCGGAGAAGCGCAACAGGCGTGTGAGCTCCCTGCGATACGCTTGCTCGGCGCGCGAGTTGTCGAGGTCGCCCTGGTGGCGGCCGACCACGAGCTCTCCTTCGCGCAACGTGGTCAAGGTGACCTTCTGTTCGGCGCCGAGGCCGAGCAGGCGATGCGACGGCAGGAAGGTAGCGTCCAAGGCCGACGGCACATGGCCGCGGGCGCGGCGGATGATGATCGGCGCGACGCCTGACCCCGCGACAGGCGCGACGGCGGACGCACCGACCGACGCACCGGGGGACCTATCGATTGGCACACCGAGGGCCGGTTTACCGTTCGTTGCCGGCGTCGGCACGGGCGTGCGCACCACGCTGTCGTCGCACGCGACCTCGATGTCACGATCGTGCAGCACAAAGGCGTCGGCGCCGAGAAGCGTCAGCGCTTCCTCGTTGTCCTTGACGATGGGCTCGCCTGGCGTGTTGCCGGAGGTCATCACCAAGGCCTCGAGCCCGTCAGTGAAGAGCAGTTGATGCAGCGGCGTGTAGGGCAGCATGACGCCGAGGTCCGCGAGACCAGGCGCGAGGGTCGCTGAGCTGCGGTGTGCGGGCGCGAGTACGATGGGCGCGATCGGGCCGGTCAAGAGCGCGACGGCCTGGTCGTCGAGCGCCACGAAGCGATGCGCCACTGTCAGATCACGCACCATCACTGCGAAGGGCTGGCGTGCGCGATGCTTGGCCGCGCGCAGCCTCGTGACAGCCGCAGCGTTGTTGGCATCGACCGCGAGGTGAAAGCCGCCGAGCCCCTTGAGCGCGAGGATGCGGCCCTCGGCCAGGAGTGTCCGCGCGCGCTCGAGGGCGACCGCGTCGTTACGCACGGCGGGCGCCAGTAGACCGCGCGCGATTGTGTCGCCGTCGAAACGTGGCCGCACGAGCCCTGTCGTCGTGGCCTCGGCGGCGCAGTTGGAGTCCGCCCCGCGGTCGGCGTCCACCGAGCAGTCGGCCCCCGCGCGGTGCGGCACCTCGACGATCCACAGCCGCGGCCCGCACGAAAGGCAGGCAATCGGCTGCGCATGATGGCGTCGATCGGCCGGTGCCTCATACTCGTCCCGACACGCCGTGCACATCGCAAAGCTGGCGAGCGTCGTGCTTTGTCGATCGTACGGCAGCGCGCGTACGATCGTGTAGCGCGGCCCGCACTGCGTGCAGGTGATAAAGGCATGGCCGAAGCGTCGGTTGCGCGGATCGGCGAGTTCGCCCAGGCAATCGTGACAGATGGCACTATCCGCAGCGAGGGAGCTACGCGACCCGGTTGACGCCGCGCTCGTTGCGATGATGAAGCCCGTCGCCTCGAGCACGAGCGGTGCTTCTCGGCTCGTTAGGCGCGCAATCCGCGCGCTCGGCGGCAGCTCGGCTCGCAGACGCTCAACGAAGCGCTCGACGCGCTCCTCGCGGCCTTGCACGTCGATGCTCACGCCGCCGCCGTCGTTGAGAACGAAGCCAGTGAGACCTTCGTCCGTCGCTAGGCGATAGACGAACGGCCGAAAGCCAACGCCCTGGACCGTGCCCTCTGCGCGCAGGCAGCGCCGTTGTCGCATGCCCTTCTCCCATACGACCAGCAGTGCTGCCGGCGCAACCACGCCGGCTCGGGCAAGGCAACGGTCACTTAGGACAGCATGCTTGCAATTGCTACTAATTACACGATATAAGCCCTCGCGAGCTTGGGAGGCGACGATGCTCTTTTTCGCCCTCGAAAAGACAGAGTTCCGCGTACTCGTCGAGCACCTCCTCGCGCGGCACGAAGTCGTCGGCCCGAAATTCGTGGCCACCAACGCCGCCGGCAAGGCCGTGCACCAGTTCTTGCCCGTCACAGCGTTCGACGAGCTCGCGCTCGATTATGAAACGACTGAGTACTCGGCCAAGACCTACTTCTTGCCGTTCAAGGAAACCCTCTCGAGCTACACGCTCGACGGCAACGACTGGAGCCAAGAAATCAACTACCGCGTGCAGCCGCGCGCGCTCGTCGGTGTGCACGCCTGCGACATCAACGCCCTCGTCAAGCTCGACAAGGTGCTGCTCAAGGATAATTTCCCGAGCCCGTATTATTTGTCGCGGCGCAAGAACACGTTCATCGTCGGCATCGACCACGACACGCCTTGCGCGGGCGGCTTCTGTCGGGCCGTCGGCGCCGACACGGTGACGCGCGGCTTCGACCTGTATCTGACCGATATCGGCACGCGTTACTTCGTGGCCGTCGGCTCCGATCGCGGCATGGCAGCGCTCGAGCGGGTGAGCGCGCGCAAAGTCACGGACGACGACACCCACGCGTATCTCGCCGCCAAGAAGCGCTTCGCCGACGCGGCCGAGGTGGATTTCTCAGTGCAGGACTTGCCGAACTTGCTCGACATCGAGTTCGAGTCGCCCATCTGGAAGAAGTGGGGCGAGCAGTGTCTGTCGTGCGGGAGCTGCGCCATGGTCTGCCCGACTTGCTACTGTTACGGCGTGCATGAACGCATCTCGATGGATTTCAAGATCGCGAGCAAGTTCAAACAACTGCACTCGTGCAACCTCCTCGACTTCGCGCTCGTCGCTGGCGGCCACAACTTTCGTCCGACCGCCGAGAGTCGCTTGAAGTATCGCTACTACCATCAGCACCGCGGCTTCTCCGAGGCCTACGACGAGCCGAAGTGCGTCGGCTGCAATCGCTGCGGTCGCGCGTGTCTCGCCGGCATCAACCCGCCGGCCGTCATCCGCGACCTGCAGGAGGAGACCCGATGACGAGCGCGCTCTTGTTCCCCTACGAGGTCAAGCGTGAGGCCGAGATCAACGAGCCGCTCGACTTCAACAACAAGGCGAGCCTCAAGCACACCGATCGCGTCTTTAAGGCCGAGATCACCAACATCATCCGTCTGACCGACATGGAGAAGCTCTTTCACCTGCGCATCGTCGACGAGCGCGAGCGCTTTCGCTTCAGTTTTCAGCCCGGGCAGTTCGTCATGCTCGAGGTGCCGGGCTTCGGCGAGGTGCCGCTCGGTATCTCGAGCTCGAACAGCAACAAGGGCCTTCTCGAGCTGTGCATCCGCAAGGCCGGCACCGTGACCAACATTCTGCATCGGGCGCGGCCGGGCACGCGCGTCGGCTTGCGAGGGCCGTTCGGCACGTCGTTCCCGATGGCGCGGATGAAGGGGCACGATGTGCTGCTCATCGCTGGTGGCTTGGGCCTCTCGCCCCTGCGCTCTCCTATCTTCTACGTCACCGAGAATCGCTCCGACTTTGGTGACGTGCACATCCTCTACGGCACCAAGGAGCGCACGCAGCTCTTGTTCGACTACCAGTACGAACAATGGCGGCGCATTGACGGCGTCAACCTGGAGATCATCCTCGAGAAGGGCGACGCCGAGTGGCAGGGCGAGGTCGGCCTCGTCACCAAGCTCCTCGACCGCATCGCCATCAAGCCCGACAACACCTACGCCGTCGTCTGCGGGCCGCCCGTGATGTTCAAGTTCGTCTGCGACATGCTGACCAAAAAGGGGGTGCCCATGCAGCGCCAATTCGTCTCGCTCGAGCGGCGCATGCACTGCGGTATGGGCAAGTGCTGTCGCTGCAACGTCGGCGCCACGTACACCTGCGTCGATGGCCCGGTGTTCGACTACTGGACCGTGCAGAACTTGAAGGAAGCGATCTAACCGGACGGCCGCCCCATGAACTACCTGCACATCGAGCTCGAGCGGCCGCGCGTCGCGGTCTTCGACTTCACCGACTGCGAGGGCTGCGAGCTGCAGCTCGTCAATAAAGAGGACACGCTCGTGCCTTTCTTGCGGTCGATCGAGCTCGTCAACTTTCGTGAAGCCATGAGCGAGACGAGCGACACCTATGACATCGCGCTCATCGAGGGCGCGATAAGCCGGTCTGACGAAGTCGAACGCTTGCTGCAGATCCGCGCCCGTGCTCGCGTCCTCGTGGCCTTTGGCAGTTGCGCCTGTTTTGGCGGCGTCAACCGGATGAAGAACGAGCTCAGCGCCGAGGAGGCCAATCGCATCGTCTACGGCGCAGTGAGCAAAGAAACCTTGCCCGTGCGCGCCGTCAAAGACGTAGTACCGGTTGATTTCTCGATCCCCGGCTGCCCGGTGAACAAGGTCGAGATCGAGCGCATCGTGCAGCACGTCGCGCTCGGCGTACCCTTCGCCTTTGAGCCCTATCCGGTGTGCGTCGAGTGCAAGCAGCGCTTTACGACCTGTCTGATGGATTTGGGCCAGTTGTGCTTGGGCTCGATCACGCGCGCGGGGTGCCAGGCGCCGTGCCCCGCTGGCGGCCTCGGCTGTTGGGGCTGTCGCGGACCCGCCGAGGCGGCCAACGTCACCGAGTTCTTCGCGCTCACCAAGGAGCGGGGCTTTGCGCCGCGCGAGGTCGGCGAGCGACTCAACTTCTTCGGCGGTTTTGGCGACGCGCAACGAGAGGGCGACCGATGAAGCTCGAGCTCAACGTCGACGTGCATCACCTGACGCGGGTCGAGGGGCACGGCAACATCGTCGTCAAAGTGCGGGGCGGCAAGGTCGACGAGGCGAGGTGGGACGTGGTTGAGACGCCGCGCTACTTCGAGGCGATGCTGCGCGGCAAGCACTACACGAGCGCCGGCATCCTTACCGCGCGCATCTGCGGCATCTGCTCCATCGGTCATTGCCTAGCGAGCGTGCGCGCGAGCGAGCAGGCGTTTGGTGTCGAGGTCCCCGAACTCGCGACGAAGCTACGCCTGCTCGCCAAGCACGGCGAGACGTTGCAGAGCCACGCCTTGCATCTGTACTTCTTGGCCGCGCCCGATTTCGTGGGCCTGCCGAGCGCCATCCCGCTCATCGAAACGAACCCGGCGGTGGTCGGCATCGCCGCCAAGATCAAGGGCCTCGGCAATCGCCTGTGCGAGGCGGTCGCTGGGCGCGCGACGCATCCGGTGAGCATCCAGGTCGGGGGGATGGCGCGTGTGCCGGACAAGAAGCGACTGCGTGAATTGCGTGACGAGCTCGTCGCGCTTGGCCCGGCGCTCACGACGACCGTGGAGCTCTTCCAGACGTTCAAGATCCCCGCCTTCTCGCGCGCGACCGAATTCGTCTCGCTCAAGGGCGACAAGAGCTACCCGTGGGTGGGCGGCGATCTCGTCTCGAGCGACGGCGTGCACAAATCCGAGCGTGACTACCGCGCCATGACCAACGAGTGGGTGGACGAGCGCAACACGAGTAAGTGGTGCAAGCTCTCTCGGGCCTCGTTTGCGACGGGCGCCTTGGCGCGGCTCAACAACAACTACGCGCTGCTCGGCCATGAAGCGCAGGTCGTCGCCAAGGCCTTCGGACTCTTGCCCGTATGCCACAACCCGTTCATGAACACCGTGGCGCAGCTCGTCGAGCTCGTGCATGTCGTGTACGAGTCGATCGTGCTCATCGACGAGCTCGGCTCGGTGTCGCCGAACGCGTCGACCATGGGCGAGGTCGTCCCGCGGGTTGGCCGTGGCGTCGGCGCCGTGGAGGTGCCACGCGGCATCCTCTACCACGAATATGAGTACGACAAGGACGGCTACGTCAAGACCGCCAACTGCATCATCCCGACGACGCAGAACAACCTCAACATTCATCACGACCTACGCGCGCTCGCCGAGCATTACGCACCCGAGGAGGGGATGACCGACGCGAAGCTCGAGCTCTTGTGCGCGATGCTCGTGCGCTCATACGACCCGTGCATCTCCTGCTCGGTGCACTAACAAAGGAACAAAGGGGACATTCTACTTTATTTGACGAAGCCGCGTCGCGTCCCTCGAGTGTCTGGCCTCGAATAAAGTAGAATGTCCCCTTTATTTCCTGCTTACGGCTGCGATGAACTCACGCCGCCGGGCCTCGTTGTGCAGGTCCTCAGCCTCGATGATCGGAAGGTCGGGGTAGTGTCGCATCAAGGCGGCGGCGTAGAGGCCCGCACCGCTGCCGCACGGGGCGCCGCTCTCGTCCCAAATCGGCACTGCCGCGCGACCGCATGAGGGTGAGCGGTTCTTGAGTACGAAACCCGCGAGGTGACGCGTCGCGATCTCCTCGAGGTGCAAAGCGACATACGCTTCGAGAAGCGCGGTGTGATCGGCACGGCTCGTGACGCCGCGCAAGGCGAGCCCCTTCGGCGCTCGCACGAGCCGCATGGGCTCGCGCGGCGCCGCGAGGCCGGCGCCAACCTCGGGGCAGATCGCCCACAGCTCGAAGTGCAAAGCGAGCTCGAGCACGACGGCGTCGCGCTTGTCGGTACCGTCATAACGCGTCCGCTCGCCCATGAGACATGCCGAGACCCCGATCATGAGGCTCGTCGGCGGGCGGTCGAGGCTCATCGCGCAGGAATCGCGGTTAGCTCTGGGGCGCCGCGACTTGCAGGAGCTCGCCGACGGTGAGGTGATCGCTGCGCCGGCCGTTCCACGCTCTGATGCGCTGCACGCTCACGCCGTAGTGTTGCGCGATCGACCACAGTGTCTCACCTGCCGAGACACGATGACGAGCCATGGCCTTGGCCTTGGCCTGGGCCGTGGTCGCCGCCGCGCGTGCCTTCTGCGAGGCGGGATGCGCCACCGCAGTGGCAGGCGCCGCTGCCCGTCGCGTGTGGGCTACTGGGATGATGAGCATCTGCCCGGGGCGCAACCGCTTGACGTTGGCGATGTGGTTGAACTCGCGCACCGCCGCGAGCGTGCTGCCGTAAGTCAGGGCGATCTTCGACAGGCTGTCGCCGGCCCGCACCTTGTGGTGGCTGTAGGACAAGCGCTCGGCGCGCGGCACGCTCGCGACCCAAGCCAAGACCTCGGCGCCGCGCCCGGCGGGCACGCGCAACATGGAGTGTCGACCGGGCGGCGTCATGCCATAGAGCAACGCCGGGTTGAGTTCGCGCAATTCCTCCAGGTCGAGTCCGAGCTTAGTCGCCAGAGCGCCGAGCTCGGTTGCGTCGTCGACCTCGATCTCTTCGTAGCGCCATGGCGCGACATTCGGGGCCGGACGCGGGAAGCCGTACTTTTCGCGGTCTTTGGCTACGATTGCGGCGGCGATGATTTTCGGGACGTAATGTTGCGTCTCTTTGGCGAGCCCGTTCTTGTGCTCGATGAGCGACCAGAAGTCGGTCTCGCCGTACTTGGCGAGGGCGCGACGGATGCGCCCCTCGCCTGCGTTGTACGCCGCCCAGGCGAGGTGCCAGTCGCCGAACTCCTTGTAGAGCGCGGTGTAGTAGGCCGCGGCGGCCTCGGTGGCGCGCACGAAGTCGCGTCGCTCATCGACCCATACGTCGGTGCGCAGCTTGAACATCCGTCCGGTCGAGCCAATGAACTGCCAAAAGCCACAGGCCGCAGCCGTGGAGACGGCCTTCGAGCTAAAGCCGCTCTCGATCATCGCCACGTAGACGAGGTCTTCGGGGAGCCCCGCCTCGCGCAGGATGGGTTGCATGATGGGAATGTAGCGGTCGGCGCGCTCGAGCCAACGTTCGAAGAACCATCGCCCGCGGCCGCTGAAGTAGTCGATGTAGACGTCGACTAAGTGGTGATCGGCGAGTGGAATATCGAAAGCCAGGCGTTGAACGGCCTCACGCGCCTGGTGGGCCGGCAGTCCGAGTACGCGCGCCAAGAGCGAAGTGCGGGCGAGGCGCAGCGCGAAGTCGTCTTGCGTCGGCACTGCGCTGCTCTCCAGGCCAGCACTTCGTCCCATGGCTGTGGCGACGCGCGTGGCGATGGTGTCGGTGCGCGGTATCCCGAGGCGCCAGGCATCGAGCAATAGCCAATCCGTGTTGTCGACCAGGCGATTGCCGTCGGGCGCGGCCACGAGCGCTTGGCTCGCGATGATCTCGGCGATGCTGTCCACGCTATCGTCGTCGGGGGGCAGGGCCGCAGCGCCTTCTTGGTCGCTGTCCCGTGATGCCGCGTCAGCGCTCGTGTCGGTCTCGGTTTGACGCCCCGCCCCGGCCAAGGCCGGCCTCGCAGTCGCAAGAGCCGTAGCGACGAGCAAGAGCGGGAGCAGCGGGCGTGAGGACGACATCCCCGCCAGCGTAAACGAGCCACGTGGCGTTGCGCAAGAATAAGGCGGCCCGTCACGTCGTGTTTGACCAGGCCGCCGGGGGGGGGGAGGTTGACCAGCGACCCCTCGTATCGGACTGCCCCGGTGCTCAGCGCTCGACGCAGCGGTCGGGCGCAACGATTTAGAACGCCATGTGGAGCGTGGCCCGCGAGACCATCTCGCCGCTGCTCGTCCTGTCGACCGACAGGCGCAGATCGACGCCCTTGAGCTCGCGCGGCTGCAGCACCCACTCGGCGCCGGCCGCATAGGTCACTCGCGAGACCGAGGTGACGAAGTCCTTCTCGGCGGCGATTCCTGCGTGGGCGTAGAGGTTGCTCGTTGGCGAGAAGGGTCCGATGAGCGTCTTGCCGCCGAGGCCGGCCGAGAGTGTCTGGTCGAGGATCTTGAGGTCGACTGCGAAGCCGTTGTCGCTCCAGCCCTCGTGACGACCGAACGCGTCGAGATGCAGACCGGCCGCAAGATAGCCTGAATCGCTGACGCCGATCGAGAAGCCGGCATGGGCGGTAAAGTACGAATGCTCATAGGGCGCCTCGGTGCCGCCGACCTCGAAGACGTAGGAGGTCGCGCTAAGATTACGCTCACCCTCGACGACCTTGCGTTCGATGCCTTGCACCATTGCGCCAGCGCCCTTGTTCTCCACCGACGGCCGCTCGGGCACCGACATGAGGTCAGAGAGATCCTGCACGCCACCGAGACCAGAACCTACCTTGGGAGTAGCCATATTAGATTGTCTCCTGCGCCAAGCGGCGCACAAAATTGTCTAGCTCCATGGGTGTCGCGAAGTGGGTCGGCACGCCACGGCTTGCGGCTTGTCGATGAGCCGCGGCCTGTTCGCTGTGACCGGCGCGCTCGTGCGCGGCGGCCAAGAGTGCGTCGCAGATGGGATGAGCGAGCTGCTCGGGGCTCATGCCGGCGAAGAGCTGCAGCACGGCTTCGGTCTGTCCACGCGCCAGCGCGGCCTCGCAGAAGACCATGAGCGCGTCAGGCTGACGGGTGCCGCAGGAGAGCATGTGCCGCGCCGTGATGACGGCGTCGCGTGAGCGCTCGGCACGCAGTTGCGCCCGCAGCAACAGCGCGAGGATGGAGTCATCGACGCTACTTCGCGTCGTCCTCGAGAAAGATCGAATTGAGCGCCCGCTTCTCTTTGACGGGCTCGCTGCCGGCGAGAAAGGCCTCTTCGATGCTGCCGACGCCGTCCGAGGGCTCGCCCGTATCGGCATCGACGCGCGCAAAGACCACGTCGGGCGGCGGCAAGAACTCGCGCACCGGCACGCCAGCGAGCGCGGCGCCCATGAAGTTGATCCAGATCGGCAAGGCCGTGCTGCCGCCCGTCGCCCGACCGAGCGGGTCGTTGTTGTCGTAGCCGACCCACACCGTCGCCACGAGCTCGGCCGAGAAGCCCGAGAACCAGACGTTGCGCGACTCGTTGGAGGTGCCGGTTTTGCCGGCGAGCGGGCGGTCGAGCACCAAGGCCTTCGTGGCCGTGCCCTCCTCGACGACCGAGCGCATCATCTGCGTCAGGACGTACGAGACCGCCGGCCCAATGGCCTCGACGGGTTCGCTCGTCGCTTCTTCGAGCACGGTGCCGTCGTTGGCGACCACCTTGCGGACGAAGATGGGCGGCGCATAGAAGCCGCCCGAAGCGATGGTGCTGTAGGCGTTGGCGAGCTCGAGCGGCGTCACCTCGCCCGAGCCGAGCGCGAGCGTCAAGTTCTCGGGCAAGGGCGCGCTGATGCCAGCGGCCTTCGCGAGCTCGATGACTTTGGCCGGCCCAACCTTCTCGATGAGCTTCACCGAGCACGTGTTCTTCGAGCGCATCAGGGCCGTGCGATAGGTGATGTTGCCGTCGTAGCGGCCGTCTTCGTAGTTCTCGGGCTTCCAAGCCTGGCCGGTCCACGGGTCGCGGATGACGACGGGCGAGTCGGGGCAGATCGAGGCCGGCGTCATGGCGTTGTTCGTCAGGCCCGCCGCGTAGAGAAAGGGTTTGAACGCCGAGCCGGGTTGGCGTTTCGCTTGCAGCGCGCGATCGAAGGTGCCGGCTTCGCCACGATAGCCGCCGACGAGGGCCCGGACGAGTCGCGACTGCGGGTCGATGGCGACGAGCGCGCTCTCGGCCTTCGGCTCGGGCACGAGCTCGACCTTGAGCGTGCCGCGTCGCACGCCGCCAAAGCCGGCCACCGGCACGTCGGTCAGATCGACGAGCACGAGGTCGCCCTTGCGCAGCACGTCGCTCGCCTTGCGCGGCGGTGGGCCGCCCCCCGGCTTGCGCGCCCAGGCGAGGCTCGCAAAGGCCATGCGGCCGCGCATCGAGCCGAGATCGATCCACACCTCGTTCGAGATCGCATCGACTTGATCGACGAGGCCCGTGAGGCGCTGGCCGTAGGCGAGCGGTACGATGCGCACGGCCTCGACGGCCGCGTTCTCGTTGGCGAGTGCCGTGTTACTGACGGCCGACAAATCCCAGACGAGGTCGCCCGGGCGTACGATGCGGGATGCGTTGGCGACGATCGCCTTGACGCGCGAATCATAGCCGTCGTGCAGCGCCTTCTTGAGCCGTGCGAGCTTGTCGACCTCGATGCGCACTTGCGCCCCCGGGTAGCCTTGCGCGCGCGTGAAGGCCTCGAGGCCGCTGCGCACCGCTTGCTGCGCCGCCGCTTGCATGCGCGCGCTCATGCCGAGGTAGATGGTAACGCCGCCCTTGGTGATGGCGTCCTCACCGTACGTGTCAATGAGCTCACGCTTGATGTGCTCGACGTACTGCGCGCCGACGCCGAGGAACTTCGGCCCCGGCGGCACGGGCGCTACGGGCTTGGCGATGGCTGCCTTCACCTCGTCGGCTGTGGCCCAAGCGTTGGCCAACATCTGTTCGAGCACGTAGCGCTGTCGCCCCTTGGCGGCGACTGGGTCGGAGGCCGGCGTGTAGTGACTCGGGTTCTTCGGGATGCAAGCGAGCAGCGCCGCCTCGGCGAGATCGACCTCGCGAATCGATTTGCCAAAGTAGGTGCGCGCCGCCTCTTCGACGCCGTAGGCGCCTGAGCCGAAGTAGATCTGATTGAGATAGAGGTAGAGGATCTCGTCCTTGGTCAGGAGTTGCTCCATCTCGCGCGACAGGATCGCTTCGCGCAGCTTGCGCGTGTACGAGCGCTCGGGTCCGAGCACCAAGGTCTTGACGGTCTGCTGCGTGATCGTGCTCGCGCCTTGCAGGTGCGCGCCTGGGCGTAGGTTCTTGAGGGCAGCGCGCAGGATGCCGAGGTAGTCGATGCCGGTGTGGTTGTAGAAGTTCGAGTCCTCGGCGGCGAGAAAAGCGTGCACCACCTGCGGTGGGATGGCCTCGATGGGCACGACTGTGCGCCGCTCGGTGAAGAGCTCGCCGACGAGCTCGCCGTCGTCGGAGTAGACGCGGCTCACCCGCGGCGGCTGGTAGTCGGCCACGGTGTGCAGGGACGGCAGCTCGCTCTTGAGGTAGATGAAGGCCCCGGCGAGCAGAAGCAAGCCTGCGAGCAGGCCGCCGCCCGCGAGCTTGAAAGAGAGCTTGATGAGCTTACGGTTGCGCTCGGTCACGGGGTGCCTCGCTGTGGCGACGCCGGGCTTGGCCTCGCCCTCACGTCTTGGTCGTCGCCCTTGTCGCCCATATTGCGGCGCAGGACAAGCTAAGGCCCGCGCGTCTCGCGCTAGTTGACGTTGCGGTCGTGTTGGCACGCCGGCCCATGCTCGTGGGCGTGCTCTTCGTGATGGTCGTGCCGTCCGTGCGCCCCGTGCGCATGCCCGTGCTGCAGCTCCTCGGTCGTGGCGGCGCGCACGCTCTCGATTTGAACCGAAAAGTGCAGATCTTCGCCGGCGAGCGGGTGGTTGGCGTCGAGCGTGACTTGCGTTTCGCTGACCGCCACGATGCGCAGCGCCACCATGCCTCCTTCGGGGTGGCGCGCCGCGAGCTGCATGCCGACCTGCGGGTCGAGGCCCTGCGGCAAGTCGTCGCGGCTCATGCCGAGCATCGCCTCGTGATCGCGCTCGCCGTAGCCATCCGCGGCGAGCACGACGACTTCGAACGCGTCACCTTCGCTCGCGCCTTCCATACGGCGCTCGAGGCCGGGGACGATCTGGCCGTGGCCCTGCATGTACTCGAGGGGGGCTTGCCCGGCGCTCGAGTCGAGCGTCTTACCGGCTTTGTCTTTGAGCACGTAGTGAAAGGCGACGACGGCGTCCTTATGGATCTTCATTGCCGCCCCTTACCCTGCTGCGTACGACCGCGCAACGCGAAAAGCGAGGCGCACCGTGATCCAGGGCGGGCTGGCGGGTCGCAGCGAGCGAAGTCTCGGCAAACCAAGAGGCGCGAGTGCTACAGAACGAGGCCAAGCGCGAGGTTCCAGGTGACTTCGGTGCGGCTCACCGAGTGCTCAGGCGCCCCAGATACCGGATCGGCCTTGAGCTTGTAGACCACAAAGTCGGGTCCGACTTCGAGGCGTGCGAAGACACCGAGGTCGAGGATCTTCGAGACCAGATCGAGCCCCGGGGTGTGTGACGGCAAGATCCAATACGTATAGGTGACGCCCGCCATTACCGGTGTCGAGGCATAGCTGCCGGCCTCCACCTTCGGCCAAACGATGAAGCCGCTCACCTGGGCGAGAAGGCCCCAGCGATGGCGCACCGCGAAGGTAACGCTGAGCTCGTCGTCGCGCGTTAAGACGTTGTTGAGGATCGGTTGGTCCCACAGCGCGCCGACGCTGCCGAAGAACTTGGCGCCCGCGCCCCACGACAAGCCGAGGAAGCTGTAGCCGGCAAACGTTTGGTAGCCGTAGCCCGCCTCGAGCCCGAGGTTGCCGATGGGAAAGATAGCGAGGCTCATGCCTTGGGCTTGAGCGAGACCCAAGCGCAGCTCGAAGCCACGGTCGGCGTCCTCGGCCGCGGGCCGCTCCTCGGCGCGCAGCGCGGGGCTACAGAGGAAGGTGGCGAGCCCAAGGGTGAGCACGAGCGACAGAGGCAGGCGGCGAAACGCGATCATGGGCAGGCTCCTCGGCTAGGGCACGAGTGTACGGGGGCTCTGTTGAGCCGGTCAACCGACATGTAGCACCGGCGTGTCGCGCCACACGACCGGCGGGCGTGCGGCTGGCTCGTTCTACGACGCGTCCTACAAAAAAGTACGCGCGTGCTCGGTCCACCCTTGCCAAGTCGAGCCCATTTGATGTTTGTAGCGCCCACGAACACTGCCCCACAGGCTAACAGGAGAGTGCAATGAAGTCGTTTGCTGTGCATGGATTGTTGATGGCGATGATTGGCGTCGGCGCTTGCTCGACCCGCACCGAGACCGCGACCACGAACGCTACGCCGACGCAGCCGGCCGTCGCCGCCGCGAGCGAAGCCCCGAAGGCTCACGACTGCACCGCCGACGGCGGGATGGCGGGTGAGCCCGTCCAATATCCGGAGGCCGTCCAGGTCAAGGACGGCAAGGGGGCCATGATCTTGCGCGCTGGCGCCAGCGTCGGCGCCGCTCCTGTGGTCACGGTCGCCGACCTCCTCGCCAACCCGAGCACCTACGCCGGCAAGACCGTGCGCCTCGAGGGCAACGTCTCGGCCATGTGCACGCACAAGCGGGGCTGGTTCGCGGTGCAGGACAACGACAAGTCGGGCCGCTTCGTGCGCATCATCTCGACGCCCGCGTTCCTCGTGCCCGAGAACGCCATTGGCACGCGCGCTCGCGCTGAGGGCGTCGTGGAGCTCCTCGACGCCGATCCCTCGATGAATGAGCACATCGCCAAGGAGCACCAGCTCGGCGCCGCCGCGGCTTCGAGCCCGACCGCCGCCAAGACGGTCATCGTGCGCGCCCGCGGCGCCGAGTTCATCTAGGCGCAACCGCGTACACGCATGACGTGGCGTAGGCCTGTCTATGGCCTGCACCGGGACGTGGGTTTTACGACCCTCGGCCTGGTGCTGGTCTATGGCATCTCCGGCGTGGCGGTGAACCACCGCGAGCACTGGAACTTCAACCAGTCGCGCGCCGTGACGGAGCTGCCCGTCGGCCGGCCTGCCGATCTGCTGGTCGAGTCGGCGGCCGCCCGGCGCGCCGCGCTCGCGGCGGATCCGTCGACCGTGACGAGCGAGGAAGAGCCGGCGCTCGTCGCGGCCGTCTCGCGCGCCCTTGGCCGTTCGGCGCTGCCGCGACGGGCGTTTTGGCGCGATCCGAACCGCCTGAGCCTATTCTTCGGGGCGGGCGAGCGCGACACCGTCGACTACCACCCGTCGAGCGGCACCTGCACCACCACGGTGGTCAGCGACCGGCCACTGTTGCGGCAGCTAAACTTCCTGCACCTCAACGAGGGCAAGGCGCTGTGGACCTACATCGCCGATCTGTTCGCCGTGTCGCTGATGTTCCTCGCGTTGTCGGGGGTCATCCTGGTGCGCGGCAAGCACGGCCTGCGGGGCAGGGGCGGGCTTTTCGCGCTTGGCGGCGCGTTGCTGCCGCTCGTGGCGTGGATCGTATTGCACCGCTAACGCGTACGCCGGGGGCGCCGAATCTGTGGACGGCGCACGGCTTTTTGCCGATGCTCAGATTATGGCGACGATTGAACCAACCCCCTCGAGCAGCGGTGGCGTAACCCCCTTACGCCCGAACGACGATCTCTTCATCCAGGAGCCGCCGCCTGAGATCCCGATCGTCGATGTGCCGCCCAGTGTCGATATTCCAATCGGCGCCGAGATGCCGCCGCTGCCGAGCCTAGCCGCGCAGCAGGCCGTCTCCGCCCCGGTCGCTAAGCCGACCGTCGACCCCGGCGCGCCCGCCCCTAGGCGCCCGCAGGCGTCGGGCACCGTGCGCGAAGGCAGCCGCGGTCCGCTCGTCGTCGAAGTGCAGAGTAACCTGCGCCGGCACGACTTCGACCTCGTCGCTGACGGCTCCTTTGGCCCGATCACCCGCGGAGCGGTCGAAGGCGCGCAGATTCGCTTCGGCCTGCCGGTCACCGGCGTCGTCGATTCGGCGACGCGTGCGGCGCTCGCCGGTCCCCGCATCGCCGATCTCGGGATCGGCCAGGTCGAGACCCATCGCGCCGGGGTCGTCACCGCGCCCGCGACGCTCGACGCGACCGGCATCGTCAAGGTCACCGCCACCATCGAGTCGGGCAATGTGGCCTATGCCGCGCTCAACCGCAACGACGAGGGTGCTGGCGTCTCGTTCGGCCGCTTCCAGTTCAATCAGGAGGCCGGCACGCTCGGCTCGCTCCTGCAGGTGATGTACCGGGCCGATCCCGAGCAATTTGTCGCTCTCACCTACGGCGACAGTCCGGGCAACAAGAACCCGCAGGCCCTCGTCGAGACGCTGCTCAGGGAGCTGCGCGATCCGCGCCAGAACCTCACCGGCAAGCTCGCGAGCGATCTCGATAGCGACAAGTGGAAGACGCGCTTCAAGCGCCTCGGCTCGGTCGAGAAGTTCAACGCGCTCCAAGACGAGCTCGTCACCAAGCTCTACTTCGAGCCGGCGCTCGAGGTCGCGCACGCCAACGGCCTCGAGTCGGAGCGCGCCCTGTCGCTGCTCTTCGACCTGTCGGTTCAGCATGGCACCAATGGCGCCGCGCGCATCGTCGAAGCGGCCGTCGCCGCGAACCCGAAGCAGGTCCGGCAGATGCGTGACGCCGACGATCAGTCGCGTCCGGCCGAGGAGCACGACGTGCTCGTGCTCATCGCGCAGCAGAGCGTGCGCTCGACCTCGCCCAAGTTGCGCTCCCTCGTGCGTGAGCGGCGCTTGCTCGTGCTCCGCGATGAGACGCTGAGCGACCAGCCGAGTCCAGCCGCCAAACCGTAGGCGTCGCGCCTCAGAGTGGCTTCGCCCTTGCTGCTCGCGCATCCCGCCGTGACCGTGGCCTTCTACCTCGCTCTGGTGGGCTACTCTTTTGCTTTCGTGATGTCCTTGGCGTGGCCCGAGCGCGCGCGCCCTCTCTTATCTGTCGCCATCGTCGCGCACCTGCTCGGCACGCTCGGGCGCGGCCTCGCCATCGACTTTCTGCCGCTGACCAACAAGATGGAGTCGTTTTCGGCGGCGGGCTTGGCGCTCGCGCTCGTCGTGTGGTTCACCTTTCGGCCGGTGAGTCTGTATCTCGCGCCGCTGCTCGGCCTCGCTCTCGCGGCGCTCACCGTCGGTATGAGCTTTGGCCTGCGCCTGCACTTCGCTTCGCCCATCCTGCGCACGCTCTGGTATCCCCTGCACGTGCCCCTGTCATTCGTCGCCTACGCGCTTTGGGCGGCGGCGGCTGTGGCGGCCGTCAATTGGGCGCGCACGCGCGACGTCCAGTGGATTGAGCGCAGCGAGAGGATGGCGCTGCAGGGCTTTGGCGTTTGGTCGCTGTCGATGATCTTTGGCGGCATCTGGGGCGTGCTCGCGTGGGGGGGCTACTTCCTCTGGGAGCCGAAGGCCATCTGGTCGGTGCTCTTGTGGTTCCACTACGCGAGCTTTGTGCACCTGCGCTATACGCCGTCGCTGCGCGACCGCCAGTGGGTGAGTCCGGCGCTCGCCATGCTCGGCTTCGCCTGGGTGCTCGTCGCCTACATCGGCACATCGTTCTTCTTCGGGGAGTCGCGCCATGCTTTTTGAGCCCGTCGCGCCGCGCCCGAGTCGCTTCGCCTGGTTGTGGTCGCAGGGCCTTGGCCTGCTCTGCGGCCAGGCCACTGTGCTTCTGCTCGCCATCGGCTCGGTCGAGATGGTGAGCTGTGCGAGCGCGCCCGCCCCGAGCATGGACGACTTGCGCGCCTTCTTCGTGCAGCCGTCGCTTTGGTATTTCTGGCTCTATCTGCTCGTGCCCGTGCTCGTGCTCTTCGCCGTCAACACGGCGCTCTGCACCTGGCGCAACGTCGTGCGGCACCTGCGCCTCGGCCACCGCGAGCTGTCGTGCTACGCGCCCGCCTTAGTACACGCCGCCTTCCTGCTCGCGCTCGTGGCGCACGCGGTCGGTGGCCTGTACGGCGAGGAGCGCCGCGCGGTGAGCATCGGCCCGAGCTGGGCGGCGCTCGGCGACGGGCTCGTGGCCCGCACGCGCGGGATCACGCAAGAGACTTATCCGAGTGGCATGCCGAAGAGTGTGCAGGTGCAGCTCGAGTGGCGTAGCGACGTGGGCGCCATCGAGACCGCCACGGTCGGCTTCAACGAGCCGCTCATGTTCGGCGTAGCGCGCGAGCTGTTCTTGCTCGCCGACTATCGTGCTGTGCCGTCCGGCACGGCGGGCGAGCTCGAGGCCTTCGTGTTGCTGCGAGCGCGCCACGCGCCCGGCAACTCTTGGGCCTTTGGTGCGGTGCTCGTCCTCGGGCTCGGCCTCGTGTTGATGGGGCGACGTTGGGGGTGAGCGCCTTCGTCGCTGACGTGCTACACTCGCCGCGCAAGGAGCGCAAAGAAGTCATGCAAACTCGGCGTCAGTTCATCTCGGCCGTAGCCGCCGCCGCTGGCGCGGCCGGCGCGGCAAGTGTTCTCGGCTGCAATTCTCCCTTGGCTGCTCTGTCGCCAGCGCCTGGCGCGCCCGGCGCGTCGGCGTCGACTGGCTCGGTGGCCGACGCCGCGCTCGAGTTGTCGATCGCCCGCGCCAACCCGCAGGTCGAGGGGCTCGACATGCAGCGCCTCGCGACGCGCCTGACCGAGAGCGCGTTGCTCGGCCTAGGCGGCATGCAGCGCTTCGTTAGCCGGGGCAGCGTCGTGTGGATCAAGCCCAACATTGGCTGGAACCGCGCCCCTGAGCTCGCGGCCAACACTAACCCCGACGTCGTGGCGACGCTCGTGCGTCTGTGCTTCGAGGCCGGCGCCGCCAAGGTCAAGGTCGGCGACCACACCTGCCATGAATCACGTCAGACCTACGTGACGAGCGGCATCGCCGCCGCCGCCGAGAAGCTCGGCGCCACGGTCATCCACCTCGACGAGAGTCGCTTTCGCGAGGTCAAGCTCGGCGGCGAGCGCTTGCAGCTTTGGCCGCTCGCCCCTGAGATCATCGAGGCCGATCTCGTCATCAACGTGCCCGTCGTCAAGCACCACAGCCTCACGCAAACCTCGCTGTGCATGAAGAACTACATGGGCGTGGTCGGCAAGCGCCCGGCCTGGCATCAGGACATGGAGACGTGCCTGGTCGACATCACGCGCTACATGAAGCCGCGCTTGTGCGTGCTCGACGCCGTGCGCCTGCTCACCGCCAACGGCCCGACCGGCGGCGACGTGGGTGACGTGCGCATGGCCTACACCGTCGCCGCTGGCACCGACATCGTCGGACTCGACGCCTTCGGAGGCTCGCTGCTCGGGCACGACCCGGCGACGATGCCCATCCTGCGCCGCGCCGTGAGCAACAAACTCGGTCAGCTCGATTGGAAGAAGCTGCGTCAACGCGAGGACACCGTCACGCTGTGACGCGGCCTCTTGTCGCGTGGACGAGGACCTCATGACCCAGGCGCAGTTGGTTCCTTGGCGTCGCGCCGCGCAGAGCGCGAGCTTCGTCGCCTTCGCGACGCTCGCCGTGTGGGTTGGGCGCGGCGCGGCCACTTCGGCGCGCAACCTGCTGCTCGCTTACTTTGCCGTCGACCCGCTCGTGCTCATCGGCACGCTCGTCGCGGCGCACGTGCTCGTCACCGTCTCGCTCTTTGCCCTTCTGACGGTCGTGGCGTCGGTGCTCTTCGGCCGCCTGTTCTGCGGCTGGCTCTGTCCCTTTGGCAGTCTACACACCCTCGCGTTGGCGTGGGCGAGGCGTGGTCGGCGGCGGCGTCTGCCGGACAACGCCTCGTCGGTGCGGCGCAGCAAGTACTTTGGCTTGCTTGTGCTGCTCGCCGCGGCAACGCTCGGCGTCAATCTCTTCGGTGTCTTCGATCCGCTCTCGCTGCTCTATCGCAGCCTCGTCGGCGGTCTGCTGCCGGCGCTTGGGCTCGCGGCCGACGCGAGCAGCGGCGCCGTGTTCGACGCCGATCCGACCCTGCTCGATTGGCACCTCACCGCGTGGAGTGAGCCCGTGTACGGCGCCGTGCACGAGGGGCTGTTCGCTGGCCGTCACTATGCCTTGGCGGGCGGCTTCGTCTTGCTCGCGCTCGTGCTCGTGCTGCTCGTCGTCAATGTCCGCTGGCCGCGCTGGTGGTGCCGCGCCGTCTGCCCGCTCGGCGCGCTGCTCGGGCTGCTCGCCCGTCGGCCCTTACTGTATCTCGCGCAGCGCGACGCCGACTGCTCGGGCTGCGGCTTGTGTACGATCGATTGCCCCGGGGCCGCGCAGCCCGACAAGCCCGGGGACTGGCTCGCAAGGGAGTGCTTCGGTTGCTTGAACTGCGTCGCCTCGTGCCACAAGGACGCGCTCGCCTTTGATTGGCGCTCGCCGCGGTGGATCGCGGCCATGCGGCGCGCTCGTGTCACCGCGGCGGCAGCGTCGCCAGCGAGCGTGGCGCCCGCCACCGTCGCTTCTCCTGTGAACCTCGCGCGTCGCGGTGTCCTCGCGTCGCTCGCCGGTGGCCTCGTCGGCGCCGTGGCGGCGCGCACGTCACCGCAGGCGCGCGGTCTCGTGTTCGAGCCCACGCTCATTCGTCCGCCCGGGGCTCGTGCCGAGCCTGAGTTCTTGGCGCGCTGTGTGCGGTGCGGCGCCTGCATCCAGGCGTGCCCGACGGCCGCTCTGCATCCGGCCTGGGACGAAGCGGGTCTCGAAGGCGTCTGGACGCCCGTGCTCGTGGCGCGTGTCGGCTACTGCGAGTTCAACTGCACACGCTGCGGTGAGGCGTGTCCGACCGGCGCCATCGAGCTATTGACGCGCGAAGCCAAACAACGCCTGCACATCGGCCTCGCGGTCATCGACACCGCGCGCTGCTTGCCCTTCGCCTTCGAGCGCGACTGCATCGTCTGCGAGGAGCACTGCCCGACTCCGAAGAAGGCCATCTACTTCGTGCCGACCGACGTGCGCACCCGCGACGGCACGACGCGCATCTTGCGCCAGCCGCGCGTCGATCCGGACCTGTGCATCGGCTGCGGTGCCTGCGAGACCAAGTGTCCGTACCGCGACCGCGCCGCGATTCGGGTCGTGAGCGCCAACGAGGCGCGCAATCCCGCGAACAAGCCCTTCTTGAGTGGGCTCGGCGGGCTCGGCGGCTGATTCCCAACATGGATGACTCGGAGTGCCAGGCGCCCTTGACGCGGCGCGTACGCTGGCGTGTCGAAGCCGCCGCGACGCGCACGCGTCAACGGCCGCTCGGAGTCACGGCGATCTCGTATGGGCTAAGGCGTCGGCACTTGCTTCGGCACCGCGAAGGACCACAGTACGTCGCGCATACGTCCAACGATGTTCTCCTCGGCGACTGGGCCAAAGTTGCGGCTGTCCGTCGAGTGATCGCGGTTGTCGCCGAGCACGAAGTACGTGCCGGGCGGGATCGTCACACGGCCGAAGTCGTTGCCCATCGGTGAGGGGCGCTGCTCGCGGACGATGACGTGCGACGCTCCGTTCGGTGTATCGAGCGCGTCTTGTTCACTGTAGGTTTGCAGCTTCACCTGCACCCAAACGCCATCGTCGTTGACGCTGTACTCGCGCTCACCGAGCGGGGCCTGCGCGAGCGCCTTGCCGTCTATGTGCAGCGCGGCGTTGTGCATCTCGAGCGTCTCGCCGGGCAGCGCTATCACGCGCTTGAACATCAAGTCGTCGCCGTCGAGCGGGTTCCAAAAGGCGATGATGTCGCCACGCTTCGGGGCGCGGTCCGCGGCGAGCTTGCCTACCACGACCACGTCCCCGGGGCGTATGGCCGGCAGCATGCTGTTCGCCGGCGTGCGTAGGGTCTGAACCACGTGCGAGCGCAGAGGATTTGTGATCCACAAGGCGCCCGCGAGCACGAGCACGATGGCATAAGCGCCGTAGCGATTGTACCAGCGCTTCGTGAAGTTCATGGCGAGTTTTCGCGCCTGCGAGGCCGCAAAGGCCGCGCTGCCCGCGTACCAGAGCACGCTCACGACGGTGTTGGCGACGAGCGCCAGCATCAGGTGTGAGTCGAGGCGCGCGGCAAGATACAGCGAGGCAAACGAGGCCCCGAGCACACCGAGCGTCAGGCCGAGGCCGAGCGGGCCGTAGCCGACGTACATGAGGCCGGCGAGCGGGTGCAGGAGCGTAAGGAGCACGGCCACAAGGGCGCGGCGCGGACGGGGTTCGGATTGTGTCGTCATCAGGGGCGTTGTCGAAAATGCCGGGGCGCGAGTCAAGGATCAAGGACTCGGCGCGGCGGCCCGCGCTTGCGCGACCCAGTCGACAGCGTCGGGGTCGCCGCGCTCAGCGGCGCGCATGGCGAGCCGCAGCGCTTCTTCGCCGGCCGTGCGCGCCTCGCTCGCCCGCTCGTTCTTGCCGAGCGCTTCGGCGAGCACGAGCAGGTTGTCGGCACGCTCGGGCGCGAGGTGCACCGCGGCTTGCGCCTCGCGCAGCGCCGCTTCGGCGTCACCCGGGCCAACTGGCCAGCCGGGTGCGCGCAAGAGCAAGAGCGCGAGTACGCGGTGGGGGCCGCCGCCTTCGACGCTTGGGTCGGCGGCGATGGCCTGCTGCAAGAGCGCGACCATGTGCTTCATGGCGTCGTCGGCCGTGCCTGGATCTTCGCGTGCCTGCTGACCAAGGGCAATGGCGAGGCCAAGCGCGCAGGCCGGGGCCGCCGGGGTCGCTCGGGCACGCCGCTCGCACCACTGCCCCGCCTGCACCGCCGAGACCGCAAGAGCTCGGCGGGTCTCGGCCGAGGTTTCGTGCTCGATGAGGTACGTCTTGGCGCGCATCGCGCCGAGGAGTCCCTTTGTGTCGTGATCGTCGAGCGCTGCCGCGTTCATGTAGAGCCGCTCGGCGTCGCGCGCGGCGGCTAGGTCAGCGCGCCGCAACCAGGCCTGCTCGGCGGCGGCGAGCAGCGCGCCGGCGCGGGTTGTGCTGCCAGCGGTCGTGCCGTTCGGCGTGCCGCGCGACGCGCCCAGCGCGGTGCCGTTCGACCTGCGCTCCGCCGCGCTGCCCGGCGGTCCGTCAGCGACCTCGGGCGGTGGCGGCGCCACGAGAGGGGGCGGCTCGCGCAGCGCCGGCTTGCAGGCGGGCGAGACGCACAGCAGGAGGCACGCTTTCGCTGCGGCCGCGCTTCGTCGCCGCCGTCGCCACTCATCCCTCAAGGCCGAGCTCCGGCGTAGAGGGCGCGCGCCCGCGTGAGCGCCTTGTCGTCGAGCGGCACGAAGCCCGTCATGCGAATACCTTCGAGCGCCGCCGTGCCCGCCGTGCTCTCGCCGAGTCGCGTGAGCGCCGCGGCGAGCGCCTTCCAGCGCGCCGCGCTTGGGCGACCCCGCACCGTCGCGACGATGCCCGTCGGTACCTCGGCCGAGCTCGCCACGGTCTCGATCTCGCCCGCGAAGGGCAAGGCAGAGACTGCCGCCGCCTGCTCGCCGTCGAGCAGCACGGCGATGGGCTCGCCCGCCGCGACTTTGCGCAAGGCCGAGAGCACGGCGCTCGAACGCACGATTTTGACGCTCGCCGGCAGTGGGCCGAGCGCGCCCTCAGCCACGTGGCGTACGAAGTCGGGAGCGAAGCCCGCGAGCGAATGAATCGCATAGCCCTCGAGCGCCACCGCATTCTTGACTACGCCCTTCTTGGCGACGAGCGTCCAGCGCTCGAGCGCGGCGCGCCCCTTCGGCAGCGCCTGCAGGCGCGCCGTAAGGCCGAGCGCCTTCTCGTGCGCGAGGAAGAAGGGCAGGGTGACGAGCGCCACCGCGGCGTCCGCTTCGGCGAGCCGCGCTTGCCCGGCGGCCTCGTCCTCGTAGTACGTAGCCGCGATCGGGCCCGCGCCGCTTGCTTGCAGGCTCGCGGCGAGAGCGTCCATGGGGCCTTGCGCTTCTTTGGTCGAGCCCGGGTAGCCGGGCGCGCAGAAGATGACGACCGTGGGCTTGTCGGCGGCGGCCTGTGCGCCGGGCGCAACGAGCGACAAGACAAGGGCCAGCCGAAGGTGCGACATGGTGAAGGACCTCACCTGCGACGCGCGTTCGTCGCGGGCCGTTACTTCTTGACGTACGTAAAGTCGCTCTCCGCGAGGTAAACGGCCTTGTAGGCGTCGTCCCGCTTGGCCGAGACGGTGTCGTTGTCCTGCACTTCGAGCTTGACCTTCGCCTTCAAGAACTCGGTCTTGCCGATGACAAGCTTGACCTTGTGCGTTCCTGCGCCGATCTCGCTCCACACCTCGTCTTTGAAGTCGTCGTTGCCCGTGTTGTGTAGGTAGACGACCGTCTGATCCGCGTCGGCGGCCACGTCACTGTTGCTGAACGTCAGGCGCTTGACGTGCTTGCCATCGACCCACAGGTCGATGAACCCCTCGGCCTCGCCTTCGAGCGTGCCAAAGGTTTTCGGAAAGTAGGCGCGCGCCCAGATGACGTCTTCAGACGTGAAGCTCGTCGCGAGCTTCGCCTTGTCTTCTTTGCCCTTCTCGATCTTCTCGGTCGAAAAGAGGATGTTGGCAGCGCCGTTCTTGCCGATGACCTTTTGCTTCGGACCGGCCGCGAAGGCTGTCGCGCCGAGTACGGTAACGGCGAGCGTCGCGAGTAGAGTTCGTTTCATGATGAGAGTTCTCCTCGATAATTTGGGTGCAGGCGTTCTCGCGCTGCCGCAGCCGCGCTCTGCACGCGTCGTCAGCGAGTCAGAGAGCCTACGGCGCTCAGCGCGCCGAAGTCAAACGTCGGCGGGCGCAGCGAAGCGCGGCGGCAGAGCCCTGTCGAGATGCCCGTGCGGTGGCGCCGCGCGGCATCCGATAGCCTGCGCTACATGGTTGCGGTAGGGTGCTCACCTTGATGAGTGAGCCCTCACGCAAAGACCGCCTCTTTACGCGCCTCATCGCTTGGCGTGTACCCATCGTCATCATCTACGCCGTGCTCGTGCCCGCGGCGGCCTACCTCGCGTCACGCCTGCCGTCCGAGGGCGCAATCGATCGGCTGCTCGTGCCTTCCGACCCCGCGTACGTCGAGACGCGCGCCTTTCAGAAGATCTTTCCCGAGGGCAAAGTTGCGATCCTACTCTTCGAGGCCGCCGAGCCATGGAGCGCGGCGGTGCTGCGCGAGCTCGACGCGGCGAGCGTCGAGCTGCGTGCCATCCCGAATCTGTCCACCTACGGGGTTCTCGACATCTATCGGCGGGCGCGCGGCGGCCTCGTGCTCGATCCGGCCGGCGTCTCTGCGCTCGCGACCTTCGCGCGCGGTAGCACCTTGTTGGCCAAGCAAGGACTCGTTGGCGAGCACTTCCTCGGTCTCGCCCTGGCGCTGCGGGTCAGCGAGCCCGAGCAGCTCGCCGCCATGCTCGCGCAGATCGACGCCGCTTTGGCGCGCACGCCTCGTCATGCCGTCACCGCGGTGCGCAAAGTCGGCGCACCCTACATCGAGGCCTGGATCGCTCGCGAGGCGAGCCATGCCTCGTTCTACTACTTCCCGATCTTGGGCGCGCTCGTCGTCGCCGTAGCGCTCTTTCTCTACCGTTCGTGGCGCACCCTCATCGCGGTGCTGCTCGCGATGGCGAGCGCGGTTGCGCTTGGCATGGGGGCCGGCGCGCTGCTTGGCTTTACGGTCACTATCGTCTCGGCGCTCGTGCCGCTCACCATCATGGTGACGACGCTCGCTTCGGTCGTCTACGTGCATTCGCGCTTCGTCGATCAGCCCGAGGGCACGAGCGTCGATGCGCACCAGATCTTCGCGCTCGGCAACAAGCTCTTGCCCGTGAGCGCCTCCACCTTCGCCGCCGTGCTCGGCTTCGCGGCGCTCGCCGTCTCGCAGATCCGGCCGATCCGCGAGATGGGGCTGTGGACAGCGACCGGCCTCGCCCTCGGCTGGCTCGTTACCTTTACGCTCTTTCCGGCGCTGCAAAAGCTCCTCGCCACGCCGACCGGGCGGGTCGTGCCACTGCGCACGGCGCTCTACGACCGGGTCGCGGCGGCGTTGCCGCACTTGACGTGGCGTTGGCGCTGGCCGCTCGTGCTCACCTCGACGCTCGTCATGTTCGGCGGCGTGGCGGCGCTCTTCGGCGTGCCGGGCCATCTTGCGCCGATGCGCGTCGGCATCAACGCCGTCGACTACGTCGATCCGAAGCTCGATATCCATCGCGACCTCGTGTGGTTTCGTGATCACGTCTCTGGCCTCGATGTGGTGCGGGTTTGGGTGCGGACGCGCGAGGGGCAGATCATCGAGCCCGCCGTGCTGCGCGGCCTCGATCGGCTCGCGACGCGCATCGACAGCATCGCCGGCGTCTCCACGGTCGTTGGCCCAACAGCCATGCTGCGTATGCGTCGCTACGTGGCCGGGTTTGGCGAGACCTTGCCCGAGGACCCGCAGGCCTTCGCGCGCCTCGCCGCCGATCTCGAGCAGCTCTTGCTCACAGAGCCCGAGCTGCGCGGCTTCTTCGACGTAGGCACGCTCGGCAACGCGCAGCTCACCGTCTTGTTCAACCAAGATCTCGAAGACTACGCCTCGCTCGAGCGCGCGCTCGAGCTCGCGTGGCACGAAAGTGTCAGCACCGACCCGGCCTTCGCCGACGCGAGCATGCGCGTCGTCGGCGAGTCGATGCTCGCCGCCAAGGTCGGCGCGAGCATGGTGCCGACGCTCACCTACAGCTTCGCTCTGACCGCGGCGCTCATCTTCGTCGCGTTCCTCTTCGTCTTTCGCAGCCCGAGCGCGCGCTTGATGGCGATCATCCCCTCGCTCTTCGCTATCCTCGCCACCTTCCTCGGCATGCGCCTGCTCGGCGCCTCGCTCAACGTGGCGACCATCCTCATCGCGACGACCGTGCTCGGCACGACCGAGAACGATCAGATTCACTTCTTCTACCACCTGCAAGAGGCCAAGAGCCGTGACCTCGGCGCCGGGCTGCGCCACACGCTGCACATCTCAGGCCGCGCGATCGTGTTCGCCACGCTCATCAACGCCATCGGTTTTCTGGGCCTCGCCGTGTCGAGCTTCCCGCCGCTGCGTCAGTTCGGCATCATCACGTCGGCCGCTTTTCTACTCGCGATGCTCGCCGACTTTACGGCGCTGCCGGCCTCGATGTGGATCTTGCGCCGGGCGCGGCCAAAGGACGTCGTCGCCGGCTAGACGAACGTTCGCGAACACCGACGCTCGGGTGCCAGCGCGAGCACGACGCGCCTAAGCGCCAAGCGTGTGGCAGAGCTCGATGTACTTACCCATGGCCTGCTCCTTCGACAGTCCCTTGACCGCCGCCCAGGCGTCGTACTTGGCGCGACCGACGAAGTCGGTGAAGCCCGGGCGCTTGCCTTGCGCGTCCCCCTCGGTCGATTGCTTGTACAGGGCGTAGAGCTCGAGCTTCGCCTCGTTGCCCGGATCGTTCGCGAGCTTCTTGACGGCGGCCACCGCGCTCTCGAATTGTGCTTTGACATCAGCCATCGACCACCCCTTTGTTTTAGCTGCGCGCCAAGGCGCTCGTTAGGCGAGCGAGCGTAGCAGACTCAGCGAGCACGCGCATCCTCGTTCCTTCGGGCTCGTACGTTTCGGAGACGACGCGCGTCGAGGCGCGCACTTCGGCCAAGAACTGCTGCTTGGCGTAGGGGACGAGCATCTCGTGCTCGGTCATCGCCGCCTCGAAGAAATCGATGATCGTCTGTCGCAGGCGTGCCACGTCGCTTGGGTCTCGCGCCGAGAGGAGCAATGCGTCCGGGAACTCGCGCGCGAGCGCGGCCCGCGTCGCCTCGCTAAGCCGGTCGATCTTGTTGAGCACGATGCGGCTCGGAACCCCTGTGGCGCCGATCTCGGCGAGCACCTCGCGCGTGACGGCGAGCTGAGCGCGAAAGGTCGGTTCGGCCGCGTCGTTGACGTAGAGCAGCAGCGAGGCCTCGCGCGCCTCGTCGAGCGTCGAGCGAAAGGAGGCCACGAGATCGTGGGGCAGCTTCTTGATGAAGCCGACCGTGTCCGAGATGAGGATGCGCGGCCTCGTCTCGGGCTGCAGCGCCCGCACGGTCGTGTCGAGCGTCGCGAAGAGCTGGTCGGCGACGAGCACGTCGCTCTCAGTCAAGGCGCGCATCAGGGACGACTTACCGGCGTTGGTGTAGCCAACGAGCGCGACGCGTGGCTCGCCCTTGCGCAACGCCCGCCGCTCGTCGGCCTCGTGTTCGATGCCCTCGAGCTCGCGCCGCAGCTCGGCGATGCGATCGCGCACCTTGCGGCGGTCGAGCTCGAGCGCCGTCTCGCCCGCGCCGCGCCCGCCCACACCGCCGCCGCGTTGGCGGTCCCCGACCGTGCCGGTCTTGCGCAGGCGCGGGGTGGCATAGTGAAGCCGCGCGATCTCGACTTGCAGCCTGGCCTCGCGGCTTTGGGCGTGGCGAAAGAAGATCTCGACGATGATGCCCGTGCGATCGAGGACGTCGGCGTCGGTGGCCTGCTCGAGGTTGTGGATCTGGTTGGGCGTCAGCTCGTGGTCGACGACGAGCAGCGTGGGCTTGCGCGCCGACAGGATGCGCGTGCCACCCGTGGGCTCGCTCTCGCTCTCGCTCTCGGCATCGGCATCGGCATCGGCATCGGACGCGGCGTTCTCCTCCTCCTGCTCGGCGAGCGCCGCCTCGCGACGCAGGCGGGCCTTGTCCTTCTTGGGCGGAGCGGGCGACGGCACGACGCCGGTGCCGTCGGTCAAGCGCGCGAGCTCCTCGAGCTTGCCGCGACCGAGCACCGTCGTGCGCGAGAGTGACGGCCGCCGCTGCGAGACGGTGGCGACGACCTCGTAACCGAGCGTGGTCGTAAGGCGCGCGAGCTCGGCCAGGCTCGCCTCGTGCTCGGCGTCGCTGACGCCCGGGAGCTGCACCGCGACGAGCGCGGCGGCCGGTTTTTCTAGCGGGATAGTCGTCATGAGGACGCGATGAGATAGCGAAGCCGCCGATCGGGCGCAAGAAGCCGTACGTCACTCGGAGCGCTACGCACTCATCGACTTGACCGCCGAAGCATAGTCCGGCTCCTGGCCAATCTCCGGCACGAGCTGGCGATAGACGACCTTGTCGTGCTCATCGATGCCGACGACGGCCCGCGCGCAGAGGCCGGCGAGCGGGCCGTCGGTGAGCAGTACGCCGTAGGCCGAAGCGAAGTCCTTGTTGCGCATGAGCGACAACGTGATGACGTGCGTGATGCCCTCGGTCGTGCAGAATCTCTTGGCCGCGAACGGCAAGTCCGCTGAGATCACCAGGACGACGGTGTTGTGCAGCGCCGCCGCCTGTTCGTTGAACTTGCGTGTCGAGGTGGCGCATACCTCGGTGTCGAGGCTCGGCACGATGTTGAGGATCTTGCGTTTGCCGCGAAAGGCTCCGAGCGACAGCTCTTTGAGCTGAGTGTCGACGAGCGTGAAGTCGGGCGCCGTCGTGCCGATCGCCGGCAGCTCGCCGCTCGTGTGGATGGGATTTCCTTTGAGGGTGATGCTTGCCATCGTGCGTCTCCTTGTCTTGGATCTCTAGTTGCGCTTGAGATAGTTACGGTCGCCCGCGGCGGCTAGGGCGTGACGACGAGCGAGCTCTGCATGAGCACGGCGCCGTCGAGCACCGAGGTGGCGACGGGCGTGAACCTATCCGTCGAGTCGCCGAGGCCGAGCTGGCCAAAGATATTCCAGCCCCAGCACTTGACCCCTCCGGCGCTGGTGATGGCGCAGGCGTTGTAGTCCCCAGCGACGACGGCCGCGATGCTCGTGCCGAGGGCCGGCACGTCGACGGGACCGAGTCGGTCGAGTGAATCGCCGAGGCCGAGCCCGCCATGGACGTTCCAGCCCCAGCACTTGACGCTCCCGGCGGCAGTGAGTGAGCACGTGTGGCTGCCGCCTGCGGCCATGGCCAGGGTGCTCGTGCCAAGGGCGGTCACGGCGACGGGCGCCGTGCGGTTCGTCGTGTCGCCGAGGCCGAGCTGGCCGTTCGTATTATAGCCCCAGCACGTCACAGCCCCGGTGGCCGTCAAGGCGCAGGTGTGGTTGCCACCCGCCGCGAGGTCCACGGTGCTCGTGCCGAGTGCCGCTACGGCGGCGGGCGAGGTGCGGTTCGCCGTGTCGCCGAGGCCGAGTTGGCCGACGCCGTTGTAGCCCCAACACTTGACGACCCCACTCGCGCTCAACGCGCAATTGTGCATGCCGCCCGTGACGACGGCGACGTTGCTCGTGCCCAACGTGGCGACGTCGGTCGGTGAGGTGCGGTCCACCGTGTCGCCGAGGCCGAGTTGGCCTTGGGCGTTGGCGCCCCAGCACCGCACGACTCCGCCCGCGGTCAACGCACAGGCATGCCAGCCCCCGGCTTCAACGCTGACGTAGCTCGTACCTAGGGCGGCCGTCGGCGTGAGCCGGTTGATCGTATCACCGACGCCGAGTTGCCCGTTGTAGTTGCCGCCCGAGCATTTGATAGCTCCGCCGGAGCTCAGCGCGCAGATATACCCTTGGCCCGCCGCTACGGCCACGGTGCTCGTGCCGAGGGCGGGCACCGCGACAGGTGCGACCTGTTCGGTCGAATTGCCTAGCCCAAGCTCGCCCCACAAGTTGTAGCCCCAGCACTTGAGGGCGCCAGTCGTGGTCACGGCGCAGGTGTCGTTGGTCCCGGCGGCCAGCGCCGCCCGCCTGCCGGTCGAGCTGAGCGGGCACGCGAGCGCAGTTGCGAACAACGGTTGCCTCCCCTCCGCGGCGTCGCGGCCGAGCTTGGCCTCGGGTAGGGTCGACTTTGGCGCTGCAGGCAGCCATTCGCCCGTGCCCATCGCCAAGGTGACGTTCTTGGCGATGTTCGCCGTGCCGAGCAACGAGTCATTGACGGTCCAGCTCACGGCGCGCAGACCGAGCGTGAAATCGGTCAGGTTGGCGGTTAGCCCATCGGTGCTCGAGGTCACGGTGGCCCCTTGCACGCTGCCGAGTGTTCCTTGCAGCGTCGCCGCGCTATCGAGCGTCATGGTCGCGGGAATCGACACCTGGCACTCGCCGGCCGCATTCTGAACGCTCGGCGCCGTCGGCCCCCACGAGAGGGCCGGGTCGAGCGCCGCCGTCGTGCTCGCGATGACGCTCGCGGGCGCCGAGGCGAGCGAGCCCTTCATGGCTTCGACACGAATCTCGTAAGCCGTGCCGGGCGACAGAACGTTCAGCTCGGCGCTCGTCGTATTGGCGGCCACGAGGAGGCTGACGGGTGTGTCGCCGCCGCAGGTTGGGCAGACGCGCACGTAGCTGACCCGATACTCCGTTTCGCTCAACGATACATCGAGCCAGCGCACGACGAGCACGCGCGGGGCGCGATCGACCTCGAGCACTTGCACTTGCGCCGGAGCTGCCGGCGCCGTCGCGATGCCGCTTAGTCCACCGCCGACGAGGCTCGCGCCGTATTCGAGCGAGACGCGGTAGAAGTACACCGTCTCGCTCTCGCGGCCGAGGTCGCGAAATTCGACCGTATCGGGAGGCAGCGTCGCTACGGTCGTGTACACCGCCCCAGCCCCGGCGCACGCTGCGCCAGCACAGCGCTCGACGAGGTACCCGGTCTCGGTATCACTGTTGTCTTGCCAGGTGACGAGCACGTCGTATGGGCCGAGCAAGCTCGTCGCGAGGCTCGAGGGCCCGCTGCGTGTACACGTCGCGAGGCAGCAAGCGCCGGCCGCCGTATCGCACGCACCGACGGCGCATTCGTACGTCAAGGCGCAGGGCTCACCCGTGGCCTTGGCAAAGCAGGCGCCCGCGCCATCGCAAGCGAGCTGCCCCGGGCAGGCTGATGCCGGGTCAGTGCCGACCAAGATCGGCCGGCAGGATCCGCTCGGCGCCCCGGTGAACGCGGTGTCGCAGGACTCACAGCCGTTGCCGCAGGCGTCTTCGCAGCACAGGCCCGCGACGCAGAAGTCACCGGCGCATTCGGCTGGAAGCGTGCAGGTGGCACCCGGCCCGAACTTCTCGACGCACAAGCCAAGCGTACAGTAACCCGTGCTCTTGCAGTCGGAGTCCACGGCGCACGAGAGCGCGCAGGAGCCGGCGCGACACGCTGCGACGCCCGCGCAGTCGTCATCCTTGCCGCAGTCGCCGCAGATGCCCCCGACGCAACCGTCGCCGGTCGGACACTGCGCCGGGTTCGAGCAGACCTGGCGGCAGATGCCCTCGAGGCAGACCGCGCCGTTGACGCACGCAGACGCCGTATCGCAGCGCTCGCCGGTCTTGACGCCGCCTACGCCGGCGTTCTTATGCGTGCATCCGTGCGCCCAAATCGCCCCGCCGAGCAGCAGAAGCCGGCCGGTGATGAACACCCTGTGTCTCGCACGGCTCATGGATCCCCTTTGGCGCAACGATGCGCGACCCCTCGGTCGCGCGAGCCTAGCACCGGCGCATCGCATCGGTCTAGCTCGCGCGCCATTGCGTCCACGGCGGTCGCAAAGTCCGGGCCGCGGCTTCGACGAGACGTCGCACGAGTTCGGCCGCTGCGCCGGGGCGCCTTGGCGGGGGCTGCTCGGCTTGCTCGCTCCGGAGTGGCGTATGCGCGAGGTCGA
>Ga0315268_10000367_pt1 | contig 53289 bp, 43 predicted proteins | sample C1_top_MG_FD_204535 | JGI IMG/M metagenome (GOLD analysis project Ga0315268, IMG submission 204535) | Sediment microbial communities from Yellowstone Lake, YNP, Wyoming, USA - C1_top | ecosystem: Environmental > Aquatic > Freshwater > Lake > Sediment | place: USA: Wyoming | collected 2017-08-01 | reverse complement strand
GGCAGATGGGAGCCAATGCCTATCTCTGGCGGGCTTGAGGAGATCGCCCGCGCCATGACAGAGGAACTCGGGGCCTATGTCGACCCGAGCAATTTATGATCGCCACTTCGTGGCGGCTGTACTAGGGGCGCACGCAGGATCCGTTTGGTCTGCGTCGATCACTGCGCTTGGCGCAAGCGGGTAGCATGGTCGCCTGGATGCTGCCAGCACACGGCGGAGTGGGCGACTACTGCTCGTGCTTGCTGAGTCGCAACACGCGATTGAGCGCGGCGTCGCCGATGTACAGATAGTCGACCCCCACCCCGAGCGCTTCCGCATTCAGGCTCGCGTGTCGCGTCGACCCCTCGCTGCCGCCTCCCACGCACCAACTTGGGGTCAACTCACCAACGACCGAAGTCGTGCACCCGGGGCCGCCGCCGGTCGGCACCCAGCCTACCTCGCCGGCCCATCCGAGGTTGGCGCCGCTCAGCCCATCGACCTTTACGAGCTGGCTCGTGTTGCCGATATACAGGACGTCCTCGTTCTCGTCATAGGCTAGCGCCGGACTGAGGCTGAAGCCGGGGGTGGACACGCCGCCTTGGCACCAATGCGGCGTGAAGACCGTGGCTCCGTCGCACGATCCACCGACGACGGTGCCCGAGATCCGCCCAATCCAACCGACGAAAGCCCCGCCGGCATCGAGCATGGACACGCGGTCGCCGCTCATGACGTAGACGTTGCCTGACGGATCTTGCGCAACGGCCTGGACGTAAGTGAACATCCCGTCGCCGTTGCCGTCCGCCGCGGTGCCACCAGTGCACCAGCCGCCGGTCGCGGCATTCACGAGCGGCAGCGTGCCGCTCACGCAGGCGCTCGGCACGCTCCCAGCCGTCGGCCCGACGCGGCCGGTCCAGCCGATGAAGCGCATGGCGCCTGGGGTCATGTCGATCTTGCTAGCCCGCTTGAGCCGCCAGTCGGCGAGGATCATCGTGTTGCCACGCACGGAGATGTCCCACGGCGCGTAGAAGTCGGCGCTTGGGCTGACGAGCGCGGCGCCGCCGAAGCACCAGTCGGGCGAGAAGCTGCCGACGCCCGCTTGGGCGCACGCCGCGGGGCTGATCCCCACGGTTGAAGCGATGTTGCCGATCCAGCCGGCAAACGTGCCTTGCTTCGTGAAGCGCTTGACCACCGTGTCGGCCACATAGAGATAGCCGTTGGCGAGGCTCACGCGCATCGGGTACCACAGCTCGCCGGCGCCGCTTCCCGGCGCTGGCGTGCCGCCCTTACACCAGCCGTTGGTCGCTGCGGGTACGACCGCGGGCATCTGCTCCGCGCAGGAGCTCGGCATCGTGGTGGTGCGCCCGGTCCAGCCGAGAAACTCGCCCGTCGAGGCGCGCAGCTTGCTGATGCGGTAATCGGAAGCGACATAGAGCAGGTCGTCGCTCGCATCGAACGCAACCGAGCGAGGATCGTCGAACACGCCGTCGCTCATGCCGCTGCCCGCGCCGGGTGTGTCCTGCGCAGTCCAGGCGCCGAGCGGCAGCGCGCGTGCGCCGATCCACGCGATGGGCGAGCCGAGCGCGAGATCGAGCTTCTGGATGCGGCCGTTCTGCGGGTCGACGAAATAGAGCGCCCCGCCGCCAGTCGACAGACCTTGCGCTTCGGTGAATGCCCCGACGCGCGTGTCGGTGTAGGAGAAAGCGTAGCTCGTCCCGTCGAGGCACCAGCTCCCGGTGAGTTCGTAGGCCGCCGGCAGCGCGCCGAGGCAGCTCGTTGGCGGGCTGCTGCCGACGCGCCCGATCCATCCCTCGAGCGCACCGCTCGCCAAGTCGTGCTTGAAGATCTGATACCAGGTAGTCGCGTAGAGCTTGCTGCCGTCGATCGCGATGCCCGTGCAGGCGCTCGTAGCAGCATACGACTCGGACGCGCCCGTGGTCGCGTCGTAGCGGCGCACGCCGTTTTGGCTCGCGACGTAGAGCTTACCGCCAAAGGCGGCGATGCCGAATGGCTGGGTGAGCTCGCCCGCGCCGGTGCCGGCCTCTGACGTGCCGCCCGTACACCAGCTCCCCGAGAACGTGTGCGCCGAGGGCAGCGTCGAGGTACACGAGCTCGGCACAGTGGCGACTCGGCCGAGCCAACCGGTTTGCGTCAGGTCGCTCAGCTTGAAGCGTACGACGCGCGCGCCGGCAGCGTCGGTGATGTAGACGTAAGTCGCATCGACGGCGATGCCAGCAGACGGGCCCGCCGCCGCCGAGCCGCCGAGATAAGCCCCCGTCGCGGTGTCGTACTTGCCTATTCCGTTGTAGGCGCTCACGTAGAGCGTGGTGCCGCTCAACGCTAGGCGCTTCGGGCCGACCAGGCCACCCGAAAGGAAGGTGCCGCGGGCCGTGCCGCCCGTACACCAGCCGGGCGTGATAGCGTCGCGCGCGGCGCCTGCGCACCCCGCCGTCCCGCCGGTCGGTGGCAAGTCGACGACGCCGACCCAACCCACCGTGGAGCCGCTCGCCGCATCGAGCTTCACGATGCGGCCGTTGCCGTCGGCGACGTAGAGGTAGGTGCCGACCGCGAGCACGTCGCCCGGGTAATTGAACATGCCGTCGCCGGCGCCGGGACTCGGGGTGCCGGTGGTCGTCCACCCAGCCGCGACCGTATAGCCCCCGGTCCACTCGGCGCTGAGATGGCCCAAGGTGACCCGGATCGTCACCTGCACGGGCCCGGTCGCGAGCGCGCCGTCGCTCACGCTCAGCGTGAAGGCCGCGAGATCACCGAGCGTGTCCGGAGTCCACACGAAAGGCGCACCGCCCGCGGTGAGGGTGGCGCTCCCGGCGATCGCAGGCTGCTTGCTCTGCACGAGCGTGCCCGCCTGCAACTGCTCGAGCCGGAAGGTGAGCGGGTCGCCATCGGGGTCGGTGGCGTTGGCCGCGGCGGCGAGCCTTGCGTAGGTGAGCGTGAAAGGGGCGGCTTGCTTCGCGCCATCGATGAGCGCGACGGTCGTGAACACCGGCGCGCGGTTCGGCTGTCGCACGTTGACCTGGATTTGCACGGCGGGCGAGCTGTCGGCGGCGCCGTCGAAGACGGTCACCGTGAAAGCCGAAAGTGCCCCGGTGGCCCCGGCCGGCGGCTTCCACGTCCAGGCGGCATTGGCGCCGAGCAGCGAGCCGGCGCTCACTGCGGCACCGCCGGCCGTCAGGGTGCCGCTCGCGAGCGCCGCCAGTCGAAACACGAGGGGGTCGCCGTCGAGATCGGCCGCGTCGGAGGCGGCGAGCAACGCGGCCGGCGTGATCGTCACCGGCACGTCGACGCGTCCGCCCGCGAGCAGCCCAACTTTCGCGAGGGTCGGTGGGTGGTTGCTCCCTGGCGCGACCGCGATCGTGACCGGCACCGCCAAGCTGCTCGAGAGCCCCGCGGCGTCGAGCGCGCGGACCGTGAAAGCGGCGAGGTCACCGCGTGCCCCGGCAGGTGGCGCCCAATCCCACTGCTCACCGGCAGTCAGCAACGTCTGCCCGGCGAGCGCCGCCGCGCCGGTCTTGGTGACGGTGCCGGTGGCCACGGACTCGAGACGAAAGGAGATGGCGTCGCCGTCCGGGTCTGCTTCGTCGGCTGCGGCCGCGAGGACCTCATACGTGACGGCGAAGCTTGTATCGCCGGTCGCGCCGCTGAGTGGCGCGATGCTGGTCAACGTGGGCGCGCGGTTGGCGGCGCCCCCGCCGTCGCCCGGTGTCGAGGACTTTTGGCATGCGCCGAAGCCGAAGGCGAGGACAAGCAGCGCGAAGATTCTTGGATAACGGTACATCGAGCCCACCCCGTCTCTTCGGGCTGGACGAGCCCCGCTAGACTCCGAGCTTATCGCGTATGTCTAGGTAAAAGATACCGTTACCCAGCAAGCCGTCCGAGCAGACCCGCGAGTCCCGTGACGGTAACCCCTTTGCCGATGTCGTACTCATCGACGCGCGGCGTGACCACGAAGGCCTTCGCGATCGAACCATGGATATTGAAACCAATACTTTCCATATACGTGGACATCAATCCGTAGTCTGGGCCGCCCGATGCCACGCAATGGTCTTGCGAATCCCCTCGCGCAGGCCTACGGCGTTGGTGACACCGAGCTCCGTCTGCGCCCGCGCCACCGACGGCACGTAGCGCTCGGCCGGCACGCCCGGTTTGGCCACGCCAAGCACTCGCACCTCGGCTGGCGGCGCGAACTCGCTCGCGACCGCGCGCGCGAGGTCGGCGATGGAGACGGCCTCGTCCGAGCCGACGTTGTAAGGCCGGCCAATTGCGCCGCGGTTCAAGATGGCGAGCAACCAGACCACGAGATCGGCGGCGTACTGATACGAGCGATACGGCGTGCCGTCGCCCTTGATGACGATAGGCTCGCCGCGTAGGCCATTGCCGATGAAGTTGCCGACGGCGAAGTGCGTATCGAGGGGCAGGTGCGGCCCGACGAAGGCGAAGCAGCGCGCGATCTTGATCTCGAGCCCGGCGCTCGCGGCGAGGGCCACACACTCGAGCTCGGCCTGGCGCTTGGCTTCGTTGTAGGCGTTCTTGGGTGCCTGCGAATCGGCGACGGCCACAAAGTCCTCATCGACATGAGACAAGCTCGGCGGCTGCCGGCCGTAGACCCCACCTGAGCTGACAAAGAGGACGCGCGGCTTGTTGCCGGATGCGGCGGCGAGCCCAAGCACGCGACGCGTGCCAGCGACGATGGTGTCGGCCATGAGCGAAGGATCCTCGGCGTTGAGCTTGGCGCTCGCCTGCGCCGCGCCGTGGATGATCGTGTCGAACGCCACGTTCGGGGAGGCAAAGGAGCGCACGTCGTCTTCGATGAAACGAAAGGTCGCGTCCGCCGCGAGGTGCGGCGCCTTCGCGGCGAAGCGCTTGGGGTCGCGGGTGAGCACCCACGCCTTGCAGCCGAGGCCGAGCTCGCGGTTGGCGAGCGCCAGGCACTCGAGCAGCCAGGCGCCAAAGAAGCCCGTGCCGCCGGTGACCAAGAGGCGCTGGCCGCGCAAGCTCTCGAAGTCGGCCCGCGCGCGCTCTACAGCAGCGCGGCAGTCATCGAGCAGCAGCTCGTGCGGCGTTGGCATTGTCTTCATTTCTTCTCCAACGCGTCGCGCTGCGTGTCCGTTCGATGCGACCTATCCGGCCGCGCCCGATGCGCCTTCGATCGTGCCCGCCACGAATGCGAGGCAGCTATCCAACAGGCGGCCCGCCTCATCGAGCGGCACGGCGCGCTTCTCCATGCGGCCGGCGCCGCGTGTGAGAATGAACGTGACCGCATCGCCCTGGTTCTTCTTGTCGAAGCGCATGGCCGAGAGCATGGCGTCGCGGCTCGCGTGAGCGATCGTCGCCGCGTGGCCGCCAAAGAAGGGCGACAAGCGGTCACGCAGGAGCGCCGCCTCGCCCGCGGCGAGCATCCCGAGCTGCTCGGAGGCATAGGTGGCACACGCTACGCCGAGCGTCACCGCGATACCGTGCGGCACGGCATAATGGGTCGCCGATTCGAACGCATGCGCGAAGGTGTGGCCGTAGTTCAAGAGATTGCGCACGCCGCGATCGAGCTCGTCCTCTTCGATGAAGCGCTTCTTGATGGCGAGCGAGTCCCAAACGATTTCGCGCAGGGTCGCAAGAGGCTCGGCGTCGGCGCGCGAGAGCAAAGCGGAGGGCTCGACGTCGAGGCGCGCGAGCGGAGCAAAAGGCTCTATGGCGACGCGCGCGAGGTTGGCAAATAGTCGGGCGGCGCTCGCCTCGCTATCGACGAGATGGATCTTGATGGCCTCGCCGAGACCGCTCTCGATCTCGGGGCGCGCGAGCGTGCCGAGGAACTCGCTGGCGATGCGGATCTCGTGCGGCGCATAGAACGTGCCGAGCTGATTCTTGAAGCCCGCGATGTTGAGCGAGCTCTTGCTGCCGATGCAGCTATCGCACTGCGCAAGGAGCGTCGTCGGCAGGAGCGTCCAGCGAATGCCGCGCATCAAGACCGAGGCGATAAAGCAGCCGATGTCTTGCAGCACCCCGCCGCCGACGACCACGAGGTGCGAGCTGCGTTGGCACTTCGACTCGAGCAGCCAAGTGAACACCGGGGTCAGCTGCTCGTACGACTTCGATGTTTCGTTGGCGTCGATGAGGAAGATGCGCGCTTGCGGCACGCTCGCGGCGATAGGCTCGCGGTACAGCTCGGCCACCTTGCGATCGAGCAGCACGAAGGGCGGCTGCGCCGCGGCGGTCTCGCGCACGGCCTCGGCCACGCTGCCCGCTTCCTGCACGCGGTAGGGGTGGCTCTGGCTCGCGATCTCGAGGCTCCTCATTGGCAACTAAAGCCGCCGTCGATCGCGAGCAGCTGCCCGGTCACGTAGGAGTTGTCGTCGCTGCATAGAAAGCCGACGAAGCGGGCGACCTCTTCGGCGCGCGCCAAGCGCCGCAGCGGAATCGTGGCGCGGATGCGCTCGAGATCGGCCGGCGAGTTGTTCTGGCTCGTCATCTCGGTCTCGACGTAGCCCGGACAGACGGCGTTGACGAGGATGCCACAAGGGCCGAGCTCGACCGCGCTCGTGCGCGTCAAGCCGTTGAGCCCCGCTTTGACGGCCGAGTAGGAGGCGCGCCCCTCTTTGGTGACGAGGCTAAAGACCGAGCTGATATTGACGATGCGGCCGTAGCCGCGCTCTTGCATCGCCGGCGCGAAGGCCTGCGTTAGACGCAGCGGCGCCGTCAGATTGACCTGCACCATCTGCTGCCAGGTGGCGGCGTCTATGGCCGCTAAGGGCTTGACGATGTTGATGCCGGCGTTGTTGACGATGACGTCGAAGCCGGGCGCGAGCTGCGCGGCGATAAAGGCATCGAGCGACTCGGGCCGCGCGAGGTCGAGCTCGGCGCGACGCGGGGCCGTGACCGCGAGGCCGCGCCGCTCGAGCTCGGCGACGATGCTCGCGCCGATGCCGCGGGAGCCGCCGGTGACGAGGGCGCGACGAGCGGGTGGGGCGGCTTGGGCGACCGAGAGTTGGCGGGTGGCTGGCAGAGAAGCTCCTGCGGTTTGGCGGCTGACAGAGAAGCACTCGACGCGCGGGCGTGTCAACGCGCATCCATCCACCATCACGGCCCGAGCAGCGCCGCCGGGACTACTGCGATCCCATCCCGCCGGCGAAAGGCGGTCGCGCCAGTCGTCACGATCACCGAGTCCAGTAGGTCCTCGCGCACGTGTTCGCGTAGCCACAACAGATTCTTCACGTCCGCGTCGACGACCTTGCGCGCCAGCTTCACTTCGATGGCCACGATGCGCCCATCGCCGCGCTCGACAATGAGGTCGACCTCGCGCTCGCCCCGCGCGGTGCGCAGGTGGTGGACACGGCACTCGGCCTGTTGGGCAGCCACCCGCACGCAGAGCGTCACGAGCGCCTCGAACAGAGCGCCAAACAGCGTGCCGTCGCGGGGCGCGAAAGCGGCAGGCACGCCGTCGAGCAGCGCCCCCACGTCGACACCGAGGAGCCGGGCCGCCAACGCTGGATCGGCGAGCTGGTGCTTGGGCGGCGAGGAGAGACGAGCCAGCCGACTGCGCGTCGGGAGCCATGCCGGGACGGGATCGATGACCCACAGCCGCTCGAGCACATCACGATACGGTTGGGTGGTGGTCTTGGCCGGCTTGTCGCCCAAGCCGCCGGTGGCCGCATCTCTGATCTTCTCGTATGACGCCGACGTGGACGTGCTCGCCGCGTAGGCGGCCATCCAGCGTCGCAACAGCGCGGGGTTGCGGACGCGGTAGCCCATGTCCGGAAAGTCGCGCTCGGCGATCCGCTGCAGATAGCTGTCGAGCTGCATGCGAAGCGCTCGCCCTTCGAGGTGGCGCAATCCTGGAAGGCCGGAACGAACAATCTCGTCGGCATAGCGCTCGAGGTTGACGCTGGTCTCGCCTTCGACCGGGCCCCGTCTCCCGCTGAACAGCTCGCGAAGGCTCACGGTCGGGCTCTCGACCTTTCTCTCGAAGAGCGCGAGCGGTCGCATGCGCACCGTCACGATTCGCCCCGCTCCCGAGTGTGTCGCTAGGCCGACCGGAGCGGCTGAGCCGGTGAGCAGGAAACGTCCGGGCGCTGCGCCATCATCGACGGCACGGCGCACCAGGTCCCAGGTGTCGGGCACCCTCTGCCATTCGTCGATGAGCACCGGGGGGACGCCGCCGAGCACACGCGCGGGGTCGGCTTCGATCATGGCGCGTCGATCAGGGTCGTCGAGCCGGTGCACCGTCTTGGCGCGCTGCATGGCGGTTGCGGTCTTGCCGACACCCTTGAGGCCCTCCAGGGCAATCGCTGGCAAGCTGCGACGGAGGTCATCGAGCTCGTCATCGACAGCCCGGCGGATGTAGTCAGCCATATCGGAGTGCCCTGGAAAGTTTCAGCGGTCTCTAGGCTACCATTTTGCAGTCTTTTACACTACCGAATTGCAGGTGTCAGAGCTACCGTTATGCACTGACGGGCGCTGTCGCGCGGGCGTTCGGATCTAGCCTATTTCGTAGGGTGGCGTCCTGCGCATTGCGCGCCTGCGCATCCCGAAATTGCGCATCCCGAGACTTGACGCGCCCGCCCGCCCCGTGGTCTTGCCCTGCGCGTGGTGAACCTCGAAGCCTCGGCACCCGCACGGACCGAATCAGCCGCGCTAGCGACGCCGGCCGCGCCGCGCGCGCCACGCGACCTTGGCCAAGTCCTGCGCTACCTCGTGGTCGGCGGTTGGAACACGGCCTTTGGCTACGGCGTGTTCGCCGGCCTCACCTACCTGTTCACCGACCACATCCCTTACCCCTACATGGCCGCCAACGCGCTCGGCAGCGTCATCGCCATCACCGTCGCGTTCTTCGGTTACAAGCTCTTCGTCTTCAAGACCGAGGGCAACTATCTTCGTGAATACCTGCGCGTCTACGTGGTCTACGGCGCCTCGTCGCTCTTGAGCCTCGCGCTCTTGCCGCTCTTCGTGGCGCTCGTGCACCTCGCCGTCGCAAACGAGGGGGCGGTGCCTTACATCGCCCAAGCCTTCACCACGCCCCTCGTCGTGCTCATCAGCTTCGTTGGGCATCAGCGCTTCTCGTTCAAGCCCTAGGCCTTTAAGGGGCGCGCGTGATGGCTTACCCTTCGCCTCCCGAGTCCACGCCCGCGCGCCGCGCACCTTTCGGCGTGCGCCACGGACTCGACCTCGCGCGCCGCCTCAAGCGCCGCCTGCGCCGCGAGCTCGACGATGCCAAGCTGCGCTGGCGCGGCTATGAGCCGACCCAGCTCTCGCCCGATCGACAACTGCGTTTCGCGACCGGCCTCGTGCGCGGCCGCTCGCCCGAGCGCGGACGCTTTGTGGTCGGCGGCCTGTTCACCTCGACCCTCGGCCTAGGCGAGGGCGCGCGTTTGTTTTACGGCGCGCTCGAGAGCCTCGGCGCCGAGCCGCGCGCTCTAAACCTGAGCGACGCCTTCCCGCTCCACGATCGCTGTGCTTTTGACGTCGGCGCGGCGCCTACACCGAAAGGCGGCGGGGTGCTCGTCATTCACTTGAACGCGCCCGAGCTGCCTGTGGCGCTGCTCTGCGCCGGCCGCGCGCAGGTGCGGCGGCGACGGCTCATCGGTTACTGGCATTGGGAGCTGCCCGAGATCCCGCCCGAGTGGCAGAGCCGCTTTGCCTTGCTCGATGAAGTTTGGGCGCCAACGGCGTACGTCGCGCGGGCCATCGCGCCCTTTACGCGCCTGCCTGTGCACGTCGTCGGCCATCCTGTGACGCCCTGTGCGCCGGCGCCGCTCTCGCGTACGGACTTCGGTCTGCCCAAAGAGGGCGTCGTGTTCCTGTGCGTGGCCGACGCCTTGTCGAGCCTCGGGCGCAAGAACATCGACGGCGTCATCAAGGCGTTTCGCGCGGCTTTCGCTGATGATCCGCGCCGCACGCTCGTCATCAAGCTCACGCACACGCAGCATGTGCCGGCGGTGCTCGCGACGTTGCGGCAGCACGCCCAGGGGGCCGCCAACATTCGCCTGTTGCTCGAGACGCTGCAAAAAGAGCATCTCGCCGCGCTCATGGCCGCATCCGACATCGTCGTGTCGCTGCATCGATCGGAAGGGTTCGGCCTCGTGCTCGCCGAGGGCATGCTGGCCGGCAAAGCGGTCATCGCCACGGGCTGGTCGGGGAATATGGACTTTACGAACGCGGACAACGCCGCGCTCGTCGACCATGCGCTCGTGCCGGTCCACGATCCGCAGGGCGTCTATACGATGCCTGGGCAAAGGTGGGCCGAGCCCAAGCTCGAGCACGCGACCGCGCTCATGCGCGCCCTCGCGAGTGATGAAGGGAGGCGTCTTCGTCTCGGCGAAGCGGGGCGACAGAGCGCGGCGCGGGCTTTTAGCATAGCGACGCTCGCGGACGCCCTGCGCCGGACGTCAGCCATGCCGTATCTCGACGACGCCACCGCGAGGGCCCTCGGCGCACCCGAGTGAGCGTGTTGCTCTTTCGCCGCTGCATCACGAAGGCTGCGCTGGTGCGTCTGCACGACCTTCTCGAGCGCCGCGGGCGGACCCGGCGATAGCAGCGCCTTCGCTCGCTCGCGATTCTTCATCTGCGAAGCCCCTCTGGAAACCGTTAGCCGCCTGCGGAAACTGGTACCGGGAGCCAGCATGCTTCAGAAATAGCTCTATGGCGAGGGGTCTTGCGTGGGCCTGGTCTCGCCGCCCTCAACCCGAACGCTACAGCCCCAACTCTTGCAAGCCCTTCTGCCACGGCAGAGCGGCAATGCCGTCGATCACCCTCTCGAGCGTACCGGTATGCACGAGGATGGCTTTGGTCCGTCGCGGGAACAGACGCGCGGCGCGCACGAGCGCGGCCACGTCCGAGGCGTTGGGATGGGGCGTGGCCTTGGCTTCGATGAGCCAGCGCTGCTCTGCAATATCCACGACGAAATCGACCTCGAGCCCACCGCGCGTCCGCAAGGTCTGGATGCGCACGTCGATGTCGCGCGCCGCCGCGCTCGACCAGACCTGACTCGCCCACAGGTGCTCGAACAGCAGACCCACGCGGTCAGCCGAGGCGACGAAGTTGCCGAGCAGGCCGTTCCAGACGCCTGGGTCGAAGAAGTAGAACTTGGGGTGCTTGACCAGATCGAGGTCGGGCCGGTCCGCGAGGGCGGAAACACGCCTGGCCACCAACGTGTCCTCGAGGACCTCGAAGTAGCGCATCGCCGAGCGGCGCGCGATCTTGGCGCGATTGGCGAGCTTCGAGAAGTCGAGGGCCAGCCCCGCCCACTGCGCCGCGACGTCAAGGAAGCGCGAGAAACTCTCGATGTTGCGCGACAGCGCTTCGGCCTGAATCTCCTCGCGCAGATACGAGCCGGCGTAGCTGCGCAGGAGCTTGTGCTTGTCGGGCAACGCGTGCTCGAGATAGGGCTCGGGCAAAGTTCCGACTTGCAGGGCCAAAGTCGTATCGACGCGATAGTCGAGTTCGGCGGCGGCAAGCGGTCCGAGGCGATAGGTCAACAGGCGACCGGGGAGCAGATTCGCCTGCCCACGGCGCAACTTGCGCGCGCTCGAGCCCGTGAGCCAGAAGCGCAAGGATGCCTTCTGCCGCTTGCTCTCGTCGAGCACAGCCTGAACTGTGTTGAGGAGGCCAGGTGCGCGCTGCACCTCGTCGATGAGGACCGTGCGCGCGGCGCTGCGAGCAAGGCGGCTCGCGAGCTCGCTCGGGTTGCTCGAAAACTCGAGGAAGGTTGTCTCGTCCGCCAGGTCAATGACGAGATCGGGCACGAGCGAATGAAACAGCGTCGATTTGCCGGTCTGCCGTGGTCCAAGCACGAGGGCGGACTTGGGCGAGCGACGGATTTGCTCGGTCAGCAGCCTGGTGATCATGTGGCCATAGTTACATGCAATATGGCCGATGGCAATACGAAACGGCATATTGATTCCGACGCTCGTGGCTCGTCGCTCGGCGACCAGTCGAGCCGACGCTTCCCTCCTGTGCGACCGCGAGGGCGCTGGGCGCACCCGAGTGAGCGTGCTACGATGCCGCGTATGAATCGGGCACTCGACTGGCTGCGCCAGGCCGAAGACGACCTCCTGTGGGCCAACGACACCCTCAAAGCGAAACGCTTCGCGCAAGCGTGCTTTGTCTGTCAGCAGTGCGGGGAGAAGGCGCTCAAAGCCGTCGCTCTCAGTCGTGGCTTCGACCGCATCAAGAGCCACTCGATTCTCGACATCGCGCGCGCTCTCGAGATCAACGGCGACATCGAGACGGCCGCCAAGAAGCTCGACCTCTACTACCTCACCACACGCTACCCCGATGCGCTCCCGTCCGGCGCGCCGTTCGACTTCTTTACGCGCGAGCAGGCGCAAGAGGCTCTTGGCCTCGCGACGAGCCTCGTGGACCGAGCGCGCGCTGAGTTTCGCGACCACACGGCGTGAATAGATGACGGCTTCAATCCTCGAGCGCGACGAGCGCGACCCCCTGTACGGCCACACGCGAGCCGAGTTCGAGTCCGAGCTTCGCGCCGCTTTGCGTGGCCGCGCCGAGGCCGCCTACTTCTTTGGCAGCTATGCCTCGGGGACGCTGTCGGCGAGCAGCGACATCGACCTCATTATCGTGGCACAGACCACGCGCCCGTTTGTCGAGCGGGCGCGCGACTACTTTGACCTGCTCGATATCGTCCCGCGCATGGACATCCTCGTCTATACGCCCGAAGAGCTCGTGTCCCTGACTACGAATCCGTCGGTGGGATTCTGGACACAGGTCACGTCGACGATGCGACCGCTGTTCGAGGGCCACGCGCAGCCCCCTCGCCGGTGACCGTGAGCAAGCGCGCCGCATCGCGGGCGGCGGTGCCACCCGAGTCAGCCGGATTTGGCCCTACGACCCCGCGCCGAGGATGAGCGCGAGACGGGCGCGGGTGTCTTTGTCGATGAGCTTCGGATCGGTCATCACCGCCGTGCGCGCCGCGTGCGGGCAAGCGCAGGTGCGCTCGGCCGCCACGCGCAACACGGCCTCGCTCAGGATGGCGAGGGCCGTCGCCGTATTCTTCTTCATGACCGCGACCACGGCCTCGACGCTCACGTCTTCATGCGTCTCGTGCCAGCAATCGTAGTCGGTCGACAACGCGAGCGTGGCGTAACAAAGCTCCGCCTCGCGCGCGAGCTTGGCCTCGGGCACGTTGGTCATGCCGATGACCGCGCCGCCGTCGCGCCGGTGCACCTCGGACTCGGCGCGAGTCGAGAACTGCGGCCCCTCCATGCACACGTAGGTGCCGCCCCGATGGGTGCGCGCGCCCACTTTGACGCCCGCCTGGTAGAGCGTCTCGGCCAGGTGAGCGCAGACCGGATCGGCCATCGAGACGTGGCCCGCTACACCGTTGCCGAAGAAGGTGCTCGCGCGCATGCGCGTCTTGTCGATGAACTGGTCGACGACCACCATGTCGCCGGGGTGGATCTCTTCTTTGAGCGACCCAACGGCGCTCACCGAGATGACCCACTCGACGCCGACCTGCTTGAGGGCGTGGATGTTGGCGCGGAAGTTGATCTCGTGCGGCAGGATGCGGTGGCCGCGGCCGTGCCGGGCCAAGAAGACGAGGCGGCGGCCGTGGAGCTCGCCCGTGATGAGCGCGTCCGAGGGCGAGCCGAAGGGCGTCTCGACGCGCCGCTCTTCGCGATTCTCGAGTCCGGGCAGGTCGTAGAGGCCGCTGCCGCCGATGATGCCGATGGTCTGCATGGCGAGTCCGGCAGCCGGTCAGTAGGTGATGAGGGAATGCATCGGCACCCCCTCGAGCTGCTTGCGGCCGCCGAGCGCCGCGAGCTCGATGACGAGCGCGACCTCGTGGATGGTGCCGCCGAGGCGGCGCACGAGCTCGACCGAGGCCTTCAGGGTGCCGCCCGTGGCGATGACGTCGTCGACGATGACCACGCGGTCTTTCGCGCCGAGCGCGTCTTGGTGTACGTGCAGGGTGCTCTCGCCGTACTCGAGCGAGTAGCTCGCGCTGTAGGTCGGGCGGGGGAGCTTGCCGGGTTTGCGCAGCAGCACGAGGCCGCAGTTTAGGGCGTAGGCGAGGGCGGAGCCGAGGATGAAGCCGCGGCTTTCGACGCCGGCGATCTTGGTGATGCCTTTGCCTTGGTAGCGCTCGGCGAGCACGGTGATGATGCGGTGCAGGCCGGCCGCGTCTTCGAGCAGCGGCGTGATGTCGCGGAACATGATGCCGGGCTTGGGGAAATCGGGGACGTCACGGATGAGGCGGCGGACTTGATCCATGGGGCGCAATATCGGCTGGGCGGGGTGGGGAAGGCAAGCGGGTGGGCTAGAGCTCGACGCCGCGCCAGGGCACGAGGCTTGCGAAACACTCGAGTGGCTGCGTAAGGGGCCCCGGCGGGGGCGCGACTTCCTTGCGCAGCTCGACCCGCTCCGCCGCATCGATGGCGACCCATGTCTCGCCGAGGCGCGGCGCGAGGCGGCCGTCGGACGCGAGCGCAACACCGACGACATGCGCGAGCTGCACCTCGCCCGCGTGCGGGCCTCGGCCGCAATAGCGCAACAAGAACCAAGTGCTCGATGCCACCTGGCTCGACGGCAGAGCAAATCCGTCTGCCGCGTACTGAAGGCGAACCTGCTTGCCCCCGTGGAGGCGGAACAGCCTGGCATCGAGCGGCCACATCCCCACCTCGTGTCTGTCGACGACGACCGTCGAACCATCGGCGACGCCCTGCAGCAGGCCGGCGTGCATCGCATTCTCGAGGGCTTCGCGCGGCCAGCGAAACGCGGCATTGCGCGAGTCGACGATGGCCCGATTGACCTCGACAGTGAGCGCAATGGCCCAGGTGACACCAGCAGCAACGATGAGCGCCAGCAACACCGCAGTACGCGGCCGCGAGAGCGCAGCGCCAGCCCGCAAGAGGCCGGCGCTGCCGACGAGTACCATCAATGCACCGAAGTATTCGAGGTACACGGGCACATGCGCGATGCCGGGCCCTACCTCTGTCTGGTAGCGGGCAGACAAGGCGAGAAGTCCGGCGCCCAAAGGCATCCAAATCGCGCCGAAGCCCATGAGACGCAGAGCAGCGCGCGTCGCGAGTCGCAAGCGCAACGTCGCGACAAAACACGCACTCGCCGCGAGTATGAGGCCAACCGCTGTGCCGACATCGGCGATGGCTGGCAGGCGCGCAATGCCACCGCCGTGGTGCCCGACATAGTCGAGCGGCACAGCTCCGGCCGTTTGGTAGTACAGCGTACGTACGACCGCGAGCGGGGACAAACCCAAAGCGATCCCCTCGTAGTGAACACCGAAGTGACTACGCACGGCAAAGCTCGCGGCGATCGCGACGAGCCACGCTACGAGATAGGGCACGAGCACGACCCACTTCTTGGCTGGCGCTCGCTCCGGGGCGAGCCACCACAGCAGCGCAAAGACGAGGATGAATCCGTAGGCCACTTCATAGGTGAGCAACGCGAGCGCAAACATCGCCACACCGAGTGCCGTCATCCAAGGCCGCGACGCCTCACGCAACGAGGCGAGGAAGGCAAGGCACGCGGCCGCGAGCAGCAGCGTCAAGAGTTGCAGCAGTGGATTGAACGAAAGGATTGGGTCGTGATAGTCGCGGGACTGCAACACCACGGGCAGCAGCGTCAGCAGCAAGAGCCCGGCGCTGCGCGAGCGGCTCAATCGGCGCACGAGCCATGCGACGAGGAGCGCGTCGAGGACGATGAACGCGAGCGTCCCGACCTTGTACGCCAAGCGATCTGCGAGCAGGATATCCCACGCGGTGCCTGCAAACGCTGACACCGGGAAGAGCCTGCCGTTGGCGGTCACCCAGTAGGTCGCGGCCGCCGCGGCGGCGCGCAGCATGGGCATGAGGCCGGCGTCGACTGCGCCCGCGGTCATCGAGTTCACGTAGTCGTCGCCGCTGAACCCAGAGTCGAGCAACGGCCGATTGAGCAGGACCACGGCCGCGATGGCCGCACCAACGAGGCAGGCGACGACCGCCCGTTGGCGTCGACTGTCGGGTGCAGGCAAAGGAGCGTAGTCATACCAGACGCGCCACGGCAGAGCCTGCCACCGCGCCCTGAGCCTCGGCCAAGCGGCAAAGGCGGCCACGGCCGTGAGTATAGCCACGAGCCCCGCTACGAACGGCGGCAGCCAAGGCCGCGGGCTCGTCACCAGCAACACTTCTGAGAAGGCGAGGGGGCCGCCCTCGAGGCTGCCTTCGATGACGATGCGAAAGTCCTGGCAAGGCTCCCTCTTTGACGACAACCGAAACGAAGCACGGTCGCCCTCGAGAGTGGCGCCCCTGGTGGCGAGCCTGGTCTCCGTGTCGCCTCTAACGCAGTAGATGGTGCAGAGGGCAGGCAGGAGCCCCGGGCAACAGCCTTCGGGTAGGAACATGACGGCACGGGGCGCGATCGGGCGTTCGGTGTGCAAGCGGATCTCGCCTGCGACGCCGCCCGCAGTAGAGTGAAATGCGGTGGCCACTGACCCGTCGACACCATCGGTCGCGCGGTGGGACGACCCCTGCGGGATGGTCGTCTCGAGTTGCATCGTGCCCGCCGCGGCGTGCTCGACGGCGAGGAGGTCGTCAACGTCGACCAAATGGCCAATGAGCGAGGGCCACGCGGCGGCCCCAACGGCCAAGCCGACACCTAGGGCGGCGGTGTATTGTCCTACGCGCTGCACTACTTGCCTCCGTCAACCGTGGCCGGCCCAGCAAGCGATACGCCCTCGCCGCTGACAGATCAAGAAGGCGTGGACTCCCTCACGTTGCCCGTTCTACGCGGTCCGATCGAGGGGCGTCACGAGGCGGTCGGGCGAGTACTTACCTAGGATCTAGCACGCCAGCCTCTACCCCTGTACCTTCTGTGATATGCAGCTGCGCTTGGAGAGGAGCACCATCGTGACGGGTAGGTGGGGGATTTGGCTCAACGCCGTGGCTTTGGTCGCTCTTACAGCGCCCTTCTGCTCGTGCGCAGAGCACCAAGGCGTGGCGGGCTGCGCGGGGGACGGCCGGTCCTGCAGCGCCGGTCAAATCTGCTTCAAGGGCCAATGCCAGACCGGGTGCCTGATCAACGGTTCGTTCTACCCTCCTACTTCTGGTGTTTATTCTTCTTGCAGCGACTGCAGCCCATCGGCCTCAACCACGACCTGGACGTACGCCCCCGATGGCTCTGACTGCTACCGGGACTCCCACCCTGCAGTCTGTCGCGCCGGCGAGTGCAGAAACGAATGTCTCCTTGACGGAACCTACTATCCGGCCGGCGCTCGCCACCCGATCGACGCCTGCCGCTACTGCCAAGCCGTCTACAGGGATGGGATGCGCTGGATCGGTCATCACGCGTGCGTAGACCGCCTCGTCGCCGGCAGCTCCTATGCGTGCGCCAACCCCAATCAGGGCATGCAGTGTTGGGGGCGAAATGAATCTGGCCAGCTTGGTGACGGCAGCACGATCGAGAGGCCGGGCCCGGTGAAGGTGCAAGGCCTCCCTGACGGCGCTGTGGTGGAGATGGCCGCGGGCGATGCTCACACGTGCGCCATCGTCAACGGCGCCGCTTTTTGCTGGGGACGAAACAACGCAGGCCAGTTGGGCAATGGGTCGACCTCCGAGAGTCACGCGCCAGTGCCGGTGCAAGGGCTCGGCAGTGGGGTGAGCAAGATCGCCGCAGGCCTGGACTACACCTGCGCGGTCGTGAGCGGTGCAGCGTGGTGCTGGGGGCGTAACGACTTTGGGCAGCTCGGCGACGGCTCGACCTCCGAGAGGTACGCGCCCGCTCAGATTTCGGCGCTCTCGACTGAGGTCAAGGTGATTGGCGCCGGCTACACTCATGCGTGCGCGTTGTTGGGTAGCGGGGCGTGGTGCTGGGGGCGCAATGACTCGGGGCAACTTGGGAATGGCTCCACGACCAATAGTCCCGTTCCAGTGCAGGTCCAAGGCCTCACGGGCCCAGGGACGCAGATTGTGGCCGGGCTCGCCCACTCCTGTACGGGCCAATGGTGCTGGGGCTCCAACTCGCACGGGCAGCTCGGCGATGGCTCCACCACGGGCAGTTACGTCCCTGTGCAAGTGATGGCCAATGGTAGCTTCGGTGACGTAGTCGCTTCGGGGCACAGCTTCGCCTGCGGGTTCTGGGCCGACCCTCACGGATATCCCCCCTGGCCTCCGCGCCCTTATTGCTGGGGAGCGAACGCCAGCGGCCAATTGGGGGACGGCACCACCGCTGACAAGCCAGCGCCAGTGTTTGTAGGGTTTCCGGAGGTCTTCCACGCGATTGACACATTGGCCGCCGGACAGACGTTCCGCTGCGAAATCGTCGAGGCGTTCGGCGCGATGCTGAGCAGGGACAGCTCCGACACAAGCGTGTCATGCTTCGGACAATTGGACAGTCCGGTGTTCGTGTATTGAGTGCGGCCCACCGAAAGACGCTGACGCCAAAATCACGCACGCGACTGGAGACTTGCCTGGAGATGTGCGGAACGAAGGGCACGCGGCCACCCCCTCAAAGGTAAGCGTTCACGGCCCTACGCCGCCGCTAGCATGACATGATTCTGGCTAACTATCAGCGAAGGCTTCGCGGCGCCGGTCAGCTCGGCGCGGCAGGCGGCGGTGATGAACTCCAGCGCGCTGCGCTGTTGTTGGCGCAACGTCGTGATCACGGTGAGCGTGCGCTCCACGAACCGGCTGCCGGCCGCGCTGTCGGTGCCGAAGCAGCCCTTGCGCCACAGAACGGCGTGCCGGAGCTGCCGCTCGCCGAAGTTGTTGGTCGGCTCGATGCCCGGCGTGTCGACGAAGGTCCAGAACGCCCACTCGAGCTTGAGCATCTCCTTGGCCATGCCGCGCACGCGGCGTGTCGGGCACTCCGATGCTTGCGACAGCAACGTCGCGACCTCGAGCTGCACGGGCCGCATCTTCCGCACGAACACCGCTCGGTCGAGGGTGCCGTCGCGGACGCGGTGCCACAGGCGGAACATGAGCTGCACCTCGTCCAGCATCGCGTGGCCCAGCTTCGCGCCGGCGCCACCACCGTCCGCCCAGCTCTGGAAGTCGCGCTTCAGGTGCGCCCAGCAAATCTGGCGCCGAGCGACGTCGACCCAGTTGTAGGCGGCCCAGCGGTCAGTCATCAGCACGCCCCTGAAGGCCTCGCCGAGCAGGTCCTTGGCCACGACGGCGCCACGGCTGGTGGCGACCACGAAGACGGTGACCATCGACGTCGCCGCGACCCACAGCCACGCCTTGCGCTTGTCCTCACGCCAGCTCGTCTCGTCGGCGTTGACCGCCGCGCTCTGCCGAACGTGTTCCCGAGCCTCTGCCACCGGCGCCGCCAGAGCGGTGCTCACCTGCTGTTCGACATTGGCCACCGAGCCCAGCGACAGCTCGATGCCGAGCACGTCCGCGAGCAGCTCGCGCACGCCGCGCTTCGAGAGGTGATACTTGGCCGTGCAAATGGCCACGAGCGACGCCAGTCGCGGGCCAAAGGTGCCGTGCGGCACGTCGCTCGGCAACTTCGCGCGCGTCATTTGGCCGCAGTGTCTGCATCCCAGAGCGTGCAGACGATACTCGGTGACGTCGGGCGAGATGGGCGGCAACTCGACGACCTGGTGCCGGTACGGCTCGGCATCGCACCCGTGCAGCCGCTCGCCGCAGCAATCGCAGGTCTGCGGCACGACCTCGACGGTGTGGTTCACCTTCTCCGGCGGAAGCAGCTGGCGCTGGTGGCCTTGGTGGCCCGGCTGGCCACCGCGCTTCTTGCCGCTCGGCGTATGCGGCCCGCGCTCGACGTTCGGCGGATCCGAGGACGGCGGCTTCGAGGAGTTCGTCGAGTTGCGCGACAGCGCAGCGACCTTGACTTCGAGCGCGTCGATGCGCGCCACCAGTTTATCAATCAACGCATCGCGCTGGGCTACCGCGGCCTCAAGCTGCTCGATGCGGCAGTCGCGTGGATCCGCTGGCTGCACGCCGGGCGTAGATCACATCGCGTGATCCCTGTCGATCCCCCTGAACGCTTACCCTCAAAGTTCCTTGCCAAACACATTCAGGCGCAACGCCTTCAGCAAGCGAACCCGGCGGCGCACGGCATCGGGGTAGGCGTATAGGCGCAGCACCCCGGCGCAGCGGCCGAACTCGCCCGACGTTTCGTCGAAGCCTCGGCCCGGGCTTTGTGACCGCCGTGGGACTGTGCGGGCGCGGGATTGACTGAGTCAAGGCGAACCGCTAGGACTCCCGTTCTGCGCACGCGGCGACTTTGGCCGGTGCCACCAATTCAATGTTGCGAGCGCTTTGGGCATACCGCGGATTCGTGCTGGGCAGCATCGCCCGCGAATTCCAACTCCGATATATGAACTCGGCTCTCGGCGCCCTGTGGACCATCATCAACCCACTTGCGATGATTCTCGTCTATACCGTTGTGTTCTCGCGCTTGATGAAGGCGCGCCTGGTGGGCAACGATGATCCGCTGGCCTATACGATCTTTCTGTGCTCCGGAACGTTCGCCTGGACCTACTTCTCCGAGGTCATCCTTAGGGCCAGCACGATGTTCTTGGATCAGGCTAACCTGCTCAAGAAGAGCGCGTTTCCACGCATTTGCCTCCCGGCCATCGTTCTCGGCTCGGCAACGGTCAACTTCGCCATTATCTTCAGCCTGTTTTCGCTCATGCTCGTTCTCTTCGGCAGGTTTCCGGGCATTTACATTCTCGGCATCCTTCCGCTGCTGATCATTCAACAGGTGCTGGCAGTGGGGCTCGGTCTACTGGTTGGAACTCTGAATGTATTCTTCCGTGATGTCGGTCATATTGTCGGCATCACGCTGCAATTCTGGTTCTGGCTAACGCCGGTGATCTATCCCCTGTCGATCCTCCCGCCCCGGTTTCAGGAACTAGCCGGAACACTCAACCCCATGGCAAGTATCATGACCGGCTATCAGGACGCCATGCTGCACGGTAAGTGGCCGGACTATGCCGCCTGCGAACTGCACGTCGCGCTCGCTCTCGCCGTAGCCCTGCTCGGTCTTACGGTCTATCGGCGTCTCTCCGGCGCGGTCGTCGACGAGTTGTAGCATGGGACGTGTCGTCGCAAGCCACCTCGGCAAGGCCTACCGACGCCACGCGTCGAAGCGGGCCAAGCTCATGCACATGCTCCTGCGGCGAGCGGACAGCGATGCCCGCCTGCATTGGGTGTTGCGCGACCTGAGCTTCGAAGTCGCTCCCGGGCAGTCGGTGGGTATCGTCGGTCAAAACGGCGCGGGCAAGTCGACCCTACTCAAGATCCTCACCGGCACCACGCGCCCGACCGAAGGCACGCTCGCCTGCACGGGACGCCTCGCCGCTATTCTCGAGCTCGGCATGGGCTTTCACCCGGATTTTACGGGTCGCCAGAACGCGGTCATGGGTTGCCAGATGCTCGGCCTCGCGCACGAGCACATCAAGGAACTCGTGCCGCAGATCATTCGCTTCTCGGAGCTCGATGACTACGCCGACGAGCCGTTTCGCACCTACTCGAGCGGCATGCAGATCCGCCTGGCCTTCAGCGTAGCGACGGCGGTGCGCCCCGACATCCTCATCATCGATGAGGCGCTGTCGGTCGGCGACGCCTACTTCCAACAGAAGTCGGCCAACCGGATTAAGAGCTTCAAGGCGCAAGGCACCACCCTGCTCTTCGTGTCACACGATGGTGCCGCGGTGAAGCAACTCTGCGACCGCGCGCTCCTACTCGACAAGGGCACACTCGTACGCGACGGCGCGCCGAGCACGGTGCTCGACTACTACAATGCCATCATCGCGCGCGATGCGCGTACCGACGAGATTAAGCAAGTCGAGTCAGCGTCTGCTGCGACGCAGACCCGCTCGGGCAACGGCATGGCGCGTCTCGATGCCGTGGAGATGCTTACTGAGGACGGTCGCGACGCCCGTGCCTTTCGCATCGGCGAGGTCGCGGTGATCCGCTGCGTTGTGCACTACTTCCGCGATGTCGACAACCCTACGATCGGGATCCTCATCCGTGATCGCTTGGGAAGTGACATCTTCGGTACGAACACCCACCACCTCGGCGGAGGACCTTCACAGGCCAAGGCGGGTGAGCTTGTCGAGTTCTGCTTCCGGGTGACGCTCAATCTCGGGATTGGCACGTACTCGCTCACGGTCGCCGCGCATACGGGTGAGACGCATCTCGATGAGAACCTCGACTGGTGGAACAACGTCGTGGCGTTTCAGATGTTGCCCCACCAGGGCTTTAAGTTCATTGGCGCCGCGGCTTTGCCTGCGTCGGTGGTGGTTTCGCCTCTGGCCGACTCCACGTCGGCACCCGGCAACGCTCGCTCAAGCGTTCGCGGCAAACGTTTCTGAACTATCGGGAAGGGTGAGTATTGAAGGTTGGCGTTGACAGCATCACCGGCCAGCTCCGCGCTGTGGTCTCGCGCCACCGATCGCAGTTGGCGGGCTTGAGGGAACAGCTAACTTCCGTGACTTGGCCTGCACTCGCCGGCGCCGCTGTCGGCGCGCTGCTGGCCTTTCGAAGCGCTGGGCTGTACCCCTCGGTCTTTGGTGACGAGTGGACTTACAGCATGATGTCCCGACACACGCCTATCGCGCTGGCCCGAGTACCGTCCTATCTTTTCCTTCTCCTCTTTGGCCGTTCGAGTTCCTGTGGCGAGGGCTTCTTGGACTGCGCGCGTATGCTGAACGCGGCCTTCTTCGGACTCTCCGTTCCGTTTATCTACTTGGTGTGCAGGAAGGTGAGCTCGGCGCGCATTGCGCTAATCGTCGCAATTCTGGCCGTTCTGAGCCCGGTGAGTTCCTACTCTGCGTATTTCATGCCCGAGGCAATGTACTTCTTTGGATTCTGGGTATACTGCTGGCTCGTCCTATCGGTCGGCGCGCCGGACCGCATCACCCACGGCACCGTGGTCGGAGCCGCGCTTGGACTTCTAACGATGGTCAAGGTGCACGCTCTGTTTCTCCTACCGGGGCTATGCCTCTACGCCGGCCTTGCTGCGACGGGCTCAGGACGCGGGATGGCGCGACGTTGCGCTCAGTGGCTAGGAGCCTCGCTGATTGGCCTTGTCGCGACTCGCGCCCTTCTGGGGTTCGCTCTGGCTGGACGAGGTGGTATCAGCCCCGTGGGTGCCGCCTATGGCGACGCGGCAGGCACGACGCTTTCGGACGGATTGATATCACGCGTCATGGCAACTGTGCACGTACCGCTCGTGGGCCACCTTCTCGGCCTCGCGATTCTCTTTGGCGTGCCCCTTGCGATCATGTCGACGGCTAGCGGGCGCGCGCAGGATGGCGAGACGACCGCCGATTCGTTTCGTTTGGTCCGGCTTTTTATGGTCTCTTCGTTCGTTCCGCTGTTTCTAATAACGTGCGTATTTACCGCCGCGGTCACTGGCTCCGGTGTGTACGAGACCGCCGGTCGACTGCATATGCGGTACTACAATTTCATCTTCCCAATGTTCTATATCTTGGCTGCAGCTGGGTCCAGACAAGGGTGCGAGACTCGCCGCCTCTGGCGGATCCTCGTGGCAGGCGCAATCGCAGGCATCACGGTTTACGCAATCGCTGGACGAATGGCGGCGTATACTGCGTGGCCCGTGGATTGCCCGGAGTTGCGCGCGTTCACGTTCAACGCAACTCATTTTCTCGTTCTCGGAGGCCTTGGCGTCGCCGCAACCGCATGTTGGATCGTCAACTCTAGGGCAGGGTCGTTGGCATATCTGCTCGTGTTTGTGCCGGCAATGACCATTGTCACCGCAGCTCACACTCGAACCGAGCTGAACTGGCGCCTTCAGGCTGAGCCTAGTGACAACGCCGGGATTCTCACTCGGCACTATGTTGGAGCAGAGACATCCTCTCTTGCCGTCGTTGGCTCAAATATTGTTGGAATCTATCGGGCGCTGTTTCACATTGACGACCCAAACGCGGCAATCGTGCAAATTAGGGAAGGCGCGCCGATCGACCCAACCCAACTCCCCAATGCGGCACAGTGGATCTTGGTCCTCGGCAGCCACAAGGCTCCTCCTGGGATAACCCCTGTGGCCGACGCCGATGGATATTCACTATACCGGCGGGACCAGATTGATCGGCGAATCGATTTCCTTCGGAGTTCGTGGCCGCATCTCGTCAATGCGATTAGTGGTATTTCTCATTCAGAACCATGGGGCACATGGTCGAATTCGGATGTATTGGTTATCGAAATGAGGGATCCGCTACCGCGAAAGCAAAGGATCGTGATCGGTGCCACAGCGTTCGGCCCAAACGTTGGGCGTGCGTTCGGTATCAGGGTTGGCGAAGCGCGTACCACGTTCATCCTAACGGCGCTCCAAAGCGAGGTGTCGGTGGACTTACAGACTCTCCAGGACGAGAGGACGATCAATATCGAGATACCGAAGCCGACCTCGCCAATGGAGCTTGGTTTGAGTGCTGACGATCGCAGGCTTGGGCTCGGCCTTCGCTATCTGAGGATCGAAGATATCACGCAGAGATAGACTAGATTCGCGCAGATGCCGCGAACTACGAACTCGTCGGGGCGTGACCGGATCGTTCTGTCTTCGAAGCGACTCCGCTCGAAAGTAGCGCTCGCCACTTCCGAGAGGATTCCATTTCGGCGGCCAGCGGCTCACTCCGCTTCTGCTGGATGTCCAGGGAAATGGCTTGCAGCAGAAGCTGCACGCCCAGGATGATCGCGAGGGTTGCAATCATCACAGTCCCCGTTGCAGCTGCGCCGCCCGAAAGCAATGCAACATACCAGTGGTAGGCGCCAAACAGCAGTCCGAACGACAGCAAGGCTGCACCCCCTGGGAAAAGGAGCGAGAACAAGCCGAAGTCACGCAAGTAATATTGCTGCCATATCCGACGCAAGAATCCCTTGATTAGCAGCGGCGGGAACTGCACCAGCGACTTTACAACGGACAGAGAACTCTGCTCGTTTCCGTAGCGAGCTGGGATTGGGGCATCCTTGATGATTGCACGAGCTATTCCCAGCTCGATAAGCATGCTCGACTCGTAGAAGAAGCGCCTGGCGATATGTCGCTCGTCCAAACACGGCAACACGGCGCTATGAATAGCCGTGTAGCCGTTCGTCGGATCGAAGAGGTCCCAATTCCCAGATGCAAGCTTGTTGAGAAAGGAAAGACCGAAGTTGCCTATGCGCCGCACCGCAGGCATTGTGGAGAGCTCTGCGCGATGGAGGAATCGGTTGCCCTTGACGTAGTCGGCCTTACCCGCAAGAATTGGCGCGATCAGAACGGGCAGATACTGCGGGTCCATTTGGTCGTCACTGTCCAGCTTCACGATGATCTCGGCGCCCGCCGCAGCGGCCAGGTGGTATCCCGTGAGAGTCGCGGCGCCGACGCCCTGATTGAGGTCGTGCCGAGCTAGGTGAACGCGCGCATCTCTCGTTTGAAAGCGCTCAACCACGGCAGCGGTGCCGTCCGGGCTGCAGTCATCAACTACGACAACCAGGCTGACGAACCCCGGGATGCCCGACAAGACTGCCTCAATCGTACTTTGCGCTCGAAATGCCGGGATGACCACGGCCACGTGAGGAAGGGTCATAGCTGACTCCGAGCCGCGACCGGCCGCCCGAGCGCATCACGGATGAGGCCTTCCTGCCGCTGCATTTCTCGTGTGAAGTCCTCCGCCCGCATGCGCCCCCAGCGCTCGTACAGCAGAATACCGTCGTGGGGAGGCCGTTCGAGTTCGCCGACCTCGAGCGGAATGAACACCTCCCTGCGGAGCGAAACTAGGCGCCAAAGCAGCCCAGGAGCCAGCCCCAGCCACGTTACGAGTTGCGTGCGGTAGGCCGGCAGGGCGACGATGACCCGCAGCACCTCGCGCCAAGACAGTCTGCGACTCACGACACGTTTCCGCTGACGAATTAGCGGCAGCATCACGTGGTAGAATCCAGAGAGAAGGCACTCCCCGTGATATAGTGGAAACTGCATGACGTTGGGCCTGACAACGAACCCGCAAGCCAGCCGGTCGGCAATCCAGCAGCAGGCGTCATGGTCTTGATGGCCGCCCTCCCAAGCCGGTGCATAGATCGCCTCAACCGACTCTTGTCCTAGGCGATTCATGAGGCTGCGAACGACATCGGCCGCACGCTCCACGAGTCGACCGTCGGGGACTTCGAGTTCGTCCCCGAGGAACCATAACTGGTCGGCGGTCACGCCAAGCCCGAGGAGCACGCGCGTGCTCTCGCGCCGCCGGCGCCGAGACAAAGCCGTGCCAGCACCGGTCAGAAACACACAGAAGACCGAGCGCGACGCAGCGATCTCAAGGGAGATTCTGGGCAACACGAAGACTTCGTCGTCCTGATGGGCTAGAAGAAAGACAGTCCGCATACCCGTCGCCTGGCCAACCTTGGTTCACTGCACACTACCACTAAGGGGAGCAGACGCAAACCCGAGCGGCCGATCAGCCAGGGCGCACATCCAGCCCCGCGCTTGCCCGCAAGCGCCGTTGTTTGATATCTGGCACCTCGACCGCGAGGCCGAGGCCTCGAGGCGGGTCAGGACCACGGCCCACTGAGGAAGCCAATGATTCTCAATAGGTTCATCATAAACAAGGTCCGCTATATTCTCGAGGACGTGCTCTGCCCGTGTGTCCGTGATAGCGTGTTGTTCTATCTCCTGCTACGCATCGTCTACGGCGCTCGCGCGAAGCGCTTGGCCGAGTTTCGTAGTCGCGCTGCGACGATGTCTGCGGATGAAATGGTTAGTTACTACAAGTTGTTTCCCGCGCTGCTCGACACCACCGACGTCAACCAAGCCTGCTTGGACAGAATTGCCTCGACGGTCGTCGGCGAGGAGATCGTGGACGTTGGTTGCGGACGCGGCTGGCTCGCTAATCACCTCAGTCAATCAACTCATAAGCGCGTCTGCGGAGTGGATTTCATCGTCCCAAATGACCTACGCACAAAGTATCCCGACGTCAGGTTCATCGAGGCAGCCCTTCAGAAACTCCCCTTCGCGGATCATTCATTCGATACGGTTGTCTGCACGCACACGCTCGAGCATGTCTTGGATGTCGGCGGCGCAGTCGCTGAACTGCGCCGAATCTGCAAACACCGACTCATCATTGTCGTGCCATCCGAGCGTGAGTACAAGTACTCATTCAACTTGCATCTAAGCTTCTTTCCATACACGCACTCCCTGCTGAATCGCCTGGCTCCACTACCACCAGTCCATAGCTGCGAGGTGCTCGACGGCGACATCTTCTACATGGAGGATATGCGCGGCGTTGATGGACCTTGATGCCGGAGGTCGGTAACGTCCGACAAGGCTTGATGCACCTTCGGCGGCTAATGCCAGCGGATGACCGTTGCGCCGAAAGTGAAGCCCGCTCCGACGCCCGAGATTAGAACCAAGGAATCACGCTGGACGAGTCCTGCACGAACGGCTTCATTGAGTGCGATCACCATCGACGCCTCACCGGTATTTCCAATCTCGGCAACATTAGTAAACGTACGTGACATCGGCAGTTTCATCTTACCCATGAGATACTCGATGAGATTGAGATTAGCCTGATGGAAGATGAACAAGTCCACATCGTTGACGGTCTTGCCGATCTTGTCGAGTGCTCGGCGAATAACTATGGGTTGATTCTGAACGACTTGCTTCCACACCTCCATGCCATTGATCTCGTAGAACTGCAGGTTCTCACCGATGTTTGCTGCGGTCAGGGGAAAGGACGATCCTCCACCGCGAATCCGAACTGCCTCGTACACTGCACTGTTGGTGAAGTTGGCGCTGGCGAGGATCCCGTAGCCTTGCGGCACCGGACCAAGAACCGCGGCCCCGGCGCCATCGCCGAAGTACATCGCCGAATTGGCGTCGCTCCAATTGATGAACCGCGACTGAATAGCCGTCCCCAAGATGAGCCCGTACTCGATCAGGGGATCGCAGGCCATCTTATCGGCGGCCATCGTCGTACCAACTTGAAATGCGGTGCAGTTGGCCAACAAGTCGAATGCAAACGCGTTCTTGGCACCCAGCAACCCATGAACTTTGCACGCCATGGCCGGTGTCAGGTAGTCCGGTGAGAAGGTACACCCGACGATGATGCCCAGGCGCTCAGCTGAGATCCCCGCCATTTCCAGCGCCTGTTTGGCTGCCTCGGCTGACATACCGGAGGCGGTCTCACCATCCTCCACCACAAAACGATTCTTGACACCGGTGCGCGCCTCAATGAAGCCTGGGGCCAGCTTGGTCCACTCCTCAACCTGAGCGTTCGACAACCGCTTGGAGGGCAAACATTTACCGAGACCGAGAATGCCTATTCCGCCGCTTGTCCTTGCCATGCCCGATCACTCCTCGACCTTGGAAGATGCCTGCCTACCGATCTGAAATGCCGTTGCCTGACTGCGGTTGACAGCCCACCATTCGCGCGCCGCCCCCAAGACCCAGGGTCGGCCGTGCCCGGGCAGTAGGATGGTGTCCGGACTCAAAGTGGACGCCAGTAGCTCATCAATCGACTGCGAAAGGCGTTTCGGCTCGCTCTCTGGGTAGTTCGTCGGAGCCACAAAGCGATGGAACAACGTATCGCCGGTGAACAAGTAGCCACCCAGCGCGTAGCACACGCTTCCGGAGGTATGTCCGGGAGTGTGGATCGTTTGAATAGCGAAATCCGCTCCATCAAGAATGGGACCGTCCGAGAACGGCACAACGTCGCTCGGTGACTCGAAACGTCGCTTGACGAACCGGATGGCGTAGAAAGGGGCACGGCGGATGAGTTTCACCTCGTTTTCGTGGCAGTGCGCCGTGAGATGCAGGGTCCTGGTGAGCTCCGCTACTGCGCCCACGTGGTCGAAATGACCGTGAGTGAGCAGAATGTGCCCCACGAGGGCGGCCTCGCCACCAACGACATCTGCGATGACCACTGGGTCAGCACCTGGATCAAGGAGTAGCCCTTGCTTCGTATCCTCGTCCACAACGAGATAGCAGTTCTCCTGAAATGGCCCGGTCCGAATGGTGAGCACCTTGAGACGAGGCGACACCGCCGAGCGCGGGGCTTCGGTCATGCTCAGCTCACCAACGCGAGGTTCAACACTTGGCCTGTAATACAACTACTCGCCGGATGGGCAAAGAACGAGATGACATTGCCAACCTCTGCGATGCTGGCCGGACGCTTAATTGTCTGCATATCGAGCATCCGTTTGCGCCAATCGTCCCCAAGCGCTCGCGATGCTTCAGTCTCTACCATGCACGGAGAAACGACGTTGCAGGTGATCCCGTGCAGCGCCAGCTCCCGAGCCATAACCTTCGTCAACTCGATAACAGCACTCTTGGTGGAAGAGTAGGCGCAGGTGCCAGGCTCATGAATTTCGGTCATGATCGACGCGACGTTGACGATGCACCCCTTCTTCTTGGTCAACATGAGCTTCGAGAACTCACGACACACGAAGAATGTGGCGGCGATGTTGGTTCGCAGGAACTCGTCCAACACCGCTCCCGAGGTCACGGCCATGAGCAGCGCGGACTTGACCAACCCCACGGAACAAACCAAGACGTCGACTTGCCCGACCTGAGACCGAACCTGGCGCGCCCAGCTCTGAACCTGCTTCTCGTCAGTAACGTCCACCTGCGCGTGAATGTAGTTGGCGTGCTCGATGACTGCGGCGCTACGACTGCAACCCACGACGCGATAGCCCTGTCCGAGAAAGTGTTCGGCAAGGCCCTTGCCAAGACCTTTACTCGTGCCAGTAATGACCATGACAGGAAGCGGCTCCATGATAGTCTCCTAGGCCTGCGACAAGCGCGTCATGTAGTTGGCGAACACCGAGGCCGATAGGAATGGATTCGTGACGTTGAAGTCCTGAATCTCGTCGAGGACAAAGAACACGTCGCGACCCAGCTCGCGGGAAAGCCGCTCCTCGAGATCGGTGACGAACGTCACGAAGCCGACCGAGTCAAGATTGGCGCCCACACCGAGGAGGACCGTATCCGCCGTAGCAACGACCTTGTCAGCCAACATGCCGCTGTCGTGAAGGTTGTCGAGGCTCACTTGAATGAGTTGAATGGATTGCTCAAAGGTAACCATGTGCATCTCGTTCCTACTGCTTGCATCAGATAGCTTGTGGTTCCTAAACCACGTCGTGGTCAAACCAGGTGACGTGCCATGAATCGTAGTGCTCGGGGCCAAGTGGCGCAGCACTGGCGCGCGGCTGGTTGACCACGAGCGTAAACGACTCTGGCGTCCTGAGAAACCCTGCCTTGCGAAACACGCTGCGCAGTGGCGACGATGTGGAGTGAATCACCGAAACCAAATCCACATGCTGCGCTAGCGCCCGCTCGTGAACCCGCGCGAGCAAAGCCCTCGATGCACCGCGCGTCTCCCAGTCAGACAAGAAATCGACCACAGCAAGCGTCTTGAACTCCCGCATGTCCATCAGCCGAAGAACCGCGTAGCCGCAAATGCTCCCGCCCTTACGCGCGATGAGGATCTCGTAGTTGCGAAACCCCAAAGTCGCAAAACGCCAATTGAGAATTGCTTCGTTGCGCAACGCACAAACCTCGAAGCGAGCCAAATTCCGGCCGACAAAATCGTCGATATCCGACGGGAAGCGCGACACGGCGTCAACCGAAATGTCGGAGGGCGCCGAGAAACCAAGGCGCAGAAGGCCGTTGCCGCTCCTAACGATCGGCAAGAGAGCCGATCGTACCCGTTCACTCGTACTCAGCCGGGCCGCCAGTTTCTCGAGCCGATAGGGTCGCGCATAGACGGGTATCTCACCAACCGCTTTGAAACCCGTTTTGAGGTGGACCTGCAAGACTTCCTGCCGGGTCACGAGGCCGTAGACGAAATCGAGGCCTCGCTCCTGATAATTCGAAAAGAAGAACTTCTGTAGCTGGAGGAAGACCAACCCGTGGCGCAGAGGGCGATCGACCACGAGGTTGCTGCCGAGACCACCAACACGCTGACTTGCCAAAGCACGAAAGGCAAACGGAATCGCGGCGTGAAAGGCCGCAATTTCGGCGTCGTGTTCTCCGACGACCATATACTCGCGCCCGGTCGGGTTGTTCACGTAGAAGCTGCGGAACAGCTGCTCGAGTTGCGCATCGGTAACACCCGGCTCGACAAAGTCATTCTTGCGCAGCAGCGCGATAACGCGACCACACTCTTCAATCTTCGCAAGTCGCGCCTTCATTTCTGGCCGCCTTCGATGTTCCGCACCTTCTTAAAGCGCTCCGAGCGCTGCTCCTCAACAGAGACCACGATGATCTTGGTGGGCACCTTGAACTTGGCGAGATGCCCGAGGCAATGCTTGCGCAATCGCGCATTCAGCGCATCCGGCTCCTCCTGATCAGCGAGCGATACGCGGGCCTGCACGACCTGCCCCATCAAAGGATGGCGCGCGCCGAAGACGGTCGCCTCCTTGATGTTGCCCGCCGTGAGCAATACGCTCTCCACCTCGGCTGGAAAGACCTTCTGCCCACCCACGTTGATCATATCGGACTTCCGACCGATGATTCGAATATACTCGCCGCGAACCTCGACTTCGTCCCCCGTACACATCCAACCTTCCTCGTCAAAGGGTTGTGGCGCATTCAAGTATCCGACCATATTCGCCTCTGAGCGAACCCACAATGTATTCGCAACGACCTTGGTCTCGAAACCCTCGCCACCAAGTTTGACCCAAACGGATTCATTTGTCTCGGACTTAGAGCGCAGCACCCCCAACTCCGACAAACCGTAGGTCTGCTTGATCTGAGCGTTGGGGAAGGTCTTGCGCAGCTTCTCGAGCGTGCTCGGCGGCATCACTTCCGTGCCGTAGGTAATGAGGCGAATCGAGGACAGGCTGAACTGCCGGGCGGTTCCAGAGGCGAGCAACAAATTGAGGAAGGTGGGAGTCGTCGGCAGCAAATCGGCCGCCGAGGCGTCGATTGCCGTACACACGGCCTCCGGACTGCGCTCCCGCACGCACACCGCCATGCCACCGTACGCGAAGGTCGATAGGAACGTGTTGAAGCCACCAAAATGGTCCATCATGAGAAAGAGCACTGTCTTCCAGCCAGCGCGCTCCTTGACGAACTTCTTGGTGACGCACTCGACATCCTGAAGAATGCCCTTGGGCTGGCCGGTCGAGCCTGAGGAGAACACGATGAGCCCTGGATGGTCGATGGCGCGGAACCCAGCGACGAGGCTGTTCGTCGCCACGTCCCCGAAGCGCTCGAAGCTGGCCGTGCCGCCCTCATCCACGCGATACATACACTCGACGCCCGCCACCTCGCGCAGCGCACGAACTTCTCGGTCGATGGCACGCGTAAAAGGGACAAGAATCGCGTTGCGTTCGATTAGCGCCAGGAGCAGGGCCGCAGTTGGAAACGAGAACTCGCCGTGGACGCCGCACACGACGCCGGGCGTAACGCCGTCGTCGTCGAGGCGAGTTGCCCAGGTGCGAACCTGCGCGAAGAGGTCATCATAGGAATACGTCTGGCCGTTCCAGAACACGGCCGCCTTGCCATGCTGCGCTCGCATCCGGTCAAAGACCGCGACTACGCTAGGAGTCACCATGCTGCCCCCTAGAACTCGACACCGAGTTCTTGCAGGACGATCTTTATGAGCGGATAGTTCATGACCTCGACGACCTGCTCTTCGGTCAGCGAGACATCGAACGCGTTCTCGAGGGCCAGAACCAGCCGCAAGTGATGCATCGAATCCCACGTCGGAACCGTATCTGGCGAGGTGTTCTCGCCAACGCTCTCGACCGGAATGTCGAGTTGGTCAGCGAGAACTTGTTTGAGCTTTTGTTCGGTAGCCTTCATCCCAACCTCGGTTGCGCGTGTACGCGAATCCAGTCTGGATACTCCCGCGTCGCCGCGACCTCAATCCCCCACCTTGCAAACTCCCCCGCTGGAGTGAGCCGGGAAAATCCTCGGCGCTCGTAGAACTGCTCGACTTGCTGGTTCCTAGCCGTGGCCACGTAGGTACCTGTAGCCGTGCGGATACCTGGCTGTGCACGAATGCATTTGAGCACGTGGGCCAGGAGCGCATCCTCGACGCCCCGCCCGAGGACGCGACAACTCATCAAGAACGTATCGATTTCGGCCACATCGGTGCCATACTTGATGATGGCAACGGCGACCAGGCCCATCTCGGCGATGCGGTCTTTCAACCGCAGACAGAGCACCTGGCACTGGGGATCGGCGATGAATCGGCGGATGTCGCTTTCGGAGTAGCGCCGCGTCGTCAAGTTGAATTGGTTCGTCTTTTGCGTGAGCTGCGCGACGCGCACGACGTCGGCCTCACTCACGAAATCGATGCTGGCTTCGAGTTCGAGGCTTGCGAGGTAGTCCTGCAAGGAGACCGCAGACTTGGCCAATTGCTTGCGCTGGCGCTCGTCGGCATACAAACGCGTTCGCTCGCCGTCCTCGTGGGAATACGAGAGCGTGTCGAAGAGGCCGTCCTGAAGAAGGATCGCGCGCAAACGCGACACATCCTTCGGGACTGCGAGCGTCCGTACGGCGGGCAAGCGAGCCTGGACCCATTCGAGCTCGAACTCACTATCATCAACAAACACGACGCTGTCGATGCCAATGTTCAGCTCGTTTACGATACGTTCAATGTTGGTGGCCTTGTCGTCCCAATTGATTTGCCACGCAGCGAGGTGGCTCTGCCGGAGGAGCATTCCCGGGTGACTCGCCAGGACGTTCATGACGTCGGCTTCGTTGTTCTTTGAGCACAAGGCAATCAACACGCCGCGTTGCTGAAGGGTGAGAATTTCGCGTTGAAAGTCGCGGAAGCACGAACCTGGATAGGTAGCACCGAGTTCGAGCCCCTCGAAACCATCTTCGCCGAGAATGCCTCCCCAGAGCGTATTGTCACAATCGAGGACGAGACATTTCTTTGCGCGGCCTTTTAGGGCCCGCAGCATCGTGCCGTAGACCTGCGCGAGTGGCAGCAGGACCTTCTGGCCGAGCGGAGCCCGTGCTTTGTGCCAGTAGCGCTCATCGATAGCGTTGGCGTACCCGAGCTCAGCAAAGGCGCAGAAGTAGTCAGCCACGAACACATCCGGCAACGTTCGACAGATTTCGAGGAGCCGGCGATTGATGGTGAGGAGCGCTTGCGTTTGCCCTGCGGGGTCTTGCGCATCGAGAATGCCGAGACTCGAGCGCGAAACAAGAGGGAAGTTGTTGATGACAATTGGGGCAGTGGAGTGCTCGCGCACACGCCGCATGAGCGTCGCGAGTTGCTCCACTACGGCTTCAATCGCGGCATCCAATTCGGGTGGCGTCCGGCGTACGTCCCATCGCGTCAGATTGGGAGCCAGCGTCTCGAGCCAAAGTGCGATAATGATGAGTTCGGGCTGGGACGCGAACAGGCGGCTTTCCGAATCAAAGACGTCGGCCGCGATCGCGTCGAAATCACCGAGGTACGTTTCCGAACGAAAGCCCGATAGCGCGAATTCGGCCTCGATAGGAGGCAGCAACGGCTCCACGGTGAAATTCCTAAGCACCGCCAATTTGAGCGCCTTGAAATCGGCGCCGTTCGGGGCCTTGTGCATAGCGTTCGAGAGCGACGCATACGCGCCCAGCGTCTTCTCCGAGCGAGCTCTTGCCAGGGCTTGATCCATAGTTGACGGTTCCATAAGCCGACTCTTCTCAGACCATGGTGAGGCCGCCGCAGACGCGGAGCGTCTCACCAGTAATGTGGCGGGCATCGTCACTTAGCAGGTAGCGCGCAGCCTTGGCGATGTCCGCAACCTCTGCGAGACGTCGAAGCGGGGTCTGCATTTTGGTCACCATCTTCGTCTTCTCAGGAATGTTGGCGATCATCTCGGTCTGAGTCATGCCGGGTGAGATCGTATTGACGCGTACATTGCGCGCACCATATTCCACGGCCAGACAGCGCGCGAGGGACGAGAGCGCGGCCTTGGCGGCGACATACGCGGCCTGCTGCGTGGGGGGCATCCCGTCAGAGAAGATCGAGCCGATGAACAACAGTCGGCCCCCCCCCCTCTCGATCATTGCCGGCAGCGCTCTTTGAGCGCAGAGCACTGCGCCCTTCACCTGCGTGTCGAGCTGGTCCTGGAATGCCGCCCACTCGGTCTGCAGAAACGGGGTAGGCACTGCCTTCGGGGCAGCACAATGTATGACGTCGGTGACGGCGCCGAACTCAGCTTCCACCGTGCGAAAGAGGTTCTCGACGTCAGCGGGAAGCGACACGTCAGCACGAATGGCGAGCGCGGCGGCCCCCGTCGCACTGCAGGCCGTGGTCACCGAGGTAGCTTCTTTTTCGCCGGTCTTGAAGGTAATAGCCACCTTGAAGCCGTCGGTAGCGAGTTGCTCGGCGATGGCGGCGCCGATGCCACGGCTGCCGCCGGTAACGATGGCGACGCGGCTCTCATTGGCGTGCACAGGCGCTTCCCTTCTCGTGGGTGTGGCCAGCAGCTTCACGCTGGCCTCGCCCTCGATGAGCTTCTGCTGGTGTTGGTTGAAGATCTCGATCTGAAGAATGATGGTTCGCGCAGCCTCAGATTTCTGCTTTACCGTGGCCACGACGCGTAACGTATCCCCGATGAAGGCGGGCTGCAGGAAGGCGATGGACTGGGACGTCCACAGCGCACCCTTCCCTGGCAGTCGCATACCAACCATCGTCGAGATGAACGACGCGGACAACATGCCGAATACGACAGGCTTGCGATAACTGGTTTGCCTCGCGTACTCCGCGTCGAGATGAAGAGGGTTGAAATCGCCCGTAAGTTTCGCGAAGGTGTCCACGTCCTCCTGCGAAATGACGTGCGTGAACTCGTCGGTGAATCCCTTGGCGAGGTCCTCGAATCGCCACTCCTTGGCGCTTTGACCGGCAACGTTGTACATCGAGATGCCCTTGTAGCACGACCGGTGCCCACCAGCGACCGTACATTCGTCGCGCTCCGCAACCGGATCCGTGCAGGCGGCAGTAGTTCGCGGTCGGCGTGCGTCACTCTTAACCAGAAGTCGGAGCTGTCGTCCACTGTTTCTGTGACGGGGAACGCATGCAAAACCGAGCCCATCGCGGCCGGGCTCCGTCCCGTACAGAACGCGCTCCGCGCCAATGACGTAAGCCGCTACAAGAACGGGACCAGCACCGCGGAGGAGGACGAAACGTCAGACAGCGAGCCGCTGCCAAGCTGGCCCTGTTGACCGTTGCCCCAGCACGCGACTCCGTGATCGCATTGTACGGCGCAGGTGTGCTCGGCGCCGGTCGCCATCACGCTCGGACCGCCGGCTGGGCCGGTATAACCGCAGGAGCTCACGTCAGTGCCGACGGGAAGGCGGCGCTCAGTCGTCGAGCCATCGCCAAGCTGGCCACGGGAATTAGCTCCCCAGCAGTAAGCGCGACCAGTCCAGAAATTGGGTTGATCGAAGGCGCAAGTGTAGTTGGCCCCCGCAACGACGTTGTTGTTGGCCCCGAGATCCATGACGTGAAGCGCAGCGGCGCTGCCGGCGGTCGTGCCGTCGCCGAGCTGGCCCTGGTCGTTGGCGCCCCAGCAGAAGACGCCATTGTTGGCGATGGCACAGCTATGACCAAAGCCCGTAGCAACCGCTGTGGCGCTGCTCGTCAGCCCCGAGACGGGCACCGGCACGGCGCTGGCATCGCGCGTCGTGTCGCCGAGCTGGCCGTCTGCGTTGGCGCCCCAACAAAGCACAGCTCCGTTCACGACCGCGCAGGTGTGTCCGTAGCCGGCAGCGATGGCGACGACGTTGCTCGAAAGGCCCGTCACGGCCACGGGCGCCTGTCTGTCGGTGGTAGAACCATCGCCGATTTGTCCACTGCTGTTGGCGCCCCAGCACACGGCGCCGCCGCCCACGATCGCGCACGCATGGCCGCGACCGGCGGTGAGGGCCGATACTGCGGTGGTGAGGCTCGGGATGGCCACCGGGGTGTGCTGCTCACTGGTCGAGCCGTCCCCAAGCTGGCCGGCGGCGTTCTTGCCCCAGCACCAAACGCCGCCATTAACTATGGCACAGGAGTAACGGTCGCCGGCCGCGATCGTGCTCACGTTGCTGGAAAGCCCCTGGACTTGGACGGGCCGAGCCGTCTGCGTGGTCGAGCCATTGCCGAGCTGGCCGGCATCGTTGCCGCCCCAGCACTGGGCGCCGCCGTGGGGGTTGGCGCAGCTGTGGCTCGTACCCGCCGCGAGACTCGTGACGCACGGCAGATTTTGCCAAATGTGCCCGTGGCCATAATACGCACATACGAGGCACGAGTTTTGGGGATAGATCTCGCCCTGCTGAAACCACAAGCCATCGGCGCGGCAGCCGCTCAAGCAGCCCCAGCTGCGACATTCTCCAACTTCGTACATGCCACAGACAGTGCCATCAGGAAGAGAGGTAAACTGCGACGTCGATACCGAAGGGATGCACTCTTGGCAGAACCACCTCGCCATGTAGCTATTGCCCTCAGCCGGCCAATACTGATCGCGAACCCAACATCCGCTCTCGCATGCGCCGCGGTAACACACCCGGGCATCACCACAGCTCATCCCATCGTCGTTTTTGGACCATGCGGACGTCGTCCATGCGGGTCGACACACCTGACAGACATTCTGGTCAAGCGTAGCGCCACTCGCATAAAGGGTTGAGTCAATGATACAGCCAAGTTCGCATCTTCCCGTGGCACAGACTTTCCCGTCACCGCACGCGGTGCCGTCGCTCAGGTCTGACCAGTCAGCTGTCGCCAGCGCAGGAATACAACCGCGGCAAACGTTCGCAACACTCACTTCCCCGTCTGCGCGCGGCGCGCCGTCGATCCAGCACCCAGCTTGACAGACGCCAGCGCTGCAGACTTGCCCGCTGCCGCACGACTCACCGTCCTGCAGATACGACCAGGCGTCGGCGCTCTGCGTGGGATCGCAGAGCTGACATGCGTCGGCGCTGTTGGCAGCGGCGGCCGCATAGTAGATCGCATCGATGAGACAGCCCGTAGTGCAGGCGCCATTTACGCACACGAGACCGGCCGCGCATCTGTCTGGTAGGCCACACGGCTCACCCTCGTTTCGCGCTGTAGCCGTCCTTTTTGAACAACTGAATGCCTCGATGCAGCCCACGACGAGCAGCCCGATCACCAATGCCCGGTTCATCGACTCTCCTCTCACTCAGTAGTTCTTGGCCAAGAGCACATCGAGGCACCCACCTGCGCCGCCGACGATGATGTCTGGCGCCCCATCGCCGTTGACGTCACCGGCGACGACGGACCAACCCTCGCCGCTCAGTGCGCCCGTCTTGAGGTGGATAAAGACAGCAGCGCCGGTCGAACGATAGACCGTATACGCATAGCCGCCGGCCGAAAAGTCGGTGCCGACGGCAACGAAGTCCGCTCTCCCGTCGCCATCGAAGTCGGCTGTAGCGACGGCCAGAATCGACACTCCTGTACCCACCTCGGTCCTCCAAAAATTGGCGGCGCCGTCATTCTGCAGCAAGGCTAGCATATTGAAGGTCTTCACCGCTACGACATCCTCGTCGCCGTCGGCGTCGAGCGCAATCCAGACGAGGCGAGAGAGCGGGACATTCGTGTAAGGCATGACCAGATGGCGGCTGGCGGGAAAGCCGCCGGTCCCGTCGCCGAGCAGAACGGTGGCCGTCGCGCCGCTGCTTCCCAAGCCGGCAGAGAACATCACATCGACGTGCGTGTCTGCGTCGAAATGGCCGGCGAGCAAGCCACTCGTCGCCCTGTTTAGAGTTCCGCAAAACCCTTGTACGAGGGGATGAGACGATGGTCACCTGCTAAATCCCCAGCGGGTCATCAACAGGGCTGGCTGGTCGCTCGTACACCACTCAAGCGGACGCTACCCCGACGCGGCCGGTGCGCTTGGTATCTTGCCAGCCAGCCAGCCGAGCGATCGCGACCATGGCCCAGTGCGCCGTTGGCGTCGCATCGGGGAGTGGCTTGTGCTGCGTCGTCGACCACAGACACTGCCATTCGTCGGTCTTGAGCACCGTCTCGCAGGGGGAGTCGGTCGAGGACGACGCGACCGTGCGCAGTTGCAGGATACGCACGGCGATATGTGCCGTGATTGCCGTCATGCGCTCGAGCGCGTCGAGAGTTTGGAACGGGCGCTCCTCGACGCGGCAGCCACTCTTCCAGGCCTTGTGAAATTCCTCGATGAGCCAGCGCTTCTCGTAGTGCTCTACGACGGTTTGCGCCTCTGCAAACGTCGCGACTGGTTCGGTCGTCAGCAGCATCCATTCGAGCGGCGTCTCGCCAGCAGGTTGCGCCAGCCCGAGGCGGTCGCTGTTGCCGCTGACACGACTCGGTTGGAGCGCCAGGCTGCTCGGTTTCCGGCTGACCGGCCCGCCCCTTGGCACCCGTACCGGCTTCGGCTATGAACCCGCAACCGCGCGGTCGCCGTAGCCCGGCAGACAGCGCAGCCGCGGTCCCCCCCCCCGCGCGCTCGAATGGATTCGAGGCATGAAGCGGCTCCTCGTACTCAACTTCTTCCCCGCGTTCACCCCGCCCGCGAGCGGCGGCGAGCTGCGGTACTTCCACCTCTACGACGAGCTCTCGAGGCACTACGACGTCACCCTGCTCTCGCCGACGTACCATGACCGCCCCTTCGAGGTAGTCGAGCACAAGCCGACCTTCCGCGAGTATCGCGTGCCGAAGGAGGAGGTGCATCTGCGCTTGCACCGAGAAATCGGCGCGCAGAATATCGGACCTGAGATTTCGGCGCTCGTTTGCTCCCTGAGCGCACGCCAGCCCAACAAATATCACGACACCTATCTCGAGCTGCACAAGAATGCGGACATCATCATCCATGACTGCCCGTTCATGTGCGACTATGATCTCTTTCTCGGCATCGACGGCAAGCCCCGCGTCTACAATAGTTACAACTATGAGGCGCGACTCTTCTCGCAGCTCTTTAGCGGCCCGCATGCGCAACAGTATATCGACCACATTGCTGCGCTCGAGCGAACTCTATGCGAAAAGGCCGACCTCGTCCTGACGATCTCGGACGAAGAGCGACAGGCCTACCTCGACGACTTTCGCCTGCCCGCGACCAAGGTTCGTGTGGCGCCGAACGGAATTCGCCCGGAGGAGCTCGCGGCGCTGCGCGAGCCATCACGCAAGAACACACGCCCGAAGGCGTTCTTCATCGGCAGCGCTCACCCGCCAAACCTCGAAGCGGCTGCGTTCATCGTGCACACGCTGGCCCCGGCCTGCCCCGATTTCGACTTCGTGGTTGCGGGCAAGTGCTCGATGGCGCTCGCACCGGGCAAGGCCGGGAACGTCGCGGTGCATGGCCTGGTGAGTGAAGAAGAGCGACGCGCCTTGTTTGCCGCTGCTGACGTGGCCATCGTTCCATTGAGCTCGGGCGGCGGCAGCAGTCTCAAGACGCTCGAGTTCCTCTCGTGTGGCCTGCCGCTCATATCGACCGAAGTCGGCGTGCGCGGCCTCGGCCTCGCAGCGGGTGTGCACTTCGCGCATGCCGAGAAGGCTGATTTCGCTGCGCGGCTGAACCACCTACGGCGCCGTCCCGACGATCTCGCTCGCCTTGCCGCGGCCGGACGCGCACTCGTCAACGAGCGCTATTCGTGGCGCGCGATCGCGACCTCGGTTCACGGCGAGCTCGAGCAACTATCGCAACACAAAGCAACGCCCCTCGTCGTCATCAATGACTTCGAGGTATCCGAGCCCTCGGGTGGCGGCCAGATCCGCATCAACCGCCTGTACAGCAATCTATCGACGCACCTGCCCGTGCTGCTGCTGTGCCTCAATGACCGGGGCGAGCTGCGGCGGCGCTTTGTCAGCGACCAATTTGTCGAGCTGTCCGTACCGAAGACCGCGGCGCACCTCGTCGAGCAGCGACGCCTCGATGGTAAGTTTATGGCGAGCGTCAGCGACATTGTCTCGGCGTCGCAATGCGCCGACAATGCGTTACTCATCAAGGTGATAGGATCGGCGCAGCTCATAGCGCGAGCGCTCGTCTACTGCCACCCGTACATGATCCGCGCCCAGGCGGGCACGCCGCCCTGTCCAGTCGTCCATGAGAGCCTCAACCACGAAGGGGCGCTCAAGCGGCGAATTCTGCTGGGCCACCCAGACTACGACTGGGCCACGGCCGAGGTCGAGGCGGTCGAGCATCAAGCGTGCCGCACGAGCGACCTCATCGTCAGCGTTTCGGGTGAAGAGCACGCGGCGTTGCGTGCCGCGGCAGCGCCAAAGCAGCCCGAGGTCGTTACGATCGCCAACGGTGTGTCGCTCGCGCCTGAGGCGGTTGTATCGCCCGACTTTTCGATTTCCGACCTGCTCGGCAATCGACCGCTCGTCTTGTTCATCGGCAGCGGGCACAGTCCGAACATTACGGCGGCCATGTTCATCGTGGAGAGGCTCGCCCCCGCCATGCCCGAGGCGGTCTTCGGCATCGTCGGATCGGTGTGCGGCGCGCCAAGCTTGCGCGGGCAACTACCTGACAACGTCCTGCTCTTTGGCTGCGTCGGCGACGCTGAGAAGGCGGCGCTCCTGCACCTCGCCACGGTCGGCGTCAACCCGACTGAGGAGGGCGCGGGCTCGAACCTCAAGCTCGCCGAATACTTTGCCGCTCGCTTGCCGACCGTGACCACGGCGTTTGGAGCGCGCGGCTACACCATTCGACACGAGCACGAGGCGCTCATCGCGAGTCTCGCCGAGTTTCCGAGCGCCATTCGCCGCGTCTGCGATGACGCCACGCTACGCGAATCCCTCATCGGCCACTCCTATGCCTATGCGCGCGCCGCGCTCGACTGGCGCAAGCTCGCCAAACGCTACGGCCGCGTGCTCGCGCCACTCTTGCGCCAAGAAACGAAGCCGCGCGTGCTGGTCGTAACCTACAGGCTCACCGACCCACCGCTCGGCGGCGCCGAGCAGTATCTACTCAATATCCTCAAGGCCCTCGATCGACGTGGCGACTTCGCCGTCGACGTCGTCACCTTCGATATTCGTGAGATTCGCAACCGCTATCACTTCAGCACGGACGTATCGCGCAACGACGAGCCGGTGCGTGCCTCGGCCTTCGCCCACACGACTATTCGCTACTTCGCCGCTGACGAGACAGACCCAGCGCTCCGCCTCGCCGCCGCACGCCTAGTCTACGAGCGCTGGAACACCGAGCTGCGTGCCATTGCCGTGCGTCACTTCGACCTCTACACCGCGCCCATGCTTATGGGCGGCTGGTATTCTGCTGAGAATCACGACGGCAGAGACTGGGCCTGGTCGAGCGACGAAGCTCAAGTCTTCGTGGGGGATGCTGTCCGGCTGACCATTGAGGGCATCGCGCCACAGCCAACGACGCTTAGCGTCGAGGCCGACGGCAAGCCCACGGACGAGCACCGCGTGAGTGGCGCCTTCACGCTCGCGGTCGATCTGCCGGCCTGTCGGGTGCTTGGGCTGCGCACCGGTAAGTATTGGGCCGGTGAGGATCCGCGCCCCCTCGGCATCAAGGTCTCCGCGCTGCGCCTCGCGCACCCGCACGGCGAGATCGAGCTTTCACTACGCCGGGATTTCCGAGCGTTTCTGCGCGAGCACGCGCTCGACGCGTGGGTCGACTCGCTGATCGATAACGCCGCGCGCCGCGAGCCACGCTTTGACGACGCGTTCTTGGAGCTGCGCGGTCCATCCTCGGCCACTTTGGATGGCTGGCTGCGCCACCACGCGGGCAACTACGACGCCATCGTCGGCCACAGCCTGCCATTTCGCACGGCGGTGATCGCGGCCACACAGGCGCGACTGGCCGGCGTGCCCTACGTCATCATTCCCCACACGCATTATGAAGACGAATTCTATCACTGGCAGAGTTTCTACGAGGCGCTGCGCGATGCTGATGCCGTAATTTCGTCGGCCAAGAGCACCATCGCTGGATTCTACACGAAGATTGGTGCGCACGCGGTCGAGCTGCACGGCGGGCTCGAGGCCACCGAATATCGGGACGTCAATCCAGCGGTTTTTCGGGCGCGCCATTCGGCCAAGGCTCCCTTCTTTCTCGTGCTTGGCCGCAAGGACGCGCCGAAGAACTACCGCTGGGCAATCGACGCGGTGGCCGAGGTGCGCGCGCGTGGGCACGAGTGCGAGCTCGTGGTCATCGGTAGAGACGAAGATCGCATCCCAATCAAGGCCGCGCACGTCACTTACCTCGGCGAACAGCCGCGCGAGGTCGTGCTCGGTGCGCTGCACGACTGCCTCGGGCTCGTACACATGAGCGAAAGCGAGAGCTTTGGCCTGGTGGTGCTCGAAGCGTGGATGCTCGGCAAGCCCGTTGTGGTCAACGAGCAGTGCGGGGCGCTCGCAGATCTCGTGTCCGATGGCGTCGACGGTCGCTTCGCGAGCCGCGAGACCCTGGCGGATCGACTCGTCGAGCTGCTTGCCCACCCCAACCTCGCGGCGCGCCTAGGCGCCACCGGCCGCGCGCGCGCGGCCAGTTACACTTGGGATGCTGCAGCCGCCGAGCTCGGCCTGCTCATCACCGCCGCAATCCAAGCGCCGCAGACACGCAGCGCTCTGCTAGCGACGTCCCCCCTGGCGCCGAGCGTGGTCGACAACGGTCGTTGACCGGATGCCTCGGGTCATGCCACAAGCGCACCAAGAAGCGACCACCATGACCTACAACGAGCACCAAGACTACGAACATCACGCCAAGGAGGTCGGCAACTGCATCGACCTTCTTGGGCGCTACGCGATCGCCCTCGACGCATCGCTCAACGTCTTGGACATTGGCGCCGGCCAGGGGATGCACGCCGGCCCGTTGGCCGAGTATTTCAACAAGGTCTACTGCACCGACATCATCGACTACTCGTCCCTGTACGACGGAGCGTTCTGCAAGCTCCTCGCCGACAAGTACGCGCGCGTCGGCAAGCCGCTGCGTCTCGACCGCGTGGCGTTCCTCGAGACTGATGCGCGCGCTCTAGTGTTCAAAGACAGCACCTTCGATGTCGTGCTCTCGATCAACGCCTTCGAACACATCCCCGATACCACCCGCGCGCTGGCGGAGGCCGTGCGCGTCACCAAGCCGGGCGGGCACCTGCTCATCTCGTTCGACCCCATCTGGACCGCCGACACGGGGAGTCACTTCTTTCATCGCGTCCCCGAGCCCTGGGGCCACCTCGTGCGCACGCCCGAACAATACGGACATCTGATGCGCGACGCTGGCGCGACCGAGGGCGAGGTCGCTGAGTTTCGCAGCGCGATGAACCGCAACCGCTACACGCACTATCTCGATGCCTTCACGCAGGCCGAACGAGAAGGCACGATGACGACCGTTCACTTCGACTGCTGGGCCGGCGTCACCGATGAGCGTCACCGCACCCACCCAAACTATCAGCCATGTCACGAAGCGGGCTATTCCGACGAGGAGCTGCTGCTGCGCGGCATGCGCTGGCTGCTACGCCGAGAGAGATAGCGACCTCGCGGGCTAGAGAGCAACCGCGCGCGACGAGAGGGGCTGCAAGAAGATCATGGACCCACAAAGTCTTCCCCGCGTTGGCCCCATCATCAACGCCAGCAAAGATATCATTGGCCTGTTTCGACCCTACTTTTCCATCGCCGGCAAGAAGGTACTATGTATCGGCTATTCGGAGGCCGAGCTCGTCGAGCTCATTGAGCCCTACGGCCCGGCGGAGATCGTTTGTCTGACCAACTGGGCCGATCATGCCGACGCACAGGTACGGCGACACAAGTTGGTGGTCGGAGACCTCTGCGGCCGCACGTGCTTTGGCGACGGGGCGTTCGATGCCGTCATCCAACTCTCAGTGCAGGAGCACCTGCACGATGTCGAGGCCGCTTTTGTCGAGACGAGACGGTTGCTGCGTCGCGGCGGGCACGCAGCCATCCTCTTCGGCCCTGCTTGGTCCTGTGCCTGTGGACACCACCTGTACATCGATGCGGACGACCCGCTTCTCAATTTCGTGCAGTGGAAGATACCGGCCCACGCCCATTTGCTCTGCGACAAGGATGAGCTCCGCGATTGGTACCGCCGAGCCGGGTACACCGACCCCGTGATCGACAAGGTGGTGCACTGGTTCTTCGAGGCCCCGATCATCAATCGAGTGTTCTACGATGACTATGTGCAGCTCATGGCGCGCTTCTTCCAACTCGTCGCCTGCGAAGTCATGTACCAAGAGTTGCCGCCCGAGCACCTCGCCCTGCTGCGACAGAAGTTCCCGTCTCGCCTAGACTTCTCCTCGTACGGTGGCAAGTACCTGTTGCGGGCCTAGATGCCCCAGTGTAGAGAAGTCGTCGATTCCCTGCGCCGCGGGGTTATCTGAATGGAGTTGCCCGTTGCCGACTGCGATTCAATGTTCCACGAGAGCTACACCTGGCGCCAGCGCGGGCGCGGCCAGCAGCGGACCAGCCCCTAGCGCTGCGGGATTGCAGCTCTCGGCCGCCGACGTACTGCGACGAGTCAACGAGGAGCTTGTCAGCCGACGCCTTCGCGCGGGCACCTCGGCGTTGCTCGCGCTCGCGCCGCCCACAACGCCGGTACCAGAGGGCGACCTCGGCGCCGAGTGGCGCACCCGGCTGCTCGAGCCGCCGGTCGCCATCAAGCGCAGCTACGACCTCGCTGAGTTGGTCGGGTCACACGATCGTGCTTTTGTCCGCAACGTCTACCGAGCGCTGCTCGGTCGTGAACCCGATGCCGCGAGCGAGGAGTTCGTGCTCGCGCTGCGGCGGCAGCGCCTCAACAAGGTGGAGGTAGTGCAGGCTGTCGCGTCTTCGCCCGAAGCCCGCGCGCGCTGCGTCGAGGTTCGCGGGCTCGACGCCAAGGTGCGCCGTAATCGACTGGCGCGCCTGTTCAAAGACCGCATTCGCGGCCTGCGCTTTTTGGTCAAGGGGCTGCTCGCTGCAGCGCGGCTGCCGCGCCTCCAATCTATGCTCGAAGGGCTCGAGCTGACCCTGCACGCGCAGAATGCTGACCGCATCGAGGCGCTCGGCGCCGCGTTGGACCGGCTGCGGGCCGAATTGCGCGCCACCGAACAAGCGCACGCACAGAGTAGCGCCAACGCCGCGCAAGAAGTCGCGAATCGCGTGCACAGCCAGGTCGAAGTGCGACTGGCGACATTCGAGTCAGCCACCCGCGCTCGTTGGAGCGAGTGCGCGGCCGAGACTGAGGCGGCCTTGACCGCCGTGCGCACGTCGCTCGAGACCCTAGAACAGCAGGGCCAACGTACTGCAGCCGAGCAGCGCCAGAGCCTCGAAGCGCACGCGCGCACGATGCAGAGCACGTGCGACGCAGTGGTGACAGTGGAGCGCATGACGACCGGCCATCAACTCATACTCGCCGATCAGCAGAAGAGACTTCAGTTTCTCATCGACGAGGTGAAACAGCGCCTGGACGGGCTGCCGCCGTCAGCCCACCCGGACGAGGCGAAGAACGCTGACCTCGCCGCGGTGGTCGCCGAAGGCGAGCACTTGCGCGACATGACCTATGTCATCCTCGAGGATCGCTTTCGCGGCGCGCGTGCCGACATCAAAGGACGCCTCGAGGTTTATCTGCCGAAGGTCAGCGCGGTAGTGCGCGACCAGGCCGCCGAGCGCCTCCTCGACCTCGGGTGCGGCCGCGGTGAATGGCTCGAGCTCATGCGCGCGCAGGGCTATGCGGCTACTGGTGTCGATCTAAGTGACGCCATGGTGGCCGAATGCAGCAGCCGCGGCCTTCGCGCCGCCCAAGGCGACACCGTAGGTCAGCTGCGCACCTTCGCTGACGCCAGCATCTCGGTGGTGAGCGCCTTTCATCTCGTGGAGCATCTCGAGAACCACGATCTCGTCTACCTGCTCGACGAGGTATTGCGGGTGCTGCGCCCTGGCGGCATGGTGATTCTCGAGACCCCGAACCCCGAGAACGTGGTCGTCGGTTCGTGCAATTTCTACTTGGACCCCACGCACAAGCGGCCGTTGCCACCCGCGCTGCTTCAACACCTCGTCGAGTCGCGCGGGCTCGTACGGAGCGAGGTCATGCGACTGCATCCGGCCCGCTTCGTCGACGTGCCAGAGGACGGTCCGCTTGGCCCCATCGCCTATCGATTCAACGTGGCCCAGGACTACTCCATTGTCGCCTACCGCGCCTGATGAGCACCTCGCCCCAGGGCTTGGCTCCTTGCGGCGATTTGGGTAGAAGGACGCGGTCATGCCTGAAAACCTCGGCCCGGCGCCCATCTCAGTCGCCGACATCGTCCGGCAAATCCGCAGCGACGTCGCCCGGCGAAAGAAACCGGGCGGCGCGAGACTTTCGATGCCCAGGCGAGCCGCCGCGTCGCAAACAGCCGCCGCATTCGGCGGTACGTACAGCGCCACGCTCGCCGACTTTCCGGGACCGGCCCCGATCGAGATGCGTCGCGAGTATGACGTGCACGAGCTGCTGGCTCGCCACGACGAAGCCTTCGTGCGCGACGTCTATCGCGCGGTGCTACAGCGTGAGGCCGACGACGACCACCTCGCCGGCTATGTGTTAGCGCTTCGCCAACAACGCATCAACAAGGTCGAGCTTATCCAGGCGATCGTCGGGAGTTCGGAAGGGCGGGCCAGCACGGTGCGCATCGCCGGCCTCACGCGGCTCGTGCGCCGCAACCGAATCTCGCGCCTATTCAAAGACCGCTTGCGCATCGTACGGTACTTCTTCAGGTGGCTCGTTTCGCTCGCCGGCCTGCCGCGCTTGCGCGCCGTACTCGAAGGCCTCGAGCTCACCATGCACGCTTATCAAACCGAGAACGAGCGGGCCATCAACACCGCGCTCACACAGGTGCAAGAGCAACTCCACGCGCGTATCAGCGCGAACGAGGCACGCCTGCTCGCGCTCGACCAACAGTTTGCCGCCCTGCGCACGGGGGCGCCACCCGCAAGCAGCCCCAAGGAATGACGCTCCGCGTGGCGCTGATCGCGCCCTGGCTCGGCCGCAAGCACAAAGGGGGCGCCGAACAACTCGCTTGGCAGCTCGCGACGAGGCTCGCTGCGAGCGGTGTAGAGGTCACTGGACTGACCACGCGCTCGGTGGGATTCCACGCTGATTGGAGCGAAAACGGCGAGCCGGCCGGTGAGAGCCACGAAGACGGTGTCCTCGTGCGGCGCTTCGCCGTCGGCCCACGGCGCCGCGCAGAGTTCGATCGCGTCAACGCCAAGCTTGTGGCCGCGCAGGGCCACGACCTCGTCGCTGGCACCTCGCCCCTCGACGCCACTGAAGAGCTCGTCTACATCGCCGACAACATCAATTCGCCCGCGCTCCTCGAACACCTCCGCGAGCACCGGCGGGACCATGACGTCTTCGTCTTTTTGCCGTACCTGTTCCCAACGACGATCATTGGCTCGCTCGCGGTAAGGGAACGTGCAGTCGTCGTTCCCTGCTTGCACAACGAGAGCTACGCCTATCTCTTGGCGACGGAGCGCATGATGCGCGGCGCCGCCGCGCTATGCTTCAACTCGGACGGCGAGCAGCAACTCGCGCAGCGCATCTTTGGCCGCGCGCTCGACGAGAAGTCGAAGATACTCGGGCTCGGCGTCGAGATACCGACACACATCGAACGGTATCGAGGCAAGAGTCCGGTGCTCGGACGCTACGTACTTTGCCTTGGCCGGCGGGAGCCCGGCAAGGGCACACCGCTGCTCATGTCGGCCTTCGCTTCCTATTGCGCCGCGAACCCGCAGAGCGACCTGCGGCTGGTCGTCGCCGGCCCCGGGACGCTCGCCCCCGAGCCAAGCACATCGCGGATCGTCGACCTCGGGCTCGTCTCCGATGAGGACAAGCTCGCCCTGCTCGCCGACTGCACGGCCCTCGTGTGCCCGAGCGCCAATGAGAGCTTCTCTCGTGTCATCTTCGAGGCCTGGCTGTGCAGAAAGCCAGTGGTCGTGCACGCCTCGTGCCTCGCTACGGCCGCGGCGCTGCGAGCGAGCGGCCAAGCGGGTTGGTCCGCTGCCGACGAGGCGGGCTTTGCGCAGGCCTGTCGCTCCATCGACGCGGCGTCTTCGGCGACCCTTGCAGCGCTCGGCGAGCGAGGTCTCGCGTACGCACAAAAGGTCGCGAGCTGGGATGCCGTCATCAAGAAGTACACGACCGTCCTCGAAGACGTCGCGGCGACGGCTTGCGCCACTGAGCGCCACGGCGCCCTGCGGCCCGCGCGTCGCGGCGAGGGCGCGAGATCCAAGCGCGTTGTCATCTGCTCGGGGAACATCAATTCAGGCGACGCGGTGGGCCACGATGTGGCCCTACAATGCGAGGTGCTGCGGGCTGCGGGTATACAAGCGCACCTCTACGCGGCGGGTAGGGTCGATGCGTGCTACGAACGCTTGACGCTACGCGAGGAGGAAGCCCGAAGCGCTTGCGCATCGTCGAGCACGCTCGTGCTCTTGCACCACTCGTCCCACGACGCCAAGCTCACAACAGTCGTCGATGAATGCCGCGGTCCACTCGTGGTGCGTTACCACAACGTAACGCCCTGTGAATTCTTCTATGACTACTCGAAGGTGTACTATGACGCGACAAGGCGCGCTCGCTCGTACACGGAGGAACTCGTGCGCGGCGGTCGTATCGCCCACTTCATCGGCGACTCGGTGTACAACAATGCGGAACTCGCCGCATATGGCGCGCCGCCGGAGAAACTCAGCGTCGTCGCTCCGCTGCACTGCTGCGCCGATTTCGACACCGCCGCCATCGACCGCGCGCTACTCACCCAACTACGCTCAGCGCGCGTCAAGCTCCTGTTCGTCGGCCGCTTCGCGCCGAACAAAGGCCACCGACACCTCATCGAAGCGGTACGCAGCTACGTCAACCTCTACGGTCGAGATGTTACTCTCTACATGGTCGGCAGCACGAACGCCGACCTCGCCTCTTATCTCGACGAGCTCAAGCACCTCATCGCCGACTACGGTCTCGAGGACGTCGTCTGCATTCATCACGATGCAACCTTTTCTGAGTTACATACGTACTATTGCGGGTGTGACGCACTCGTCGTGCTTTCGGCGCACGAGGGCTTCTGCGTTCCCATCATCGAGGCGCAGCGGCACGGTTTGCCCGTCGTCGCCCTCGACCGCGGCGCCGTGGGCGAAACACTCGGGCCGCAGCAGCTTCGTGTGTATGACCTCGACTACGACTTCATCGCCGGCGCTGCGCACAAGGTCGCGACCGATGCCCAAGTGCGGGGCGCCCTCGCACGTCAGGGCCTCATCAACCAGGCGCGCTTCGATTCAGCCATCCTCGCCGAGAAGTTCCTCGCGGTGATGAGCGCCTATTGCTGAGCGCGAGCCCCATGACACGGCGACCTCACGTGGCTTTCGTGGTGCAGCGCTGCGGCGACGACGTGAACGGCGGCGCCGAAGCGCTCTGTCGCGATGTCGCCAAGCACATGCTGCCCCACTGGGACGTCGAAATCCTTACGACACGCGCCCTCGACTACACAACTTGGGCCGACCACTATTCGGAAGGGATATGTGAAGTGCAGGGCGTGCCTGTGCGCCGGTTTTCGGTCGATGCGCCGCGCGATCCGGCCACTTTTGCGCGACTGTCAACGCGCGTCCTCGCGCCCGGCTACCGGGCTTCACGCCGCGAGGCACATGCTTGGATGCATGAGCAAGGCCCGCGCAGCACCACGCTGCTGCGCTATGTGAAGACCAATGCCAGGGCCTACGACCTGTTCGTCTTCTATACGTATTTGTACGCTACGACGGTCGACGTGTTGCCGCTCGTCAAGCGATGTGCGGTCCTTGTGCCCTGCGCTCACGACGAGCCACCGCTTCGCCTGCCGATCTTCGATGAGCTTTTTGCGCAAGCGCGCCTCTGCCTTTTCAACACTCCAGAGGAAGAGCACCTCCTGCGCTGGCGTTTTCCGCGCTTGCCCCTGCATGGCAAGGTCGTCGCCGGTGGCCTCGATTCCCCGCCAGCGACCTCGTCCAAACGCTTTCATGAGGTCTCAGGCGTGCGGGGGCGCTACATCCTCTACCTCGGCCGCATCGACGCCAACAAAGGTTGTGTCGAACTTCTTGATCACTTCCTGCGCTACTGCGAGAGCCACGATAATGAGGTCTCACTCGTGCTCATAGGCAAGCCTGTGATGGCCATTCCGACACACTCGCGGATCGTACCGCTCGGCTTTGTCGACGAGCAGACCAAGTGGGACGCCCTCGCCGGCTGCTCGCTGCTCGTCAACTCGTCACCCTACGAGAGCCTGTCGCTCGTACTGCTCGAAGCCTGGAGCCTCAACCGACCGACACTGGCAAACGGCCGCTGCGAGGTGCTCGTCGGTCAGAGCCGGCGATCGAACAGTGGCTTGTGGTACATGGATGGCGACGAATTTGGTGCGATGGTCGACTACCTACTCGAATATGGAGACGACATCGCCGCGCGCGCCCGCGAGTTCGTTCACGCCGGCTACTCGTGGCCGATCGTGACCGAGGCCTATCGGGCGCTCCTGCCGGAATCGACTTGACTGGGCCGCAGACGACGGCGGAACAAGGTCGTCGCCTTTCAGATGCTGACGTACGACGGCTTTCGCGTCATCGGCACGGCGGCGCTGCCCGCGGCGTTCGAGGATTCGACGAAAACTACGCGCCGCGTGCACGCTCGAGCGCGGCGAGGTCGGCTCCAACCATGGTGGTGACTAGCTCTTTGAACTGTACGCGCGGCGCCCATCCGAGCTGAGCCTTAGCTTTACGCGGGTCGCCGACAAGCTGCCGGCCGTCCACAGCCCGCACAAAAGCAGGGTCAATATGCACGTGCTTGCGCCAATCGAGTCCAACGGCCCCGAACGCCACCTCACACAACTCCTGCACTGAGTGCGTCTCGCCAGTCGCGATCACATAGTCGTCCGCCGACTCGGCCTGCAGCGCGAGCCACATGGCCTCGACGTAGTCGCCCGCAAAGCCCCAATCGCGCCGCGCCTCGAGACTGCCCATAGCGAGCTTGTCCTGCTGCCCGAGCTTGATGCGCGCCGCCGCCTTGGTCACCTTGCGAGTCACGAAAGTCTCAGCGCGCCGCGGCGATTCGTGGTTGTAGAGGATGCCAGTAGCGACGAACATCCCAAACGCCTCGCGGTAGCTGCGCACCATAAAGTGCGCATAAGCCTTAGCAGCGCCATAGGGCGTCCGTGGGCTAATCGGCGTCAGCTCGGTCTGCGGCACCTCGGTCGGGTTGCCGAACAGCTCGGCCGAGCTCGCGTGAAATACGTGCGCCGTCGGGACGCAGGCGCGCACCGCCTCGAGCAAGCGCGTCACACCGAGCGCCGTTACCTCGGCTGACGGAATCGGATCGCTCCAGCTCGTCGGCACGAAGGAGACGGCGGCGAGGTTGTAGATTTCGTCGGGCCGGACGAGCGCCACGAGGGCGTTGACCGACGCGGCGTCGCCAAGATCGCCGACGTGCAGATGCAGCCGCTCGGCAAACGGTGCCAAGAGCGGCGGCGGCGCGCTGCCCAACTGCGGCTCCATCCCGTGCACCTCGTAGCCCTTGGCGAGGAGCAGCTCCGCGAGGTAGCTGCCATCCTGGCCGGCGATGCCGGTGATCAAAGCACGCTTCTGCATGGCCGGCGTGTTAGCACAGGGGCCGTTGTCGCGTCGAGCGCCGCCTTGACCCCAAGCGCGTTCATGCTAGAAAGCCCCACCCATGCCAAAAAAAGCCCTCATCACCGGCATCACAGGTCAAGACGGCAGCTACCTCTCGGAGCTCCTGCTCTCTAAAGGCTACGAAGTCTACGGAGTCGTGCGCCGCGCCTCGACCATCAACCGCCAACGCATCGATCACCTGCACGAAGAGCACGAGCACAAGACGCTGCACCTGCTCTACGGTGACCTCTCGGACGGCAGCAGCATCAACCACATCCTGCAAAAGGTGCAGCCCGACGAGATCTACAATCTCGGCGCGCAGTCGCACGTGCGCGTGTCGTTCGACATTCCCGAGTACACCGCTGACGTGACCGGCACCGGCACCTTGCGCCTGCTCGAAGGCATCCGCGAGGTCGGCATTCGGCCGCGCTTCTACCAGGCCTCGAGCTCGGAGCTCTACGGCAAGGTGCACGAGGTCCCGCAAAAAGAGACGACGCCCTTCTACCCGCGCAGCCCCTACGCCTGCGCCAAGGCGTTCGCGTTCCATATCGTCGTCAACTACCGCGAGGCGTACGGCATGCACGCCTCGAACGGCATCTTGTTCAACCACGAGAGCGAGCGGCGCGGCGAGACGTTCGTCACACGCAAGGTGACGCGCGCCGTCGCCCACATCAAGCACGGCCTGCAACAAAAGCTCTACATGGGCAACCTCGACTCGAAGCGCGACTGGGGCTACGCGCCCGACTACGTCGAGGCGATGTGGCTCATGTTGCAGCAGGAGCAGGCCGACGATTACGTCGTCGCGACCGGCGAGACGCACACGGTGCGCGAGTTCGTCGAGCTCGCCTTCGAGCACGCGGGGCTCGCTTGGAAGAAGCACGTCG
>Ga0315268_10000366_pt1 | contig 53300 bp, 35 predicted proteins | sample C1_top_MG_FD_204535 | JGI IMG/M metagenome (GOLD analysis project Ga0315268, IMG submission 204535) | Sediment microbial communities from Yellowstone Lake, YNP, Wyoming, USA - C1_top | ecosystem: Environmental > Aquatic > Freshwater > Lake > Sediment | place: USA: Wyoming | collected 2017-08-01 | reverse complement strand
ACCGAGGCTGGCGCAGACACCGACGTAGCCGGCGTCGCGTTCGAGCCGCGCGCGCTGGGTCAGCTGGCCGTGTGCAGCGTCGTCCAGCTGCTGCAACAATACGTGCTGGACGCTGGCCCCGACGTCGGCAAACAGCTCGCTCACCGCGATCAACGCGCCGTCAGCACCGTCGACGTATTCCTCGACCACGCTGGCGCTGGCGCCGGCACCGACCACGATCAGGACGCGACCGATGGCGGCTGCTCCCTGCGCCGCGATGCGCAGGTGGATCGGCCCGTCGAGCGCGACCGCCGGCGGCACCACGACCGCGACGCCGGTGCCAAACGCGGCCAGATCGAGTGCCTCGAACAGACCGTGGTCCGCGCCGACCGCGCTGCCGATCAAGCTGAACCACGGCGTCGCCTCGGCCAGCGGCACGATGGTCACTCCGGCCTGGCGGGCCGGTTGCGACATCGCCCAGCGGGGTCTCACACCGGGCTGCAGCAGCACCGCAGCGCCGGCGGCCGGTACCTCGGGCATGACCGCGGCTGGCACCAGCGCAGGCAGCGGGCCCAGCGCCGACGGCAACAGGTCGCGTGGGTCGGTGAAGCGCCAGCGATTGAGCGCGCGATCGGGCAGTGCGCTCGCGCGGTAGACGTCCAGAGCCCGCTGCCGAAGTGCGAGCAGTGGCGCCGGCTCGGCAAACCGTGCGCCGAGCGCCGCCACCTGGTCGACGTCGAGCGCCGGCTTGGCGAGCGTGACGGTGAGTGCCAGTTCACCCAACGCTGCCCTCCATCTCCAGCGCGATCAACCGGTTGAGCTCGACGGCGTACTCCATCGGCAACTCGCGCACGAACGGTTCGATAAAGCCGTTGACCACCATCAGACGCGCCTGGTCGAGGCCGATGCCGCGGCTCTGCAGGTAGAACAGCTGCTCGTCGCCCAGCTTGCTGACGCGCGCCTCGTGCTCGACCCGCGTCTGCTGCTCCGCGATCTCCATCGTCGGGTAGGTGTCCGAACGGGACGCACTGCCGATCAGCAGGGCATCGCACTCGACGTGGGTCCGGCAACCGATGGCGCCCGGCGCGACCCGGACCAGGCCGCGATACGAGGTGCGGCCGTGGCCCTTGGAGATCGACTTGGAGGTGACGCGCGAGGTGGTGTGGGGTGCGGCGTGGATCATCTTGGCGCCGGTGTCCTGGTGCTGGCCATCGCCGGCGTAGGCGATCGACAGCACCTCGCCGTGCGCGCGCTCGCCGATCAGGCAGACGCAGGGGTACTTCATGGTCAGCTTGGACCCCAGGTTGCCATCGATCCACTCGACCCTGGCGTCGGCGTGGGCCACGGCGCGCTTGGTCACCAGGTTGAGCACGTTGTTCGACCAGTTCTGGATCGTGGTGTAGCGGATGCGGGCGCCGCGCATTGCGATCAGCTCGACCACGGCGGCGTGCAGCGAATCGGAGGAGTAGACCGGCGCCGTGCAGCCCTCGATGTAGTGCACCTGCGCACCCTCGTCGGCGATGATCAGGGTGCGCTCGAACTGGCCCATGGCCTCGGCGTTGATCCGGAAGTAGGCCTGCAGCGGGATGTCGACCTTGGTGTGTGGCGGCACGTAGATGAACGAGCCGCCCGACCAGACCGCGCTGTTGAGCGCAGCAAACTTGTTGTCGGTGGGCGGGATCACGGTCGCAAAGTACTTGCGCACCAGGTCCGGGTGCTGGCGCAGGCCGCTGTCCATATCGCAGAAGATCACGCCCTGCTTTTCGAGCTCGGCGCTGATCGAGTGGTAGACCACCTCGCTCTCGTACTGCGCCGAGACCCCGGCCAGGAACTTGCGCTCGGCCTCGGGGATGCCGAGCCGGTCGAAGGTGCGCTTGATCTGCTCGGGCACCTCGTCCCAGGTCCGACCTTGCTTTTCGGCCGGTTGCACGTAGTAGCGCAGGTTGTCAAAGTCGATGCCGCCCAGGATCTCCTGGTTGCCCCAGCGCGGCAGCGGTTTTTGCAAAAAAGTGTCGAGCGCCCGGTGGCGAAAGGCGCGCATCCAGTCGGGCTCTACCTTGTGCTGCGAAATCAGCTCGACCACGTCGTGGCCAACGCCACGGCGCGCCGTGAGCAGCGTGCTCTCGGGGTCGTGAAAGCCGTAGCGCTCGAGGTAGTCGCTGTTGAGCCCGACGATCTGATCGTTGGCCGCCATGATCAGCCTCCGGCCGCCGGCGCCGCCACCCAGTCGTAACCGTGCTGATCGAGTTCGGCGGCCAGCGCAGCATCGCCGCTGCGCACGATGGCTCCCTCGCGAAACACGTGCACCCGGTCCGGCCGCAGGTGGTCGAGGATGCGCTGGTAGTGGGTCACCAGCAGCACGGCCGTGCCCTGCTGCGCGGCCTGCTGGATGCCGGCGGCGACCAGCTTGAGCGCATCGACGTCGAGACCCGAGTCGATCTCGTCGAGCAGGGCAAACGCGGGTCGCAGCAGCAGCAGCTGCACCAGCTCGAGCCGTTTTTTCTCGCCGCCCGAGAAACCGTCGTTGAGGTAGCGGCCGGCAAAGGCAGCCGGCAACCCGAGCTGGGTCAGCCCGTCTACCAACTCCTTGCGAAACGTGCGCAGCTCGACCGCCGCGCCGCGCTGCACCTCGACCGCCGCCCGCAAAAAGGTGCCCACCGCCAGGCCGGGCACCGCCACCGGGTATTGGAAGCCGAGAAACAGCCCGCGCCGGGCGCGCTCGTCGGCGGTCAGACCATCGATGCGTTCGCCGCGCAGCCAGACCTCGCCCTCCAGCCGGTAGAGTGGATGGCCAGCCAATCCCGCTGCCAGCGTCGACTTGCCCGATCCGTTGGGGCCCATCAGCACGTGCAGCTCGCCGCGGCCGATCTCGAGGTCGACCCCGCGCACGATCGGTTTGTCGTCGACATAGACGCGCGCGTCGCGGCACCTGAACAGCGGCTCACCTGTCGTCAATGTCTCAGCCATCACCCATCACCCTTTTTTCAGTGCGCGGGTAGGCGCGGGTGGTCTACATAACGCGGACGGAGGTGATGGCCATGGCCAAGCAGCGCGCGGCCGACTGGATCGGCTGCCACGTTTCGACCAGCGGCGGTCTGCACACGGCACCCGCCCGCGCCGACGCGATGGCCGCCGCGGTGATGCAGATCTTCACCTCCAACCAGCGCACCTGGCGGACGGCGGCGCTGACCGAGGCGCTGGTCGTGCTGTTTCGGCAGGCGCTGGTCGCGTCGGGCGTGCGGCTGGTGATGAGCCACGACAGCTACCTGATCAACCTGGCCAGCACCAACCCCGAGGTTGCCGACAAGTCGCTGGCTGCGTTTGTCGAGGAGTACGGGCGCTGCTCGCGGCTCGGCATCCCGCTGCTCAATTTTCATCCGGGGGCCCATCTGGGCGCGGGCGAGGAGGCCGCGATCGAGCTGGTGGCGGCAGGCATGCGCGCGGCCCTCGCCGACCAACCCGACAGTGCGACCAGGCTGGTGGTCGAGCTGACCGCGGGGCAGGGCACCAACATCGGCCACACGCTCGAGCAGGTCGCCGCCATCCTCGACGACGCCGGTTCACCCGCTCGCACCGGCGTCTGCGTCGACACCGCGCACGTATTTGCTGCTGGCTACGACGTCAAGAGCGAAGTCGGTTACGACAAGTTCTTTGCCGACTTCGACCGTGTGATCGGCCTGAACAAGCTGTCCGCGTTTCACCTCAACGACAGCAAGAGCGAGCTCGGCTCGCACGTCGACCGCCACGAGTTCATCGGCGAGGGCCAGCTCGGCCGCGACTTCTTCAAGCGGCTGGTCCGCGACCCGCGCTTCGTCGACGTGCCGATGTTCCTCGAAACTCCCGACGAGGAGCGCTACCCGGACGAGATCAAGTTGCTCAGGCGCCTGCGCCAGGGGTAGCTCGGACCGATTTGCAGCCGTGGCCACGGTTGCCAAATTGGCGTCCTGTTCGACGCTGACGGTCGCGTTTTGTCAGGCTGACCGTTCCGGCGAACCCGCCAGATGCCCTTTGCATTGATTTCGCACCTGGTCGCCCTTGGCCTCGGGATTGCTACCACTATCAGCCGGGCGGAGGCGGGAATGTATACATCGCTCGGACGCTTGTTCTTTGCAGTCGATGCGTTGTTCATCGCGGCGTCGGCGGGCCTGACTGCCAGCGCGGTCAACCGGTTCGTGGGCGCATGGCTGGACGCGCCGGGACCAGCCACGCCGCTGGCGATCGCGCTCGCCGGGCCGGTGCCGACAGCAGTTCCGATTGGGCGCGACTTCGGTGACGCCACCCACCGCAACATTTTTGCCGCTCGGCGCGAGACGTTGACCGACGTCGCTGGCGAGCATGCCAGCGCTGAGGTTGATGCGACGGGAGAACCATTGCCGACGTCGCTGCGCGCCAGGCTGGTCGGCACCTCGGTGTTCGACCCGGCCAACTGGTCGCTCGCCACCGTCGTCGATCTCGCCACCCAGACCGGCGCGCTCTACTCGGTCAACGCCTGCGCTGGCGACGCTGAACGCGCCCCATGCAACGAGCTGCTCGACCAGGCGCGCATCATCGCGATCGAGGTGGAGCGTGTGATCATCTTCAACCGGACCAGCGGACGCACCGAGTATCTCGAACTGGGCGGCGAGCCGCTGGCGGCGCCGCCGGTGGTCGCGACTGCTGCGCCAGCGGCAGTGTCGGGTGTTGCTGCCGGTATCCGGCAGACCAGCAGCAACGCCTACGAAGTGGCAGGGGACGCGCTCGACCGTGCACTCTCCGATCTGCCGTCGACGTCGCCACCGCGGCTGTCGCCGCAGATCGAGGGTGGCCAGACCACAGGCTTCAAGCTCTTTTCGATCCGGCCCGACAGCCTGTACGCGAAGATCGGGCTGCAGAACGGCGACCTCCTCAAGCGCGTCAACGGCTACACGCTCTCCAGCGCCAACGACGCGCTCGAGCTGGTTGGCCGGCTCAAGCAGACCGAGCAGGTGACCATCGATCTGGTGCGACGTGGCCAGCCGACGTCGATCGACTATCGGATCGTGAGGTGACCGCGTCACTCGACCGACGCTGTGGTCTCACGGTGTCTGACCGGTCGGATCGACGGAGCCGCCGGCAACGGTAGCGACCCAGAAAAACAGCACGTCGTCCGCAGTATCATCGACGCGCTCGACCGCCTCGGTGCGCTGTCGCAATACAGGCACGCTCACCGCGCTGCTCCTGTCGTCGTCCGCTGGTGGTCTCAGGTAGCGCATGACGGCGGGGTTGAGCGCGGTGCCGATGGTCACCTCGCCGGCGGTCGGTGCGCGCGGCGGCAGCGCAACGATGACGACCAGGGCAGCCGCTACCAGCGCCGGTGCAGCGACGGCAAACAGGGGCAGCCAGCGGCGTGGAGCGTGCGCCGAGGCAAGCCTCGTGCGCAATTTTTCCGCTCCGCCGGGTGGCGGCGTCAACTCGCGAAACATCTCGTCGAGTTCAATCGGCATCGCTCACCTCCTCGCTGCCGAGCCGTTTGCGCAGCAGCTTGAGCGCCTGGTTGCGGCGAGAGCCGACCGTCCCGGGCGGGATCGACAGGATCGCCGCAACCTGCTCGTAGCTCATGCTCGAAAACGCACACAACAGCACGACGTGCCGCAGTCCCTCGGGCAACGCCTCGACCGCGCGCCGTACGGCTGCCTCGCGTCGACGTCGATCGAGTGATTGCTCGGTCGGCGGCGCGGCCAGACCGCCTGCGTCGACTGCGTCCAGAGAGAACAGACGCCACAGTCGGCGCGCACGTCGTCGGTTGCTGGCCAGGTTGAGGGCGATCTTGTAGATCAGCGGGTCGACCGTCGCCGGTTCGATGCGTTCGCGCATGCGCCAGGCGCGCAAAAAGGCTTCTTGCACGACGTCGGCGGATTCCTGCTCGTTCCACAGCCAGCGGTAGACGACGTTGAAGAGCGGCTTCTCGAGTCGCCGGTAGATCTCGACGAAGTTCGTCTCGGTCAGCGTGCTGCCCACGGCCATCATCCCGTCTGCAGTGCGCCGGCTAAAACGTGATGACCTGTGCTCGGATGACGTAGAAAAGCGCCATCTCGGTTGGCGGGGGGTTGGTCTTGTCGTCCTTCTCCCTGGCGATCACGGCCTGGCTCTTGGTCGAGAAATCGGCCTGGCCGAGAACGATCGTCTTGTTCAGAGGGATGCGCACCCGCGTGCGCAGCGTGTTGGACCCCATCACGAACAGATCGAGATCGGCGATGACGCTGTCGGCATAGGACGTCGCTGTCTGGGAGACGGTCGCGCGCGCACCTTCCTGCTGGGCATGCTCGCCGCTGAGCGAGCTGACCGACACTTTTTCAAGGAGGTTCAGCGAAAAGGCGCCCTGCGTCTTGGTCAACGCATCGACGACCGAGCCGATCTCGGCGAGAGCAGGATCAGTCTCGGGCTTGGCGGCTCGCTTGCCGAGCACTGCCCAGTAGTCGATGCGGATGGTCGGCGGCGGCGCTGGTGTCGCCTTGGCCAGCCCGCCGAGAAACTGCGCGATGCCAGGGTGAAAGGCGGCCGGCGCAGCGACCAGCAGCTCTCCGCTCGGGCTGATCGCGACGTTGCCGGCCGGTTTGTCGGCACCGCGCTGCAGCAGCGACCGCACGATTCCGGCCAGCTCAGGACCGTAGGGCGTCGGGACCTGGTAGGCCTTGAGCACCAGCTCGTCGCTGGCGACCGCATTTGGCGCGGCGTTGGGTTGGCGGCAGGCGGCGATCAGGGCGACTGCAACGAGGGACGCGGCGACGCTGCCCACGACAAGGGAACGAGGTATCGAGATCATGTGCATGCTCCTGGTTCGAAGTTGCGTTTGACCGGTATTACCCCCGGTCGAGCAGATCCTTCACGGTCCGCTCTTTTTTTTCGAAAAATGCTGTTGCGGACTAATCCGGCGTCGCCATCACGTGGTGATGCGTCGATTCTGCGCGCCCGCGTCGGTGGGTGAGGCAAGGTCGATCAGGCCGTGGGAGCGGTGCGTTCCTCATCGGTGAGCAGCAGCTCGGGCTCGTGAAATGGTGCCTCGATCACGCCCGAGAACATGCCGGCGCGCGCGCCGTCGATGACCCGGTGGTCAAAAGTACCGCACAGTCGCATCACCGGTCGCACCACCACCTTGTCCCCATCCGCCCACGGCCGCGGCTTGATGCGGGTGACGGTGAGGATGATCGGGCAACGGGCCACCGGCGTGAACGGCGCGAACCCGGTGTCGATGCCGTACATGCCGACGCTGGTGACCATGGCGCTACCAAACGGATCACGCGGCATGCCCAGGCCGGGCAGGTGCAGGTTGAGTGTGTTGGTCAAAAACGACATCAGCCGCAGCACGAAGCGCACGCCCCACAGCGGCAGCGCGCGGAACAGGTTGCGGCTGCGCCTGAAGGTCGGATCCTTGTCTTCTCTGATATCCCGGGCCGACCCCTGCAGCCCCTCAGCAATCTGTTTGAGCGACAGGTTCTCGACGGCACGCAGCTTGAAACCGGACAGATCGCGGCCGCCCTCGGTCGCCACCTGGCAAAAGATGTCGACGTGATCGCGCAGCCAGAGCCGGCTCCAGCCGACCTTGGCGTTGAGCTCCGGATGCTTGGCAAAGGCGATCGCCAGCGCACGCGTGACGAAGTGGGTCACGGTCACCTTGCAGCCGTGGCGCTGGCCGTACTGCTCCATGAATTGCTGCGCCCGCGTCATGTCGATGTCGGTGAAACCGAAGATGTGCGAGTCGTTGGGTGGTATCCACATCGAGGCCGCCATCTTGCGAAACGACGACGGATCGACCAGCGGATGAAAGTCCTTCATGGTTCCTCCCGGTTGCGGGACGTCAGATTGCCAGTTGCGCTTGCAGCAGCGCGGTCACGCGCAGCGGTTGGTCGTCGCCGCCCAGGCGCTGGCCGCCCAGCTCGAACTTGAGGTTGGCGTCGTGGCCGTACAGCCACCAGTTGACGCCACCGCGCAGACCGATCAGGTCGTGGTCGTCGGCATTGACGGCGTCGTACCAGTCGAACCCGGCCACCGGTTCGACCCGGTCGAAGCGGTAGCCCACCTCGACCAGCACACCGCGGCCGGTGTCCAGGTGCTGCGGGCCAAAATCGTAGAACAGGAGGTCGAGCTGGGCATTGATCGCCTGGTTGCCGTCGCCGATCGGGTAGTCGGCGAACAGGTCGCCAGCCAGCATGAGAAAACCGGTGCGCCGGCCGTCGTAGCCGCCATAGACCGAGTCGGGCTGGTACAGACTGCTCGCGCCAAACGACAATATGCGCTGCGGGCTGATCAGCCGGTCGCCGTCCTGCTTGAGGTAGAGGCCGTCGTAAAAGAAACCGGCGACACCCGATCCGGCCTCGGAGTCGAAAATGTTGCCGACCAGACGGCCACTCAGCAGCGGTGCGTCACCGGGATTGAGGGGACCCCGCGGGCTGGGGTTCTGCGCATCCCAGCCCGTCTTGGCCTGGATGCCGTTGGTCAGCGCCGCCCGGTACTCGAGGTGACCGTCGAAAAACTCACCACGCGCCATCACCCCGACGTCGCGCCAGGCCCTGGCCGTCGTCATCGGCAGCTTGATCAGATCGAGGTGGTAGTCGGCCAGCAGCAGGGACCCGCCTCCCTGCGCGCCCTGGTGACAGGTCGGCAGCAACAGCATGCCGACGTCGAGCTGCAGGGCGCGGTGGATGTTGAACTCGACCCAGACATCCTGCAGGTAGAAGTTGGGCGTCCAGTCGCCGCGGCGGCCCCAGTTGGGCTGATCGGTCTCGACGAAGAACTTGATCAGCTCGGTGTACTGGCCGGACAGCAGCAGCCGAGTCCGGCGCACGAAGGGATCGAAGGTGAGGCTGCCAGCGTTGCCGCTGGCGCTGAGTGCCGGCGGTACGGCCAGCGCGTCCTCCTGTTCGAGCCGCAACTGTGGCTGGACCAGCAGGCCGATGGTCAGGCTCTTGTCCGGCGCCAGTTCGATGGTGGCGCCAGCGTGCGCCAGGCTGCAGGGCAGCGCGGCGAGCGTCGCCAGCGCCAATGTTCGTCGTTGCATGCGCGATCCTGTCCCTCCGGTTAGCGCCCCGCCACCGCGACACCGCTGCGCTCGTCGAGCCAGCGCACGCTGCGCTCATCCTCCCGCGTCGACAGCCAGATCGGCAGCAGGCTATCAACGATGCGACCGCCGGTCACCCGTTCGCGCAGCACCCCGATCCTAAACGGCAGCTCGGGCAGCGCGCTCTGGCCGAGGTGCGGCCGCAGGAGTCGACAGCTGTAAGGCCGCAGCGCGCCGACGTCGTCGCGGCGCGCGCTATGGCCAAAGCTGCGGCACAGGTAGGGCCGGGCCTGGTAGACCGCGCAGCGCCCGGCTTCGAGCAGCGGGCACTCGAAGCTGTCCGTCGCACCGGCCTCGAGCGCGGTCCGCAGCGTGCCGGCGCGCTCGCTGATGGCGGTTTGCAGCTCCGGCGCCAACGCTGCCAGCGCACCCTCGATCAGCGCAAACTCGACGCTGCTGACCAGCGGCGCCTCGACACAACAGCAGCGATGGCAATCGGCAGGGCAGGCGGCAGCCGGCCGGCCGGCCAAGAAGTACGCGATGGCACAGTCCACCTCGCGGTACAGCGCGCGCAGTGCCTCGATCTGGTCGGTCGATTCCACGCTCAATTTAAGCTAAAAATTGGGGCTGCCGGATATAGGAAATGCGGCTGGCCTTGGGCATTGGCCAGCGAAGGGTTTGTCCATGCCACGACCGGTTGGAGTTGGTTCCGATCCGCGTCCCGTCACCACGCCGAGCAGCGGCCGCTCGCCAGCGACCGGACGCGCGTCCAGCATCACCCCAGGCAGCGCCGGCCCGGGCCGGACAGCGTCGACTGCAAGCGACCGGCTTGACCGCAGCGCCGGCACCGCCTCGACCGCGACCCTGGCCGGCGGCCGCAGCAGCGGCACCGCCTCGATCGACGTGCGCAACGCGGTCGTGTTTGGCGACGGCGTGCAGTTCTCCAAGCGCGGCTTCAGCGTCGGCGGCGTCAACACCGCGACCACCGTGGGCGTCACCCAGGGCACGGTCGGCGCGCTGGAACATGTGGCGCAACAGCTGTGCAGCAGCGACGCCAATCCGTTTGCCGGTCGCCAGATCTCGGCCAAGGTGCGCGCTGCGCTGGCCGACCATTGCCACTCATTCGTGCTGGCTGGCCGCGACCAGCGCAAGCCCACGCTGCTCGGTGTGCGCTCGCGCGCGGCCGGTTTTGCGCTGCTCACGCGGGTGGCGCAGGCGATGTCCCCGCGCAGCGAGGCGGCTGCGCTGCGGCAGACCGTCGACCAGCTGTTGACCGCGGCCCAGGCCGAAAAGCACCCTGGGCTGCGGCGGCAGATGCTGGTCGATCTCGAGGCGCTGCCGACGTCGCGGCTGAGTGCTGCGCAGCGGACGCTACGCGACCAGCTGGTCGGTCAGTTGCTGCCGCCGGCGCCGCCCTACGACGCCTGGTTCGGCGACAAGAGCAAGCCCGAGCTGCAGGTCAAGCAGTACGTGATGGAGGGCGAGAACTTCTACCGCGACGAGGTGGCGACCTACCGCGCCAACGGCTGGAAGATCGAAAAGGTCGACGACAGCCACACCATCGCGACCAAGGCGCTCGAGGATCCCAAGGGCAAGCAGCCCGCGGTGCAGGCCCGGGTCGAGCTGATCAAACAGTCCGAGCGCGTGCTCGACGAGATCAAGGATCCCAAGCTCAACATGATCCTGTACAGCGGCCACGCCCAGCTCGGTGGCGTGGCCAAGTGGTCGATGGATGCCGTCGGCGCCGGCGGTGGCCAGGACAAGCTGGTCGGGTTTTTCTCGTGCCGCGGCAAGCAATCGCTGGCGCGGTTCCGTCGCTGCTACCCCGAGGCGCAGCTGCTGGTCAGCAACCAGGGTACCTACGGCAACGACGACCGCATCGTGGTGCAAAACCTGTTCAAGGCGATCGGCGCGCGTGCCGCGTATGCCGACGTGCACCGCGCGGTCGAGCGCGACGGCGTCTGGGAGAAAAACAACTACATCTACCCGGATGACCACCGCAGCCTGGAACACTTCGACTTTGACGGCGACGGCCGCATGGACGCGGGCATCGGTGGCCGCGACCTGCTGTACACGTCGCTGGTCGGCAAGGGCCGCGGCAACTCGATCAGCTTCGCGCCCAAGAAGGTTGGTGACGACGTCGATCTGACCAATCTCGATGGCAGCAACGTGACCAATGCGGTCGAGTGGTTCAACACCGTCTACTTCTACTGGTCCGAGGCGTTTGGCAAAGCGGGCGAAAAGCAGGCGGCCGATCGCTTCTACCCGGACGGCTGGTTCAAGTCAGACAAACCGGACGAGCTGGTGCGCGTGACCAAGGGCCGCGGCGACGACGGCAAGCCGGTCTACCGGGTGCAGGTCAATGCTGCCTACTCGCACCTCGGCAACGATGCGCTCGGCGCGCTGGTGACCTACGGGCTGGCGCTCGACATGTTCAAGCAGTTCCGCGGCGACGAGCCGCTGAGCGAGCGCCGCTTGCGCGCGCTGGCCATGGTTGGCTCGTACACCTCGTACCAGGTCGAGTTTTGCGACATGGCCGATCTGCTGCTCAAGAAGTTTGGCGAGCGCTTCGGCTTCCCGCCGACCCTGACCTGGGACGTGGTGGACAAGGCGGTGTCGTCGGACCACGAGAACGAGGCTTCGGACAAGGTGATGCGCGGTCTCGAGAGCGGGATGCAGTACCCGTTCCTCGAGGTCGACTCGCGCCACCTCGACCTTGGATTCCGCACCTACGCGGCCAAGGCGATCGGCGAGTTGCGCAAGAGTGACAGCGCGGTCGGCCGCGCCACCTACGAGGCGCTGGTCACCGGCCGGGTCAAGCTCGACGCGCTGTCGGACATGACCAAGCACGACTTCGTGACGCTGCGCAAGGAGCTGCTGCCCGAGGTGCGGCTCAAGGCCGAGGACTTCGACCGGCTGCACGACCAGCCGGTGCTGCGCGCCATCACCTCGTCGATCAACGGCTACATGTGGGATGACCGCTTGTATGTCGCGGCCGGGCTGTCGCCCGAGAAACTGGCCGCCACGCTGGTGCACGAGGTCAACCACATCATGAACAAGTCGGAGGAGAGCTACCGCAGCAAGCAGGGGATCCTGGCCGAGGAATATCGCGCGTTTTACGCCGAGAAGCTGTTCGAGGGCGTCGAGATGACCAAGGCGCGCTGCCGCGCGCTCAAGCAAGAGGTCATCAGCGACTACAGCCTGACCGGCGTCGAACCCGACGCCGTTCCCGACCAGCCCGAGGGGCGGTTCAGCTTTGCCGATGGCTGAGTCGCGCAGCGTGCGATCGCTGGCTGTCTGTTCGATTTTTGCGTCGATCGCGGCCTGCGGCCCGCAGGGGCCCAGCCCCGGGGATGCCGCGACCCAGCGTGGCGATGGTGGCGGCGCGGGCGGCCAGTGGGAAGCCGAGTTACAGCGCTGCGTCGATCTCACCAACGAGTACCGGGCGCAGATCGGCCGGGCCGCCTACACGCGTTCGGCCGAGCTCGAGGCCTACGCGGCCGAGGGCGCTGCCTACGACGCCGAGCATCCGACGCCGTCCCACGCCCACTTCCGGCTGGACATGGGTGGCGGCGTTGCCTTGGCCGAGAACGAGATCCCGGGCTGGCCGCTCGCCAGTTACGGCACCGTCAGCGCTGTCGTCGAAGGCGGGCTGGCCGCGATGTGGGCCGAGGCGCCACCGGGCGAAACCGGGCATCACGATGCCATGGCGAGCGCCAGCTACCAGCGGCTCGGCTGCGGCATCCACGTCTCGCCCGAGCAATATGTCTGGCTGGTCCAGGATTTCAACTGAGCTGCATCACCTCTTCTGCTGCGTGCCAGTCCAAGTTATCTTGTGCCGATCGCGGGGGGCCGTGTAAGAATACTCGCCGGGCGCGTCCCGTCGCAGCGACGGCGGGTGCGCGAGCTGGCGGCTGCGCGCGGTGCGGCGCGTTGAGAGGCGCGGGGCGATGAAGCTCAAGATCAAAGATCTGCAGACGTCGCAGGTGCACGATATCGCGCCCGAGGGCGGAGTGCTGGGCCGCGAGCGCGCCAAAAACGACGTCCCGGTCAAAGGCGGTTCGGTCTCCAAGCAGCACGCGCGGATCTACTTCAGCGCTGGCTCCTGGTACATCGAAGATCTCAACTCTTCCAATGGCACCTTCTTTGGCAACCGGCGCATCACCGCCCCGACCGCGCTGACCGTTGGCGCGGTCTTCTCGCTCGCCCAGCAGGCGTTCGAGGTGGTGGCGATTGAGGCGACCGGAAAGGGCCCGCGGCAGGCACCGTCGCATCCGCAGCCGCCACCCCAGGATGACGACGACATCGCTGACCGCAATACCGCGGAGGAAAAGCGGCCGATCGTGCGCAAGTCATCGATCAAGGAGGCGGCCCGCGAGCCGCAGCCGATGGACGACGACGTCGACGACCAGCCGAGCCTCACCTCGCCCCATCCGCAGGACGCGGATGACGACCCGGGCCCGCCCACCGGTGACGACGACGAACAGCAGGCGATCACGGTCGGCTACTTCATGATCGCGATACCCAAGGCCGTGGCCTTCTACCTGGCCGCAGTGCCGGTGATGCTCTTCACCTTCATGGGTTACGTGCGCAAGGGCATCGAGGAGCAGCGCTTTCACGCAATGAAGTGGCTCGAGCTGGCGGCCTATGCCATGCCGGCGCTGTTCTTGACCTCGATCCTCGGATCGCTGTGCGCGTTCATCGCCAGCATCCTGCAGGGCCACATCGCGATCGGTTTCCTGATCTCCGGTCTGATCACGGCCGCCATCACGGGCGTCGTCGGCGGTCTGGTCTCTGGCTTCGCCCTGCACCCGGTGCTGGGCTGGTGGGTGCGTTTTCTCAAGGGTCAGTCCGACGCCAAGTCGCGCACCAACCACGCGATGATGTTCTACACCGCGTCGATCATCATCGCCTTCGCCCAGGGCGCTGGCACGCTGGTGGCCGCTTTCCCGCGGCCAGCGACCGGCATCATCGCTGGCATCCTGGCCATCATCTACGGCGTGGTCAGTCCGCTGCTGATGCTGCTGGGCACCGGCGTCACGCTGGTCGTCGTCTACTTCTGGTACAAGGACGGCTTCAAGGTCGTGCGCTGGTTCCAGATCGTGATCCTGGTGCTGGGCGCGCTGGCCGTGCTCGGCACGGTCGGCAACCTCGGCCGCGCCCTGTGGGGTGGCATCCAGACCATGCGAGCGGGAGGCGGTGGTGGCGGCAGCGTCGCGGTCGCCGACCTTTCGCCGGAGCTCAAGGCGCAACTGGAGGCGCAGCAGCAGGCGATCGAAACGATGAAGAAGGGCGGCGCCAACGCCGAACAGATCAAGGCGGCCGAAGCGGCGGTAGAGCAGGCACGCAAGGCGGCGCTGGCCACGGCGGCCCAGGCCGCGGCTACCGCCGATGCTGCCAAGAAGGCGGCCGAAGACGCCAAGAAGGCGGCCGACGAAGCAGCGAAGAAGGCCGCGGCCGACGCGAAGAAGCCGGATGACGGCAAGAAGCCGGATGATACGAAGAAGCCCGACGACACCGCGAAGCCGGATGACACGAAGAAGCCGGACGACACGAAGAAGCCGGACGACACGAAGAAGCCGGACGACAGCAAGAAGCCGGACGACAAGGTCGGCGAGCCCAAGGACGACAATGGTGGCGTCGAGTTCGACCCGGGCGCCGGCGCCACCGGGCGCACGCCGTACCTCGAGTTCATGGCCAAGTACAAGACGATCGAGAAGGCGATCAGCGATGATCCGACGCTGGTGCGCAAGAAGAACATCGGCGACGACTACAAGCGGCTGCTCCGGAATGTGACCGCCAGCGACCGCAAGTACAGCAAAAAGATCAAAGAGCCGTGGGAAAAGCGCATCAACCAGCTCGAGCGTGACGCCGAGATCTACGACCAGAACAAGGCGCTCGTCGACAAGTTGCACCAGGCCATCCTCGGCGGCTGAGGCTCGCCGGCCGGGGGGAGCCATGCCCGTTGCGGCGCTGGTTGCGATCGGCTTTGCCGCTGGCTGCGCGCTGGCGCCGAGTCTCGGCCTGCCGATCGCGATCGCGGCCGCCGGTGCACTGCTCTTCACCATCGCGTTGACGGTCTTGATCCTGCGTCAGCGCGGGCCCCGGCTGACGTTGCTGTTGCTGGCCGCGCTGTGCGCTGGGCTGGCGGCGCGTGCGGCCCAGCGCTCAGAGCAGCTGGCGCTGGTGCATGCGCTCGAGTCCGATCTGGTCGAGCACCTCTACCTGGGCGAGGTGCAAGCCGACACCGGCGCGCCGCTCGACAACCGAGAGTTGCTGGTGGCTACCACGATCGAAGTGGCCGGCTCGGCGCAGCCGGCCCAGGTGCTGTTGCGGCTGCATGGCCTGCCCGCGGCCTGGCCGCGCCTGCAACCGGGTGTGCGGGTGCAGTTTCGGACCCGGCTGGTGCCACCGGCGCCCGCCTGGCAACCGGGTCAGTTTGATTTCCGGTCGCTGTGGCTGGCGCGCGGCGTGATCGCGCGCGGCACCATCGGCCGACCGGGCGCGCTGGTCGTGCTGGCGACGCAGGTGCCGATGTGGGCGATCGGCAGCCAGCTGGCGCGGCTGCGCCAGGCGCTCAACGCGCAGGTCGACCGCGCGCTGCCCGAGGACGCGGCCGCCCTGACCCGGGCGATGGTGCTGGGCGACCAGACCGACGTCAGCCGCGAGCTGCGCGCGCCGTTCGATGGCGCCGGCACCGGCCACCTGCTGTCGGTCAGTGGCCTGCACGTGGGAGCGTTTGCGGCGCTGCTGTTCGCGCTGTGCAACGTCCTGAGCCGGCGCTCGGAATGGCTGAGCCGGCGCATCGCACCGCGTCGGTTGGCTGCGCTGTGTGCGGCGCCCAGCGGCGTGCTCTTCGCGCTGGTCGCCGGCGGTTCGCCGCCCGCGCTGCGCGCTGGCATCATGTCGCTCGCGATCTGCATCGGGATCGCCCTGTGGCGCGAGCGCGCCACCAGCTCGGCGCTCGGGCTGGCCGCGCTGCTCCTGCTCGGTCTGTCGCCGGCCGCGGTCGACGACGTCTCGTTCGTGCTCTCGTTTGGTGCGGCCGCGGCCATGATCTACGGCGCGCCGCGGTTGCTCGAGCTGGCGGTCGGGCAGACGGTCCGCGATCCGGACGACCCACGCGTGCAACTGGCAGCGGCGCTGTCGGCAACACTGGCCGCCGGTCTGATCTCGATGCCGCTCGGTGCGCTGTACTTCGGCCGGCTCGCGCCTTACAGCGTGTTGGCCAACCTGGTCGTGGTGCCAGCGTCGGCGTTTGGGCTGCCGGTTGCCATCAGCAGCGTGCTGGCGGGTTGTACGCTGGCGCCGATCGGCGGCGCGCTGGGCTGGCTCGGCGGGCAGCTGATCGGCGTCGGTGCTGCCATCGTGCTGGCGCTGCGCGATCTGAGCGGGTTTTTCTCGGCCTGGCCGGGTGCGCTGATCGACGTGCGGCCACCGTCGGTGCTGGCGGTCGGTCTGCTGCTGGTCGGTGGTGCATTGCTGATCGCGCGTCGACGCGGCTGGCGCTGGCGCGGCACTGGCCTGGTGGCACTGCTCGCCGGCGCTGCGCTGGCGCTTGCTCCGGGCTGGCATTCGGGCCACCGGCTGCGGCTGTATTTCCTGCCGGTCGGGCAGGGCGACGCGACGCTGGTCGTCACGCCGGCCGGCCGCGCGGTGCTGGTCGACGCCGCTGGCACGGCGCGTTCGGAGCGCGACCCCGGCCTCGAGGTGGTGCTGCCCGCCTTGCACGAGCTGGGCATCGACCGTCTGGCCGCAGTCGTCATCAGCCATCCCGACTTCGATCACTACGGCGGCCTGCGCAGCGTCGTCGCGGCCGGGTGTCCGGCCGAGGTCTGGGCGACCGATCTGGTCGACGCCGACCCGGCGTGGAGCGAGTTGCAGACCGCGTTCGATCGCTGCGGCAGCGTGCGCCGCCGCTTCGATCGCGACCGGCGCAGCGTCGAGCTCGATGGCGTCGTCTTCGAGGTATTGCATCCGCTGGTGGAGGCCAGCAGCGCGGCTGCACACTGGCCGGAGTTCAACAAGAACGACAACTCGCTGGTGCTGCGCATTCGCCACGGCGAGCGCAGTTTCATGCTGCCCGGCGATCTGAGCGAACTGGGCGAGGCCAGCCTGCTCGACGCGGGCGCGCTGAGCCCGGTGGACGTGCTCAAGTGCGGCCACCATGGCAGCGCGCGTTCGTCGTCGGCGGCCTGGTTGCAGGCGTTGCGTCCGCGCCACGCGGTGGTCGCGGCGGGTTATGCCAACCGCTTCGGACATCCAGCGCTGGCGGTGCTCGAGCGGCTGGCCGCGGTCGACGCTCGCGTCTGGCGCACCGATCGTCACGGACGCATCGAGGTCAGCAGCGACGGCGTTGACCTGGTGGTGACGCCGTTTAGAGTGGAGGAGGTTCCAGATGACGAGTCACGTTGCGCTCCTGATGGTGGGATGGATCATGGCCAGTGAACCTGCGCGCGATTCGCAGACGGTGCTCTACACCAACGCCAACGTCGTCACCCTGGATCCGGCGCAGCCGCGAGCGGCTGCGATCCTGGTCGAGGGCGACCGCATCAAGCGGGTCTACGCACAGGCGCCGGCCGAGCGTCCGGCCGCGGCCGTCGTCATCGATCTGGCGGGCGCGACCGTGGTGCCAGGTCTGGTGGATGCCCACCTGCACCTCGACGGCCTCGGCAGCAAACAGCGCGAGGTCGACCTGGTGGGCACGACCAGCGCGGCCGATGCGGTGGCTCGTTTGCGCGCATATCTCGAGGCCAATCCAGGCGACGGGCCGGTGGTCGGGTTTGGCTGGGACCAGAACGACTGGGCGCGCAAGGAGTACCCGGACCAGGGCAGTCTCGACGCAGTCGCCGGGCAACGGCCTGTGGTGCTGTACCGCATCGACGGTCACGCGGCCTGGGTGTCGACGGCGGCGCTGGCGCTGGGCGGCGTTGGGCGTGGCAGCAAGGATCCGTCCGGTGGCAAGATCGTGCGCGCAGCAAGCGGCGAGCCGAGCGGGATCCTGATCGATCACGCAATCGACCTGGTGGCGAACCAGCTGCCCGCGCCGAGCCGCGAGCAACTCGAGAACGATTATGCGGCGGCGACCACGCGCTGTGCGGCGGTCGGTCTGACCGCGGTGCATGACATGGGCATGACCCGCGCCGGACTCGAAGCGCTGCGCGCTCTCGAGCAGCGTGGCGCGCTGCCGGTACGCGTCTTTGCCTATTTGATCGCCGACGAGCCAGCGGCCATCGATCAGCTGCCGCCGACCGGGCCACGCCGCAGCAACGGCCTGATCGAGGTGCGCGGTATCAAGCTGTTTGCAGATGGCGCACTCGGCTCGCGTGGCGCAGCGCTCAAACAGCCGTACAGCGACGACCCGAAGAACAGCGGGCTGCTGGTGACCGAACCGAAGCTGCTGGCCGAGCTGGTGTGGCGGGTCGACCAGCGCAAGCATCAGGTGGCGATCCACGCCATCGGCGATCGCGCCAACCAGATCGCGATCGAGGCGCTCGCCGCGCTGGGCACGGGCACCAGCGATCGCCGGCACCGCATCGAGCACGTCCAGGTGATCGATCCGCACGACCTGCCGGCGTTTGCCAAGCTCGGCATCGTGGCGTCGATGCAGCCGACTCACGCCACCAGCGACATGCCGTGGGCCGAGGCGCGGTTGGGCAAGCAACGGCTGGCAGGCGCTTATGCCTGGCGCTCGCTGCTGGACAGCGGGGCGCACCTGACCTTCGGTTCGGACGCGCCGGTCGAGTCGGTCGATCCGCTGTGGGGGCTGTTTGCCGCGGTCAATCGCACCGACCACCAGCGGCATCCCACCGGCGGCTGGCGGCCCGAGCAAAAGGTCGACCGCCGTTCGGCGCTGGCTGCCTACACCACCGGCGCCGCCTATGCGGTCAAGCGCGAGGACGAGCTGGGGCAGATCAAGGCAGGCTACCTGGCCGACCTGACCGTACTCGACCACGACCCGACGGCCGACAAGACTGACCTGCTCGGGCTCAAGGTGCAGCGCACGATCGTCGGCGGCCGCGAGGTGGTCGGCCCGCGGGCCGGGGAATAGCTTGCACGTGCGCGCGGTTCACGTCTAGCCTCGGGTCGGGAGCGTGTGATGAACGAGAAAAAGAACAAGGGCAAGCGCGAGAAAAAGGAGCGACGGCCGACCACGTTGCCGTTCGAGGACGCCTTTGAAAAGGGCAACTACGCGCAGGTCCAACGGCTGGCCCGGCAGGCGCTGGGCGGCAGCGAGGACGCGGCGGCGCGCGACGTGCTCGGCCGCGTGCGCGTCGATCCGGCCGCGCTGCTGACATTTGCCGGTTGCTTGGCCTTTTTCACGCTGGTCGCACTGCTCGGTTTACTTTGAGGGGGCGTCGGCCGCCCCCTCCCCGTCGAGAATGAATCTCGACGGGGCCCCACCCCGGCAGCAGCGCCATTTTCCCTGGAGACCGCCGCAAAATTGACACCCCGGGGTCTGCTCTCTACCATCAAATAATAGGTGGGGTTTCCCACAGAGTTGCGTCGCCGCGATGGTGAAGCACGGCATCGAGCTGGGCAAGAAATTCGGGCGCTACCAGCTGATCGCGCCGCTGGCGAGCGGCGGCATGGCCGACATCTACCTGGCCTCGGTCGGCGGCATTGGCGGCTTCGAGAAGCTGGTCGTGCTCAAATGCATCCTGCCCAGCCTCGCCAAGGACCCGCGCTTCGTCAAGATGCTGCTCAACGAGGCGCGGCTGGCGGCGATACTCGAGCACCCCAACATCGTGCAGGTGTTCGACGTCGGCTGCATCGAAGGTCAGTATTACATCGCGATGGAGTACCTGTCGGGCGAGGCGCTCAACACGCTGCTCGGCGCCTGCCGCAAGCGCGAGCAGTTGCCGCCGGTCGAGATGGCCGCGGCGATCGTGATGCAGGCGGCCGAGGGGCTGCACTACGCTCACAACCTGGTGGGCAAGGACGGCGCATCGCTCAACATCATTCACCGCGACGTCAGCCCACAGAACATCTTCGTGCTCTACAACGGCGCCATCAAGGTGGTCGACTTTGGCATCGCCAAGGCGCGCACCACGGACAACCAGACGCGCACCGGCGCGATCAAGGGCAAGATCGCCTACATGTCGCCCGAGCAGGTGCTGGGCGAAGATCTCGACGCGCGCAGCGATGTCTTCTCGCTGGGCATCGTGCTGTGGGAGTGCCTGACCTGTCGCCGGCTGTTCAAGAAGGACACCGAGTACAGCCTGATGGAGACCATCGTCCGCGAGGTGCCCCCGTCGCCGGTCGTGTTCGTGCCCGGGTTGCCAGCGCCGCTGGTCGCCATCACCGAAAAGGCGTTGAAGCGCAATCGAACGGATCGATTTGCCAGCGCCGCCGAGATGCGGGCGGCTTTGGCCGGTTTCCTGCGCGGCTGGCCGCAGACCGCCGACACGGTGGCCGTGGGCCAGTGGATGCAGACCGTGTTCGCGGATCGGATCCAGCGCAAGCGCGCGCTGATCGATGGCGCGCTCGACCAGCACGCGGACAGCGACGAGAACCTGTTCAGCGAGCTCGGCAAGTACGCCACCGGTGGCAGCGCCATCGCCGATCTGCTCGAGGGCGACGAGCCGGATGACGGCCGCGCGGCGCCGACGGTCGAGATCAAGAACGTCGCGTCGGGCGAGGTGATGGATCGGCGGCCCACCCAGAGGATGGCCGAGAGCGTGACCGGTGTCCCTCGGCCGCGGCGCCGGCTGGCCCTGCTGGTCGGCGCGGGCGGCGGTGCGGTGCTGCTGATGGCTGCACTGTGGCTGCTTGCTCGGCCGCACCCACCCGTCGTCACGCCGACGCCCGACGCGCACGCTGTCGTGGTGCCGCCGCTGGCCGATGCCGGCCAGGTCGCGCTGCTACCGCACGATGCCGCGGTGGTGTTGTCGCGGCCTGATGCAGCAGTTCTGGACCAGCCGGGCAAGCGGCCCATCAAGGTTGTCCGATCGCGCGCGGTCGGCACCATCAACGTGGCCTGTCTGCCCTGGTGCGAGATCATCGTCGACGGCAAGCGCACCGGTCGCAACTCGCCGCTGCAAGATTACGAGCTAGCGGCCGGACCCCACATGATCGAGGTGGTCAATCCACCGACCGGTGCCCGTGACCAGAAGCGCATCACGGTCAAGAAGGACGAGCAGCTGCAGCTGCAGTTCCGCTTGCAGTGAGCGGACAGCTGCTCAGGGACACGCGATCGCGGTCGTGGCCTCACACGGGCTGAAGATCGCGGCCTGCGTCAGCTCGCGGTCGGCGCCGTCCTGGCCACCGACCAGTAACACGCTGCCGTCGGGTAGCGCCGCGGCCGCATGCCGGTGCCGCGTCGCCTCGGTTGCTGCGGGTAGCGCCTGTAGCGTTCCCAGGTAGGCTGTGCCCGCGCTGACGGCGGCCGGCCAGAACAGAATAGGGGCCGCAAAGACGCTCGCCGCGTTGCGGCCACCCGCGATCAACGTCGGACACGGCGCCGTGCGGCAGGCGACCCGCAGCGCGGTGTGGCCGGTGGTCGCGCTGACTGCGAGGCCCTCGATCGGCAGCGAACGCAATTGCGTGGCCGAGAAGACCTCGGCCGCCTGGGCGGTGGTGGCAGCCGCCGGCGGCGCCACCTCGCCACCCCAGAGCAACACGCTGCCGTCGTCGAGCGCGCTGGCGGAATGGCCGGCGCGCTTGGCCTTGAGGTGCGAGAAGCTGGCAACGGCAGTGTCGAACGCGCGCTCGCTGGTGCGAAAGAGCTCGACCGTCTCGAGCAGCGCGCCGTTCGCATCGCGGCCGCCCGCGATCAACAGCTCACCCGACGGCAGCAGCATCGCGCTGGCGTCGGCCCGCGGCGTGCTCATCGTCTGTTCGAGCGGCGCGGTCGTCGCCGCGACGACGTCCAGGTATAGACCGTCGGACTGCGGTGTGCTGCTGCTGCCGCTGACGCCGCCGGCGATCACCACCTGGCCGCGTAACGCCGCTGGCACGTTGCCACCGCTCAGCAGAGTGGCGGTATGGCGAGCGCGCGCGGTCAGCGCGAGCGCGAGCGTCCGAAAACGACCGCTGGCCGGGTCGAACAGCACGGCGTCGGACAGTAGCTCCTGGGTGTTGGGGCGGCGGCCACCGACGATCAGGACCGAACCGTCGGCCAGCGCAGTGGCGGTGTGCTCGATGCGAGCGGCCGGCAGGTCGCCGCTCAGGCAGGCCGCAGTCTGCGGGGTACACCAGGTTCCGGTGCGCAGATCGTAGAGCAAAGCCGGTGGATCGGCAGCGCCGCCCGCCGCGACCTGGCCGCCGACGATCAGCACCCGGCCGTCGCTCAACGCGGTGGCCGTGGCTCCAAGTCGCGCCGTGGTCGCCTCGCCAACTGCGGCAAAACCATTGGCCGGCCCGAGGTAGACCGGGACCGTGACGTCCCCATCTTCGCCGCAGCCAAATGGCAAGCTGCGGCCGACCGCCACCGCGGTGGCGCTGGCACGGGTGAAGAAGGTGAGCGCCAATGCGAAGTCAGGCGCGCTGTCGACCAGCAATGGTTGCTGCGTCGCCGGGTCGAACACCTCGAGCTGGCTGCCGGCACCGGTCTGTGCCAGGTCGAGGTCGTTTTCGAAGGCGGTGGCGCCAGCGCGGCTGACGACGAGGTGCAGCGCGTTGACGTCTGCCAGCAACTGGTCGCTGGCCGGCCTCAGATCGATGTGCGCGGTGCAGATGCGATCGGCAGGCACAGTTGGGCACCCCGCCGCAGCCAGTGCCACGCTGAGTACAACCCCCAGCAGTGTCCAGGTCGGGCCGCGCATTAAAACTCCACCACGAACCGGGTGCGGTCTTGCGCCGCCGGTGGATTGGCCGTGCTGAGATACCACCAGCCGCCAGCGGCTGCCGCACCGACCGCGACCAGCACCGCTGTGCCGACACCTGCCCACAACCACCATTGCCCCAGCAGCGAGCTCTCGGCCGGGACCGCGGCTGCCACCGGTGCGTTCGCACCGATGCCGAGCATGCTGGCAGCAAAGTCCACCGACAACGGCGGACCGTCGGTGGGCCAGGTTGCGGCTGGCCAGCTGCGTTCGATCACCTTGGCGGCAATGGCGCGGCAATCGCCGGCGAGACCATTGGCGCTGGTCGCCAGCGCCAGCGCCGAGCGTTCGCCTTCGCCAAACCGCGCGATCGTGACCAGCAGATCGCGGCCGGACCGCGCCGGCGTCAGCCGCGCCACTCCGATCAGGATCAGCGAGTGCAACCGGGTCTGCTCACGCACCAGCCGCAGATCGCCGGCAGCGCGGTCGAGTGGTGCACCGGCGCCCGCTGCTTCGACCACGCGTTGTAGCGCCGCCGCCGCCGGCAGTGGTTCAAGCGTGGCGTCGTTGAGGGTCTGGCTCGGCGGCCGCAGATCGAGCTCGCGATCAAAGGGTTGGTAACCTGCGCGCGACAACCGGACCTGGTGGCGACCGGCCGGCAAGGAGCCGACCGCGATCGGCGTGCTGCCTCGCGGCAAGCCGTCCAACAACACCTGCGCGCCGGACGGCTCGCTGCGCACCTCCAGCGTCACCACGCCGGCGCCACGTACCTCCGACAGTGCCTGGCGAAACAACTCGCGCGCGCCCGGCGACACCTGCGAGGGATCGGGCTCGAAGTCCGGCCGGATGATGATCAGCCGCGAGAACGCGCGCAGCGCCTTGTCCTTGTGCTTGGACTCGATCCAGGACAGCCCCTCGAGCAGCAGCGCCCGGTAGAGCTGCTGCAACTGATCGCCGGTCAGCGCGCTGATCAGGGTTTCGTAGGCGTTTGCACTTTGCTCGAGCATCTTGGCTGCCGGCTCGAACTTGAACGAGAGGTACAGCTCCTCGCCCTTGGCGAGCGCTTCGCGCGCCCGGGCCAGTTGCGGATCGGCGGCCGCGGACGCCGGTTCGGTGCGCGCGAGCAGCGCTGCTTCACCGACCACCAGCTGGACGCCCGGACGCGTCGCCAGCGCATCGACCAGCGCGCGCTGTACCAGCTCTGCGGTCGCGCTGTTGACCCCGGACTCGAGCGCGATCGGCGTCAGCACGCCGATCTCCTGCGCTGCGACCGGTGTGGCGATGGCGGCGAGCAGCATTGGCGCCCAGCACCGGCCACACCGCAAATTGCCACGTCCGCTCACGCCGACCATCGCCGTGCATCATCGGCAGGCGACTTGACCCGGTCAAGGCGCAACCGGCGGCGACCGGCGAACGCGAGCACGGGCAGCAGGAGTAGAGTCGCCACGTTGGCCGGGGTTCGGCTGGCGCAGGCGCAGCCCGGTGGCTCGGGCTCGACTCCGACGTCGTCCGCACTGTCGTACCCGTTGCCGCCGTCGTAGCCGGGGTGCCAGAGGTCACGCCCGCTGGCATCATGTCCAATGGCATCCGGGCGCCAGCCGCCGTCGCCGACGTGCGGGACGTCCGGCACCGTGCCGCCGTCCTGCCGGGTCGGGGCGGTCTCGCACAACAGCGTCTGCGCATTGCCACGACAGGCCAGCCCCATGCACATCAGAGGATCCAGGCACTCGGCGCCGTTGGGCGCGGCTCCCGGCTCGTGGCAGACGCCGGCACCGTAGTCGAGGTCGATGCAGCGCGCCGGCGGTGTGCAGTGCTGGTCCAGCATGCACAGATGACGGCAGCGAAAATGGCCGTCGAAGTCAAACAGGCACTTGTTGTTGGCGCCGCCGCCGCAGTCGCTGTCGGCGCTGCAGGAGCGGCCTGGCACGCAGCGCAGGTTGCCGCCGCCCACGTCCTTGCACAGGTCGCCGCCTGGGCAGCTGCCGGTCGTGCAACTCTCGGTACAGCCGCCCGGGTCGCCACTGTAGACCGAGGCCGGATCGCGCAGGCAGGCTCCGCTGGTGCAGTCGCTGTTGTCGATGCAGTCGAGGCCGTAGCCGACCGCTCCAGGCACGCAGCTGGTGCCATTGCAGGTCAGCCGCAGGGGCGAGCCTCCGATTCCGGCCAGGCCGACCAGCAGCGGGCAGTCGCGCTCCTCGGTGCAGCCCAGTCCAGCGCTGGTCAACAGCCGGGCGCCGCGCTGGTCGTCGTCGTTAAGGGCGCGCCGGAAAGTGGTGCCGGACCGGGCGCCGGTGTACATCACGCTCTCCGAGCGATAGGCGTGCGCCAGGCCGACCAGGTGGCCGAGTTCGTGTGCCGTCACCGACTGGATGTCGATCCCGGTCGGCACGCCGTCCACGGTCCACGGCTCCATTTCGCCGTTGAGCAGGATGTCGACGTCGACCAGCCGCGACGGGTCGCCGGTGACCACCGATGGGATGGTGGTGCCGAGCGCCGAGTCGGTGCCACCCGGGTACCCGGACTCGATGAAGGTGATGCGATTGATTCCGTCGTTGCCATAATCGCGCGCGCTGGATGGCGCACCCACGGTGAGCGTGAAGCCGGATGACAGCGCCGCCGCCCAGGTCGCGACCGCCTGCTCGATGGCCGTGATGTCGCTGCCGTCGCCAATGTCGTCCGAGCCGTCCTGCTGGATGGTGACCTCGACCGCGCTGCTCGACCAGCGGATGCCGTCCTGCCGGTTGGGGTCACGAAACGCGGTGAAGGCGAAGGCCACCGCCGCAATCGCGCAGCCCGCGATGATGAGCAGGGTCCTCACCGGCCACCTCGCAGCGCGTCCCGCAGCTCGCCTGCGGTCACCTGGCGTGCCAGCGGTTCGTGCAGCGCGCCGTCCCGCCACAGCGGCGCCGTCGGGGCCCAGAGCAGCCGGTCGCGGCCGACGACGCTCAGCTTGCCCTGGCTCATGCCGGCCAGGTAGTATTCGCCCGGACATTCGGAGTTGCGCAGCAGGAACAGCACCACCTGCTCGCCCGGCGCCAGCGCAGCCGCTCCCTCCACCGGCATCGCAGCGCGGCCGACCACACCCCCCAGCTGCGCCACACGGACCGTGCGGCCGATTGGCCCACTCCGGAAGACCCCTTTGAACAGCGCCGCCACCTCGACCGTGGTGACCGTATAGATCAGTGCGCCGCGCCATTCGGAGGTCTGCTGTCGCACCGTGCCGCGCATAATCAGATCGGCGCGCTGCGCCAGATCGGGCAGCGACAAAGCCATTAAGGTCGTCGCATTTGCCGCGCTTTGTTCAAGCGCAGCAACTGCCAGCACGCCGCAAAGTGCGATCCAAATCCATCTCTTTTTCACCACGTTATCCTCATGACTTGATGTTGCGATCGGCGCGAGTGCCGACGTCATCACGACGTCGATCGATTTTCTTTTGCTGATGCGCAGTTCCGATCTGGGCCTTGACAGCGATCGCGGCCGTCACTAGTGTGCACCAACTTTTTTCCCGCAACAGGTCCTGGATTTTCATCGCGCGTTGGCAATCGGGGTTGCTCGTGGCGACGATCATTGCTTTTCCCGACAACGCGGTCCAGGAATCTTGGTGGACGGAAGAGGACGCGGCTGCTGTCGCGGCAGCACGCGGCGTCGCGTTCGAGCAGCTGTGGGCCGAGGCCTTCGACGCTGATGTGCGCGCGACGCGGCGGCGCGAGGTCGCGCTGTCGCTGGCCGCACTGTTTGGCGGTCCCGAGTTGTGCGACCGCGTGCTGCCGCTGCTTGACGAGTTGACCGGCGTCGATCTGCAGATCGCCACTCTGCTGCTCGGGTTTGCCGGCAACCGGCGCGCCATCTTTGCGCTCGGCCGGCTGCTGTCCGATCCTGAGCTGGCGGTGCGCCGCGCCGCGATCGATGCGCTGGCCGGTGTGCGCGACCCGCACGTGGTGGCGTTCTTGACCGGCGTGCTGGAGCGCGAGCCGGCGCTATCCCCGGCGGTGCTGGCGGCGCTGTCCCGTCTTGGCTTCGAGCTGACCGGACACATCTTCCAAGTCTACCTCAACAGCGATGATGCGGAGGCGAGCCTCGTCGCGCTGGGTGCCTATCGTTTTACGTCCGCCGCAGCCGCGATCGCGGCAGCCGAGCGCTTTCTGACCCACCGCGACCCGCGCCACCGTGCGCTTGCCGTCATGCTGCTTGAGCCGATTGGCCGGCGCTGCCACCTCGAACCGCTGTTGCCGCTGCTGGGTGACCCCGACCCGCGGGTGCGGCAGCTATCCGCCGAGACCATCGCCGCGATTCGCGCCCGTCCGTAGCTTGACTCTCGGAGTGCGTGTACCCATTGCCGGCAACCGGGCCGGGCGGTTAGGGTATAGGTCGCGCACGGCAAGCGGCGGCGGAGTTTGATGAGCGACGATGTGACCAAGAAGCAGGTGCGCAGTTTCGCCGGCTATCACCTGCTGCGGCGCATCGGCGCCTCGCCCAACGCCGAACTGTTTCGCGCGCGTCACCCCGACCTGGTTCAGGGCAAGCGGTTCGTGGTCAAGCGCTTTCGCTCCAAGAGCGCCGACCTCGGCCCGGCCATCGGCCGCCGCTGCATGAAACTGCGCACGTTCAACCATCCGACGCTGCCGCCGATCCTCGACCACGGCGTGGCCAACGGTTATCCGTATGTCGCGCGCGACTTCCTGCGCGGCATCGACCTGCAGCGGCTGAACCATCTGCTGGCCAGGCGCGGCGATGCGCTGCCACTCGAACTGGTGGTGGCGGTGGTGGCCAAGATCACGGACGGTCTGGCGCGCGCCCACCTGGCTTCGATGACCGAGACCGGGCCGCTGCTGGTGCACGGCGATGCGTCGCCCTCCCACATCATCATCACCGCCGATGGCGATCCGATGATCATCGGCCACGAGACACCGCGCGGGTCGTCGCCACAGGTGGCGGCGCCGGCCAGCCTCGACATCTCGGTGCCGGCCGCGATCCTGTACAGCCACCTGCGCGCGCGCTACATCAACACCGACCCTCAGCCTGAGGTTGCGGACCAGCGGCGCCGGCTGGTCGAGGCGCTGGAGCCGATCGTCCGGCGTGGTCTTGGTCTCGACGCCAAGCGCGCCTATCGGACGCCGGGCGAGTTGCGCGATGCATTGCAGGGGTGCCTTGAATTTGCCCATTTTTCGCTCGACACCAGCCTGCTTGCGGTCGCGCTGGAACGGCTGTCCGAGGTGCGCCAGCGCGAGGATTCGGCGACCGAGGTCACGCTGCCGCTGCCGTCCGAGGTGCCGCCAGCGCTGACCGCGCAAAACCGCTCCCGCAGCCACCCCGGTTTGGCCACGCTGGACGTCGGCCTGCCGAGCGGCGCGCTGCCGCCGAACCTGCCGTTCACTGGCGACAGTTCGGGTCCCAAGGACAGGCCGATTCCCGCGCCGGTCGACTTCGGGGCGCGCCGCGACGCGGCCGAAAGGCAGTCTGCCCAGCAATTCGGCAAGCAGTCGGACAAACGCTCGGACAAGCGGTTGGCGCACCCGCTGCCCCGCCTCGAGGTACAGGACGGCAACGAGACATTGCCGGATGAAGCGGTGCGCATGTTCAACGATCTCTACTCCGAGATCCTCGACCCGTTTGATGACCGATCGGCCGAATTCACTTTCGAGCAAGGCGCCAATCCGTTTGGGTTCGAGCCGATCTCGGAACCAGGCGTCGTCGACGGCGAGCGTTCGCGCATCCAGCAGCGCATCGGCAATGTGCTGGTCGACTTGCACTTTTGCACCTATAGCGACGTGCGGCGGGCGCTCAATCGGCAGGGTCGCGGCAACGTGCGGCTGGGCGAGTTTTTGATCATGGAGGGCGTGATCAACGAGGAGCAACTGGTGCAGGCGCTGGCGGTACTGCACGACGCCCGCGCCGCCACCGCCGAGCAGCTGGCCGAGGTCACGCCTGACCCCGCGGTGCTGGCTACGCTACCGGCGACGTTTGTGGCCGCACACCGCATCCTGCCGCTGGCGATCGCCCGCGACACCATGCGCGCGCAGCTGCTGGTGGTCGATCCCTCGGACTACCAGGCGATCACCGAAGCGCGCGTGCTGCTCGATGCCAGCGACGTCAAGCTCACCATTGCCACCCGGGCCTCGATCGACGAAATGATCGGTCGTCTGTACGCCACCGGTATCCGGACCGAAGTGTCGTCGTCCAAGGCAACGGTGCTGGTGGTCGGCACCGATGAGGCACAGCTGCGGCCGTTTGCGCACCGACTGCGCGCCGAGCGTTTCGTGGTCGAAGAGGCGACGACAACAGCGCGGGCGAAGCGGGTGCTCGACGCGGCCATCCCGTCGGCACTGATCGTGTACGTGGCCGATCCGGCCGATGGCGTGCAACTGCTGCGCGCTTTTCGCGAGCGGCCGCAGGCCAAGCGGGTCTACGCCGCGCTGGTGAGCAACAATCTGGCGCCGCTGCTGCCGGTGGCCGAGGATCTGCAGATCGACCTGGTCCCGCTGCCGCTGCGCATCGACTACATCGTCTCCAAGATCCGTCGCTCGCTGGCCGAAAGACAGAGCAGCGAGGAGTTGCAGCCACCGTCGGACGGCGTCTCGGGCTCGCTCGAGAACATGAATCTGCTCGAGTTGACCCAGGTGCTGCGGCTGGGCCGTCGCACGGCGCTGGTGACGATCCAGGCCGCCGAAGGCGCAGGTAAGTTTCTGCTGCGCGAGGGCAGCGTCTATCACGCCGAGTTCCGCGGCCAGATCGGCGACGACGCGTTTCTCGACCTGTGCAGCATCGGCGCCGGCACTTTTGCCGTCAGCTACAGCGACGTGGCAGGCGTGCGCCGGACCGTGTTCGAGTCGACCGAGGCGCTGCTGATCGAGGCCGCTCGCCGCAGCTGGTTCTCGGACGATGAAGTCAGCGCGTCCTGAGCCAGGCCGCGGCGCCAAAATGGCGCGACCAGATATAATGGATCGCGGTGGTTTGACCCGACCAGCGAGGAGAGGTGTGCCATGCCACGCGTGACCGATGCCAATATTCGACAGCTGGTGCAACAGCTTGCGCAAGACGGGGTGATCGATCGCAAGGATGTCGACCAGCTGGTCGACGCCGCGATCGGCGACCAGATCCTGTCTCCGACCGAGCGCCGGGAGCTGCGTGACGTGCTGGCCGGTTTTGGTGACAAGTTCGATGGTGCTGAGACCAGGCAGCGACTCGGGTCGTTCCTGTCGATGACGAATGCCGGCCTGCGCAACCTGTCGCAAAAGCTCGAGCGCGACGACGGTGTCATCGACCTCAACGATGCCGGCAAGCTGCTCGACCTGGCCAACCGCGATGGCAAGATCTCGAGCGGCGAGAAGTATTCGCTGCGCGCGATCATGATCGGCAGCAAGCTCACCGACGACGCGCGCGGCCGGATCCAGACTGCGATCGACGGCGTGGTGCCGACGCCACCGACCCCGCCACCGACGCCGCCCGCCGACGTCCCGATCGACCTCAAGCTGCCTGCGGTCGCTGGCCAGACCTACCAGCTGTCGCCGGCCGGCCACCTGGTGACCGGCAGCGGCGGTCCGGCGCGCTACGACGAAATCGGGGCGCTCTCGGTCTACCGCGCCGCCGACGCGCTGGCGCGGGCGGACGGTGCGCCGCTGGCCGGTGTGCCGACCGCGGTCAAGGAGAAGCTGCTCGATCACCTGTCCAAGGCTTTCGAGGCCGGCCGCGAGACCGATCCGCTGCCGCAGGTGACCAAGCAGCGCATGCGCTCCGGGGCCGCCACCACGCTGCTCTGCTTGATCGAGGGTTGCCAGGCAAGCGAGGCGCCGCTGCGTCAGCGCGCGCTCGACCTCTACTTCCAGCAGGCGCTGGCCGAGCCGCTGTCCGGTCTGCGCGCCTCGATGTGCTTCAACCTCGAGCGGCTCGAGGGCTCGCTCGAGCCAGCCGACAAGACGCGGCTACAGCAGCTGCGCGACGCAGTCATCCCGCAAAAGCCGCCGTACGAGAAGTGGTTTGCCGACGGCAAGCGCGAGATCAAGGTCAAGCACTATGCCCACGCCGACTGCTGGAACTTCGGCGCCAACCCGATCGACCACTACACCCGCAACGGCTACCAGCTGGTCGAGTCGCACGCCGACGAGAAGCCGCCGCGCTGGTTGCTCAGCAAGCAGAATGACGCCGCGCCGGGCGGGCCGATCTCGATGCAGATCGAGGTCTTTCAGACCCACGACGGCATCTTCTCGTCGATGGAAGATCCCGACGTGAACATGATCCTGTATACCGGCCACTCCAACCTGGGCGGCAACGTCTCGGAGGAGTTGCGTCTCGGCACCGAGGAAAAGAGCGACAAGCTGGTGTTGATGGCAATGTGCCGCGGCAAGCAGAACATGTTCGAGGTGGCCAACAAGTACCCGCACTGCCAGTTCATCACCACCGACAACCCGTCGTCGTTCTCGTCGGTGCTGCCGGTGGCGCTGGGCCTGACCGAAGGCGCGCTCAACCAGCGCGATTACGCCGCGATCCGGACCAGCACCGCCAACATCTGGGACACGGGCGGCAAGGACAACTACTTCTATCCGCAGGAGGCGCGGCGCTACGCGCTGCTCGATCTGGATCGCGACGGCGTCATCGATGGCCGCGGCAGCACGGTCGACCGGCTGTACAACATGGATCTCAAACTGCCGGCCGGCACCAAGGTCGACTGTGTGGCACGGGCCAATGACTACCTGGTCGAGGATCTGGACGGCACCAAGGTGCAACACGCGGTGCAGTTTCTCAACACGCTGATGACCTACCACGTCGACCACGGCAACAACACGTCGGCGTTCAAGTCGGGCGATATGGACTGCTTTCTCTCCAAGGGCTGGTTCGCTGGCCCGACCGACCAGCTGATCAAGCTCGACCCGGTGACGGTCAACGGCAAGCCGATGGTCGAGGTGCGGGTCAACAAGGCGCTCGCCGACCAGTCGTGGTTCAGCCTGGGCACGCTGCTCAACTTCGAGGTTTGCCGCGAGCTGCTCAAGCAGCGTGCCGGTGGAACGCTCAGCGCCAACGACGAGGCCCGCGCTGCGCTCTTTGCCGGCGAGTACCTCTGCTACATGTACTGCTCGCTGGACGAAGCCGAGGCCGCAGTGCACGGCATCGGTCAGTCCTGCAAGCAACTGCACGACCTGGACTTTCGCTCATTGTACGCGGCCATCGAGAGCGACGGCCACGGCTACGTCACTGACGCCCAGATGAAGACGCTACTGCAGACCAACGGCTAGCCAGCTATATTTACAAGTAGGAGAGCACACACGACGTGAAGGTCACGGGCGCCAACGTCAATCTCAACACCACGACCTTCGGGTCGCAGGTGGGCCATGCCCAGCAGGTCGGCAAGCCGCAACCGCTGGGCAATGTTCTGTTTGGAAAGGTCGCGCCCAAGAAACTCGACGCGCGCGATTTTCCGCACCTGAAGAAGGCGCTGCAGAAGGCGCGCGCCATGAAGCGCAAGCTGGCGTTTTTGGCCGGCGACGAGGACGACGAGTACGAGCTGCAGCTGGCCGAGCACGAGCTGGCCATGATCAACGACGAGGGCACCATCTTCGTCGGCAAGGAGTTTCTCGAGCAGTTTGGCGACGACGACGAGATCCTGGCCGGCGTGCTCGGCCACGAGATTGGCCACCGGCCCAAGACCTGGCCCATGCTCCCCGGCGACGTCCAGCTCAAACCGGACCAGCGGCACCAGCTGACGCGCGAGGAGGAGGGCAAGGCCGACTGGTTTGCTGGCCGTGCGCTGGCCGAGCTGGGCTACACGCCCGCACGCATCTGCGCGCTGCTGGTCTCGCTCGATGGCCGCGGCAACCCGAGCAAGGACTACTACCCGGTCGATACCCGGGTCTCGATCATTCACGAGGCGCACGCCTCGCAGAGCCGACGGCGCGAGGTGCTGCGCTCGATGTTCCCGGGCGCGGCGCGCTGGCGCGGTGCCCGCGCGTTGATCGCCGACGACGCCTGAACCGGCGTTCTGTCTCACGCTATCGCATGGTATGATGCAGCCACCGGTGAGGTGGACCATGCAACGAATCCTGTGCGCGCTGGTGGCGATGGCGCTTGGCGCCGGCGGTTGCGACTGCGCCAGCTTGCTGTTCGGCGGCGGCGGGGACGGCGGCCGTGATCGTACGACCGCTTTCGTCGACGCCAGCGGCGTCGACTCGAGCAATGCCGACTGCATCGACACCGACGGCGACGGCTACGGCCCGGGCTGCGCGCTCGGCCCGGACTGCGATCCGGCCAGCGGCGCGATCAACCCGGGGGCGGTCGAGATCTGCGGCGACGGCATCGACAACGACTGCAATTCGGCCACCGACGACACGACCGGCTGCAGCAATCCGTATGGCGCGACGCGCGAGTGTTACAGCGGCCCGTCCGGCACCTGGCAGCACCGGCCCTGCCGCCAGGGGATCCAGCGCGTTGGCGTCGACGGCACCTGGGGAGCGTGCGAGGGCGAGCTGGCGCCGGCTGCCGGCGAGCTGCCGCGCGAGGTGAGCTGCGACGGCATCGACAACGACTGCGACGGTATCGTCGACGGCAGCGACATCGATGGCGACGGCGACATGGAAGCGACACTGCTCAACGCTTGCGGCCAGTGCGGCGCGCTGCCGGCCGAGATCTGCTACAACGGTCTCGACGACGACTGCGATGGCCAGCTGGACGAGGCGGACGCGCTCTGCGAGTGCGATCCTGCCTGCGCGTTCGATGGCAATGAGCTGCGTTGCCACCCGCCGACCCGCCAGCCCTGCTACACCGGTCTGCCGACGACGGCCGGGCAGGGGGTCTGCCACCAGGGTGTCCACGATTGCTCGTGGGACGCCACCAACGGCCGCTGGGTCTGGAGCGCGTGCGCTGGCCAGCAGCTGCCTGAGGCCCAGGAGATCTGCAACAACGCCAAGGACGACGATTGCGACGGTCTGATCGACGAGGGGTGCGGCGGCCCGGCCTGCATCCCCTCGACCGAGGTGTGCGACGGGATGGACAACGACTGCGACCTGGTGGTCGACGAGGGCGTGCTCAACGCCTGCGGCTACTGCGGCGACGTGCCACTCGAGGAGTGCGACGACGGCCTGGACAACGACTGCGACGGTCTGGTCGACGAACTCGACGCCGGCTGCCTCTGCAACGGCGGCGACACCCAGCCCTGCTACACCGGGCCACCGCTGAGCCACAACGTCGGTGCCTGCAGCGACGGCGTGCAGGAGTGCAGTCCGGGCGAACAGGGATTTTGGGGACCGTGCGTCGGCGACCAGTTGCCGGTGCCCGAGATCTGTGGCGATAACATCGACAACAATTGCGACGGCGGCCGTGACGAGGGCTGCACCTGTGCGCAAGGCGTGCGCCAGCCGTGCGGCACCGACGTCGGGTTGTGCACGGCGGGGACCCAGGTCTGCGACGCAGGTCAGTGGGGGACATGCAGCGGCCAGGGCCCGGCCAGTGAGGGCTGCGACAACCAGGACAATGATTGCGACGGTCTGGTCGACGAGGGCGTGCTCAACGCTTGCGGCCGGTGCCCGGACCAGGGGTTGCCGTGCTTCGCACAGCCGTACGGGTTTCCGCAGGACTTTGGCAGCGGCAGCGCCAACGGCGTCAGCACGACCTCGCAGAATCCGACCTTCCCCGACGCCTGCCGGACCCAGGGCGCGGTCTGCCTCGACTCGTCGGTCTCGAGCAGCCACTTCATGTGGCTGGCCGGCACTACCCAGTGGTGGGAAAACGCGACCCAGTGCACCACGATCGCGAATGCGCTGGCCAACGGCTGCTACGACACAGTGATCAAGATGGACACGCGCACTGGCGCCGTGGTTGGCACCTACTCGTCCTGGGGCTGGAGCCCGTCGCGCACCGCGGTCAACCCCAACGACAATTCGGTCTGGGTCGGCAACCGCGGCTGCCGCAACAGCCTGCAGGACTGCCGTGGCGATGACGCGCGCGCCGGCAACGTGGTGCACCTGGACGCCAACGGCAATCTGATCTGCCGGGCCTACATTGCCGATCCCGCGTTCGAGTCGACCGACGGCCGCGTCGGCGTGCGCGCGGCGACGCTGGACGCCGACGGTGACGCCTGGGTCGGCATGTGGGACCAGGCCAAGATCTACAAGATCGACAGCCACGTGATCGATGCCGCCGGCGCCGATGGCATTCCGCGTTGCCACGTGGTCACGGATCGGACGGTCAACCTGGTCGACGGTCTTGGCACCAGCCTCGCCTACGGCGCAGGCATCGACAGCCAGGGCTACCTCTGGATCTCCACGCTCGGCAACGGGCCGCTGCGCAAGATCGACACCGGGTTTGGCACCATCGTCGGTACTTTCGCAATCACCGGCAGCCGCTGCACGGACGGTGTCACGTCGTTCGACCCGCAGACCTACGGGATGGCGGTCGACGGCCAGGGCAACGCCTGGTACGGCCTGTGGCAGAGCGGCGTGCACGGAGTGGCACGGGTGGACGCCAGCATGGCGAGTTGCAGCTACTTCGCAAACGACCAGGCCGAGGGACGTTCGCGCGGCGTCGCCATCGACGCCAACGGCAATGTCTGGGTCGCCAACTGGGACGCCAACACGGTCTCCAAGTATGCGCCCAACGGCGCCCACCTGGTGTCGTCGCCGGTCGACGATGGTGTGCAGGGCGCCAGCGGACCGCTCGGCATGGGCGTCGATGCCGACAACAACATCTGGGCCATCGACTACACCAGCGGTCACGCCTCAAAGTTCGATCCGGCGGGCACGCTGATCGCGGCCTATCCGGTGCCGGCGCTGACCGGTGGTCGGGTCGAGGCCTACACCTATTCGGATTTCACCGGCCTGCAGAATCGCCTGATCACCAACCGCAACGGCTCGTGGACCGTCGACTTCGACTCCGGCTACGCCGCCGCACACTGGCGTCGCATCAACTGGCAGGGGGTGTGCGCGCCACCGGTGACGACGATCGCGGTGCGCGCCAAGAGTGCACCGACCCAGGCCGACCTCGATTCGGCAGCTTTTGCCTGGACCAGCGAGATCGCGCAGGCCAACCCGCCGCCGCCCCCGCCGGCCGACATCACCGGCCAGGTGCCCAACAACCGCTGGTTGCGAGTGCAGGTGTTCCTGCGCACCGAGGACCCGGACCAGACACCGATCCTGCAGGGTGTCTCGGTAGACTGGGAGTACTGAGCACGCGTAGCGTCGCCACCTGCCAGGGGTCCGCCATGTCGCTCCGGTCTGTCGCGCTGTGCACTGTGCCGCTGCTTGTCATCCTGGGGCAGGCCGGCTGTCGCCCGTATCCGGCGCAGCCGTGTTCTTCGGCAAGTCCCTGCCCGAGCGGCTACCTCTGCGATGAGCGGGCCAACTGCGTGCCGGTCGAGACAGCCGGTGATGGGGGCCCCGACGCTGCGACCGATGGCGCTGCGGGCGACCGAACGCCCAGGCGCGATGCCGCGCGGCCCGACCATGCCGGCCAGGATTTGGTCGGCGTCGACCTGGCCGAGCCCGATGCCGGACCACTGTCGGCGGTCGAGGTGGTGGAGGTGTCGGCGATCTTTGCGCATGTCTTTCGCAACGAGAGCGGACTGCCGCTGATCGTACGTTTGCACAACAACACCGACCGCGAACTCGCGCTCTACAGCCTGCAGCTGCTGTGGAACGACTCGGTAGAGTACTTTCGCTGGAACGTGCCGCTTCCCCAGCCGCTGCCAGCGCGCACGACAACCGCAGTGGCGGTTCGTTTCAGCGTCGGACCGGAGGCACCGATCGGCGACATCGTGGTCGACGGCTATGGCGTGATCTTCGACGAGAACAGTCACCAGGCGTCGACCGCTGGACCGGCGCGGCAGCCGGGCCGATTTCGGGTCGAGGTGACCCCGTTGCTCGATACCGACAACGATGGCCTGAGCAACCAGGTCGAGGCCAACTTGTCCACCGACCCGGCCAACCCCGACTCGGATGGCGACGGTCTCGACGACGGCATTGAGACCGCTGTCGGGCTCGACCCGCGCGACAGCGACAGTGACGGCACCATCGACGCGCTCGAGGACGACGCGGACAACGGCGGCGAGCCCGATCTGCTGGAGTGGCGGCGCCACAGCGATCCGACCAGCCCGCTCGACGACCGCACCTACAATCCGGTCGTGGTCAACCAGGCGACCGACGCTGCCAGCGGCACCGCCGGCCACATCACGCTGCGTCAGGCGATCTCCATCGCCAACACCGACCAGCGGCCGACGCGCATCTCTTTCAATCTGACCGCACCGATCGACGTCGCCGAGACACTGGTCGGCGGCGAGAGCGTGTTGCCCGCACTGACCGAACCCGATACCTTCATCGACGGCCGGGTCGCCGGCCGTCGCCAAGTGATCGCCTGGGACTCCGGCATCGGCACCCGGTTGACACTATGGCAGCTGCTGGCCCCCGGAACGACCATCCGCGATCTGGCATTCGATCTCACGCCGACTCCGCACGTGGCCGATCGCCGGGCCTGGGTCTTCGAGGGTGCTGAAGCGGCGACGGTGACCCTCGCCCACCTGACCTTCGAGATCGGGGCAGATCCGCAACGCATGCTGATCAGCGTCGGCTCGTTCTCCGGGTGTGACGATTTGCTCATCTTCGACTGGCAGGCTGCGCTGTCTACCAGCTGGTCGTTCGAATCCGGTATCCACCTCTCCGAATGTTACGACTCGGTGGTCCGGCGCAGCCGGTTCGAAGTTCTGTCGCATTCGCTGTCGGGCAGCTGCGGTTCCTGCCTGATCGAACAGAACTACTTTTCCGGTTACGGCGGCGTGCAGAACGACGGCACGGGCATGACGCTGCGCCGCAACGAGATCATCGGCTACGGCACGGCGGCCGTCGGCACCTTCAGTGGTCCGCTGCGGGTCGAGGACAACAACATCCACGACTCCGAAGTCGGCGTCGGTATCTGGCACTGCGACGGCTGCACCGACCCGATCACCGGCATCGAGGTCCGCCGCAATCGGTTTGTCGATATCACCTACCCGGCGATCGAGTTCGACCTGACGGACCAGGCTGGCATCCTGGCACCAGTCGTCACCTCGGCCACGATCAGCCATGTCAGCGGCACCCACGGCGGCGCCGACGGCACCGTGATCGAGGTGTTTGTCGGCCAGGGCAACGACGCCGACCAGTTCATTGGTGAGACGCGTTTGCAGGGCCATACCTGGACCGTGCAGGCGACCGCGCCGTTGCCCGTTGGACGCAACGCGACCGCGACCGCGGTCGACGCTGCGGGCAACACCTCGATGCTGGCAACGCCGCAGCCGATCCGATGATGCGCGCATGGCACGAGACGGATAGGATCGCTCCACTCGAAGCGGCACGGGCAGTTGGGCCGGCGCCGACGCAACTTGACCGGTACGGAGCAGTGATGCTGACGACTCTGTGCTTGACGATGGTGTTCGCGGCGAGCCCGACTGCGGTTGCGGCGGGTGGCACCCGGACGGTCGCGCTGTTGGCACTGCAGCCGCTGGGGACTGAGCAAGCCATCGCGGATCCGCTCGAAGAGATCCTGCGCGGCGAGGTGGGCCGGCTGCGCGGCATCGCGCTGCAACCGCGCGAGGTGACGACGCAGAAGGTGCCGGGGGGCGGCGAAGTCTGCCAAGGCGAGATGGTGTGCCTGGCAAATATCGGCCGCGCGCTCGGCGTCGAGCTGTTGCTGTACGGCACCGTCGCCACGCTGGGCAACTCGTACGTGCTGGATCTCAAGCTGGTCGACGTCCGCTCCAAGACCGAGCGCGGCCGCCAGTCAGTGACCCTGAGTGGCGACCAGACCGTCATGATCGACGGCGTGCGGGCGGTGTCGACCCAGTTGCTGGCGCCCGAACAGTACGTCGGTTCGCTCGAGCTCAAGCTCGCCACGCCCGGGGCCGAGGTCTTCATCGACGGCAAACCGGTTGGACAGACCCCGCTGCGCACCATCGGCAACCTGGCGCCGGGCACCCACGGGCTCAAGATCGTGCTCAAGGGCTTCAACGATTTCGACCGCTTTGTCGAGGTCAAGTTCAGCCGCACCACGGTCGTCAACGTGTCGCTTTCCGGCAACTCGCTCGATGCGGTGATCGAGGGCAGGCCCGAGACCGCGTTGCAGTCGGTCGAAGTCGCGGCGGCGCCGACCCCGCAACCGGCAACGCGGGCCGGGGTGTCGCTGTTGACCGTGGCCGGCGTCGGCGTGGCCGCACTGGGGGCCGTCGGGCTGGCCGGAGGCGGCGCGGTCCTCGGCACCATGTACCTGTCGATGTTGCCGTACACCAAGAGCAGCGGCGGCAAGACGGTGGTCACCAACCCAGTCGCTTACGGTGCGCTGGTCGACACGTACGACAGCTGGTGGTGGCTCGGTTACGCCGTCGCGGGCGCCGGCATCGCGACGCTGGCAATCGGTGGCGGTCTGATCGCGTGGGATCTGCTGGCCAGCCCGGCCGGAGATTGAGGCGGCGGCGCCGGCCCGCACTTCATGACCAAGCGCTTTACATTGCATCCACTGGCGCGGCTCTGGCTCGACGCCGATGATCTCGATCCGGCCGCCCCGGTTGGCGCGGCCAGCCCGAGCTGGGACGCCTACGTCATCGAGAAGATGTGTCTCGACGGCGTCGTTGACGTCGGTGGCGTCATGGTCGACCGGGCCGTGCTTGATCAGCACTGGGCCTGCGTGCCGGACCGCTGTGCGCCGCGCCCGGGCCGCGGGCGTTGGCGCAGTTGCTGCGCCGACGTGACGGTCGGGTTAACCCGGGCCGAGGTCGCGCGGCTGGACCGTCGTCGCGTTTCGATCGAACGGGTGTGCGGCCAACGACCGGTGCTCGACCCGAGCGGCGCATTTCTGGCGCAGGTCGACGACCGCTGCCGGTTCGCTCGCATCGACGGCGAAGGTGCCATCCGCTGCGCACTGTGGCAGGTGGCGACCGCGCTCCACATCGACCGCAGTCAGGTGCAGCCGGTCGCGTGTCGCGCGTTTCCGCTGGTGCTGTTTTCCCTGGGGCCCGAGACGGTGGTCGTCACCGTGCTCAACCGCCGCAACCACCGCCGGCTGGGGGCCTGTGCGCCGACCCGATTTCCGTGCCTGGCCGACGCCGGTCTGCCGCTGCTGTACGAGACCCTGGCCGCCGATCTCGACTGGCTGTTCGGAGTTGGATTTGCCGAGGCGCTGCGGCTGTGCGCGCGACGCAATCGCTGACGCGATCGCCACGCTAGGTGACCAGCGCATTTGGGGCTGCCGACAGCGCATCGATCGCCGCCTGCATCTCGGCGGCGATCGTCGACTGGCCGCTCATCAGCGCGTAACGCCAAGCTCGTCGCAGGTACTTGCGGGTCTTCTCGTCCCTGGCCGCCGGATCGCGCTGCACCAGCGCGCGGTAGGCCTGCGCCATGGACCACGGGTCGCCCAGGTGTTCGGCCTGTTGCCTGGCCTCGGCAATTGACCTGTCGGCCAGGGTCTGGTCGCCAGCGGCGAGGGCGAGCGAAGCCTGCGCCAGCATCGCTTCGACCCTGCGCAGCGGGGCGATACTCGCGGCGCGGCTGTACATCTGCTGCGCCAGGTCGGTTTGTTTTTCCCGCTCGTGCAACCGGCCGAGGCGCAAGCAGGTCACGCCGGTATTGTCGTTGCGTTCGTCCGGTCGCTCGTCTGGCAGCAACGGTGCCTCGGTCAGGACCTGGAGAGCCAACCGATAGAGATCGAGTGCCTTGGCGTGCGAGCCGCCAGCATCGAGCGCCAGCGCTCGCTCGGACTTGAGCACCGCGACCAGTGCCGGGCTGGCGTCGGGCGGCAACCCGCGCACCGCCAGGTCGAGCGCGGCGGCGGCGTCATGCGGTTGCTGGCAGGCCATGTAAGCCTGCGCGCGCCGGCGCAGTGCCTCGGCGCGCGCCTGCGGCGCCAGCTGCGGTGGTAGCGCCTGCAGCAGAGGCGCCAGCAGTGCGGCCGCCCGTCCGGGGTGGACGGCGATCATGATGCTGGTCATAGCGGCGCCCAGCCGATACAGCTGCGCCACATCCTCGACGCTGGCGCGTGCCGTCGAGCTCAGCTGAGCCATGCCGGCCCGCAGTGCGCTCTCGAACAGCTCACGCGCATCCACCAGCGCGCCTTGCTGGAGCAGCATGTGCGCCAGGTCGACCACCGGGTCCGAGAAATCCGACAGCGCACCGCCAGCGCGCAGGTACCGCACCGACAGCTCGGCCGCCAGCGCGGCCGGCAGGCGCGCGCGCTGCTGGTACAGGCGCGCCAGCGCGACCTGTACTTTGCTGACGACTTCGGCATCGAGGCCGAGCAGCAAGCAGGCGCGCACGGTGGATTGGCGAAAATGGCCGACCGCGAGCGATCGGCCGCGGCTGGCGATCAGCCCGATGGTCATCGCCTCGGAGACCGCCGCCAGCCCCGCTTTTTCTGGTAGCGCGCAGGCGGCCGTGACCAGCGACGTCGATACCACCTCGCCTGCGAGCGCAGCCACCACGATCGCGCGCTGTGCTGCGGCGGACAGGCGCGCCTTTTGCGTATCGGACGTCTCCTTGGCGAGCTTCACCCGCAGGCTGTCGTCGGTGTCCATGAGAAGCCAGCCCGAGCCGTCGAACTGGAGCAATTTGGAGTGCATCAACGAACGCATGTGATCGGCCGCCAGCAGCGGATTGCCGTGGCAGCCGGCGCGCAGTGCCCGGTCCAGATCGCCAGGAAGCGAACCCTGGGCGAGCAACGAGTTTGCCAGGCCATGGATATCGAGATCCCCCAGCGGGCCGAGAACGATCACCTCGTTGGCTGCGAACGGGCGCCCCGGTAGCTCCGGACCGCTGGCGGCGATCAACGCGAGTCGGCTCTCGGGCATCCGCGCGGTCAACTCGCCGAGCAGCGCCAGGCTCGCCGTGTCGGCGTGGTGCAGGCTGTCCGCGAGCAGGCAGATCGGACGCTCCTGCGCCACCAGCCACAAAAAACAGAGCAGCGCCGATTCCATGCGCTGGCGATGAATCGTAGAATCGGTGAACCCCTCGCTTAACGTGCCATCGAAGAGCTGGACCAGTCGGTCCTTCAGCGGTGCCGGAAGCGTCATCCGGGAGATCCAGCCACAAGCGTCGGCAACGCTGCTGGCGTAGAGTTCCTCGGCGGAATGCGGCCTGGCGCCCAGCTGATCGCACAGCCCGATCACCCACTGCCGGAACAGATCGAGGGCGACCGGCACGCCGAAGCGTGCCGCCGTCGCCTGGACAACGCGAAATTCACGGCCCGTGGCTAGCGCAGCAGCCTCGTTCAACAGACGCGTCTTGCCGGTGCCGGGTGCGCCCGCGATCAGGCGCCGCTGCGTCAAACCAGCGCGCGCCTGCTCCAGCGCTGCCCGCAAAGCCTCCAGTTCGGCGGCACGGCCGACAAAGGTGCTCTCGAGGTAGTCGCGATCGGGTCTTTCATCCTCGCCGACGACTTCGATCCCGGCATCCTCTCTGGCGCCGTGCGCGATCTCGATCACGCTCTGACCAGCGCCAACCGCGCGCTGCGCCGCGGCGGCCGCAACCGGCCTGGTCTCGGTCGGCGCTGCATGGACGGCCGATTTTGCCCCGTCGTCGACCACCGGTGCGCCGCAGCGCCGGCAATACCGCACGTCGTCATCGAGGACGACGCCACAGGCGTGGCAGGCGACCGCCTGGTTCGCGCGACTGGTGTGCGTGACGATCCGATCAACCACCGGCTCCGGCGCGGCCGCCGCCGCTGCATCGCCGCTGAACGAGGTGCCACATTCGGAGCAGAACTTCGCGTTGGCTGGCTGCTCGGCGCCGCACGTCATGCAGTAGGTGAATGCTGCCGGGGCTCCCGCCAGACCGATGTCGATCGTCGCCGGCGTTCCCGACAGACCGATATCGATGGTTGCCGGCGCTCCCGACAGACCGATGTCGATGGCTGCTGGCGCGGTCACCGGCTGCAGATCGTCGATCGACAGCAGGGGCGGCGGTTCGGTCACCGGCTGCAGATCATCGATCGACAGCAGGGGCGGCGGTTCGGTCACCGACTGCAGATCATCGATCGACAGCAGAGGCGGCGGTTCGGTCACCGGCTGCAGGTTCTGGAGCGGCAGCTCCGGTGGAGCCGTGTCGGCCGCAGCGCGCGCGCCGTCGACCGCTGGCGCCGCCAACAGCGCCCCGATGCGCGCTCCGGCGAGTTGCTGCACCAGGAGCGCGATCTCGTTGCGGGCGCTGCCGCCGGTCTCGCGCAAAAAGCCGGCCAGTGCATCGGCCGCTCTGCTGCAGCGATCGAAGCGTCGGACCGGGTCGCGATCGAGCATGCGTGCGACCACGGCGCTGATCGCGGGAGGCGTTTCCGGCACCAGTTCGGCGAGCGCTGCGATGGGCTCTGACTGGACCGCGTGTCCGACCGCAGCGATGTCGACCCCCGCGAACAGCGGCCGTTGCGCGACCAGTTCCCAGAAGAGCGCGCCCAGGCTGAATTGATCACTGGCGGCAACCGGCGACTCGCCGCGCACCTGTTCCGGGGCAAGGCGGCTCACCAGCGCCGACAGGTCCTGCTGCGCGACGCCGACCAGCCAGTTCTCGGCATACGCAGTACCCAGGCCGGCGACCTTGACCGATCCATCGATGGTGACGAGCACGTGGGCCGGGGCGATCGCGCCGTGCACCATGGCGATCGACTCGTTCGACTCGTCGACCGCATGATGCGTCGCATCGAGCGCGAGCGCAACATGGCGCACAATGTTGACCGCGATGCGCAGCGGCAACGGCTGGTGCAGCGCCTTGAGCAGCCGCAACAACTCGTCGACCGAGATGCCGGCGACGTGCTCGGTGGCGATGTAGGGGCCGCGGTCGCAGTCGGCGACTTCGAGCACCTTGACCAGGTCCGGGTGGTTGATCGAACCCGCATCGGTGGCCTGCTCGAGCAGCGGTTCGACCGTCTGCAGCTGGGCCAGCGCCGCCGTGGTGAAGAGCCGGACGACCACCCGTTGCCCGTCGTCAGGTTGGCCAGCGCGGCGGGCGAGGTACCACTCGCCCACGCCCGGCCAGGCCAGCTCGGCGATCAGTTGGAAGTTGCCGCACTGTTGCAAGGTCTTCATCCCGGCCATGCCGACCCGCTTCGCCCGATCCCCCTTTGGTTGTCGCCCACGATGATAGCACCAGTCAAGTCGCAGCGTCTTTCAGCTTGCGCTCCAGCCGCTATCGACGACCAGCCGGTGGCAGGTGAGGTAGCGCGAGGCGTCGCTGGCAAGAAACAGCGCGGAGCCGATGCCGCGGCTGGCGTCGATCTCAGGAGCCGCCGCCGCCGACGCCGCGTCTAGAAAAGTAGGCCAGGCTGGGCCGCATTGGACCCGAGCCAGCGCCGCCGATCAGGTCGCCCAGCCGCGGCCCGGCGTAGCCGGCGTCCGAGCCGCCGCCGCCGACATGGCTGCCGTGGCCGCGGTCGCTGACCTCGTAGCTGTCATCGACGCCGCGGGAGCGCGCTGGTTTTTCGAGCCGTGCTGGTTTGTCCAGGTCCTTGATATTGAAGTTGGGTGGCAGCTTGAACGGCCCGAAGGCATCGCCCGAGTAGCCCGGGATCTGTTCGATCCACCACTCTTTGTGCTTGAGGTCGAACATCAGGCTGTTGTTGCCAAAGCAGAACCCCAGCTCTTCGGTATCCACGTGGTGCAGCTTGGTGCGATCGGGCTTGCGCCAGGTTTCGCCGTCCCAGTGCAGCTGGGTGTTCTTCTTGGTCCAGACCTTGGCGATCTCGGCGTCATAGCTCTGGCCGAGCGCAGTCAGCGCTTTCTGGTACTTGGTGCGCGGCACCGGGTCCGGTTTATCCTTGAGCAGGTCCGAGAAGCTGAAGCCGGCGGGCAGATCGATCGGTCCAGTCGTTTTCCATCCATAGACGTAGAATTTGTTTCGCGGCAGATCGAAGTGCAACCAGCTGGCGTAGCTGCCCAGGGCAGCGGCCTCGGCGCCGGATTGCAGCGGCACTGATGCCGCCACCACCCGCCCCGGCAGCTTGGTGCGCCGGTAGTCGATGGTCTCGGTCTTGACGTCGGTTTTCTCGAGCTTCGCGCCAGCTGCCTTGATGGCCTTGCCCAGCAACTTGATCATGGCGATGTTGGGCGGGTCCTTGGCGCGGCTGGCTCGGGTGACACCGTCGACGACGCCGGTTCGTGTCCGATCGACTCTTGGCATGGTGGGCTCCTCCTCGGATGGCCGATCTATAGCAGATCACCGGAGCCACGCGCGAGCGCAGGGCAGCGCGTGCGCGCGGTCACGATCACGGCACCCCGACGTCGCTGCGCTTGAGCGCCTCCAGCGCAGCGGCCGGGATCGATTCCTTCCACTTCTTCACGTGGGTCAGGTTGCCCGAATAGTCGTGATGCTCCTCGTCGAGCAACGCCTGCAGCGGCGCGAACGGCAGGTCCGCGGGCAGGTGGTTGGCGGCCAGCAGGCTCTGCCAGATCTCGTCGTCGCGGCCCCACATCGACTCGTCGTAGATGATGCTGAAAGCGGCAAAGGTCAGCGCCATCAGCTTGCGGTCGACTGGGTCGCTCGGCTGGCCGCCAGTGGCGGCGATCTCCATGATGAACTGGTACTGCGCCGCAGCGCGCAGCGCCTCGGTCGACATGTGCGCGTAGCGCGCGTTGACGCTCAGGTAGAGCACGGGCTGACCATCGATGGTGTCGCGCTCGAACTTGACGATCGCCTGCTCGCCCGGACGCGGCTCGAAGTAGCCGTTGCCGATGACGTTGCCCTTCTTCCAGTCCTGGGTCGCGGTGTTGTAGCCGGTGGCCGTGTTGAGGGCCATCGCAGCCAGGTGCACGCGGCTGCCGTCGAGCGTGTCGGCCGGCCGGCCGGCTTCGATCGGCGTGAACTCGCGCCGGGTGTCCTCGGCCACCTTGAACGTGTCAAAGTTGCACAGCTTGTCCAGCGCGTCGGCCTGGCCATCGTGGTCGCTGTCGAGCACGCGGCGCCGGATCATGGTGTGGATCGGCGATACGTAGTTGGTGCCGCCCGGCATCACGTGCGACCACGGGAACAAGATCGCGTTGTCGCGGATGTTGCTGTTGATGGTGGTCCACGGCAGCCGCTCGACCGCGCCGTTGACCAGTTCCATCAGCGTGTTGAAGTTCTCCGACCGGCTCAGCCGCTTGCTGCCGTCGGGCAGGTCCTCGGTGTTGAAGTAGCTCGAAGTGAACGAGGTGATCACCTGGGCGTCGGGATACTTGTCGCGCACCCGGTGCAGGTTGTCCTTGCCTGCGCACAGGCCGTAGAAGATCAGCTTTTTGCCGTCGCTGGCGGGTGCTCTTCGCAACGACGCCGGAATGGCACGGCCGATGTCCGAGTGGCCGTCGTAGCCGACGATCTGAAAGCTCGGATCGTTCATCTTGGCAAAGATGTCGTCGCGGTTGAGGTGGGTGGTGATGCGGACCTTGACCTCCTGGCCATTGCGATTGGTGAAGGTCTTGGCGTAGACGTTGGGGCCGCCGCTGCGCTCGGTGCCCTCGCTGGCAAACCCCTTCTGCTTGAGCAGCTCGCAGGTGCCCGCGTAAAAATTCTCGGTGCCCTGGCCACTGGCCCAGAACACGTTGAGCGTGTTGTTGCCGTTCTTGAACCAGTCGTCGTAGGGCGGCGCCAGCGGCGCGATCTCGTTGGTCAGCTGGTCGCTGATGGTCTTCATCGCCGCCGGCAAGCGGGGAGTGATCGCATGCAGGTTGAAGATCAGCGAGTCGCGCAGCGCCGGGTTGGTCTCGGCCAGCAGTGCACCGGTGTAGGCGTCAAACGCCGCCTGCTTGAGCATCAGTTCGCCGCCGCTGTTGCCGGCTGATTCGCACAGCGCGAGCAGTGTGGTCAGCGCGCTCGAGCGCAGTTGCAGCGCTTGACCTTCGTTGAGATCGGGCGGCTGCGCGCCGCCGGCCGGCACCTTGGCCAGGGCGTCGCTCAGGTTGCGCAGCACCAGCTGCCGCGTCGCCAGCGGCAGTGTGGCGCTGGCCAGTGGATTGCTGCGCTTGTCGTCGACCAGCTCGGCCATGCGGAACAGTCCGCTGCCCAGGTCGGCGTTGCTGGCCGGCCGATCGATCGCCTTGTCCTCGACGAAGAAACCGCTCCTGGACAAAAATACGGGCCGCTCGGCCGCGGTCTTGCCCAGGTCGATCGCGTCGCCGCTCGGCGGCGGCGGCGGTGTGGCTGCGGGCGTGAATGCGAGTCGCCAGCTGTTGAGCGTGCCCACGTCCTGGCCCGCGGTGTCGACCACCTTGAGCGTCCAGTCGCCGGCGATCGGCTTGCCCTGCAACGCGTCGAGCGTTTGCGCCGGTGCGATGTCGATCGGGTAGACGCCGATCAGATCGTCGGCGCTGCTGCCCTGCTTGTCGTGGAGCTTGACCTCGGTGCCGTCTGGCGCGACCAGGCTCACCCGCAGGTCGCCGCGGTAGGTGTGGTCGAGGTCGAGCTCGACCCGCACATCGCCCACGGCGCCGGGTTCGCTGAAGGTCAGCTTCGAGGTGATACCAGCAGCGGTGTTGTCCGGGATCGGTAGCGCCGCGGCGCTGGTGCGCTCGACCAGCGCGGGAGGCGTCTCGTCGGCACGGGCGGCGGCGGCGCCGATCTTGGCGCGTGCGTCGTCGCTCATCTTGGCGCCGATCATCAGCCCGCGCAGCGAGAAGCGAGCCTCGCTCTTGAACCGGCCGTCGCGGTCGACCAGCGCGGCCAGCTGGTCCGCGTCCGCCGCGCCAATGACGCCGTCGTCGCGCTCGAGCTGGTGCGCCAGCGCGCGCACGCCGCCGTCGCTCAGCCCCAGAAATGACTCCAGCCGTTGCCGCGTCTCGGGGCTGTCAAACTTGTCGGCGTGCTGTGTGATCAGGGCCTTCAGTTCGGTCTTCTCGCCGAGCGAGAGCACCTTGTCCTGCATCGTCGCGTCGACCAGCTTGGCGACGTCCGCCTGGTCCAGACGGCCGTCGGCGGCCAGCTGCTGCAGCATGACCCGAATATCGGCGGGACGAATGGTCGGCATGGCGGATCTCCTCGCTGGCTGGACCTACTTCTTCTTGCGCTTTCGCTGCTTCTCTTTTTCGGTGTCGTCGACACCGAGTGCATCGTAGTCGACCACGATCGACGGCAGCTCGGTCAGCTCGGTGCGCTCCTCGCGCGCCGAGATCGGCTCGTTCCAGCCCGCCACTGCGATCGAGACGCGCTCGGTCTTCTCGCGCTTGGCCTTGGCCGCAGGCTTGGGCTTGCCGATCGCGGTGTTGCCCTCGCGCCGGCCGGGCGCGATGCTGGCGACGGGCATGCCGGTGATGGCGGCGATGGCCTCGGGTGCCGGTCGCAGCTGCAGCCGCTGCCGCATGTCGAGAAACTTGAGCAGCAGAGCAATCTGGGGTCGCGGCAGCGTCCCAAACTTGTCCAGCTCGTCGACGCTGTGCCACTCGCCAAGCCGGGCCAGAAAGCGCTCCTCGGGCGGACCAAAGCCCAGCTCGGCCACCAGATCGCTCAGGCCAGCGCCGAGCTTGACGTGCTTGCCGACCAGGCTCGCCAGGTAACGCTCGACCATCTCGCCGACGAACCCGCGCTCGAGCGACAACCAGATCAGCAGGTCGGGGCCGATGGTGGTGGTCGAGAACCCGGTCAGGAAGGCCGCCCCGCGCGCGAAGTTGAAGCTGCCGCGGCACTCCTCGATGAAGCGCCGGACCTGGCGCTTGGCCTGGATGTCGATCACCTGCTGCAGGGTGGCCGCATCGATCGCCTCGAGCTCGACAAAAACCTGGCCGGGCAAGCGCTGTTCGCTTGCGATCAGCGCCTGCGCCTTGACGAACGTTGCAGCGTCGATGTGGCCGAGCTCGAGCAGCAGCTGGCCGAGCGGCGCGTAGACCTCGGCCAGCTGGACCCCGACCGGCTGGCCCTCGCGAAAGAACAACCGGTTGGCATTGGCATCCGGCCTGGTTGTCACCACACCGGTCACGCGGCCATCGACCAGCGCGGCGAAGACCGCGTAGGCGGGCGTCTCCTCGAATGACCAGCGCCCGGTCTGGTCATCGAGCAGACTCTTGGGATCGAACTCCCGCGACATTGGATTCTTATACCACGGCTTGCGGTTCGTGCGCCGGGCCAATATAAATTGAGCAATGTCGATCGAGCGCGTCATCGTCAGCGTCGTCAACGAGCCGTCGGCGCCGCGGCCGCTGCTCCGGCTCGTGCGCTGGCTGGCGCTGGCTGCCATCAGCGGCGTGCTGGCGATGCTCGTGGTCGGCGTCGCCGCATTTGCCTATTTCTCGCGCGACCTGCCCGACTTCTCGAGCCCGGCGCAATACCGCCCCAACCTGGTGACGCGCGTGCTCTCGACCGACGACCGCCTGATCGGCGAGTTCGGGCTCGAGCGCAGGCGCGTCGTGGCCTACGACCAGATCCCCAAGCGGCTGGTGCAAGCGTTCATCGCCAGCGAGGACGGCGGTTTCTTCGAGCACGACGGCATCGACTACATCGGCATGATCTCGGCCGTGCTGGGCAAACTCCGCGGCGGCAAGCTGCGCGGCGCCTCGACCATCACCCAGCAGCTGGCCAAGAGTCTACTCATCAACGCCCAGGGCTACGACAAGGCGACCGAGCGGTCCGTCAAGCGCAAGGTCGGCGAAGCAATCCTGGCGCGCCGGCTCGAGGAGCGGCTGACCAAGGAAGAGATCCTCTACATCTATCTCAACCAGGTTTTTCTCGGCCACGGCGCCTACGGCGTGCAGTCTGCAGCCGAGAACTACTTTCGCAAGTCTGTCAGCGAGCTCAACCTGGGCGAGATGAGCCTGATCGCGGGGCTGCCGCAGGCGCCCAGCCGCTACTCGCCGTTCGTCAATCCCAAGGCGGCGCGCAAGCGGCAGGAGTACGTGCTCGGGCGCATGCTCACCGAGGGCTTCATCGGCAAGTCTGAGCACGACGAGGCGCTGCGGTTGCAGGTCGAGGAGACCGTGCATCCGCGTGACGATCGCTTCCGCGACACGGCGCCCTATTTCACCGAGCACGTGCGGCGCTACCTGTACGACACTTACGGCGAGAAGACGCTGTATGAGCAGGGACTGACCGTCGAGACCACGCTCGACCTCGAGCGCCAGTGGTACGCCGAGGAAGCGCTGGTCAAGGGGCTGCGCCAGGTCGACCACCGCCAGGGGTACCGCGGGCCGCTGCTCAACGGCAGCAAGGAGCAGGCGCTGGCCATCGCCGAGCGCTACGAACGCGAGGTGCTCAAGGGCGCGCCGCTCGACCCCGAGGAGATCTACGTTGCGACGGTGGTCGAGACCAAGTCGCAGGAGGCCAAGCTCAAGGTCGGCAACCGCGACGGAATCTTGCACGTGGGCGGCATGCGCTGGGCGCGCAAGCCCAACCCGCTGGAGTACTGGGAGTCGCACAAGCTGCAGCGGGTGAGCGACGCGCTCAAGGTTGGCGACGTCATCCTGGTACAGCCGATCACCGCCGAGAAGATGAAGAAGCTCGACGGGACCTGGGACATCAACAAGGACTTGCCCAAGAACGATCAGGTCCAGCTGTTCGTGCTGCAGCAGGTGCCGCTGGTGCAGGGCGCCCTGATCTCGCTCGACCCGCGCACCGGCTACGTGCAGGCGATGATCGGCGGCTACAGCTTCGAGGACAGTGAGTTCAACCGCGCGTTCCAGGCCTGCCGCCAGCCGGGCAGCGCGTTCAAGCCGATCGTCTACGGCTCGGCGATCGAATTGCTCGAGTACACGCCGTCGACCATCATCGTCGACTCGCCCATCGTCTACGACGACGTCGAGGCCGAAAAGCGCTGGAAGCCGGCCAATTTCGAGATGGACTTCAAGGGCGACGTCACCGTGCGCACCGCCATCACCAACAGCATGAACATCCCGGCGCTCAAGACCGGTATCGCAGTCGGCATCGATAACCTGCGCATGTTCGCCCGCCGGGTCGGCATCACCACGCCGCTCAAGCAGGAGGCGGGCATCGCCATCGGTTCCTCGTGCGTCACGCCATGGGAGCTGACCATGTTCTACGCGACCGTCGACCGGCTGGGCAAGAAGGTGGAGCCGGTCTTCATCAAGCGCGTGATCGACCGCGATGGCAACGTGCTCGAGGACCACACCGCACCGCGCGATCCGTGGGTCGACCAGAATGTGCGCATCGATCGACGCTATGCCACGCTCGACCACAATGCGTCCAGCGTGATGGACGCGCGCGACGCACACATCCTGCGCTACCTGATGACCCAGGTCTGCTTGCACGGCACCGGTGCCGCGGCGTCGGCGCTGGGCTGGTCGATCGGCGGCAAGACCGGCACCACCAACGACTCGTTCGACGCCTGGTTCCTGGCCTATACCCCCAACCTGGTGACCGGGGTCTGGGTCGGTTTCGACCGCAACGAGGACGGTCCGCTCGGCGTGCGCGAGCAGGGTGGCCACACCGCGCTGCCGATCTGGCTCGACTACATGAAGCGGGCGCTCAACAATGTGCCCAAGCTCTACTTCGCGACGCCGGCCGGCATCTGCAGTTTTGCCGTCGACAAGGAGACCGGGCGGCGGATCAGTTCGGACGATCGGCGCGCGGTGGTCGTGCCGTTTCGCTGCGGGACCGAGCCCAAGGACAACAATGCCGGCGGGGAGACTCCATCCGGCACGCTGTTCCGGGACGAGGAAGGCCTGTGAGCCCCGCTGTCGCGTGACCGCGACCGGTGCTAGATAGGGCGCAGTATGGCCAACGAGACTATCACTGGGCCGGCTGGCAAACGTGCGCTGGCTCCCGACTGGTTGCTGTGGCCGATCGCCGCCGGCGTCGGTGGGGCGCTCGTCGGGTTCGTCGCCTCTCTGGTGTGGTCGCCGCTGGGTCCAGCCACCGCGGCATTGACGACGACGATCGCGCTGCTGTTCGTGCTGTGGCCGCTGCGCCACCTGTCCGCACTGCGCGATTACCTGGCCGCACTCAAGCGGGGCGACCTGGCGCCACCGCCGGCCGAAATGGCCGGCGATGCGGCACTGACGGTCGCGGCACTGGGCAAGGCGTGGCAGCGCGCGCTCACGCTCGAGCAGACCTGCCGCGGCGTGTCCGGCGTGCTGCGCGAACTGGCAGGCGCGCTCGAACCGGCGCTGCGCTCGGTGCGCGGGCTGACGGATACCGATCGGCTGCGCTCCGCCGCTGCGATCCGCGTGCTGGAGACGACGCGCGCCCAGCTGGGTTCGCTGCAGACCAAGCTCGACGACATGGCGCGCTCAGCCGAGGAGAGTCAAGCCAGTGCGCTGCAGCTCGATTCCACCAACCGCGCGGTGATCGAGAACGTGCAGCAGCTGGCGGCCTCGATCGACGAGACTGCCGCCTCGATCGAGGAGATGACCTACTCGATCAAGGAAGTCGCGCGCAACATCGAGGAGCTGTCGCTGGCAGCCGAGCAGACTGCCACCAGCATGAACCAGATGGACAGTTCGATCTCCGAGGTCGAGACCAACGTCAAGATCGCGGCCCAGCTGGCCGAGGAAGTGGCGCACGACGCCAACAAGGGCGCCGAATCGGTGCAGCGCACGCTGCAGGGCATCGACAAGATCAGTGCCACGGTCACCACCGCGGCCGGCGTGATCTCCAACCTGGGCGATCGGATTCGCGAGATCGGCAACATCCTGGGCGTGATCGAGGATGTCGCCGAGCAGACCAACCTGCTGGCGCTCAACGCCGCGATCATCGCCGCCCAGGCCGGCGAGCACGGCCGCGGCTTCGCGGTCGTCGCCGACGAGATCAAGGAGCTGGCCGACAAGACCGGCGCCTCGACCAAGGAGATCGCCGCCCTGATCCGCGGCATCCAAGAGGAGTCGCACAACGCGGTGCAGGCGATCGCGGTCGGCGAGCGCAACGTGCAGGACGGCGTGGCGCTCAGCCGCGAGGCCGAGCAGGCGCTGGCCAAGATCCTCGGTTCGGCCGACAAGTCGACCCAGCGCTTCAAGGCGATCGCCGCCGCCACGGTCGAGCAGGCGCGCGGTTCCAAGATCGTCGCCGACGCGGTCGAACGCATCGCCCGCTCGGTGCAGCAGGTGGCGGCCGCCACCTCCGAGCAGGCGCGCGGCTCCGAGCAGCTGATGCGCGGCGCCGAGCGCGCCAAGGGCATCACCCAGCACGTCGAACACACCAGCCATGAGCAGGGGCAAGGCAGCCAGCACATCCTGCAGTTCGTCGAGAAGCTCGGTGTGCAGTTGCAGGAGCTGCGCTCGACCGAGGACCGCGACCGCCAGGCGCAACTGGACGCGCTGAACCAGCTCGATGCGGTTCGGCAGAGGGTCGAGTTGCCCGAAGCGCAATTGCAGGCGGTCACCGAGGCGACCACTCGGTTGCGCGCCGAAGCCGATCGACTCGCCACCGCTGCTGTCCAGCAAGTGTCGCTGACGCCGCGACCGGCCAACCAGCCGTCGCAGCTGCCGCGGCCGGTCTGAGCCGCCGATGTTTGGCGTCGGTTCCTGTGAGATCGTCGTTATCTTGGTGGTGGCCCTGCTGGTGCTCGGACCGGACCAGCTGCCCAAGATCGCCAAGACGCTGGGCAAGGCGATGCGCGAGGTGCGGCGCGTCTCGAGCGAGCTGCGCATGAACCTCGAAATGGAGGACCCGCCGCCGCGACCGCGGCCGGTGGATGACCCTTGGAAA
>Ga0315268_10000365_pt1 | contig 53340 bp, 37 predicted proteins | sample C1_top_MG_FD_204535 | JGI IMG/M metagenome (GOLD analysis project Ga0315268, IMG submission 204535) | Sediment microbial communities from Yellowstone Lake, YNP, Wyoming, USA - C1_top | ecosystem: Environmental > Aquatic > Freshwater > Lake > Sediment | place: USA: Wyoming | collected 2017-08-01 | reverse complement strand
CTTGCCCAGTTCGCCCCCGTTCATATCCGGGTTATCATTCAGGCCCCGTAAGAAGCTGGCATAAGCCCAACCGAGAGACGGCTCGGTCTCCTGCGAGGCTACTGCATATCGGCCATAGGGCTGCAAGGCGCTAAACACGGCGAGGTCGCCCATCAAACAGGCATCCATGCCGATCAATTCAAACTTATCGATTCCGGTCTGCTGCTGGATCTGGGCCAGTGAGCGATCCAGCTCCTCCAGGTAAATGTTATCATCCAGCGCAGACTCAATCGGCGCCCTGCCACCGCCTTTGCCACCCGGGTCAGAGTCGCTCCAACCGCCCGGCCAGCCCATCCCGTGATCAGAGAGGATCAACACATATTTATCGGCCGGATAGGTCTTAACCGCCCAGGTGACAAAGTCAACCAGCGTGTTACCATCCGCCATATTCGTCTCGCCGAGATCCTCAATCAGCCTGGAATGAAGCTGTGATAGATCATCATCCTTCGTCACATAATAGCGCCGGGTGGAAGTCCAGTTGCCATCCCCTTGGAAGGCGCCTCGGTAGCGGTCGATCTGAGAGACGATTTGCACCTGGTCAGTGGACCCGACCCGCTCGACCTCGTTCAGGTCTACATCAATATCTTGCTCCAGGATCTGGTCATCGGCATCCTGATAAAGCATGACCAGCCAGGTTTGCTTGCCTTGGCCGGCTGGCCGGGGAGTATTGGTCGGACGGACGATCGTTGGTTCAGCCGGAAGCACCGGTTCTTCAGTGGGAGAGGGAAACATTTCAGCGGTTGCCGGTTCCTGCACCAGTGGTTGCTGTTCGCCGCCGCCCTGGTTCCCGCCTTGCAGGCGGGAGAACAAGCTGAAGCAGATAAAAACGATGACCAAAATGGCTATCAACCAGATCGGCATCCCCCGAATTCCGGGAATGACATTACCCAAACCCTGGCCACCCGCGGTCCCCCCGCTGGCAGGAGGTTGGGTTCCACCTCCCTGATCGGCAGGCCGCCTGCGGATCGGAGCTTCAGCCCTGGGACCTTCAGGACCCGAAGAAGCCCCCTGACGGCGTCGTTTGACCTCAATCTCGGGTTTTTTTGAAGGGTCATCAGACATAATCATGCCTCCTATAGAGGAAAACAGAGAGTTTCAAACAGGCAAAGAGGAAAAGGATCGCAACAAGGGAATACCAGAAAAGCCCAAATATAAACCTGTTTTTGGGCTGCAATCATTCATTCCTGTGATAATCCTACCACATTTAAGAAATATTGAAGTTCTTTTCTGCCATCCTGGCGATGGTTTGGCCGATGCTGATCGAAGCGGTAGCAGCCGGTGAGGGCGCGTTGAGCACGTGTACCATATGTTCAGCTTCAACGATGTGGAAATCATCTACCAGGTTACCCTTGGGGCCCAAGGCCTGGGCGCGCACTCCCGCCCCACTGCGGTGGACATCACTCTCTTTCAAATCAGGCAACAGGCGTTGCAATGCCTTGACGAAGGCGGCTTTGCTGAACGAACGATAGTACTCTCCAATACTGGTCTTCCAGTATTTCAACCCCATGAGCCAGAAACCGCCATAGGTGCCATATTCGAACACATCTCTCAAGGAGAAATCCGTCATTCTATAACCTTCTCGTTTGAAAGCCAGCACGGCGTTTGGTCCCGCTTCCACGCCGCCGCGTGCCATACGGGTGAAATGCACGCCCAAAAAAGGAAAACGTGCATCCGGCACCGGGTAAATCAAATTCTTAACCAGGTAATGGCGATCGGGATTGATCTCGTAATATTCGCCGCGGAAGGGTATGATCTGCAAGCCGGGGTCCACTCCACACATCCGGGCAATTCGATCGCACTGCAAACCGCCACAGTTAATCAGGTTTCGACATGGCACCTCACCTTGGGCGGTCTCGAGGATAAACTCACCGCCCATCTTGCGGAAACCGGTTACCCGGCAGGAAGTTTGAATGAGACCTCCAGCTTCCTGGATCAGGCGGGCGTACACCTCGCACACCTGCTTATAATCGATGATGCCAGTCTGGGGGACATGCAGCGCAGCAATCCCGGCCGTATGGGGCTCATACTCCTTGATCTCCTCTGGGCCCAACCGGCGCAGGCCTACCAGCCCATTGGCGATGCCGCGTTGCTCCAGCATGTTCAGGGCGGGTAGCTCGCCGGAGCGCGTGGCAACGATCACCTTGCCGCAGTTATCGTGGGTGATGCCATGCTCCTGGGCAAAGCGGTACATGGCCTGGCGGCCTTCCACGCAATTGCGTGCCTTAAGCGAGCCGGGTTTGTAGTAAATGCCGGAGTGAATCACGCCGCTGTTATTCCCGGTCTGGTGGGTGGCCAGGTGATCTTCCGCTTCCAGAACGATCAGTTTAAGATGGGCCCGCCTGGAAATAGCCATGGCTGTAGCCAGGCCCACAATCCCGCCACCGATAACCGCCACATCATATTGAACAGACATGCTTGTGCTGCCTTCCTTAGGATTGGAATGAACCTGCCTATTATAGAATCGAACCGCAGTTTAATACAGGGATAAAAGGGAATTTATACCAATTTTATTGAAGTTTAATTCGATAGAGCGGGTGTTTCCCGTTCTATCGAATCAAACTCAAACTCCGGTAAGCTAGATACCACCAGCAGTCAATTCCCAATCGACGCTCAACTCATACGAGGCGTCACTATCCCCATAGGCAAGCACGCGTAGTTCCCAATCTCCGTTGCCTCCTGAACTGTAAACTTGCTCGGTTTCTCCCTCGCCGTTCAGGCTCCAATCCTTGGTATCACCGCCTCGAAACAGGTACAGATCCGGGTCGCCCTGGGATGGAGTGCAAGTGATACTGACCGTTCTGGTTGCCTGAGTGGGCGGCTCATAAATATCCATCTTACCCGCCTCTAACCAAGGATCGATAGTGAATCTCATTGCGTATCGCCGGTCACTTTCCAGGCCGAGTGGCCGGACCCTCAACCGGCGATGGATGGCACCCCGCGGAAGCTTGCGCCAGTCGGATGAGTGCTTGCCGACACAGGCCTTTTTGCACAGGAAATCGGGATCTTGTAGATCCTCCAGTGCAGCCCGGCTCACTTCCTCATCCAGTTGGTGTAAGATAGCCCGCCAGTAATCACGATGTTTGTTAGCCACCTCTTCGGGAGCGGGTTGTCGCAGCCAATCCTCCGGCAGATCCTCGATCGGTTGAATGCTCAGCTCCAGGATTTCAGCTTTGAACTCCTTCACCACCTCGCGCCGGCCACTGACGCTGAGCTCAAACTGCACTGCAGGCAGTTCGGAGGGGATCACCATGATGCCAATCAGGTTCTTTCCCTTATTAATATACTTTTCGAATTTGATGGGGATTTTTTGAACTTTTTGAATGTACTGTTGCATGGGAAACTCCTTTCATGATTAAGGACTGCTCGTAGGAATCAAAGCCTGCACTTGTTCCACAGGCTGGCCGCGCACACACCGAAACCCAATGTCGCGCGAGTTGGCTTCAAATTGCGATACAGGAAAGCGCAGGAAAACCCGCGCGTCTTGAGGATCAGTCTTCCAACTCCCACCGCGTGCGATCACGTATCCTTTAGAGGAAGCCAGCGACTTCGGCCAGAAGGTGATCCGATACTGGCTCAGGTCAGCATAACTCAGCCAGGAGGAGATGGTCCACTCCTTGACGTTGCCTGAAAGACCGATCACCCCACTCCACGAACGATCACCCAACCGGGTGGCATCCACTGCTTCCGTTACGCCAGAGCCTGATAGATTGGCCTGGTCAGGACCAGGCGGAGTATTGCCGATGACGTACAACGATTTATCCGGCCCACGGGCTGCCCACTCCCATTCTGATTCGACGGGCAGCCGGCGACCCAGCCAACGGCAGAAAGTTGCGGCCTGCTTCAGATTGACCCTGACCACAGGCAGATTGGTCTGTTCTTTAGCACAAACAGGTTTGCCCTGTTCGTAGTTCGGCGGAGAACAAAATAGCGCCCGAGTGCACAGGCAGTATTGTCCGTTGGTCACCTCGTGCACATCCATCTCAAAATCCGGCATGGCCATCTTCCAGGAAGGTATGCTGTGACCACCACCATCTAGCGTCGGATCGTCGTTGCCGATCGTTGCCATCCCTGCCTGAATTGAGCGCATCGGACTCAAACCGGCTGCCCATAGTCGTAATCCGATCTGCCAGGCCAGCACCAGCAAGGCCAGCGAGCCAAGAACAGCCAGCGCGGCAAATCGGAGTCGCTGGTGCTGCGCGCGCTGGGCCTGCTGCAAAGTTGCCTGGCTGGAGTGGATCAGCTCCTTCAGCACAGCATCCACACCGGTAACTGTCGCACCAGGAGAAGCCAGCCACTGCCGGGCATTAGATAGTTCCAGGGCATCCAGGCTGCCACCTCGCTGCCCGAGCGCCTGCCAATCAGCGGCACGCTCCAGGAGCCGCCGGCGGGCCAGTTCGCTGGAACGCCATTCCGCCATCCAGGCTTGCACCTGCGGCCAGCCAGTGATCAACGCCGGGTGGGCAATTTCCACGATACAATCCGGGCTGTTCGGATCACCAGATCGCTTGAGCAGACTCTGGCTGGCCAGAATTTCCAGCGTCTGGGAGAACGCATCCGGATCGTCACCCGGCACTTGCAGGGCATCCACCCGTTGAGGGCGTCCCGCATCCGGCGAATTTTCGTCCAATTGCAACAAGCGAAGAAAGATGCGCCTGGCCAGCAATTGTTGCTCTGGCAAAAGAGCAGCCAGTACCCCATCCGCCCGGGCCGCCACCTGAGCCTGGTCCTGGTACAGCGCTTCCAGCTCCAACCCGGCCTTCACCTGCGCTTCCAACCCATCCGGGTCTGGATAATCGGGCTGGAGGGCATACAGGCGTTTGAGAAACTCCCCCGCCGCCTGCCACTGCCCGGCCTGAGTTGCCTGCCTAGCATTTTCATAAAGGGCTGAAGGTTCTCGTTTCCGGCGCAGGTCGGGCGGCAGTTCAGCCAGCACCACCTGCCCGGCGCGCTCGGTCAGCAACAACATGGGCGTCTGCTGCGGTCGCGCCCGGCGCACATTGCGCTCGACATACGAAAACAACTCGCTAACCTTGATCTGGCCATCCAGATCCTCATCCGCCTGACCTGATTGGATGCCCTCCAGCAAATGCTGGGTGAACAGCGAGTGTTCGTCCATCTCCTCAAAGGAGTACTGGATGCGACCGGAAGAAGCCAGGATGGCGGTCGATTCACCTTGCATCTGCGCCAGAGAGAGGGTTTCTTCTCCGCTCTTTGTCCCGATAAAGGTCCCGCTGAAGCAACAATCCAGCAGGATCACCCGGTAACGTGCCCGGCTCTCATTGAGCGCATCATGCAGGAAGGTCTCCCAGATTCCGGTGGCCCGCAACAGGCCAGTCTTTGTGTTCCGGGCTGCCAGGAAGAGATTTCCATTGGGAGATTTATACCCGTGCCCGGAGTAGTAAAGCAATGTCAGGTCGCCCCGCTCGGCAACGGTGTACAATTGCTCAATGGATGCCTGGATCCGTTCGGAACCCTCATCCAGCAAAAGGTCCAGGATTTTAAATTGTCCCAATTGTTCCAACACGGCGGCCACCTGGCGGGCATCGTTCAGGGGTGTACGGAGTGGCGGAAAGGCCTGCTCATCCTCAAAGTGTGAATTTCCAATGACAACTGCCAGCCGTTGGGCCATCCAATCACCTTAAAATCCTGGATTTTATGGATATTTTGACTGAATTTAGCTCATAATTAGTGTATCAGATTGGTAGATGGTGTCAATAGATTGCGCATATAATCTAATTGGAGGGCCTATGGATGCCAAAACCTATGTGTTAAAACAGATCAATAGTATGCATTTTATAATAGAGGACCCCCTGCAAGGGCTGACAGATGACCTACTGCGCTGGACCCCACCGGGTATGGCCAACCGTATTGGGGTGACTCTGCTGCACACGATTGCAGGCCAGGATGTGTTCACCGGGATGCTGTTGGGACAGCCGACACTCTGGGTATCGGAAAGCTGGGATCAGCGCTTTGGGCTGGAGAAAAGCCCCGGACCGGGCATGGATTGGAACGCACTGCCCACGGACCGCCTGACCCTTGAGAACCTGTGCGCTTACCTGCAATCCGTCCGCAATCGCCTTGAGTCTTACTTGCAGGCGCTGACCCCGGAGGAATTGGACCGCAAGGTGGACTTATTTGGCAAGGAACAGCCTGCCGCAGACGTGCTCATCCTGATGGCCGGGCATTCGCTGATGCATGCTGGTGAGATTGCTGCCTTGAAAGGGATCGCGGGTGTGAGAGGGCTGGCATTTTAAATGAGTCTCAAGGACAAAATAATCCTGGTGGTGGGCGGCGCAACAGGGATCGGTCGGGCTACCACTCTTCTATGCGCAACCCGTTCTGCACAGGTGATCATCGCCGATCAAAACGAAACGGAGGGTCAGGCGGCAGCAACGCTCAGCACTCGCAGAGCTTTGAATCCTGGCTGGCACAGGTACCCGGATTGGTCGTAGTCGCTCCAGCCACCCCGGCGGATGCCAAAGGGTTGCTCAAAAGCGCCATCCGTGCAGGCAAGCCGGTCATATTCATCGAACACAAGCTGCTCTACAACACCAAAGGGGAAGTTCCCGCAGGCGAATTCACCACCCCCACTGGCCAGGCGGAGATCAAGCGCATCGGGCGAGATATTACCATCGTATCCTATTCGCACATGCTGCTCTTCGCCCTGGAAGCGGCGGAAAGATTGGCCCAGGAAGTCACCCAGACCGAGGTGGTCGACTTGCGCACCGTTGAACCGTTGGATATGGCAATGGTGCTGAAATCGGTCCAGGATACTGGACGGCTGCTGGTGGTCCATGAATCGCACAGCAATTGCGGCCTGGGAGCAGAGATCGTCGCCCACGCGGTCGAAATGCTGCCCCCCACCTCGTTGCTCTCCCCTCCGCGCCGGCTGGGGGCCAAACAGGTCCCCATCTCCTACATTCTTCTTACACCACGTTAACACTCTTCTTGTATAAGGACAGTATTCTTATCCTCAGGTGTCAACTGAGGAAAGGAGTCTTTAAAATGTCTAAAATTATCGGTATTGACTTAGGAACTACGAACAGCGTGGTAGCCGTCATGGAAGGCGGCGACCCGGTCGTCATCACCACTGCCGAGGGTTCAAGGCTGTGCCCTTCAGTGGTGGGTTTCAACAAAAACAATGAAAGATTGGTCGGGCAGACTGCCAAACGCCAGGCAGTGATCAACCCGGAAAACACTATTTATTCCATCAAGCGCTTCATGGGCCGTCACTATGACGAGGTGGAACAGGAACGCAAGATGGTACCTTACCGCGTAGTGCGCGGCAAGGCTGGGGATGCCCGCGTGAGCATCCCGCAGACCAATCGCGAATACACTCCGCAGGAGATTTCAGCCATGATCCTGGCCAAGCTCAAGGCTGATGCAGAAGCTTACCTGGGCGAGCCGGTCACTCAGGCGGTGATCACTGTCCCGGCTTATTTCAACGATAGCCAGCGCCAGGCCACCAAGGATGCCGGCAAGATCGCCGGGTTGGAAGTCCTGCGCATCATTAACGAGCCTACTGCTTCTGCCCTGGCCTATGGGCTGGATAAGAAGCGCAATGAGAAAATCCTGGTCTTTGACCTGGGCGGCGGTACATTCGATGTCTCCGTCCTGGAAGTGGGGGAGGGTGTGTTTGAAGTCAAGGCCACCAGTGGCGATACGCACCTGGGCGGCGATGATTGGGATGAGCGCATTGTCAAATGGCTGGCGGATGAGTTCCAGCGCGAGCAGGGGATTGACCTGCGCCGCGACCGCCAGGCATTACAGCGGCTACGCGAGGCGGCTGAGAAGGCCAAGATCGAGCTTTCCAGCGTGCTGGAGACCGAGATCAACCTGCCCTATATCACCGCAGATGCCAGCGGCCCACGCCACTTGCAGGTGCGGCTGAACCGGGCACGCTTTGAGCAGATGACCAGCGACTTGTTGGAACGCTGCCGTGGCCCCTTTGACGCTGCACTGCGCGATGCCGGTTTGAAGCCGGCTGAGATCGACGAGGTGGTGCTGGTGGGCGGTTCTACGCGCATGCCAATGGTGCAGGAGCTGGTGCGCAAGCTGACCGGCAAGGAGCCTAACAAGGGCGTCAACCCGGATGAGGTGGTAGCAGTCGGCGCTGCCATCCAGGCGGGTGTGTTGGGCGGTGAGGTGAAAGATGTGCTGCTCCTGGATGTCACCCCGCTATCGTTGGGGCTTGAGACGCTGGGCGGCGTGATGACCACCCTGATTGAGCGCAATACCACCATCCCGGCCCGCAAGACACAGGTCTTCTCCACCGCCGAGGATGGCCAGACAGCCGTGGATGTGCACGTTCTACAAGGCGAGCGCCCAATGGCTGCTGATAATATGAGTCTGGGCCGTTTCCGCCTGGATGGCCTCCCGGCGGCACCGCGCGGCACCCCACAGATCGAGGTGACCTTCGATATTGATGCCAATGGCATCCTGAACGTCTCGGCGCGTGACCAGGCCACCGGCCGCGAGCAGCATGTGACCATTACTGCTTCGACCAACCTGAGCAAGCCTGAGATCGAGCGCCTGGTGCGGGAAGCGCAAAGCAACAAGGCGCAGGATGATCGCCGGCGTGAGCTGGCCGAAGCCCGCAACCTGGCCGATAACGTGATCTACCAGGTTGAGAAACTGCTCAAGGAGCAGGGCAGCCGGATCACAGAGGCCAACCAGAACCGCCTGCGCGGTCAGATCAAGGAACTGCGCCAGGCGATGAATGGGGATGACCTGAACCGCATCCAACGGCTGGTCGAGGACTTGCAGCACAGCTTGAACCAGGCATTGCAACCCAACCAGGCAAGTGGTGAAGATGCCACACCAGGTCGCACCTCTCCAGAAGGCGATGTGATCGAAGGCGAGTTTCATCAAGTGTAAATGATGACCAATAAAAGACTTCCGAGTTCCAAAGAGGCCTCGGAAGTCTTTTTGATTCTGGCATAGATGTTGCTGCATGTCGGTGTATGGATCAAAATGCGAAAAACACCTTATCTCGTGCCCCTCCCGGGAACTATACTTGCAGGAATCTCGTCTACAATATAATGTAAATGTAGAAGGAGATTAACCATGTGCAAGAGAAACCTTTGCTTTTTTACTGCTTTTCTATCCCTTGCGCTGATCCTGACAGCCTGTTACCCAGTACAAACCACAGGGCTTGACGCCAATACGGTCAATACCTCTGTGGCGCAGACCGTCGTGGCGATGCAGACCCAGGCGGTGGTGAATACCCTGGTGGCTGAGCTGACCCGTGTTGCCCAGGCGACGCAAACTCCAGTCCCGGCAACCCAGACTCTCACCAGCCTCCCGCCAACGAGCACCAACACCACAACGCTGGCTCCAACCCCACTGCCGCCAACCCCTACCGCCACGTTGGTACCTCCCACGGCTACCGCTACTGCCACGGGCACTCTGGTTCCCGCCACTCGCACAGCCACTCTGGTGCCCTGCCTTTCGGCGCAGTTCGTCACCGATGTGACCATCCCCGATGGCACTGTATTCGACCCGAATACTGCGTTTACCAAGACCTGGCGATTGAAAAACAGCGGGAGCTGCTCCTGGACGACCGATTTTGACCTGGTATTCGATAGCGGATCAGCCATGAGCGCTCCGGCTACGGTCGCGATGCCCACGACGATCAAGCCTGGGCACACTGTAGACCTTTCGGTGGAGATGGTCTCCCCCAGCAGCACCGGTAGCTATACCAGTTACTGGATGCTACGCAGTCCAAACGGGGTCCTGTTTGGCCTGGGTCCTCAAGCAGACCGGCCATTCTGGGTCAAGATTAGCGTCAAACAGCAAGAGGGTTCCTGGAATAAGAACCACCCGCGCGATTTTGCCTATAACTACTGCGAGGCCCAATGGTACAGCAGCAAGGGAAGCCTGCCTTGTCCCGCCAGCGAGGCGGATTTCGTCAATGGCTCAGTGCGGCGTTCCTCGACGCCCAAGCTAGAAGGCGGCTACCAGGATGACGAGATGGCCATCCTGGTCACCCCCAGCGAGGGCAGCAGTGGCTATGTCGAAGGACGCTTCCCAGAACTCACTGTGAAAAGCGGCGACCGGTTCCGGGCCGTGGTGGGTTGCCTGGATAAGAGCCCGAAGTGTGATGTCACCTTCCAGTTGAACTACAGTGTCAGTGGCGGCTCGGTCAAGAACCTGGGCAATTGGGCAGAAATTTACGATGGCAAATGGACCGAGATCAATCTTGACTTAAGCTCACTGGCCGGGAAGAAGGTGCAATTTATCCTAAAGGTGAAGAACAATGGATCTTCTGTAGACGACCGGGCTTTCTGGTTAGTGCCAATGATTGTCCGGCCGTAGAAAGGAAGTCAAGGGATCTCCAGGGCGTCAGAGCCGGGGAAATCTCGCCAGGTATCATACAAAAAAAGTCGCCTATCCAAAACTTGATATATACGAGACTTGGTATATACTCATAAAGACAAAGGAAGTATATTTATCTATTGACTTTCAATCCTGCAACCAGGTGCGATAGTCAGACAACCCTTAGAGGAGGGTGAATATGATTAAAACTTTGCAGAGGGTTATCCCTACCCAACAAGGTCACAGGGTTGGGCGCGCCTTCCAGTTGCTCCTGGCAATTGTGTTGATCACAGCCTTGTTCACACCAGCGCCAGGCACAGCTCAGGCCTACGCCATCCCGACCTTTAGCATCATCAAGGTGGTCAAAGATACCAGCGTAACCATTCGCACACAGAACTTCCCGGCTAGCCAGCTCTTCACTGTGCGCATGGGCGCCTATGGCACGTTGGGGATCGGTGGTGTGGTGGTTGCTACGACCAACTCCGGCGCTGGTGGAACCTTCGAGGAAACCTATTCCATTCCCGATTCGCTCAAAGGCTCTTACCGCATCGCCATCCGCATGGACAGCGCCTCGGGATATTACAGCTACAACTGGTTTGTCAATGACAAGGGCGCTGCACCATCCACCGGGTACACCGGCATCCCAACCTTCAGCATCAAAGCGGTCGATACAGATAAAACCGTGACGATCCGGACCAAGAACTTCCCGGCCAACCAGACCTTCACTGTGCGCATGGGTGCCTATGGTACCCTGGGGCTGGGTGGTGTGGTGGTTGCCACAACCAACTCTGGCGCGGGTGGGGTATTCGAGGAGACTTACACCATCCCCGATTCACTCAAAGGTCGCCAGCGGATTGCCATCCGCATGGACAGCCCGGCAGGTTACTACAGCTACAACTGGTTCTGGAATAACTCGACTTCCGGCAGTACCGATGGAGGTACCGGCTACACCGGCATCCCGACCTTCAGCATCAAGGCGGTCGATGAAGATAACACTGTGACGATCCGGACCAACAACTTCCCGGCCAACCAAACCTTCACTGTCCGTATGGGCGCCTATGGCACCCTGGGGATCGGTGGCGTGGTGGTTGCCACAACCAACTCCGGCGCTGGTGGAACCTTCGAGGAGACCTATAATATCCCCGATTCACTCAAAGGTCGCCAGCGGATTGCCATCCGCATGGATAGCGCCTCGGGATATTACAGCTACAACTGGTTCTGGAACAACACGACCTCCGGCAGTACCGATGGAGGCACCTCTGGCTACACTGGCATCCCAACCTTCAGCATTGTTGCCGTAGTGCAGAATAACACTGTGACAATCCAGACCAACAACTTCCCGGCCAACCAGACCTTCACCGTCCGTATGGGCGCCTATGGCACCCTGGGGCTGGGTGGAGTGGTGGTCGCCACGACCAACTCCGGCGCCGGTGGTGCCTTCCAGGCCACGTATACCATCCCCGACTCGCTCAAAGGCCGCCAGCGAATTGCCATCCGCATGGATAGCCCGGCGGGATACTACAGCTTCAACTGGTTCTGGAACAATTCGACGAATTAAAAAGAACCACAACCATTAGAGGCGATGCGATGCATCGCCTCTCTTGCGTTTAAACCCATTTACGGGAGTTCAGCGTAGAAAATCCGGTTGCCAAACGCCAGGACGACCAAACGGCCGCTCGCCTCTACGGTGAAAGCAGTCGGAGGTGTCGTGGGCAGCTTTCTTTCACCGCTCGCCAGCAATTCCGCTGGCTGAGGGCCGAGCAGGCGCACCAGGTTCAGTCGCAGGCTGAAGTGGTAAACCGATTCCCCGCTTGTGTCGAGTGCATACAGCGATGAATCTGGCGGCCGGCTGGTCACCATTTGGGTGAAGGTGGTATCTGGAAAATTGGTGACCTTTCTCTCTTTTCCGGTGTGCGCATCCGTATATTTGGCCGGATCCTGGCATTTGGTATCCGAAAACGAGAATGTACGAAAGGTGCAGATCGTCATCTGGCCGCTCTGGTGCAGCAGGAACAGATCCTCTCCGTTGACTGCCATATCCGCCACATCGCTCAAGGTGGGCACCTGGTTGTTGAAGAACAGGCGCGGTGCATCTGAGAAGGCAAGGTTCTTGCTGACGTACAACCAGATTCGATTGTTCTTTTGGTCCAGGATATAAAGCACATCCTGATCAAATACAAACCCTTTAATTTCTCCCCAAAAAGGATCCGGGGCCGGAAGGGTGGCGGCGATCGGTGGGCCACCCGGAATACAGAACAGGATATTCCCCGAACCATCCATAGCCATCACCGTCGCCTTGAACTGGTTGTTAGGCGGCAGGATAGCCAGATCCACCAGCGGACCCACCAGGAGGGTGCCCGAAGGCCCAGGGCCACACTGGAACTGAACATCCACCTCATATCCCTTTCCTACCTGGAATAAACGGTAGATTCTTCCCTGGCTGCCATCCAGGGCATAGATTTCCGTCTGGTTGGCGACCAACCGGGTAACCTGGATGTTCTGGGCCAGGTCGGTGGGCAGTGCTGAGAGGAACGTCAGGCGAGTCACCCCGTCCATTGCATCGAGCGCCTCCTGAACCTGCCGGCGCAGATTATAAGAGGTGTCCGATTGTCCATACTCATCAGCCTTATCCAGGGCATGCAGCGCCTGCTGCCAGTCGTTATGCTGCAAAGTACGATCTTGCTGTGCCAGGGCCTGGGTGATAAAATCTTGCGCCTGCTGCAAGTAAGCCTGGTGTTGCTCACTGCGCCCCCCAGGCGCATAGAAGTAAACCGTGATGGCAACCGCCACCACGATCAGTGGTACGGCTATAGAAATGAAAAGCTTGGTAGCAGGAGAAAGCCCTTTGGACGGCTGTGACGAGGCCGGCAGCAATCGCCTGGCAAAGGTGCGGCTGGCCTGCCAGGCCCGTCGGCCTGCATTTCGACCAACAAACCACAGCCGGGTCAGCTGTTTGCGCCAACTTTTTTGCCTGGCAAGTTCTGGCTGGGTTGAGATAGCCGGTGCTTCCGTTCCAACTAACTGCTCTGGAGGAGGAGCTTCGGCCGCCTGGGCTTGCAAAGGCCTGTCCTCTACTGATCTGGCTTTCTCTTCAACAGGTCTCGCATCTCGCTTGAACGGCAATCGGATCACCGGCTGAGAGGCAACCGAAGCTGACAGCTGGGATTGTACAGCCTGATCCGAGGAAGGCAATTTCCTTTCTGGGCTTCCAGCAGCCAGCACCGCAGGTGCTGCTGAAGGGGGCAGGGTGCCGGAAGTCGCGGATACCTGGTCGGGAGGTTGGACGGTAGGCGCAGTCGCGGGTGTGGCACGCGGTTTGAGACGCCGCACCAACCCCGCTCCGTTTTGGAACTGCACCACTGCTGCGCTCAGGTCGTTGCCTGATTGGTTGAGCAGTCGCCGGCGCAGGTGTTCCAGCGAAAGCCTGGAACCGGAAGACAGGCTCTCGATACTCCATTGGGTAGGGGGATTGGGGCATAAGACCAGCAGGCTGCCCGCTTGCACCGGGGTCTGGTAAAAAGACAGGTTCATTGTCCGGCCAACCCCCAGACCGCGCCCCGCAGCCATCGGCTCATGAAAATCCTGTGCCTCGCCAGGAACCAGCACAAAAGAATGGGTGGGACCAGCTGACGCAAGGTACAGTTGTTCGCGACGTAACACCGCCAGGTTGGTGATCCCATAGGCCTGCAATCCCTCGCGGGCCATACGGGTATTGCGCTCGATCAGCCACTCGTTGATGGCCTCCGCGGCGGCACGTAACCCGGCTGTGACCGGCCCACGCGTTCTATAATAGGCGCTCATTGCGCCTTGCAGCAATTCATCCAGGTTGGACCTGGAAAGCGGAGCATTGCCCCCCACACTCACCATGGCCAGGAACATATCGCCAGACCGGCTGCGTTCCGCGCGCCGCGGAGCGACTGTGGCCAGGATACCGGGCAGATCAGGCTGTTCCTGGCCATCTACTACATGGACAGGCAGTAAGAAAAGATCAAACACGGGCAATTTTCCAGTAGCAGAAACGAAGGTTCAAAAATATGAGCTGATTATACATCATAACACGGTTGCATCAATCGCCTGGCAGTGATAAACTACTCCTATGCCGAATCGGCTGGAAGAAGAAGCGCAATGAATACCAACATGCTGAATCAGGCCATCGCTATGATTCGTGCTGGCGAGCGAGATGCAGCCCGAAAATTGCTAATTTTATATGTCCAGGAATACCCTAAGAACGAGATGGCCTGGCTTTGGTTGGTGGAGACACTTCCCAGCGCACAACAGCGTGTTGCCGCATTGGAAAACTGCCTGACCCATAACCCGCAGAGTATCCTGGCCCGGCGCGGTTTGCAGTTACTGCGTGATCGCCTGTACCGCACGGGGATGCTTTCCAGCACTTTCCCGACCCGGCCGCTGATGCCAGAGGAGCTGGAATCCCCACCAGGCGGCCCGGCAACTCCAAATTTGGGTGAGCCTCCTCGTACACAACCCCAGGCATGGCCGGATAGCTCCGGTCAGGTGATCTCACCTTCCGTTTTTCAAAAAACCCCCAGTTCATTTCCAATCTCCACCGATGAAAAGCTCTCCCAAGGGGTCGAGCCTTCTTCTCCAACCTCTGCGGTCCCGCAATCGCCAGAAGAGCTGCAATCTGGCCAACCGGCGGTCCATCCGGGTATGGAAGAAGCTCAGCCAGCTCAACCGCCTGACGAGATTCCCGTAAAAATTTCAGCCTCACCCGAGCTCGCGGGAGAAGCGTTGCAACCCCAAGAAGGGCCTCCTCGCACTCCCGAGGAAATCTTAGGATCCTCGATCCTGGAGCGCATCTCCAGTTTACAGCACAGATTTGGAGAATCACTGGCGGCTAGCCAGGGAATCACAGAACCGGCCGCTACAATCCCCGAGCCGGTGAAAGAGCAGGCTGCGACTTCTGCACGGGCGGAAACGGCACGGCCTTCCACAGCGGCGCAAGAAGAAATTCCAGCTCCACGCTCGTTCCCTGAACGAGTGAGCGAAGCCCTGCGAAGAGATATTTTGCCGGGCCAGGAGTCCACTCCAGCCGCAATCCAGGTGCTTCGGAAAAAAGCCACTCGCCGGCGCCTGGCTCTGGCAATCCTATTCGGGTTGATTGCCCTATTGGTCCTCCTGGTCGGTTTTTATTTTTATACACGCTGGAAGATGGCCCAGGGTGGGAGCCCCCAGGCAATAACGATTACGGTAACCGCATCCACCACACCCTCTGCACAACCCACTCCCTCCATGACACGAGAAGATCAAGCCAATTTAGCCTTTGGCTCCAGTTGGGTACAAATGCCACCCATGTCCTACCGGCGCACAGGCATGGCTGTCACTCTCATGGATAACGGGCAGGTGCTGGTGACCGGTGGAATCGGTGCAGTTCAGGAAGAAATCTATTCACCGGTTTCTGACCGGTGGCGTTCAATCGCCCCAATGAACGACCAGCGCACCCTTCACCAAGCAGCGTTGCTGCAGGATGGTCGCATTCTGGTAGTGGGTGGAATAGACCCAAAAGGAAAACCGGTGATCGATGCTGAATTGTTCGACCCCTCGCTTGAAATCTGGACCCGTACCAATCCACCCTCCCAGGTACATGGCGAGGGCCTGACGCTGACACAGTTACCCGACGGGCGCATCCTGGCTGTAGGGGGAGTAGACCATACGAGCCAATCGCCTCGCTACGCTGGTGCTGAAATCTACGATCCGTTCAGCGGCACCTGGACAGAAACTGCAGCCATGATCACTCCGCGCGCCTGGCATACGGCTGTTTTGCTAAAGGATGGCCGGGTTCTGGTATGCGGCGGTGAAAATCAAGCTCCCTTGAAAAGCGCTGAAATTTACGACCCTGCCACAGGTATCTGGACTTCCACCGGAGAGATGGCAGAGGAGCGTCAGTTCCATACGACAACCTTGCTGACAGATGGGCAGGTATTGGCCGTTGGAGGCGGGAGAAATGAAGACGAGGTATCCAATACTGCCGAGCTTTATGACCCGACCACAGGCAAATGGAGTTCGGCTGGTAGCATGCGTGCATTGCGCATGAAGCATATCGCTGCCCGGCTGCCGGATGGTCGGGTGCTGATCGCTGGAGGTAGCCTGGATTGGCAGGAGGATCGGGTTTCTAACAGCGCCGAATTTTATGATCCGGCCCTGCGAACCTGGAACGCTGCACCCCCGATGATGATCCCACACGCTGACCATGCAGCAGTCTTATTGGAAGATGGTCGTTTGATGGTCGTCGGCGGGACGGATGGGAAAGGCAATGCCTACAGCGAAGTGGAGGGCTTTGGCCCCGAAAAGGCCTTCGCCTCGCCATCTGGCGAGCAAGAGCTGACACCCACCCCCGCCAACCTGGAACCCTTGGAAACACCCCAATCAGGGACCTCCTTGCTCTACGCTTTTCCCGGGCCTCCGGAAGCCCGCGACGAACCCCCTTACGCTCCCCCGGCATTCAGCCCGGATGGTAAGGTCCTGGCATTGGAAGGCAAGGATGGCGAGCTGGTGCTCTGGGATACACAGAGTGGAAAAGCTTTGCAATCTTTGAAGTCCGGCACTTTCCATAAGGAAGTGGTCTTCAGCCCGGATGGCAGCCGGGTAGCTACCAGCACCTACGGACCCTTGTTTGTTTTAGATTCTGCCACCGGTCTAACTTTATTCACCTTTGAGATAAACGATGCGGTCAAGACCCGCCCGCTCAGAGATATGCTGGGATTGAGCTTCAGCCCAGATGGCCGCTATTTGATGTTGGGCCTGTGCTATGGCGTTGAGGTTTGCGAAGGTTCGGATGAAGACGAGGTGCGGATATGGGATATGACCAATGGGAAGCTGGTCTATACCCTACCGAAGGCCTCGCTGGCCGTCTTCAACCCTCTTGGAGCCGTGATTGCTGCTGCACAGGTCAACGCGGCCGATGAGCCCATCCAGTTGTTTGCTGCGGATACTGGCCAGCAACTAAAAGTGTTGGAATCTCTACCAGATGCAGCCCCGCCAACCGTTATCGCTTTCAGTCCGGCTGGCAGTTTCCTGGCCGCCAATAGCGGCGCAGAGAACGGCATTGGCCTGTGGCGAACGAATACCGGCCAGCTGCTGCACGAGTTGAAAGGATTTCCTCAGCCTGTAGATGAGCTGCTCTTCAGCCCGCAAGGCCAGTACCTGATAGCAGCCAGCCGGCATGGGGTAGCCTGGGTTTGGAATTTTGAAAGTGGGGAAAAGATCGCCGCTTTTGATCGGGAAAGTCGTGTTGCTACCGGTCTGTTCACTGAGGATGGCAAAGCCTTGCTGGCGCGCACCAGCGGAGCGGACAATAGCGCTGTGGAACTCTGGGATGTAATTGGAGACCAGAAACTCAAGGTCCTCGAGGGTCGTTCTGGGCCGGTCCAGTACCTGCTCTTCAGCCCGGATGGAAACCGGCTGGTGACAATGAGTCTCGACTGGATAGCGAGCCTATGGGATCTGGAAAAATAAGCCGGGGATTTCCAGCCTGGGGTTGGGGGTTCATCGGAGTTGCGTTCGGCCTGGTCTTGGTTTTCCTGGGCTATTTTTTGTGGACAGGCAAATCCCCTATTCGCCACTCCTTACCTACTTTTCAGGCGACCTTTACCTTTCCGGCTGCAGAGGGCAGCCCGCAGGCTTCTGCTACTCCCCAATTATCCCTGACCGTGGTGTTACCTGGCAGCAGTACCAGGGATACTCCCCAGACGAATTCTACTCCCGTATCTGCCCCACCCTGCACCCAGATTGGCCAGGTCTGGATCTCGCCCCAGGATGGCATGAAGATGGTCTGCGTACCAGCCGGGCCGTTCCTGATGGGCAGCGATCCCAAAAGGGACCCGGACGCGCTTGCTAACGAATTTCCCCAGCACTCCGTAACCCTGCCCGCCTTCTGGATCGACTCTACCGAGGTAACCAACGCCATGTTCACAGCATTCTTTCAGGCTACCGCCTATCGCACAGATGCTGAGCAGGGGAGGGAAGCCTGGGTACTCGATCTGGACCAGCAGGCCTGGGTGCCCCAGCCCGGGGCTTTTTGGATGCAACCACACGGCCAGGGCAGCAACATCCTGGGGTTGGAAAATTACCCGGTGGTTCAGATGAGCTGGAATGATGCCCATGCCTACTGCGCCTGGGCAGGCAAGCAGCTACCTACGGAAGCCCAGTGGGAGAAAGCGGCGCGTGGCACGGATGGACGCATCTTCCCCTGGGGCGACCAGCCACCGACGGGTGATTTGCTCAACCTGGCCGACCGCAGCCTGAAGGTAAAATGGGCGGATAGCAGCATCGATGATGGGCACGCCTACGCCGCGCCGGTGGGCAGTTATCCTGAAGGGGCCAGTCCCTACGGGGCATTGGATATGGCGGGAAACGTGTGGGAATGGGTGGCGGATTGGTACGACGAGCAATATTATACAAATTCGCCCCTGGAGAACCCACCTGGCGCATTTTCCGGCATTTTGCGCGCTGTGCGTGGGGGCGGGTGGGCAGGAGACCGGGTGAGTGCCCGGTCTGCCGACCGCGATGCTTATGTACCGATGAAAGCCCTGGAGGTATATGGCTTCCGGTGTGTGTCAGGCGCGCCACAAGAATGAATTAAGGCCGGTGCTTGAGCTTGTTTCCTCCAGATACGTTATGGCTTTACCGCCCGGGTGGCAATATAGATGGGAGTATAACGAGAAATCAGCTCTTGAGGATCGGAGTCAATATCCTCGAAAAAGCCGATCAGGTAGAATCCGGCCTCCAGTTGCCCGCCAATCTGTTCTTGCAAGGTATGGCTGAACTCCATTGGGACGCCGTCTCTAAGGTAAGCCTGCATCTCCTCATCACTCAGGCTTTCTACATCGGAATAGGGCAGTGTGTGCTTCACTTGCAGGATTCCTTGCTCAGCCAGTTTCATATCGAACAGGTAGACAAGTGGGTTGCCAAATCCCGCCAATAATACCCCTCCGCGGCGCAGGACACGGTAGGCTTCCCGCCAGACCGGGAGAATATGCGGGGCGAATACATTGGAGACCGGGTGGAAGACCAGGTCAAAGCTCTCATCGCCAAGCGCCGAAAGATCAGCCATATCCCCTTCCAGGGTAGTGATCTTCAGCCCATCCCGGTCAGCCACTTCCCGGTCGCGTCCCAATTGACGTGGGGAATTATCCAGGACGGTGACATTGGCTCCAGCAGCTGCAAAAATCGGGCCTTGCTGCCCGCCACCCGAAGCCAGGCAAAGCAGGTCACATCCAGCCAACGGCGGGAACCAATCGCGTGGCACAGGTTTGGTCGGGGTGAGGAACACCTGCCATACACCCTGCCGGGCCGCGGCGGTTTGCTCCGGGGATACAGGCACCGTCCAGGGATTACCCTGTTCCACCTGCCGGTCCCAGGCTGCACGGTTATAAAGACGAATGTTGGTTGGTCGCATGGAGATTTCTCAATTATTTATTTGGCATGTTTCTCTGTATACACCACCAGGCCCACAAAGACTAGCATGGCAACCAAGATGTCGATCAAGATCACCCACATGGTAGAGGATGGTCCCAGTGGTTCGAATAACTGGCCGATCAGCCAGGGCAACAGCATCCCGCCCGAGCTGGAGCCAATGAAGAAGTATCCGGTGACTTTGCCGGTGATCGACATGCGCCGCTCGGCAAAATTTAGCAGACTGGCGAAGATAGCAGCCATGAACACTCCGATGGCAAACGAACCAGCCCACAGCACGGGGGAAGAAGTGGGAAAGGCCAGGATGACGCCCACACTGACCAGGCAGCCCACCAGGTCCACCAGCAAGATATCGCGCGGCTTGGCCCACATCCCGATCGGGATGCTGAGCAGCCGTCCAAAGGTCAACGCTCCCCAAAACATGGAGGTCAGGTAAGCCGCCATGGTCTCATCGGCCAGGTTGAGCCTGGCGGCATAGGTATAGATCCAATCCCCGTAACCCACTTCAGCGCCGACGTAAAGGAAAAAGAGCAAACTGATAATGACAATCAGCAGGGGTTTGACCTTGCCGGCCTGGTCAACGTGAGTTTCGGATTTGATCGGAGGGCTGGGCTGGAAAAGGAGGGTAAGCAGGATCGGGATAAAGAGCAGCGCCAGAGCCCAGTAGGCCCAATAGATATCGCCCGATGCCAGGACGGCCTGAGCAATGATCATCGGGGAGAGGAAAGCCCCCAGGCCGAAAAAGAAATGCAAGGCATTCATATAGGGAGCAATATTCGGCTGGTGCACCCATACCAGCAGGGTATTGGTGCCCACGTCCAGATTTCCCTCCGCCATGCCCATCAGGAGCATGACGACGATCATCAACCACAGCACAGGAACGACCGGCACCAGCGCCAGCATACTTGCCAATACTATGAGCGCAAAGACCATCAGCCGGTGGCCTGGCAAACGGTCGAACAGCCGCCCGAGCAGCGAAGAACCAATCAGGTATCCCAGCGAGCGGGTAATAAATAGATAGCTGATCTGGTTTAAGGCAGTATGCGTATGCTCAGAAAGTCTCAACAATGTGGGTCCAAGCGAGGCACTTGCCAGACCCAGGGCAATGAAGCCGGCGTAGTAGCCGATGGTCTTAGCAATTTTGCCGGATTGCACTCCGGCCGTTACAGTGGTAGTGGAGTTCATCGATAGATCACCTTAAAACTGAATTTTATTCGATAGAAGCAGCGTTTCAGCCAGGTCAGCCGTGCTGGGCAGGATCAAGTCCGCTCCGGCGCGGTGCAGTTCCTGTTCGCGGCCAAAACCGCACAAAACACCCACGGTTTGCGCTCCGGCCGCCTTCCCGGCCCGGATGTCGACCGGCGTATCGCCGATCATCACGCATTCCTGTGGCGAGACGCCCATCTCCTGAGCTGCACGCAGGATGGGATCCGGAAAGGGCTTGGTGTGTTCGCAGGTTTGAGCCGTAATCACACTGCTGAAGAACGGTCGAAGCTCAAACTGATTAAGGAACTCCAATATGCCTCGCTCACCGCGCGCACTGACAATCGCCAGAGGATAGACTCTCTGGACTACTTGTAGCATTTCTTTGATCCCCCGGATCAGCAGCCAGTGGCTTTTCGGACGCCTGGCGCGCAGTTTAGTAAAAAGGCCAAAAATGCGCGCCGCTTCATCATCCAAACCCAGCCTATCCAGCAAGTAGTAAGAGAAGTTGCCGGGGGTTTCCAGGCCCATCACCAGCCAGCGAGCGAAAGGCTGCACCTGGCGACCTGGGAAGAACCACCGCACGGGCCGCAGCAGTCTTTCCACTTGCTGCACCCACCGGTCATCCGTATCGCTCAGCGTGCCATCAACATCAAAGCACAGGGCGCGAATCTTGGAAATCTCCAGGGGCACAGGTTTATTGCTCCTGGAAATCCGGCAATGTCGCCAGCACTTTTTGCATGGTGCCGGCATCCGGGGTGATTACCCACAGGGTTTCCTGCGCTCGCTGAACCAGGGCGACGACTCCATCCGCTGTGCCTTGCCAGCCCAAGCGATTCTGAGTGCGCGCGGTGGGGTCTCCCCAGCGCTTGCTTCCATAATCCTGGAGGGCCTGCCAGAATTCCTCCGCATCGCCAGCCGTGTCCCATTTCCAGCGCTCGATCAGCGCCATTCCCTGCTCAGGGCCACTGAGCACAGCGTAGGTGTCTCCTCCCCATCCGGCAGCAGCTTTGCTGGCCTGGCTCGTGGAGATCTGGAACTTTGAGTCCCGGCCCCGGCTGAGAACCAGGTAGGTATACCACTCTCCCAGCGTGTTGCGTTCCAGTTCCTTCCAACCGGCTCCCAACGCCCCAGCCAGATCAGGCAAGGTCACCTCCATGGGGCGATCCTGTGGGTAAAGTTCCGAGTGCAGAATCTGCTCAGTGGAAACTGGCGGATTGGTAAATGCCGCGTCGATCGCCGGCCAGCCGCCCTGGTCAAACAGGGATTGGACAAACTCCAACCCCTGGCGATAAGGGAACAGAAAGTCATCCTTCATGAAAGCGGGCGCCGAATCGTACACCGGGCTTCGGTAGGTGCTGTAGAAAGCCTGGATCTGCTGGCGGTCTTCGGCGGTAGCATAGGTGGAAAGCCAATCTTGCTCACTCAGGGTGGCATCTCCTTCGATCAGCGCCTGGACACCGGCACAATACTCGCTGTGCGTCTGGCAATAGTCATCCTTGATTTTCAAGCCTTCGCGCAGGTCATAATGCTGGTCTTGCAGGGCATGGGTAAATTCGTGCGCGTAGGTCATGCGTTCTGGCCCACCAAAGCTCCCGCCCTGGATTACAAACATTTCCTTCGTTTCGCTGTCATAATAGCCAGCGATCTGCTCACTGTAAAGATCCAGGTAGAGTTGGTGCAGGTCAAAACCAGGTGCCAGCAAACCCAGCGCACTCATCAGTCGGGCATCCTGGTTGGCCTTATCCGGCGTATAGTCTTTAAAGAATTCATCAGTCACACGCTTGCGTAACTGATCCGGGGTGAGCATATCGCGCTTGAGTGCTTTGAGCTGCGCCAGGCCACGTATCTGAATCACCTGCACCTGGATCTGGTCCATCTGGCGAGATATGATCTCTGGCAGACTTCCCGAACTCGGGTCGGTTGGGAAGGGGGTGATCAGCGGCAAAGGTGTGGCAGTGGGGTTGCCAATCCCTGGCAGGCCGCGGCTGGCCACCAGGATGACGCCTGGGATGGCGACCAGGCTTAAGCACAGGCAAATGACAACCAGGATAGTGAGAATGGATAGTAATACTCGTTTCGTCATACCTTCCTCATCTGAACAATGAAACCATTTCCAAAAAATGTCAGGTTATCAGGTCAGGCAAGCTTTCTGGCAAGAAACGGTTCACGTCCTGAGCCTGAAAAACCTAATTGTTGTTAACAAATTCCAATGCGTACTGCGCATCCCGGTAACCAGGATGCGCCTTCAGAGCCTGGCGAAATAGCTCCAGGGCCGCGTTTCTATCTCCAGCGCGGTAGATTGCCCAGCCGCGCCAGAGCAATGCTTCTTCTGAGTTGGGCGTGACTTTCAGAGCATATTCGGTCAGCGCCAACAGGTCGTCATTTCTACCCGCATGGAAATAAGCCAGAAAAGGCCCAAACTGGTAGCGCAGCATGCGCTGAGGCAAGCCAAGCTTGCGGGCGGTATCATAGGCCTTGGCCGCTTCCACATAGCGATCAAAATAGACCAGGTTGCTGCCCAGGTTGAACCAGGCCAGGGCATTCTTGGGATCCTTCTGAGTCTCAGCCAGGGCTTTTTCCAGCGCAAGCTGGCGATTGCGGTCAGCATCCCAGCTTGAACCCAGGAGCGCTTTAACGGCCTCTTCCTGCTCTGGGCGGTAGATCACCAGATAGGCCCGGTTAAAGGATTGCCAGGCAGAATCCAGGTTAGCATAGCTGGCCCGCCGGTCAGGACCGACAAATACATCTTGAACTGTAAATTCCTGGGGCGTATCATCATAGCCTGTGACGAACAGATAATGCCCGGCCCACAGGTCATCCTGATACCAGAAACTCTCCGCCAACCGAAAGGAGACCTCCACCAGCACCGGGATGCCCTGCGTCACAGCGCGGCGCAGCAAATCCGGATCACCACCTACCCGGAACTGGGCCCTCAATGTGGGCACGTTTTGCAGGACAAACTGGAGCAGTTCGTCGATATTGACGTTGCGATCGGCGCGCACCGGCTTGACCTGATCGGAGATGGCGTACTGGTCGCCTTTCCAACCATAGAAACGCAGTGCCAGTGCCAGGGCCGCCGGGCCACAGTTGTTCCAGTCCTCGCGTTCATAAGCAGGCGCGGGCAGGTTCACCTGGCTTGGCATAGGGAGCGGGGCAGGGCTTGGGGCCAGGGTGGGAGAGGCGGAGGGCGAGAGAAAGGGGATGGCAGATGGCCTGATCTCTGGATTTTGCCCGGCCGTATCCTGGCCTCCGGTCGCCGCTGAAGGGGTCAGTGCAGGCGGAGTAGAGGAAGGAGCAATGACCTGGTCCGTATCCAGATTGTCCTGAACTCCCGGAGTCGGCAGCACACCTACCGGATCCATGGCGACGCGCAGGCGAGTGAGCAGGAGATCTACCCGCCAGGCCAGCCTGTGTTGCACCAGCGGAAGCTGGTAGATCAGATAAAGCACCAGAAGGGCAGTCAGAGCTCCCAGCGAGAGTTGTAATCCGATCTTAAGCCTGTTCGGCGTCATAACCCTTCGATTGTACCAGAAAACAAATCCTCTTCTTAACACCTCTTCAACCCGCGTAATTGCTTTAATTTCATAGTACAATGGACATACATCTTTGAACCTGGAAGGTATGATCATGAGCGAGAATCCCTCATACGATGTGGTGGCGGTGGGCGCTGGACCGGGCGGATATGTAGCTGCCATTCGCGCCTCGCAGTTGGGGCTGAAAACGGCCATCGTCGAAAAGCAGTGGCTGGGCGGGGTTTGCCTGAACGTCGGTTGCATCCCTTCCAAGGCGCTGCTCAAGAACGCCGAACTGGCCCATACGCTGCGTGAGCGCAGCAAGGATTATGGCATCTCTTTTGAAAACCTGCAGTTGGATTATGCTGCTGCGGTCAAGCGCAGTCGCCAGGTTTCCGACCGGCTGACGCGCGGCGTGGCTTTCCTGATGAAGAAAAACAAAATTGACGTACACGAGGGCACCGCCCAATTGACTGCCCCGGGCACCGTCCAGGTCACCTACAAAGCAGATGGCAAAGTGGCCGACCTGAAAGCCAGCCACATCATCCTCGCGACCGGATCGGTCAATGCCCATATCCCGGGGGTGGAGATCGACGGCGAACGCATCCTGACCTACCAGGAAGCCATCCTGCAGACCACCCGCCCGGAATCGGTGGTCATCATCGGGGCCGGGGCGATCGGGGTGGAGTTTGCCACGGTTTGGAGCGCCTACGGAACCAAAGTCACGATCGTCGAGATGCTGCCGCGCATCCTGCCCCTGGAAGATGAGGAGATCAGCGGCGAGTTGAACAAAATCTACACCCGGCGCGGCATCCAGACCCTGACAAACCACAAGGTCCAGTCCGTGACCCGCAGCGAAAAAGGTGTGGTCGTCAAGTTGGGGGGGCCAGATGGCGAGAAGACACTCGAAGCCGACCAGGCGCTGGTGGCTATTGGTTTTAAGGCCAATACGACCAATTTAGGGTTGGAAAAGATCGGCGTTCAATTGACCGAGCGCAGCTTTGTGCAGATTGATGAGCGCATGGCCACCAACCTGCCGGGCGTCTGGGCGATTGGAGATGTGACCGGCCAGCTCCTCCTGGCGCACGTCGCCTCAGCCCAGGGTATCGTGTGCGCCGAAAACATCGCCGGGGTCGAGACTGTGACCCTCAATTACACCATGATGCCGCGAGCTGTCTTCTGCAGCCCGCAGGTGGCTTCGTTCGGCCTGACGGAAGCCCAGGCACGCCAGCAGGGCTACCAGATCAAGATCGGCCGTTTCAATTTCCAGGCCAATGGCAAGGCGCTGGGCCTGGGAGATTACGCCGGCTTTGCCAAGATCATCACCGATACGCGTTATGGTGAAATCCTGGGTGCCCACATGATTGGCCCGGATGTCTCGGAGCTGCTGCCAGAGTTGACCCTGGCGCAAGCCAATGAGCTGACCACCAACGAAATCGCCCGCAATGTGCACACTCACCCGACGCTCAGCGAGGTGCTGATGGAGGCCGCCCACGATGCTGAAGGGCACGCCATCCAGATGTAGGCCATCTTTTCACCACGAGAATGCGAAGGACACAAAGGAGAACATCCTGGTGTCCTTCGCTTTTTTCCCGCTCCCTGACCTTTCCATCTCAAATTCTGGTAAACTCAAGCCAGAATGTCTGCCGAATCCCTGTTAAATTGCCTCTCCAAGGCGTTGAAAGCTCGTTCCGGGCTATCTGAGCCGCTTCACGAGAGCGCTTTTCGCCTGTTCAACGGTTTCCTGGAAGGAGAGCCTGATCTGGTCGCCGATCTCTATGGGCGGACAGTGGTGCTCTATAACTTTGCTGAGGAGCCCTTACGCGCCCAACCGAAACTACAAACGGCGCTGGAATTCTACCGTTGCCAGATGCCCTGGTTGCAGGCAGTGCTGCTCAAGACGCGCGCCGCCCCAGACCAGCAGGGACGCCGGGGTATCCTGCTCCTTGGTGAGCAACCGGACCGTAAAATCCGCGAAAACGGCGTCTGGTACGCTCTTGATCTCACCCTGAACCGCGATGCCAGTTTTTACCTGGATACCCGTGCTTTACGCGCCTGGGCCAAACAAAATTTGGCTGGCCTGCGCGTGTTGAATACCTTCGCCTATACCGGCAGCCTGGGGGTGGCTGCCTTGGCAGGAGGTGCCAGCCGGGTGGTGCAGCTTGATCTGAGCCGCCGGTTTCTCGCCCTGGCCCAAACTTCCTGCACCCTTAACGATTTTCCCATCCAGAAAACCGATTACATCCACGCCGATTTTTTCCCTGGGGTAGCAAGTCTCAAGCGCCAGGGAGAGCAGTTCGATTGTGTCTTCCTTGACCCACCATTTTTCTCATCCACTGCCGGCGGGCGGGTGGACCTGGTGACCCAGGCCGGACGGCTGATCAACAAGGTCCGACCGCTGGTCAGCGATGGCGGCTGGCTGGCGGTGATTAACAACGCTCTCTTTCTGAGTGGGGTGCACTTTATGGCCCTCCTGGAAGCGCTGTGCGCCGATGGCTATCTGCATATTGACACACTCCTCCCGGTGCCTGAGGATTGCAGCGCTTACCCGGATACCCGGGTGCGTAGCCTGCCTGTTGACCCTGCTCCCTTCAATCACAGCACGAAGATTGTCTTGTTAAAGGTGAAAAGGAAATTGGTGAATTTGTAACGTTTTCTATTTACAGAACGTTGCTAACAGTGTATACTACAAGCATGTCAATTAACAACGAAGCTACAGAAAAAGATAGTTCCCCCGACGATAATTCTCATAGACATATCCAAATGACCGGCCTGACCGAGGCCGAGGTGATCCAACAGCGCAAGCAGTATGGCGAGAACCTGCTGCCCGCCGAAAAAGTCATCTCCCCCTGGACCATCCTATTGAACCAGCTCAAAAGCCCCCTGGTGTATATCATCCTGGCAGCTGCCGGCGTTTCGCTGGTGGTGGGCGAATATGGTGATTTTGGAATCATCATGGCAGTCGTCATCGTGGACGCCGTGTTGGGCTTTGTGCAGGAATACCAGGCTCAGCGCACCTACACAGCCCTGAAAGGCCTGCTCAAACCGACCACCTCGGTCATCCGCCAGGGACAGCGGATGGAGGTGGAAGTGCGCGAGCTGGTGCCTGGCGATCTGGTCTTGCTCAACGCCGGAGAACATGTACCTGGGGATGGAATCCTGCTGGAAAGCACCAAGCTTTCCCTGGATGAAGCCATTCTGACCGGCGAAAGTGAACCGGTCAGCAAAACCACCGCACTTGATTGGGAACAACCCCAGGGAGTCAATCCCAGCAATACCAATCTGGTATTCATGGGCACCACCACCGTCACTGGCCGCGGCCTGATGCGCGTCGAACAGACTGGCAGTCGCACCGAGCTGGGCAAGATCGCCACCAGCCTGCAAGAGTCCGTCGAAGAGGATACCCCGCTGCAGGTGCGCCTGAAGGCATTCAGCCAGACTCTCACCCGCATCGTGGTGGTGTTCACACTGGCTATCCTGCTCACCGGCCTGCTGATGGGACGCCAGTTCCTGGATATGCTGCGCACCTCCATTATCCTGGCAATCGCTGCCGTACCCGAAGGCCTGCTCATCGCAGTGACCGTCATCCTTGTGCTGGGAATGCGGAAAATCCTCAAGCGCAACGGCCTGGTCAAGAAGTTGCTGGCGGTGGAGACTCTCGGCTCGGTGACGGTCATCTGCACCGATAAGACCGGCACGCTGACTGAGGGGCGCATGCGCGTCACTCACACTGACCTGGTGGATCGCCAACGTGCTCTGGAGACCATGGCGCTGTGCAACAACCTGGAAGGGCCGGTGGATGTGGCCTTATGGGAATATGCACGTGCCCAGGAGTCCTTTAACCCTCAGGACCTGGTGGATGGGTCAGAGAGGCTGGCCGAGGAGCTTTTCAGCAGCGAGACCAAGTTCATGAGCACCTACACCACCTGGAACGGTGAACGGAACGATTACCTGAAGGGCGCCCCGGAGATCATCTTGACCATGTGCCGGGTCAGCGAAGAGGAAAAACAACGCATCCTGGCTCAGGTGGACCAGTGGGCCGGCGAGGGGCTGCGCTTGCTTGGCCTGGCGTACCGTCCCCATAAATTCCTGGAAGATCACACTGCCTACAACTGGGTCGGGCTGGTGGCGATGCAGGATCCTATCCGCCAGGGGGTTGTCGACTCGATCCGGGTGGCTCAGCGGGCCGGAATCCAGGTCAAGATGATCACAGGCGACTATCGCCGGACTGCCGAGCGGATTGGGCGTTCAACCGACCTGGTGCAGGAAGGCGACCTGATAATAGAAGGCCAGGAGCTGGCATCCATGAGCGATGCTCAGCTCCAGGAACTGGTCGGGCGGACGGCTATTTTTGCCCGGATCCGCCCTCAGGATAAGCTACGCATTGTCAAAGCGCTGCAAGCCCGAGGGGCGATCGTCGCCATGGTGGGAGATGGCATCAACGATGCACCTGCCCTGAAGCGCGCCAACATTGGCGTGGTGGTGGGCAGCGCCACCGATGTCGCCAAGGAGATCGCTGACCTGATCTTGCTGGATAATAACTTTCGCACCATTGTCGCTGCGATAGAAGAGGGCCGGGTAATCTTTGAAAACATCCGCAAGGTGGTAGCTTATACCCTCTCCAACTCATTTGCCGAAGTGCTGACCATCTTCATCGCCATGATGTTCCGCTGGCCCGCGCCGTTGGCGGTGGCGCAAATCCTGTGGATCCACCTGATCTGCGATGGCCCATCCGATATTGTCCTGGGCTTCGAGCCGAAAGAGGAGGGCATCATGGATGAAAAGCCCAAGTCGGTCAAGGAGCCCATCCTGACGACACTGGGCGCTTCGATGATCGGGGTGATCAGTGTTTCCAGCACGATTCTTGCCCTGTGGTTGTTTGGTCACTTCTATCTGGCGCACAACAACCCGGTGGAGGGGCGCAGCATCGTGTTTGCCAGTTTTGCCGTCAACTCGATGATTTACATCTTCGCCTACCGCAGCCTGCGGCGACCGATCGTCCGCAGCGGCCCGCTCAGCCAGAATAAACCGCTGGTGTGGGCGGTGCTGGCCGGTCTGCTGATGGTAGTCATTGCCTTCTTGATCCCCCGCCTCCGCGACCTGCTGGGGATTGTGCTGCTGAGCTGGGAGGAGGCAATTTGGGTGATCGGAGTTGCCCTCTCCCTGCTGCTGATCGTGGAGTTGGGCAAATGGATCAGCCTGCGAGTACACCGGCGTAAGGAACTGGCACAGCCCTCCGGAAGCCCCAACAAAAAAGCATTGGAGCATTAGGGTTATCCAGACTCCCGCCAGGCATTCATAGCAAGATCGCACCGGTGATTTTCGACAAACCATGCGATATAATACACCTGGAAAGTAGAGGTAGCTATGAAATTTCGCCTGGCCTTGTGGATTTGGATCATCGTCCTGGCGGCTGGTTGGATTTTGGGTATCACAGATGCCCGCGCCCAATCAGGCGATTCCAACCCATTAGCGGTTGTTTTGACCATGAAGGGGCCCCTATCGCCAGTCCAGCAGGAGTACCTGCGGCGCGGCCTGCAGATCGCTGAGGATCGCCAGGCCAGTCTGGTCATTCTGCAGCTCGACACTCCCGGCGGCAGTATCGACACCATGAATAACATGATCCAGCTCATCCGCGGCAGCAGTGTGCCGGTGGTGGTGTATGTTGCCCCGCAAAACGCTATGGCAGGCAGCGCCGGCACCCTGATCACCCTGGCCGGGCATGTGGCTGCTATGGCTCCTGAGACGACCATCGGAGCCGCCAGTCCGGTCGGCGCGCAGGGGGAGGATATCGGCCAGACCATGGAAACCAAAGTGAAAGAGATGATGCAGGCCAAGGTGCGCGAGCTGGCCAAGGATCGCCCCCCGGAAGCTATCCAGCTGGGAGAGGATATGATTGGAAATGCCAAGGCGGTCACGGTTGAGGAGGCGCTCAAAGTCGGGCTGGTTGATCTGCAAGCTCGCAACCTGGATGACCTGCTGAGCCAGTTGGATGGGCGCACGGTAAAGTTTGGCGGCCGCACGGTAGTGCTGCGTACTCGCGATGCCCAGACATTGCCGGTTGGCAACACCCTGATCGAGCAGATTCTGCTGTTCCTGGTCAACCCCGACCTGGTGTTCATGTTGCTCAGCCTGGGCACCTGGGCAATTATCATTGAGATTTCCAGCCCGGGGGGTTGGGTTGCCGGTTTTATCGGCGTGGTGTGCATCCTGCTGGCAATCTACGGGTTGGGCATCCTGCCGGTTAACTGGTTTGGCCTGCTTTTTCTGGTGGTGGCGTTTGTGCTCTTCGTCCTGGAGGTAAAGACACCCACCCACGGCCTGATGACAATTGCCGGAGTGGCTTCATTCATCATTGGAGCGCTGGTATTGTTCAATTCGATCCGCCTGCCGGGTGCCCCGGCTGCACCAGGTTTTCCCACCGTATCAGTATGGCTGGTGGCTGGCACCGCAGTGTTCATTGCCTTTTCCTTTCTGGGGATTGTCACCTTTGCATTGCGCGCCCAGCGTGCCCCGGTGGTCACCGGTCAGGAAACCCTGCTGGGTCAGATTGGCATGGCGCAGACCGCACTCATACCGCGCGGCATGGTGCATATTGCTGGAGAACAATGGATGGCCCAGCTTGCTGAGGGAGAGGAACCCATCCAGGAAGGCGATCGGGTAGAAGTGGTGCACATCGAAGGGCTACGGCTGATCGTTCGCAAAGCACGATAAACCGTACGAACTTCCTCCGGTTTATTGCCGGGCTTCGAGAAGGGCCGGGTAGAATCGGCAAAACTGCTGATAGGCCTCCTGGTATCGCTCACTCCTCTTTGGCTCAGGCCACACCGGTTCGCCTGGCGGACGCACTGCTTTTCTGATTGCATCCTCCGCATTCCTATACACCCCAGTTCCGATCCCCGCCAGGAGTGCCGCCCCACAGGCGGTGGCTTCTTGGGCTTGACCCGGGTAAACCGGCCGGCCGAAGATATCCGCCTGGAGCTGCAACCAGAGTGGGTGACGCGTGGCCCCACCGGCTGCCAGCAAGCGCTCCACGGGTGTGCCCATCTCGACCATCAAGTCCAACCCCTGGCGTAGCGCAAAAACCACCCCCTCCATCACCGCCCGCACCAGATGCGCCCGGCCATGGTTAAGGCGCAGGCCCAGAAACGCCCCGGAGGCCTGCGGATCCATATGCGGGGTGCGCTCACCTGCCAGGTAGGGCAAGAAGAACAGCCCTTGCGTCGCCGCTTCCACCTCGGCTGCGGCATTGGCCAGCTCCTGGTAGCTACTGCCCGGCCAGAGCTGATCGCGCAGCCAACGCAACGCCAGCCCTGCTGAGAGAATGGCCGCCAACAGGTGCCAGCGCCCTGGGAGAGCGTGGCAGAACAAATGCAGGCGCAGCCGCGAATCATGCACCGGCCGGCTGAGCGGGGCAAACAGCTGACCGCCTGTGCCAATCGTGCAGGAGATCATCCCCGGCTCCACCAACCCCTGGCCCAAGGCTTGCATCGACTGGTCGCTGCCGCCAAAGACCACCGGGGTGCCCTCCAGCAGACCGCCGGTAACCGCCATCTCTGCCAGCAGACCACCGGCCACCTGCGCTGAATCATCGACGGGTGGGAGCTGTTCTAGCGAAAGCCCGGCCATTTGGAGCATTGGTTCGCTCCACCGACGAGTATGCGGGTCAAAGAGGGATGTGGAAGAGGCGTCGCTTGGATCGCTTCCCAGGCGACCGATCAGGCGGTACCGCACCTCGTCCTTGGGTAGAAGCAGTGTCCGGGTGGCAGCACATAGCTCTGGTTCATGCTCCCGCAGCCACATCCAGCTCGGCAGCATGAAGCCGACCGCCAGCGGGTTTCCGGTCCAATTCCCCAATTGCTCCAGCCCGATCTTTTCGGCCAACTGCTGCACCTGAGCGGAGCTACGCCGGTCGGCCCACAAGATAGCCGGTCGGAGCGCTTTTCCATCCGCACCCAGGCAGACCATCGAGTGCATTTGCCCGGCCAGCCCGATCCCAGCCACCTGTCGTAGGTCAACTTCCGTGCGCTGCATCACCTGGCGCAAGGTGGAGAGAGCCGCTTTCAACCAAACTGCGGGCTGCTGTTCGGACCAATCGGCTTTGGGCATCTCAATCGGATATTCCTGCCCGGCCCAGGATAATAGCCGGCCGGTTTCATCCACCAGAACCGTCTTGGTGCTTGACGTACCAATATCAATGCCGATGAGATAAGTCATGCTTATGGATCGTCAGCGCCAGAAGCCGCTCCGCACCGGGCGAACATCGCTGACAGTCACAAAGGCCTGCGGGTCCGTCTCCAGGATGATGGTCTCCACCTCATCGCGCTCCTTGCGTCGCACGTCGCAATGCAACACAGAGACCATCCCATCCCGGCCGCGCGCTGAAAGCTCGGTGACGGCGAAACCATCCGTGCGCAGGTGTTCGCTGATTGCCGCCCCCAATTGCTGTGAGACGATGGTAAAACGGGTAAAACCGACTCCCAGGCGGTCCTCCAGATACATTCCCAGCACCACCCCGCTGGCATAACCCGCCGCGAACCCTAAAACTTCCACCAGATGGTTCAGGTGGGCCAGTGTGAAAGCAGTCGCTGCCAGGAAAAACAGCGCCTCTACAAAACCAACCCCCCAGGCTAGGCGTTTCCGCCCTCGAACCACCAACAACACCCGCAGGGTATCCAGGGTCATATCAGCTGTGCGCAGGAAGAAGATCGCCAACGCCAGCCCGATATCCTGAGGAGTTGCTGCCAGGATCATACCTACTCCTTCTGCGAAGCAGGTTCAGGCACCCCGAGGGCTTCCTCCTCTTGCTCCTGAGCCTGCATGGCAGGCAGGTAGAGGTTCTCCATGTACTCTTTCAACATGCGGCGTGTGCCGAACTGAGGGATGAGCGTGCGCATCGACTCCTTGATCCGGCCAATCCATTCCACCGGCAGTTTATCCGAAGCCGCCCGCTTGTAATATAATGGCACGATTTCATTCTCAAGCGTGTCATATAAATCCTGGGAATCGACTTCATCCTGCTGGTTCGGGTCGCTATATTCGTTATCATTGCCGATTGCCCAGCCATTGCTTCCGTTAAATCCCTCGTGCCACCAGCCATCCAAGACTGAAAAGTTGAGCACGCCATTGATGGCTGCCTTCATCCCAGAAGTACCCGAAGCCTCATTCGGACGGCGCGGGGTATTGAGCCAGACATCCACCCCCTGCACCAGATAGCGCGCCACATTCATATTGTAATCTTCCAGGAATGCCAGCCGTCCTCCAGTTTTCGCGTCTTTGACTGTCCGGTAGACCTGCTGGATGAGCATCTTGCCTGGCTCGTCAGCCGGGTGGGATTTGCCTGCAAAGATGATTTGCACCGGCATTTGTTGATTATGGATAATCCGCAATAAACGATCAAAATCACGCAGCACCAGGTAGGCACGTTTATAAGTGGCAAACCGGCGAGCAAAGCCAATGGTTAGTGAGTAGGGTTCCAGCAGGACTCCCCCAGCCACCACCTGCACCGGGTGGATCGTCCCCGACTGCCATTGCTTGCGCATCCGTTCATTGGCAAAGTTGAGCAGCTTGCGCTTGAGGTGCTCGCGCACCGCCCACAATTCGCCATCCGGGACATTCTCCACCTGCGCCCATACATCCGAATCATCCAGGAAGCGCATCCAATCCGAGCCAAGGTAGCGATCGAAGAGCAAGCGCATGCGGCGGGCCAACCAGGTGGCAGTGTGCACTCCGTTGGTGACGTGGGTGATCGGCACATCGTCAACGCCACGACCCGGCCACAGAAAGAGCCACATCCGCCGCGAAACCTGCTCGTGCAACTCAGAGACAGCATTGCGTTGGTCTGAAAGACGCAACGCCAGCACAGGCATGCTAAATGTCTCTCCCCACGATTGTACGTGACGGCCCAGGTTGATAAACTCGTCCCGATTCAAACCCAGTTCTGTCCAGAATTGGACAAAATATTTATCCACCAACCAGAGCGGGAACTGGTCGTTTCCGGCTGGGACGGGTGTGTGGGTGGTGAACACATTGCCCTTGCGGACCTCAACCGTCGCCTGTTCAACCGATTTCCCCTCCGCTACCAGCTCGCGAATCCGCTCCAACGATAAGAAAGCCGAATGGCCTTCGTTCATGTGCCAGACTGTCGGCTTGTATCCCAGCAGACGCATGGCACGCACTCCACCAATGCCCAGCAGGATCTCCTGCGAGATGCGCACTTCCGGGTCATTGCTATAGAGCCGGGCGGTGAGCTGGCGATCAGTGTCCGTATTCTCCGGGACATTGGTATCCAGAAGGTAGAGCGGCACCCGCCCTACCTGCACCTGCCAGAGGCGAGCCACTACCTTGCGACCAGGTAAATCCACTGTTACTTGAAAAGGATTGTTTTGGCCGTCGAGTAGTGAAAGAATTGGCATCTCTTCGTAACCGCGAGCATTGTTACGCGTCTCCTGCCAGCCATCTTCGGTGATCTTCTGGTCAAAATATCCCTGGTTGTAAATGAACCCAACCCCCACCATTGGCATGCCCATATCGCTGGCTTCTTTCAGGTGGTCCCCCGAAAGCACACCCAAACCGCCAGCATAAACCGGCAACGATTCGTGCAGGCCGAATTCAAATGAGAAATAAGCCACCAGGTTATCCTGGCTGAGCGGTTTGGCAGCCGGATCTTGCGGAGCAGTGAAATTGGTATAGTACCAGGTTCTGGTGGATTGAAGATAGGCGTCAAAGTTGCGCATCACCCGGTCGTACAGGTCAAGGTAATAGCGATCATTGACCACTGCGTTGAGATGTGACCGCTCCACAGTCCGTAAGAACAGCACCGGGTTGTGGCTGAGATTCTCCCAAAGCGTCTTATCGATCTGTGAATAAAGGATCTGCGCTTCAGGGTTCCACACCCACCACAGGTTATAAGCGAACTCGCCCAGCCGGTTGATGCGACGCGGCAGACGAAAAACATTTAATGGCACACATTGGATAATAGGTTTCATTTGAAAAATTTTACCACAAAGCTCCCGCTTGTTAGAATACTGCCCACAGGATACCCAAGGGTTTCACAAAGCCGAACATCTCCTGAAAGGAACAGGTTTGCCCGATGGCTTTTACCTGCCCGACTCTCCCAATCTCAGCCGGGTTCCCATACCTAGCAGGTCCTCCTGACAGGCGTTGTAAACCCATGAGTAGGCTCCCCCAGTAACGGATACCAAGATGAAGGAGTGGATCCACTCCCCCTAGCTCTTGGGGATACGGACCGCATCGATCACCCAGTGTTCCTTCTCCTTGACCAGGACAAAAGTGCGATTTTTGACCGCCCCACCTACATCGACCCGCACTTTAATGATCGCCCCTGCCGGATCCGGGTTAACGGCTGCAGAATCAATGCTGAACCCGGAAAGCGCCCCATTGAACTTAAGCAGCGCAATAGGCCCGCCTTTCGGCAGTTTAGAGATCAGGTTCGAGCTTAAGTACTGGCGCATCTGCTCCGGGTTATCCGGGTAAAGAGAGACGAATGCCTTGACCACCTCTTCTGGGGTGGCGGGGTAGTGATCGCCAGATTCGGATTTCGCTACCTCAGTCTCTGAGACAGTTGGAAGCGCCGTGGGTATAATTTCCTCTTCTGTCGTCGGGACAGTTTCCTCCACGATGGCAGCAGTCGGAACGGAAGCGGTGGGAGTCTGCAACAGCGAGCAGGCGCTCAAAAGCAGCCCAGCCACCAGGCAAAGGGCAATTGGATACAAAGTGCGTTTCATAGGTCCTCCAGATTTCATCATTCTTGACGGCGATTTTTCCAGGCTAAAAACCTTTCAGTCGTCCAGGTGCTCATCACCTGTTCTGCACTGGCCCAGGCTCGGCGTGCAACCGATACGCCATAAATGGACTGATCGAGCTGCTCAGTGGAGTGGGCATCTGTGTTGATACTCAATGGGATGCCCATCTCAACGGCCCTGCGGGCATAGACTTCATCCAGGTCCAGGCGATTGGGGTTGGCGTTAATTTCCAGCGCCACTCCGTGTTGGCGGGCAGCTTCCAATACTGCCACCCAATCCAAATCCATCCCTTCTCGGTTGGGTAGCAGCCGCCCACTGGGATGGCCGATCATATCTACATGCGGGTTGCTGATCGCCCGGATCAACCGTTCGGTGGCGGCCTCTTTCGGCTGGCGCAAGGCCGAGTGCATCGAAGCAATCACGATATCCAGCTCTGCCAGCACCTCATCCGGGTAATCCAGACTGCCATCAGCACGAATATCCACCTCGGTGCCGTGCAAAAGGTGGAGGGCATCACCCATTTCACGCTGCGCTGCCTGGATATCGACGCGTTGCTGGTGCAATTCCTCCACTGTAAGCCCCCCAGCGATACCCAATCCCACGGAGTGATCGGTAATTGCCAGGGTTTTCAGGCCGCGCTGCCTGGCAGCCTTGGCCATCTCCTCAACCGTGTTACGACCATCCGACCAAAGCGTGTGGGCATGCAGCTCGGCTTGCAAATCGCCCGGTTCTAAAAGGCGCGGTAGCCTGCCTTCCAGGGCAGCCTGGATTTCACCACGCTCCTCCCGCAACTCGGGCGCAATATAAGGGAGGCCAAGAGCGGCATAAATTTCTTCCTCTGTGGCAGCCAACTGCTCCCGGCCTTCCGCATTCACCAGGCCCCGCTCAGAGAGCGAAAGACCCTGTTTCAGCGCCAGCTCGCGCAGGTGTACATTGTGTTCTTTGGAACCAGTAGCATATTGCAGCAGGCTGCCAAAACGATCGGGGGATTGAATCCATAGCTGGATATGGACACCACCCTTCAATTCTACGCTTGATTTATTCTCACCCTGGCTCGCCACCCGGAACACATCCGGATGCTGGATGAAAGCCTCCATCACAGGAGCCGCCGCGCTGGCGGCTGCCACCAGGTCGATATCTCCGATGGTGGTCTTCCAACGGCGCAGGCTGCCAGCCGCTTCAGCCCGGCTCACGCCGGGCTGGGCACGCAGCCACTCCAACCAGGACTCACCCAGCGACCAGGCCGTGTTGAGCAACATGCGCCGGCTGCGCCGCTGCATGGCCTCAATCCCGGCCAGGACGCGGGCCTCGGATTTTTCACCCATCCCAGGCAAGGCGCGCAGCCGCCCTTCACGGGCAGCCTGCTCCAGTTCGGGCAAGGTGTTAATGTTCGCCTGCTTCCAAAAAAGAGCCACCTTCTTCGGGCCCACATCTGGCACCTGGAGCAGATCCAGCAAACTGACCGGCACTTCCTGCTCCAGCCGCTCCAGAAAGGCCAATTTCCCGGTTGAAAGCAGCTCTTCGATCTTCTTCTCCACCTCTTTGCCGACGCCCGGGATCTGGCGCAGGCGTCCTTCACGCTGCACAGTATGGATATCCTCCGGCAGGTCACGCAGGCTCTCAGCCACCCGGCGATAGGCCAGGGTGATATAGATTACTTCCCCCTTAATCGCCAGCAGATCGGCCATCCGGTCAAAGAGGTCTGCAAGGTCTTGATTGTTCATACCAGACAATTGTAATTCATTCAAGGCAAATTGGCCTGTATTGCGGGGCACGACCGGATATCCAATAGCCTGCGAAAGTCGTAGGGAGTTTCCTTCCACTCCTCCTGCTTCACCAGCCGGACGCAAGCATCCGTAAAGCGTTGCTGAACCTCCGGTTTAAGCCGATCCCAGTATTTAAAATCCCAGTAGATATAATCATAGCCGTAGGCGCGCAGTGCAGCCGGGCTGGGATCTGCCACCAGCTTCTCCCATTCCGGTTTCGGTTCATACCAGGTCTTGTAGCTATCTGTGAAGCGCCCAAACACCGTGGGCGCCCGCCAGGCAATCGGGTCAAAGATCAGGGCATCCTTCTCCAGCTTATTCCAGTAATCCCGCTCAAACCGGGCATCCAGGATGCCGATAAAGGTCGAGTAAATCGGCCTGGGCGCCGAAAGCAGCTCAATTCCAAAAAGAACGATGCCACCGAACATGCTCAGGAACAGCAGCCCACCTACTACCGCCTTGATCCATTCAACACGCCGGCTACCCCAACGCCACACTGCGGCCATAGCGATGCCACCGGATGATAGTCCAATAAGCTGCGACTGAACCCGGTTCAGGGCAGTGGGGCCGGCACTGCCGGTGTATTGGATGACCAGCGTCACCAAGCTGAGCACCGGCATCACAATCAGGGCAGCTTCGTACCAGCGCCCGGCGCGAAACGCCTTGACTCCCCAGATCAACGGCAGGGGCAGCAACAAAATGACCGGTCCGATCTCAAACAAAGCCACGATCACCTGGTAGAAATTCGCAAAGGAAAGGTATCCCAGGTGGCTGGAGAGAAAGGCTGGCGGCCAGAAGAGCTTAAAACCAAGCGTGAAGTAGGAGTTCTCGGCTGCCTGTCCGCTCAACCTGGAAACCAGACCTGAAACCAGGCCGGTCACCACTCCCCCCTGGATGGCAGCTATCAGAACTGTGGGGATCAAGACCACCCACCAGCGCCCCAGGCTGCCAGGAAGGTGCAGTCGACCGCCCCGTGCTGCCAGACGTTTACGCAGCACCAGATAGAGCAATGTTAACACGGCAAAACCGCTCACCAGGCGGGCCAGGCTGGTCTCTGCAATCAGGGTCAGGGCTGCCAGCAGGATCGCTGTAACCACCCCACCGCGCCAGCCGCGCCAACGGTTGTGGGTGAGCAGCAGCGTGCTGCCAATGATTCCACCCATCGCTCCCGCCCCGGAATGATATGTCCAGATAGAAGGGGTGTTAATCCCGTTGGCATAAGCAAACGGGAAAGGCCAGACTGCTCCACTATCCACCGCCCAGGGGCTGGTCAGTGCGCTGAAGAAATCCGGCGCAGTGGCCTGGCCGGATCCGATCATCTGGATGGACGGGGCAATTCTGCGCAAAAAGCTCTCGGGGAGAAGGAGCAGCATCCAGCGCGCCCCGCCAGAAAACAGGCCCATCAACACCGAAACCAGGCCCGCCAGTGTGCTTTGGGTGGCTCGTTTGACCCACAGTGCGCCGATCATCACCGAAAGGGCCAGGCACAGCCCACGCACAATATCCAGCGAGTTCCAGGGATGTAACCCGCCGATTCGCATCAGCTCTGAGGTAAACAACAAGGTAAAGTAGTGATAATTGAAAAGCACCTTGGGATCTAAAGGAAAATGCGGTGGGATATCGCCCGTGGCAAGGATCGAAGTCACCGGTAGATTCTGGTAATCATCCAGGATGGCCAGACCTTGCCCGACGACCACCAGAATATACCCTAAGGCTAACAATACCAGCCACTGGCCAGGTCGCACTGGGATTCTGTAAACCAACCGCCAATCGCGCCGCAGGTCTGCGATCGAGAAGCCCAGGCCTACCAGCAGAACCCCTCCCGCCGCCAACCAAAACGCCAGCGGGACGGTTAAAAAGTGCCCAACCAAGTTGGCAAACCAGGTTTGCAGTACCAGGCCGGAGCCAAAACCCACCAGCGCCTGTTCCTCGGGCCGGAGGTTGAAGGCGCTGCGCACCAGCCAGACGCCTCCTAATCCCCAGAGTGCCATCCACACCAGAATCCTGGCCAGGTCAGCCAGGTTGCTCAAGATCAGGTTCATCATCCGCTCAATACTCCGGGCACGTCACCTCGGCACTGGGGGGAGATTTGGGCTTGGGGACCAGGAACTGCAAACCCACATCCTGGTACATCTCGACCGGCTGGTAATAGCACAGCACCGGCACCGAGATCCACTTCACCCACGCGTCGTTCTCATTCCCAAAGATTTCCTGGTCACCTTGCCACTTGACCCACAGCGGCTCGCTGATGATCAACACAAAGCGGTGGTTGGCTAGGTCACGGTAGAAGCGCTCAAAATATTTTTGAGCCTCCTCGTTCCGTTCGGCTGCCATAGCTTCGTCCATCATATACTTCTTCTCATATTCTGGCACCAGGGGCACTTCGCTTACCTGGCCAAAGGTCAGCAATTGGCGCTGGTCAATGAAGAGAATCTCACCCTGCGGTCTGGCCTGGGCCACGGCATCTTGCACAGCCTTGAGCGCATCTTCCACTCGTTCTGCAGAGGGTAAGACCAGCGGCCTGGCATGCAACATATCCGGCACCACTGGAGCAAGCAGGGTCACCAGCAGGATCAGGTTCACCCACCATACCGCCCCGCTAGCCCGCCGGGGAAGAGGAGCTTGTAGCGAAACCAGCCAATCTCCCAACCCGGCCCTCCAGGCCAGCCCGGCGGTGAAGAGCAGGCTGACCAGGAACATATCCATATTGTGCAGGTTGCCACCACCGCCGATTTTAACACTGACGACCAACCCGACCACCAGGAAGGCCAGCAGTGCACCAAACAGAGCCAGCTTCTGCCAGAGGTCCAGATGCCAGCGGCGACGGATAGCGAAGACCACCAGCAGGAGGATCATGGGAATGACAGCCATCAGCAAGCCGAGCACGATTCCAGGGGCATAAGTCGGGTTCGGCCACAGCCGGTCCCAGAGCAAGGGTTGACGGCCGGCGGTGACGGTCAGTCCTTCCAGGGTCAGCGAACCAGAAGATAGCTCAGTTCCACGCAATAAAGAGCGGATTTTGGATTGGGCATAAGGAATGCCATATCCACCGATCACCCCGGCCAATCCGAGCAGAATGGCCCGCCCCCAATAGGCCAGGCTCCATTTGGGAGCCGGGCGTTCGGTGCCAATCGGTGCCGTCTCGACCATGCTGAGCATAGCTGCCCAGATGCCAGGAGCGAACATCCAGGTAAAGCGGCTTGTCTTGGCGTAGTAACCAGCGGCTGCCGCCAGGATAGCTGCCAGCCAGGGCCTGCGCCAGATAAAAGGAATGATCCAGGCAATCGCCACCAGCGCGGCTGCCAGGATCAGCGGGGTATAGATGGGCCCCTGGCTCAAGAAAAGATAGGCCCACAGACCGCCCAGAAACCAGGCGCCCAAACGTTGACTGCGGGTCGCTACCGGCCCTCCAGTAGATTGAACCTCTACAGGTGTGCGCCAAAACAACAACCAGCCCAGCAGCGCATAAGGCAACGTGAAGACCACCGCGCTCCACAGGCGAACTATGACAATCGAAACATTCGGCAGCAAGAACGGCAATCCCCACAACGCCTGACGACCGATGTCAATGTATGCCCGGATGGGTTTATTGGCCGGATACAGGTATAGCCGGCGGCCAAAACGAACCGAGTAATCCCACAAACGATTGCCCTCTGACCAGCTCAGTGAAAATGGGTAGCTGACCACACCCTGAAAAGCCAATTGCAGGCTGAAAAGGGTCGCCAGCAGCACCGCGCTGGCCAGCAAGCCTGTCCACTCGATCGGCTGACCCGTCTGGCGGGCCGCCAACCAGGACATCAGCAAGAGGGCCGAAATGTAAATAAAAAGACGGAGGAATGTCCCGCTGAATACCTCACTCCACTTGGTATATAACAAAAATATGCCTGGCGCCAGCCCAACCGCAATCACCAGCAACCAGCGCACCCAGCCCAATCTTCTCAATATCCTGCGTAGCGGACCGATCAGGCTCGGCCGCCAGGTTTCCAGCAGGAACATGGCCGTCGCCGCCAGGATGAAGAAAACACTCACGATAAAGGAGCGTGGCAAGCTGCCGGCTTCCAGGAAGGGACCAAAGCGTAACTTCAAGTCCTGGGCCACCCCCACCAGCAACCCCAACCAGGCCAGCGTGACCAACAGGCACACGGCCGTTTTACCTTGAGTCCTGCACTCATTGGACGATAATTTCAACGAATTTTCACTCCTGCCATATCACCAGCCTTCTCGCCACGAGTTCCTTGAAGGGCCAGGTCAAATAATTCTGCATAGGCCCGGCACATGCGTTCCACAGTGTACTCTCTTTGCACCAGCTCTCGCCCGGCTGCAGCAAGCTGAGATCGCTCTGTTTCATGGTTAAGCAACCATAGAATCGCCCGCGCCAATGCGTCGGGGTCTTCTGGAGGAACCAGCCAACCATTCTGTCGGTCCTGGATGACTTCCTCAACCCCTTCAACAGCCGTGGCAACGACTGCCGCACCCATCCCCATGGCTTCCAATAAGACCATTGGCAGCCCTTCCCAGCGGGAAGGCAAAACGAAAATATCCGCTGCCGCCATCCAATCCAGCACGTCCTGGCGGATACCCAGGAAACGAATCTGCCGTTCAATCCCAAGCCGGCGCCCCTCTTCTTCCAGCTCTGCCCTCAGCGGCCCATCTCCCAGCAGAACAAACACGGTACTCGGGTGCTCCCTTAATACCTCGCTGGCTGCCTGGATCAAGAAAGTGTGCGCTTTCTGATATGTCATACGCCCGGCTGCCAACACGATCCGGTCGTTCTCTGAAATCCCGACCTCCTCGCACAGCCTTCGGCCGGCCAGCGGATCAGGGCAGGGCAGATTCACTCCATTCGGAATGACCACGATCTGTTCCGGGCGGATGCCTTCTCGGATCGCCACCTGCCGCACCTGCCTCGAGACCGCCACCAGCCGGCTGGTCAGGGAGCTGTTAATCAACCAGGCGTGTACCCGCTCCAGCCAGGTTGGAAAACCGAGAATATGACCATGGTGCGAAGCGATTCGTCTCGGCACACCCGCCAGCCAGGCCAATGGTAACCCAATCAGGTTGCTGTGGTGGGTGAATGTCTCGAGTGCATCAAAGCGCTCAGCACGTAGCAGGCGCCAGAGCCGGGCTGTACCTCCAGCCAACGCCAGCAGGTTTCTTGCCCCCCCTGCGCCAGGTCGACGAGCCTGAAGGTTGACCAGAGGCACCGGCAATTTTGCCTGCCAGCGCTGCTGCAAACCCTCTTTGTCGTAAAGAAACGCAGCGGTCACTCGATAACCCTGCTGGTGAAACCATGCCGCTTGATCCAGCAGGACACGCTGCGCCCCACCTGTTTCCATCTGGCTGCCTAATAACAGAAGATTTTTGGTTGATTGCGGAGCAGGGGAACTGGACACGCCTTGATTGTACCAGGGAGAAGCAAACCAGGCAACGAGTGACTAAGAGGTGATCTGCATCAGGAAATGCAGCCGTTTTTCTTCTTTGGGCCGCTGATCAATCAGCGGGATCAGCCGCTGGCGATCGGCGCGCTGGCCTTGCATCTTGCGAATAAAGGCCATGATCTGGGCGGCGTTGCCAGAGACATTCCCTTCCCGGTTCGGAATCTCCAGGATAAATTCCAGATCCTTCCCAGAGAGGTCTGTGTCAGTGTATCCGATCAAAACCGGGATGCCCCACCCCAGCGCTTCACGCACTTTGAGAGGCGAAGCCTCTTTCATATTCTTCTTGTAAAGCGAAAACGTCCCACAAGCCACATCCACCCGCCGCAACACCTGTTGGATAGCCGCATGTGGCAGGTAACCATGCAGATGCAGGTTGCCAGGGATTCCGGCCGGTAAGTCCTCCGGGCCGTAACCCACCACTTCTACATCCAGTTCAGGGAAGTGCTGAGCCAATCCCACCAGCTTCTCCACGCCATGCCAGGCATAACCCGGTGTGGCAACCATCGCCAGGCAAGGTCTTTCATTCTGCGGTGCAGGCAAAGGCCGGTATTCGTTGAAATCAATTCCATTAGCGATGACGACCGCCGGTTTTTGAAACATCTGGTTATTGGGCAATCCAGCCAGTTCTCGACTCAGGAAGACCATGCCAGCCGCTCGCCCCAGAATCTGGCGGCGGCCCAGGCGATTTAGAAAATAGTAAGACATCCCCCGGTAACGGTATTCATCCACATCGTTGGTATTGATTTCCACCACCACTGGCGCAATCTTGAATAGATTCTGTAAAGGCAAGGCATACATCCCGTAACGCAGGTAGATTACATCTGGTCGATATTCTGCCACAGCGTGCACCAGGCGGTTCAATGCCAGGCTGCGCCGCCATTCCCGGCGCGGAAGGCGCACTGCAGCCGGGCCAGCTACAGGCGGGTATTGGAAGACTGTCGCCAGGTGCGTCGGGAAATCAAGCGCATCCGGACTATGCAGGAACAGGCGCGCTTCGTGACCAAGCTCTTGCCAGAGGTGCAGCTGAGTCTGAATCTTATGCCCAACCCCGCCACCCATAATCGTACGCTCCAAATGCAAAGCTACATAAGCAATTTTCATATCTTCTCAGCTTGGAATCTGCGCCAGGCGCTGGACTAGGTCAGTATACACCCTCCCCCACTCGCCCACCAGTGACGTATTGTGCCACAGCAAGACAAACTCACCTTCCACCTGCCGACAGCGTTCGGCCAGCTCCAGGGTCAACAACTCGGCTTGCTCCGGACTCAGCCGCCGGTGAACCTGCAACATGGTATCCATCACAATCAATGGCCTTTCCAGGATAGATAACGGACGATCCTGCTCCAGGTCAAAGGGATGGAAGGGGTGGCAGGTGCCACAGCGAAAACCGGGATGGGTGGGGAAAGCCACACTCGAGTCATAGCGGAATCCGGCTTGCTGCCAGTGCCGCCAGGTATCGGGAACAGCAAAGCGCAGGAAATGCTGCCTTCCTCCATCCGTGCTGCGACCCAGGATGCGGTCCAGGCGTTGCTTTTCTGCCTGAAGGCGAGCCGGATTACGATAAGTTTTGTAGCCAGGGTGCAAGCCGATCTCAAATCCACGTTGTTCCAGTTCTTTGATCAGCCCTAAAACAGGTTCAGTAGAAGGGTCATATCCGGGCTCATGTCGGCTCGGGCGTGCGGTCATGAAATAAAAAGCCGAAGGCAACGAACTGGCTGAATCCAGCTCCGCCAGGCGGTGCACCGCCTGGAAGAACGGCGTGCGCTCCACCGGACCAAGCTGGAGTCCCAACTGCTGCAGCCTTTGGCGTGCCAACGGCAAGTTGCGCCGCAGCAGGATATCCGCCCCTAAAACCAGCAACCCGCGTCCCAGGGAGACGAACGGCCTGAAGGAGTCAATATCGTGGGTGAGCAGCACCGAAAAATGCCGTCCTTCCGGTTTCCAGCCTGGCCTGATCTGTCTCAGCCAGGCGCGCAGCACCAGTGCCATCTCATCCACCACTGGCCGGTCGAGGAATCCCAACCGGTAGGCAGCGCTGGACTCGGCCGGATAGCGCCCATGGGTATCGCGAACCGGCCGAGCGGTCTCTTCCCACCGTGAAAGCAGGAAGAAAACAGTTGAGAGGATATCGGCGTAAAAAACCAGACTGCCATCGGCGCGCTGCTCTGCAAAGGGCCAGATGCCATCCTCAAACCCTTCTCCCCACAATGGCACCGGCAGAAGCTCACCCACAGGCAAGGACTGGCCTCCAGGCATCCCTCGCTCCGCTGGCAGCCAGGTCATGGTGTGAAGGGGACGATCAAGCAGCTCTTGCCAGGCAGCCGGGCGACCGGGTGCAACAATCACCCCTGGTCCAGGCAGGTGGGCATGCTCCGGATGAGCATAAGCCACCGGCAAATCCAGCCGCTCAAAACCATTTCCGGCAGCACCAGCGCCGGCAACTCCGGCCCTCTGCGCCAGCTGCCGCCAGGTATATTGAATCGCGTTCGGGGTGAGGGGGAAAGTCACGTCAGTCTTGCGGAGGCTCCAAACCGTCCTGCTGGATTTCCTTTTCTACCTCCTCTTCCAACAAGCTCAATACCTGCCCCCGGGTATCCAGGTAAGCGTCATCGGTGTATTTGCGCGCCCGTGGCAGGTCTACTTCTACCACACCTTTGACCGTCCCGGGCCGGGCGGTGAATACAACAATCCGGTCTGCCAGGTAGACCGCTTCGATGACGCTATGGGTGACAAACACCACGGTCTTGCAAGTCTGCATCAAGATGCGCTCCAACTCCTGCTGCATAAACTTGCGTGTCTGGGCATCAAGCGCCCCAAAGGGTTCGTCCATCAGCAACACCTTGGGATCATAAGCCAGCGCCCTGGCGATAGCCACGCGCTGCTTCATCCCGCCAGAAAGCGTATGCGGGTAAGCATCCTCAAAACCATTCAGATTGACCAAATTAATAAACCGGCGCGCCTGCTCTTCGGCCTCTTTTTTCTTCCAACCGGTGTTGACCAGGCCAAACATGACGTTACCCAGCACCGTCCGCCAGGGAAATAAGGCGTAATCCTGGAAGACAAAGCCGCGGTCCGGAGCCGGTTTTTCGATCTGCTTGCCGTCCATAAAAATGGTGCCCTCGGTTGGCCTCTCGAAACCACCAATCATATTGAGCAGGGTCGATTTGCCACAGCCCGAAGGTCCGATCAGCACAGTAATCTGCCCGCTGGGGATATCCAGGTTCACCTGAGAGAGCGCCAGCAGATTTTTTCTCTCTCCACTGAACACCTTGGTCAAATTACGAATGGTTATCGAAGAACCAGGCGAAATTTCAGAATCCAAAACGGCATCTCCTAAAGCAGCAGTTGTGAGGGCGCAATGGTTATTTTTGCGTCGCCAGCATGCCCCAGCGCTCCACGGTCACGACTTCCAACCAGCGCAAGAAAGTGCGATCCAACAGATAACCGGAAAGCCCAATAATGATGATACCCACAAACATCATGCTGACGTCATTCCAAAAACGCGCCTGAAAAACCATCGTGCCTAACCCCCATTTTACCATCGCTGCCAGCATTTCGCCGCCCACCAGAGCGCGCCAGGAATAGCCTATTCCCAGGCGCAGTCCGGTGATCAATGAGACCAGCGAACCAGGCAGGAGCACTGAAAAGAATAACCTGACCCGATTCACCCCCATCAGGCGGGCAGCGTTGACCAGGTTCTTGTTTACCGTTTCGATGCCGCGCATTGTGTTGTAGGTGATGGCAAAGAAAGCCCCCAGAAAGACCGCCGCGATGACGGTGCGCGAATCTAATCCCAGGATAATGAGCAGCACCGGCACCCAGGCGATGGAGGGGACAGATACCAGCAGGCTCAGAACAGGCTCAAACAACAATCGAAACGTGGGACGCAAGGATAGCAGCGCTCCCACCGTTACGCCCGCCACCGTTGCCAGCAGGTAACCAACCACCAGGCGGTAAAGGCTGGAGATGAAATGCTTCCACAGCACCCCTTTGACCCAGGCCAGCTGCCAAAAGGAGCCCAGGATCGCTGAAGGAGCTGGCAGCGAACTGCTATGAACCCAGCCTGCCCGAGCAGAGACCTCCCAAAGCCCCCCGATAATCAAGAAAGGCATGAGAAAACGCACCGCCCTCAGGAGTTGCTGCTTGAATCCATGCTCGGTAACGCCTGGAATAGTATATGAATAATCTTTCGTCAGCATATTCAGTTCTGCCTGTTCACGTCGAGTGGATCATTCCCCAGCGGGCAATCGTGCGGTTTTCCAGAGTATGGATGACCCCACGCTCGAGAACAAAATAAATCACGATCAAAAGGAAGATACCACCATAGACGATATCCGCTCGCATGTTATCGGAGGAGCTCAAGATCAGGTAGCCCAACCCCCAATTGGTCGCCGCAATAAATTCGACCGCAATGACGGTCATCCAGCAGCGCGCCAGCCCCAGCTTCATCCCGTTGAATACATACACTGCCGCCCAGGGCAGGTATACCGAACTGATCACCTTCCAACGGCTGGCACCCATAATCTGGGCGGCTTGAACCAATTGCCGGTCCACACTGCGTACCCCAGCTACTGTGGTATACACCACCGGGAAGAAAGCGGATAGCACCCCCAGTGGGATGATGGTCTCATTTCCGAATCCAAACCAGACAATAAACAAAGGCGCCAGGGCTATGCCGGGAATCGGCATCAGCATGGTGATCAGCGGGTTGAAAAAAAAGTAAGTCAATCTGCTCAGCCCCATGGCCACTCCCAGGATCATGCCCACCAGCAGGCCCAGAGAAAAGGAAAGTCCTACTCGCACCAGGGTTTCGCCGACATGGTTGAGCAGTTCAGATTGAACTGGCAGGCCTTTGAAGAAAAGGTCTGCCAGTTCGACTGCGATAACAGTGGGGGGTGGAAAGAGCGCCTGATTAACCACCTTGTTTCGAGCAAGGATTTCCCACCCAACCAGGAACAGGACAACCGGGATGGCTGCAATGAGATTTTTCTTGTTTTTCACCGAAACTTATTGTCCTGCGACAATTTTCGTTGCCTCATCCAGGAAGCTGGAATCCCAGATGAACTCAGGCACACTCTTGGATTGGCCGGTGGTGACCAGGAAATTCGCGGTGTCTTTGAGGGCATCAATGGCTTCCTGGCTCATGGTAATTTCAAAGCTGACCCGGTCGAAGATGCGCTTGAAGGCATCGGCGGATGCGGTGGCTCCTGCTGCCGAGGCAGCCTGGGCAGCGATCTCAGCGGCCTTCTGCGGATCATCCTTGATCAGCTTTGCCTTCTTCAGCTCAGCCACCATGAAGCGCACCAGTTCCTCGTGATGGGCATCCGCGAATTTCTTGGTAGTATTGAGGAAAACCGGCGCCTTGGCTACCTGGCCATAGCTCATCAGGACCCTGCCAACACCCTGCGACTCAGCAATAGCCGGGGTGGGTTCCCAGGCGGTGAAGGCTTCAATTTTGCCATCCTTTAAGGCAGCAATCTGGTCCCCCACCTTGAGGTTGACCCACTTGAAATCTTCCCACTTCAGGTCACCGACCTTCTCGAAGTAGCGCCGAACTACCTGCTCAGCACCGGTCCCCAGGTTGAGCGCCACGGTCTTGCCCTTCAGATCGTACCAGGTCTTATACTTTGAGTCAGCCTTTACGATCGTGGAGTAGCGATCTCCACCGTAGGCATTCACCGCCAGGATGACGATCTGGCCAGGATTGGCATTGAACAGCTCAACGGTGCGGCTGTCGGAAGCTACGTTGATATCGATTGCTCCGGAAAGCAGGGCTTTGTTACTATCGGCGGCGTTGGCAAACAGGGTATGCTCTACCTTGACGCCGGCCTCAGTCCAAATCTCGGGCATGCCTTCCAGCATATAGTCATCCGGGTAAATCTGCCCGCCAAATCGGATGGTCGCCAGCTCTTTGGTCGCGGTCGGAGCCGTGGTAGCCGTAGGTGCAGTGGTGGCCGTGGGTGCCGTGGTGGCAGTCGGCGCTTCGGTCGGGACCGCTGTATCACTGGGTTTGACTTCTGGCTGGGTTGTAGGAGCTGGGGTAGGCTGTGCACAACCAGCCAGACTCAAGGTGCTGGCCACCAGAAAGATAACGGTTACCAGCGTCTGAAATAGCAAACGACTTTTGTTCATAATTTTCTCCAATCAAGGGGGGTTAAAGTATCGCTGCAATTTTACAGTTCCCTGCTGGTACCGAGCAAATAAGAAAATCTTATAACCTTTACCCTGCCAGGCTTATCTTAAAGATCATCACAGGTTGTCAGGCCAGGTTGCCCTTGGTTTTGGTAAATTCCAGGAATACCTGTGCCAGGTTGGAAAGTGGGACCGACCGGTTATAGCAAATATAGATCGACCGTTTCAACTCCAGGTCTTCCACTGGCACCTCCACCAATTCGCGCCTTTCCAGCTCGCGTTTGACCCCCAAACGCGAAATTAAAGTGACCCCGTAACCAGCCAGGACTGCAGCCCTGGCCGATTCCTGCAACCCAAGTTCCATGACCACATTCAATGAGCGCAGGCTAATCCCCTGCTCTCGCAGCGCATCCTGCAAAACGGTTGTTGCCCCGGAACCCTGCTGCTGCAGGATGAGCGGCGCAGCTTGTAGCTCGTGGTAGGAAATGCTGGAGCGCCCGGCCCAGGGGTGAGTAGGGTAAACCACCAGGACCAACTGGTCTTCCAAGTAGGTCTCAAAGGTCAGGTGACGGTCGCGGCGGAAGCTGCCAACAAACCCCAGCTCGAGCTGGCGGGTGAAGATAGCATCGATGATCTCGCGCGAATCGCCCACTCGCAAGGCAACTTGCAGATCAGGGTGTTCCAGTTTGAAGCGCCCCAACAGCAGTGGCACCAGCCGTTCCCCAGGGCCTGAGCTGGCTCCAATCTGTAACCGGCCTGCCAGCTTTCTCCCCATGTATTGGATTTGCTGCTGGGAGTCTTCATACAACCGCAGCATCTGGCAGGCGGTTTCATAGACCATCCGTCCTGCCTCGGTCGGCAAAATTTCCACGCCTTCCCGGTGCAGTAACTGTACGTCAAACTCATTTTCGAGTGATTTGATCTGTTGGCTGACTGCCGGCTGTGTAATCCCCATCTGCTCAGCGGCGTGGGAGAAACTTTTGAACTCAATTACCTTACAGAATGTTTTTAGTTCATCCAGGCGAGGCATACCCTGTTGAATCCTTTTCCGATAAACCTTTATTTTTTCGATACCTTTTCTGCCACCCAATCCACCACATACTTGAAGCTCGGCAGCGGGTCGCGCAGATCCAGCAACCCATCCACAAACGGCGGTTTACACCCACCCACCACTTCCTTGAATGACATCCGCCCCCGCAATAACTCTTTGAGCTCCTCGGCCAGGCAGGTCCATCGCACCCCATAGCGCTGGCTGACGGCCGGGGTGGAATTCCGGCCGATCAGGTCCAGGTACGCGATTGCCGCGAGATTCACCCCGCAATAAGTCGCCAGGCTGTGCCATTTCCAAAAACGGGCGTTGACCTCGATCAGCTTATACAGCCCATCGCGCGGGTCAAGTTTGAATTCGACCTGCGAGATCCCATAAAAACCGAGGGCACTCAGCAGGCGCAGCCCCTGCTCCGCCACTTGCGGGCAATCCAGGCTCTCTCCCAGGGCGCAGGTGCCAAAGGAAGGGGGGGTCTGGCGCAACTTGCGCCCGGTGAAAATACCCAGGGCCTGCCCCTTTGGACTGATGTAACTCCCCAGGGTGTAGAGGTGATCATCGTCCCCAGGCAGGTATTCCTGAATGACCAGTTGGTATTGCCCAAAATCCTGATACACCCGGGTTAAGTCCTCTTGGCTGTTCACCTGGATCACTTGTCGACCCGATGCGCGTGAGAAGCCCTTGGCGGCGCGGCCTTTGACAACTGCCGGGAAAGCTTCGACCGGCCAGCCCGCCAGGTCGGCTTCACTTTCCAGGTGGATCGTGCGTGGATAAGGGATTCCGCACTCCCGGGCGACCCGGTACTGGAAAGTCTTATCCATAATCTGCACGAGCATCCGGTATTCTGGCACAGGAAAATAAAAATATGGCTCTAGCTCGGCTCGGCCTGCATCGATCGCCTGCAAGTACACATCATCCGTCACCAGAAAGACGCTCTTTTCGGGCAAATGGCGGCCCAACTCCACCAGAAACTCCACCAGCTCCTGGGGTTGTTGAGCGGGGTCCGGGCAGATCATGCCAATCGCATAGCGCGATGCCAGGCTCACTCCTTTGGAAGAACTGTTGAGCACCAGGCTTTTCAGTCCCAGCTCGGCCAGGCTGCGGACGACCCCCAGGCTGTTTACCCACACTCCATCCATGATCACCGGGATTGGATAATTTAATTTCTGAACTTTATCAAGCATCTTTATGTATCGGCCCAATCACACCGCAAGTCTGAAAACAATCTTACTCATTATCTCCATAAATGGTACTTCCGCAAGATTGGTACCAGCGCATCCCGCACCATTTGATCCTTCACGATCGCCAGCAGGTAATACGCCACGCCCGCCAGCCCACCGACTGCCAGGATCACCAGTCCAGGCAGCGATAGGTGCAGCGCAGTCAAGGATGTCTCCGGAAGCGGCACCAACCATTTGACCAGCGCCGTCACACCCAAAAACGGCGCACAAAACAGCAGGTTCGAACCCAGTTGCCGCAACGTGCGCTGCAACGGCACACCCGAGACGCTGGTCGCCCACAAGCAGTAAGCCCCATAAGAAAGCACCCCACTGGCAGAGAAAAGCACCAGTCCCAAAATCACATTGTTCAAGATACCGCCGATCACCAGCGAAAGGGCGCGCGTGATAAACACCACCAGGTTCAGGATCAGGCTGACTTCATTGCGTCCCAATACGTTAGTAATACCGCTGAGTGGAGCTGCCAGGAACACAAAAAAAGTCCACAAGCTGAGGATCTGCGAATACACCCCCGCCTGGGTCCATTCTGGCCCAAACAAGACAACGAACAGCTCTTTACCAATTACAGTGATCAGCAGCATGGGGAACAATCCAAAGACCACCAGGCGATGAAATGTCTCATCCACCAGCCGGTCCAGGTTGCCATCATGGTAAGCGCGCGCTGCTCGCTGGTAAAATACCTGACCAATCGAACCGCTTATTAATGAAATGGGCAGCCGCAGCAATCGGTTGCCCAAAGAATAATAGCCAGTAACAGTCGGTGAGAAGAAGGCTGAAAGCAAAAACGCCGGGATATTCAACGAAGCAGTGTTGAGAAACGCCGCCCAGATATTATAAAGGGGAAATTTTCGGTACTGCCAGATGCCCTCGCGCATCTTTTGCCAGCGGATGCTCTTCAAGATAAACTTGCCATCATCCCGCCAGATCAACCCCCCTAGCAAGCCCGTCGAGACAACCGAGCCCACCAGGTTGGAAACCAGCAGCGCACCTCCCCCGGTTTGGCCACCAAAACCCAATCCGAGTTTTAGCGCATCGGCGGTGGCCTCGTCACTTACCTGCACCGCCGAAAGGCGCAGGTACTTGCGGTTGCGCGAGTTCCACTGGCGCAGCACGGCAAATAGGCTTTCCGCAACCACCCCCACCGGCACCAGCCAGAAGTAAGGGGCCAGTTCGGGCGAGCGTAGCCAACCAGCGATCGGCTCTCGCCACATCCACAGCAGCGGGGCCATCAGCAGCCCGGTCAGGGCAGTGAACATCAGGCTGATGGATAATTGGTTGGCAGCATCCTCACGCCGCTTGGGCAGCATAATGGTGACTTCATAGCGCATGGCGGAGATCACGCCGAGGGTGGTTACAATGGAGTTGAAGTTCTGGGCAATACCGAAGGCCACGGGCAAAAACAGGCGGCTGAGGATGGGCGAGGTGAGAAAACTGAGCACCTGCACCACTC
>Ga0315268_10000364_pt1 | contig 53377 bp, 51 predicted proteins | sample C1_top_MG_FD_204535 | JGI IMG/M metagenome (GOLD analysis project Ga0315268, IMG submission 204535) | Sediment microbial communities from Yellowstone Lake, YNP, Wyoming, USA - C1_top | ecosystem: Environmental > Aquatic > Freshwater > Lake > Sediment | place: USA: Wyoming | collected 2017-08-01 | reverse complement strand
AGGGGTAAGACTTAAGCGTGGGACTCCAATAGTTTATATAATTTTCAACTGCGGATAGTTGGTGATTCCATAAAGGATATGCAGGGCTTGCATTATGAGGTGTGTGGCAGAATACGCATATATCTGTCTCTCTAACTGCCTTTATCGTACCTGGGCCTTTAACCGAAAGATTATGTTTTGTATTAACAACTCCAGCTTGCGCTAAAAAGGACATAAAGACCAAGATGCAAAATGCAAAAATAGAAGATCTTATGATTTGTTTAAAGTTCATATCCTACCTCTTTTCACTGGAATCCTTGACTCCCTGACCCTTTGTATTCTTTTCTTTTAAATACTGAAATATCTGGATCCTGTTATTATAGGAATCAGCCACATAGATTCTATCTCTTTCATCTATAAATATCCCTGCAGGCAGGACCATCTCTCCTTCTCTTTGGCCTGTATTTCCAAAACCGAGAAGTAACTTGCCGTCCCTGTCAAATATCTGTACATTATCGAAATGTGCATCAGCAATATATATATGGCCATCAGAATCTACTGCAATCCCCTTTGGCTTGGAAAAATCCCCTGAGCCATCACCGAGTTTTCCAAAAGTAGAAAAGAACTTTCCATCCTCGTCAAATATCTGAACCCTGAAGTTCAAGGAGTCTGTAACATAAAGGAGTTTATCTTTTCCTATAAATATATTGGTCGGATAGTTAAAATCACCTGTTCCGGCACCATTTTTACCAAATCGAAATAAGAGTTTACCATCTCTTTTAGCAAACACTAACACTTGGTGGCCAAGGGTATCGACTATGTAAATTCTATCTTCATCAATCGCAATGCCTGTTGGCCTCATAAACAAATCAGGTGAACCTATTTCTCTCAGATATTTACCTTCTTTATCAAAAACGAAAACCTTTTTGAGCATGGAATCCGAGAGATATATCTCCCCGTTTTTGTCAACAGCGACACCTATAGGTGATACGATCTCCTCTTCTTTCGCATTTCTAATCTGGAAATATCTTTTCTCGTTCATATCGAAGACATGGAGCAGAGAGATGCCAGGGTCTGTTACATATATTCTGTCAGCATCAGCAAAGATACCATATGGCCTCAGCATCATTCCTTCAACGTCTTTTTCACCAGCGACTGATTCAATTGCCCTCTTAAACCAGGATTTTTTCACACCTGCATCTGCCGTACCTGAAATCTTTCCGATGTATTGAATCCTCGGGGTCTGGGGAGGGGTAGGCCAGAAAAGGTTTGAGACCGGAGATTGGAGACTTGAGCCTGGATCCTGGATTTCAGAAGTGGCACAACTGATTATTAAAATAATGATAATGCATGAAGTATAGCGAATAGCGTGTAGTAGAGTAGCTTTTTTCAATTTAAACTTATCAATTAGCATTTTTCAAGTTAAATTTAGTGGTACGGAAATATTGTTTATGTGCTATTGGACAAAATCATTTATGGACTATTAATGTAGCCGCTTGTAATGTTAATTGGAGAATGTTACATTTTGTCATTCCCTGGCTTGACCAGGGAATCCAGAAAACCCCTGGATGCCCGCTTAAGCCTGTCCCCGCAGGTAGTAAGCGGGGAACCTGCAGGCATGACGAACAGGAGACGTTTATGAACTTATGAATGTCCATTTTTTATTATGAGATCCTTAATAAAGCATGTCCACAAATAGTTTCCCATATGCGTGAGAATGATTTTTACGTAACAATCAAGTTAAATTTATTTGACAATTTTTCATTGATAATTGCTGAATTTGAAATGATTATTAGCATATTCTCGGCAACTGGTCGCCTGAGAGCATCTCGATTATTCTGGTACCGCCTATCAATGTCTTCAAAAGGACCATGTTGGCTGGTTCCTCTCGCACCTCACCGATTAATCTGGTTTCTTTACCCAGCGGGTGCTTTCTCATTACATTTACGAGAGAATCTGCTACGTCAGGATTAACTATCGCAACAAGTATTCCTTCATTAGCTACATAGAGGGGGTCGAGCCCGAGGAGCTCACACGCACCTCTTACTCCGGCAGGAACAGGAATTGAATCTTCTTCAATAAAGACACAGCGTCCTGAGTCAGTTGCAAACTCCTTGAGAGTAGTTGCAAGACCTCCCCTGGTAGGGTCTCTCATGGCATGAATTTCTTTAGTTGTATTCAGCATATCTCTGACGAGACTATTTAAGGGCGCTGTATCACTCAAAACAGGTGGCTCAAAAGTGAGACCATTTCTCTCACCCATAATTGAGACCCCATGATTTCCGATCGGCCCGCTTAGAATAACCTTATCTCCAGTCTTAACTTTTGAAGGCGATATCTCAATACCCTCCTCAACTATCCCGATTCCGGATGTATTGATAAATATTCCATCTCCCTTACCTTTATTAACTACCTTTGTATCTCCTGCGACTATCTTTATATCTGCCTTTACAGCTGCATCAGACATAGAAATGAGAATTTTTTTAAGGTCTTCAAGAAAAAATCCTTCCTCGAGAATAAAACCAACTGTGATGTAGAGGGGCTTCGCTCCCACCATAGAAAGGTCGTTCACAGTTCCATAAACAGCGAGATCTCCGATATTCCCTCCCGGGAAAAATATAGGAGAGACAACATATGAATCTGTTGTCAATGCAATCTTTCCATAGTTCATACCCTCCAGTACAGCTGAGTCATTTAGAGACTTAAGCTCAAATTCAGGTACAAAATGCTCCCTAATTAACTGATGCATCATTCTTCCACCACTACCATGTCCAAGGAGTATCCTATCCATTTCTGCCTGTCCTCTCTACGTCATTCCGCACTTGCCTGCCCTCGACTGCGATCGGGGGATGCGGAATCCAGATTGTTTTTTTCTGGATCCCTGCTTCCGCAGGAATGACAAACAAAAATTATGATAATTATACCCAGAAGCTGAGCTTCGGGGAATTCTTTGATTAAAATCATTCTGGACAAAATATAACCACACTATAATGCTTTCACTTCTTGTTTGATGTCCTGGTTAAGCCAGAGGCTTTTCCATATTTGTAATATGCTGCACAGCTTCCTTCTGTGCTCACCATGCATGCACCCACAGGCTTCTCCGGAGTGCAGGTCCTTCCAAAGAGGGGGCAGTCTGTTGGTATTTTGACCCCCCTTAGTACAAAACCACACTGGCAGGCCTTAGGCTCCTTTGGCTCAGGGACATCAATATCAAATTTATTCTTGACATCCCAGCGGCCATATTTTTCTTTCAACTTAAGCCCTGTCTCAGGAATCACCCCAATCCCTCTCCAGTTTGCATCGCATGGTTCAAAGTACTCGTTCAATAAGGATTGGGCTTTCTGATTGCCTTCCTCCCTCACTGAGCGCTTGTATTGGATCTCCACAGAAGGTTTGTTAGATGCAATCTGTTCAAGTAACATCATAATGCCCTCAATTATATCTTCTGCCTCAAAGCCAGTTATTACCGACGGTACTTTGTAATCAGATACTATAAATTCATACGGTTTACTCCCTATAATTGTACTTACATGCCCCGGTAATATAAGGCCATCAATCCTTACGTCATCAGAATCAAGGATGGCCTTGATGGCAAGAGGAACTGTTTTGTGGGCTGAATAAATATAGAAATTCTTAGTTCCCATCCTTTCTGCCTCAAAGAGGGTTCCGGCAACAGACGGTGAGGTGGTCTCAAAACCTGTTGCAAAAAAGACAAAATCCCTGTTCTTATTCTCTGTTGCGAGTTTTAATGCATCCAAAGGAGAATAGACAACATGTATATCAGCACCTTCAGCCTGTGCATCATAAAAAGACTGTTTGCTCCCAGGTACTCTCATCATGTCTCCAAAGGTGGGAACACAGACATCGTCCAGTTTAGAAATAGCAACAGCAATATCTACATCTTTTATCGGTGTAACACACACAGGGCATCCAGGCCCGCTCAAAAGAGATATACCCTCCGGGAGGACTTCTCTTATACCATGTCTGAATATTGCGACTGTATGAGTTCCGCATACCTCCATGAGTTTCACGGGTCTATTAATGGAATCCATAAGATTTTTGATCTTCTTAATCTTGTCTCTCATTTCCTTACCCCCTAATTTACATTAACCCAAAAAATGCATTTACACAAAATGCAGATGTTGTGAAAAAATTTATTTTTCGATACCTTAGTGTACCTTAAACTAATGGTTTAAGGAATATTTTTATGGATATAACCAATAAAGATATTCCCAATAAATTATCGAGTTAAATAAATTTTTGAACAATGTCTGCATTATTTGGGTTAACGAATTCCTCATGTGGCTTTCTTTAACCTTTCTCTTATTATATATGCCTGACCCAAGGATATGCCAGCATCATTTGTGGGCACTTTTTCATGTATATGAACTTCCATGCCTGTTGATTTGAGGTTGGTGATTGTCCTCTCCAGCAAATACATGTTCTGAAATACCCCACCGCATAAAATAATATCTTTTATTGAGTGCATATGAGACAACCTCTCGACAACCCTAACAATAACGGTAACAAGGGTATTATGAAACTTGGATGAAATAAAACCTTTATCTACTCCTTTTACCAAATCTTCTATAATTCTTAAAACAGTCTGAGAAAAATCAATCTCAACAGGATCTCTTAATTTCATATCAAAGGGGTAATCATCAATTATATCAGGTCTTGCTATAGCCTCGAGGGCAATTGCAGCTTCGCCTTCAAAAGTGTTTTTATCACAAACTCCTATCATAGCTGAAACTGCATCAAATAACCTCCCAGCACTTGATACAAGGGGTGAGAATGGCTTTTTATCAATAATCTTCAAGATATCTTTAACCCTATTGTCGCCATATCTTTCAATAAAGCCAAGAGATTTTAGATAGGGTAATGTTTCATCTCCAGCAATATCTCTGATAAAGCTTACTGCCATTCTCCATGGTTCCTTTACTGCAGTTTCACCGCCAGGAAGAGGAATATATTTAAAATGACCAGCTCTCTCAAAATCCTCCAAATCAGCAATCAAAAATTCTCCACCCCAGAGATTTCCATCAGTGCCATAACCGGTCCCATCAAATGAGACACCTATGACCTTTTTCTTAATCCCTCTTTCAGCCATAACAGATGCGACATGGGCATAATGGTGCTGAATACCAAACTTTTGCATGCCCTCCTGTCTTAATGCCCATTGTGTGGATAGATACATTGGATGAAGGTCGTATGCAAGAGCTACGGGATTTACCCTATAAACAGCCTCCAGGTTCTCGAGGCTCTCTTCAAAAAACTGTAAAGTCTCGTAGTTCTCCATATCGCCTATATGCTGACTAGGAATTGCAAAACTTCCCTTCGTAAGAGTGAATATATTTTTGATATCCGCACCACATCCGAGGACTTCCGGTCCATCTTCGTGAAGGAGTATAGGGTCAGGAACATATCCCCTCGAACGGCGTATGAAAGACAACGATGGTTTGCTGGTCATGATTCTTAAGACAGAATCATCAACTCGCATAAATATATCTCTGTTATGGAAAAGAAATGCATCAACAAGACCAGATAGCTTGGTAATTGCTTCTTCATTATTAATTACGATTGGTTCCTCTGAAATGTTACCACTTGTCATCACAAGGGCATCAAAATTAGTATTAACCCCCCCATGCCCCAAATTTTTAAATCCCTCCATCCCCCCTTTACTAAAGGGGGGTAAGGGGGGATTATCGGCTGATAAAGGGGAATCTGAATCCATAGATAGGAATTCTGCCATAGGATAGTAAAAGAGCAAATAATGCAAAGGAGTATAGGGTAGCATAAAGCCGAAACAGGGATTATCGGGCGACAGTGCATCAGGAAGAGAAGTTTTTTTCTTTCCAAGGAGCACGATAGGTCTTTTGTTAGAGATTAGGAGCTCTTCCTCTTCCTTAGATACATAGCAGAATTTTTTTACTGTTTCGATATCAGGCGCCATTAATGCAAAAGGTTTGTTACTCCTCCTTTTTCTGACCCTTAATTTATTTACAGCATCTTCATTCGTCGCATCGCAGGCCAAATGAAATCCTCCGAGGCCCTTGATAGCCAAGATATATCCTTGCTTTAGAAGTCTTATTGATTCTTTTATTGGATTTTCTTTCTTATCAACTTTTAACTTCTCATCTAATAATCCTCCCATTTCACCTTTAGAATCCCCCTTAAATCCCCCTTTACTAAATAATCCCCCCTTTCCCCCTTTACTAAAGGGGGGTGAGGGGGGATTATCCCTTTTCCAAAGGGAGGAATAGGGGGATTCGGGGGGATTATTGTCATTCTTGACTATTAACTCAACATTTGGTCCGCAGACAGCACATGCGTTTGGCTGGGCATGAAACCTTCTGTCTTCTGGATTATGGTACTCTTCTTCGCACTGAGGGCACATTTGAAATACAGACATGGTAGTGTTCGGCCTGTCGTAAGGAACAGATTTTGTTATTGTATACCTTGGTCCACAGTTTGTACAGTTCGTGAATGGATAGAGGTAACGCCTGTCGTACCTATCCAGCAACTCCCTGAAGCAGTCTTTGCATACCGAGACATCTGGGGAAATAAGAGTAAAACTCCCTTCATCCTCACTCTTAACTATTTTAAAATCCTGATAACCATAATAGGGCAGGGTTATTACATCGACATCCATTATCTGTGAAAGAGGCGGGGCTTCTCTGGAAAGCCTTTCTACAAAGGCAACACTGTTGCTACCTTCTACCTCGATAGTAACACCTTTAGAGGAGTTCATTACAAAACCCTTGAGATTCAAAGATTTGGCGAGGCTATAAACGTAGGGCCTGAAGCCAACTCCCTGGACAATTCCCCTGACTAATATCTTTACCCTGGAATTCATTTATTACTTTATAAGTGATTGTAACCATTCCGCCCATTTACTTATCCCTTCACCCGTTTTGCATGAAACCTCAAATATCTTCAAATTTGGATTAAGGGATAAGGAATCCCTCTTAATTCTTCCTAAATCTGCATTTGTATAAGGCAGAAGATCAATCTTGTTTAAAACCAATGCAGATGATTCCTGGAACATTAATGGATATTTAAGGGGCTTGTCATCTCCCTCTGCTATGCTAAGGAGCATAATTTTCATATCTTCGCCAACCTTAAATTCAGCTGGGCAAACGAGGTTTCCGACATTCTCTATGATAAGGAGATCAAGATCTTTAATGGGTAGGTCGTCAATCACTTCGTTAATCATATTCGCATCGAGATGGCATGCGCCACCAGTATTTATCTGAACAACAGGAATACCGAGATTCCCTATCCTCTGGGCATCCTCCGAGCCTTCAATATCACCCTCTATAACACCTGTCTTTATTTTACCGGAGAGCTCTTTAATAGTTCTCTCTATGAGGGATGTCTTGCCCGCCCCAGGGGCACTCATAATATTAATAACGTAAGTACCTGCCTTATCAAAAACCTTCCTGTTTTCAGCAGCGATCCTATCATTCGCCTCTAAGATTTGTGTAACTACTTTGACTTTCAACCGTTAGACCTCCTATAAAAAGATTCTTAATCTACATCCATCTCAGCAATATTTAATTCTCTTCCTGTCTCTACCCGCAAAGAAGTGCCTCCACAGCTCGGACAGGATACAACATATGCATCCTCTACAGTAAAATTACTTTTACAACTGTCACAAAACCCGCTTATAGGTATCTCTTCAACAATCAAGGTCGCTTTCTCTGCGATAGTATCAATCTTTGCTGCATCAAAAGCAAAGAGGAGGGACTCGGTCAGAACGCCCGAGGCCCTCCCAATCTTAACCTTTATAGACTCTATCCTCTTATATCCTTGTTTTTCACAGTATTCTGTTGCAAGATCAAGCAAGCCAAGAGCAATCGATACCTCATGCATTTTGTTCCTTAGTCAGCCTCGCTTTTTCTTTCTCGTAGGCTTCCTTACCCGCCTCAACAGCTTTTGCTATAGCTGCCTTTTTTTCTTCGTAAAGGTCCCTACTTTTATCTATAGTAGATGTAACCTTCCCCTTTACATCCTCGGTATAATCTTTTACTTTATCCTTTACATCATCTGTAAAACCTCTTATCCTTCGCCTTGTTTCACTACCCGATTCCGGGGCTAAGAGTAATGCAAGAGTTGCACCTACAATGCCTCCAAGCAGAAAAGAAAGAAACATACTTCCAGCACCATATCCGTTTTCCTCTCTCATTGACTACCTCCCTTTTTAAAGAGATTACTTAAAAAATTACTCGATAAAACTCCAAGGGCTGTTCTAAGCCCAACTTTAAAGCCTGAAACCTTTATCAGGGCAGAAGACGAAACATCTTCTACGAGATTGCTAATATGCTTTACATTCAGTCCCACATCTTTTATGGCATCTGTGAAAGTCTTAACATCATCTGTTACATCTTTGATGTCATCCGATACATCCCTGAGGCTCTTGAGTGTTTGCTGGAGTTCTTCCAGAGTTGTTTTAATAGATTCCTCTCTTGCCTTTAAAGACTCTCTTAGTGACCGAGCTGTTTTCTTCAGCTCTATAATCAGCGAAATAAGAAAGCCTGCCGTCACAACAACGGCAACTAGTATTACCCATATCCATATTTGATTCATTAACTTATTATATCAAAAAAAGACAGATAGTGAGAAGGGAAATTTTAGATAGTATCTCCAATTCAGTTATGGCAAGATATGGTATTTGAGCGGTTTCTTTTGCCGATATTCAATAAAAAATACCCTAATATAAAGAGGCAAAAGCCTCGGAGCCCCGATCTTATCGGGGTGAGAATGAGCGAGAATACTATATCTTGCATTTTTATTGCCGTTTATGGATTAATGGTCAACCTTATCACGGGAAAAGAGATACTTTTTTTATGGTATCCTAATATCCATGAATGATGAATTTTATATAAAACGCGCCCTTAGACTTGCTGCAAAGGCACATCATATGACGAGTCCAAACCCTATGGTTGGTGCTGTAATTGTTAAAAAGGGTAGAATTATCTCTGAAGATTACCATAGAAGACCTGGGACGCCCCATGCTGAAGCCCTTGTTATAGAAAAGGCTGGAGAAAACGCCAAGGGTTCAACGCTTTATATTAATCTTGAACCATGCTGCCATACTGAGAAAAGGACTCCTCCCTGCACAAATGCTATTATCAGTGCAGGTATAAAAGAAGTAGTGATTAGTATGACAGATCCAAATCCAAGGGTCTCGGGGAAAGGGATCTTTGAGCTTCAGCAGGCTGGTATAAAGGTCAAAACTGGTTTTCTCGAGGAGGAGGCAAAGAGGCTTAATGAGGCATATATTAAATACATAACTACAGGAAAACCCTTCGTGACATTAAAGATTGCTATGACCCTCGACGGCAAGATTGCAACTCCTGAGGGACAGTCTAAATGGATAACATCTGAAAAGGCAAGAAGGATGGTTCATCGTTTCAGAAGCAATGTTGATGCAATCATAACTGCCATAGGGACAGTTAATGCAGATAACCCAGAGCTTACGGCAAGAATAAAAGGCGGAAAACATCCGCTAAGAATTGTTATTGATCCAAACCTTGAAATGCCCATGAATTCAAAAATTCTACAGGTACCACCCCCGACAATCATAATGACAAAAAAGTCAGCAGTCAGCAGTCAGCAGCCAGCAGTCGAAGAGAAGAAAAAGACATTGTTGGACATGGGCATTGAAATTATCGAATATGAAGGAGGCAGAGCAAATCTACAGTGGCTCTTGAAAAGGCTCGGAGAAAAAGAAATCACATCTATTCTGATAGAGGCAGGCTCTGCAATGAATGCCTATGCCTTCGAAGAAGGAATCGTTGACAAGGTGATGTTCTTCATCGCACCCAAGATCATAGGAGGGAAAAAGTCGTTTCCTGCTGTAGGCGGAGAGTCCTTCAGGAAGCTTGAAGAGGCATATCGTATAAAAGATATAAGAATGAGACGGGTAGGGGAAGATATCTTGATTGAAGGATATATTGAAAGAAATAATCAATAACCAATCCAAATTCAGCAATTATCAATGCAAAATTTTCAATGAAAATTAACTTGATAGATGCTAATTGAGAATTTTAACGTTAAGAACCCGGCGCCAAGAGCGCCGGGCGTAAAAACCAATAAAATAACTCCTTGCCGTCATTCTCCGGCTTGACAGGAGAATCCAGTATCTATCTCTGGATTGCCCGATCAAGTCGGGCAATGACATTTTCCTTTACTAATCCGAAGTAATTCATCCCTGTGCCAAGAGCACAGGGAGTTCTTGCTTGTTCATTAAAAAAAGAGAGGCTATGCTCTTGGTTTTGCAAGTATCTCAAGAACTCTCAAATCAAGGAATCTTTTTGAGGCAGCAGATTTAATTACCATAACGGTATCTGCACCTCTTGCTGTACCAGCAACGGCAAGTACTTCCTCCCCCTCAGGAATCAATCCCGCATCAGCAGCCATCATAACGATCTCACAACACACCTTTGTTCCTTCGCCAAGCCTCCTAAGGGATTGGGCAATAATAAGAGTCGGATATGTACCTCCAAACTTTGATACTAAGGAAGTCTCAAGGGAGTGTGTTAACATGGGACCCGTGAAGACCCTCGCACCATTTTTCTCTATTCTCTTCTTTACTTCTACTGGCATCTCATGTGTATTCGGTTCTTTAAAGCCAGATGAATGAGTTATTACAACCAAATTTACATCTGTACCTTTTAATTTTTCAGAGAATAGAAGGGCTGTGTCCCCTGTAGTTGAGGCCACTACCAAATGATTGTATCTGCTTTCATTGATTGCCTTTTTTATAACTTCAAGGCATGCGCTGGTATTCTCACTCCCAGGCCTTTCAAAATAAATAACCTTTTTTTCTATAGCCATATTATATGTTAGCACAAGTAAACCCCGTTAGAAAGGACAGGGCATTTACTCTGTCCTTTCTAACGGGGTAAAGCGAGAAGACGATTGCGAAACACATCTTGGATCAGGTGCATTAATACTGCCATATATTAAAAAGCTGACCGCAGGACATCCTCCATGGCAGGCAGAAAACAATTCACAATTTTTATTTACGCAAGAATTTTTCTGAAATTTCCTAAAAAAGTCCAGAATGGGGTTTCCCCATATCTTTTCAAAATCATCAACAAATATATTGCCGAGCCTGAATCTATTGTCCCTGAAGAAAAGATAACATGGATATACAGAGCCATCGGGCATCACTGAAAGTTTCGTAGTTCCAGCAGGACACCTCACATACTGGAGAAATGGATAATTCTCTATGTCAGGCACAAATCCAGAACAAAATACTCCATCAACATTTTTATGAATATTTTTAAGATCTTCTATCTTTTTGAAAAATTCATAAAAGGGAAGACTTTTTTTTAGATCATCCTTATGTAAGGTATCCATAAATAAAAGATAATACTTCATATCCGATTGTTTCAGATAATTCTTAGCAACATCAGGTATCATTTGCTTCTTTGAACAGATACTCTTTAAAAAAGGTTTGTATTCGATTATATATTCATGAAGCTCTTTGGAAATCACATTGGAATTGATAGAAATTCCTACCTTTATACAACCATTGTTGTATTTTTGCGAGAGTCGCTCTAATAAGGAAATATTGTAACCGTTTGAACTAATTGTGGTTTTCAGTTTAGTATTATTGATAATATCTATTATCTGAAAGAATTCAGGATGGAGTGTTGGCTCGCCTCCGAGTATATCTATTTCTTTAACACCAGCGTCTGAAATAACTGAAATCATTTTCTCAAAATCCTTAATTAAGGTATCCTTATCTGGTTTTAGACCTCTATTGAAACAGAATGTGCAGGAAAGATTGCATCTCATAGTAGGGTAAAACTGTACATACTGTGGGGGACGAGTATACAATACGCTTCCTTTCAATGAACTACTCCGCAGCGAGCTGCGAGGTATCAAATATTAAAACCATGTTACTAAGTCTGTCATTCCGCACTTGCCTGCCCTCGACTGCGATCGGGGGATGCGGAATCCAGATTGTCTTTTTTCTGGATTCCTGCTGGAGTTTACCCCTGGATTCCCGCCTTCGCGGGAATGACAAACAAAAATTATGGTAATTATACCCCGAAGCTGAGCTTCGAGGAATTCTTTGATTAAAAAGACAGAAGGCAAAGAGACTGATATCAAAGGAAATATTCAGCGAGATTGATCTTGTATTTGTTAGGATCGAGTGTTTTCACGATAGTCCTCAAATATCTACCCTGTGTGTCTTTCTCTGAAAGGCTCACAACAGGGCCATGAACACTTTTACCTTTACTATCAATAATGATTAATACCCTCGGCCTATCCGCAAAAGCTGCGTCACACTCATAAACAAGGCCAACCTCTTTTGTATTGAGCAGTACGACTGTACCGATTGGAAAAATACCGACCATGTTTGTAAAAAATTTGAAGAGCAACGGATCGACTTGATTACCAGAACCTTCCATAAGAATACTCAATGATTTATCCGGTGACATGGGATTCCTTAAATACACCCTTGCAGACGTCATTGCATCATACTGATCTGCAAGCATAACTATCTTAGAATAAAAGTCAAGCTCCGTATACTTTTTAACTTTAGGATAACCTGAAAAATCACAATTCATATGATGCTCAAATGCTGCGATTGCCGATCTTATCGTACTGCTGCTAAAACGTCCTACACCTAGTATTGCCTTCACACCCCAAATAGGATGTTTCTTAACAATTACCCATTCTTCATCTGTAAAGCTGGATGGTTTATTCAGTACTTCAATGGGTATCTCAACTTTCCCTATATCATGGAAAAGTGCTGCAAGGCCTAACTCTATCAATGCTTGCCTGTTGAGTCCTATTCTCAGACCAAGAGCCATAGAGAGTAAACTGACATTAACCATATGGTGATATGTATATTCGTCGAAGTCTTTGATTGCGGTCAAACTGAGAAGGAGACGTTCATCCTCAAGTAACTGGTCTACCATTGTCTCAACAATCCTTTTTGCCTTCTTTATATCTACCTTTTCACCTGATCTGATCTTGTTCATTACCCCTTTTGTATAGGAAACGGCATTAAAATAAGTCTTCTTAATTACCATTCTTGCATCAATCTCCTCGCCTTCCTTTGCTTTCTTCAATCGGTCTTCTATTATCTTCCTCAATCTTCCGATTTTGATATTGGGAGATTCGGCCGTCATCTCTGACATCATTTCATAAGGAGAATCTGATGAGCCAGATGCAGCATAGGCTTTAAGGAATAGTTGAACATCCTCAGGTTTTACGGGATTATTAAAAATTATACTCCCGATCTCTCTTTTTCGAAATTCCTTAATAAGGAAATCAAAGTTAAGTAGGTATTCAAAGGAATAACGTATCCTTTTGTCATTCATATAGAAAAACTCTCCAATGAGTTCAAGGGTAATACTTTTCTCTATAGAAATGACTGGATTAATGAGAGATATAAATTTTTCAATGGCAGTCTTAACAGCGATATTGCTTGAGTCATGAATAAGGGCCGTCTTTAAGGCAATGGATAGCTGATTGATTATATCACCTGCACTCTTCTTAATCTCTTTTTCCTGGTTAACGGCCATGTTCAATCCTATCAATAGCAGCTTGAGCGAATTCTTTCAAAAATTTATTTTTAGAGTTTTTGTGTCTATAGAGAAAAGGTAGGGCATCTTTATTGCCAAGCAGACCCAGACAATATGCTGCACATGCCATGTTTTCGTAATTTTTAATCCACCAGAAGAAAGAACTTTTCCTCAATGACTTTGTCAGAAAGTTTAGCACATCTGGATCTTTCCATCTGGAGAGTACTTCATAAAATCCTTTTTTCTCCTCAAAGTCTCTTTCTTTAAAAGTCTTATCCGAAATTTTTTCAAGAATTATCTTTCTGGCTACTACTGAACCAATATTGCCAATAGCTCTGACGGCTTCAGTCCTGACTCCAGCATCTGCATCTTCAAGGCGCTCCTTGAGGGGCTGTAGTACCTCTTGTCCCCCAAGTTCACTGAGTGCCCTGATTATCTCCTTTCTTACCCTTGCATCTTCGTGTCTAATCGTTTTCAGTAAATATTCAACAGCACCTTTATCTCTGATTGTCCTAAGGATATAAATGATGTTCCTGACAACATACCACCTCTTATCATTCAGGGCCATGGCAAGGGTCTTGATATCTTGTTTCCCGAGAAAAACAAGGGCATCAATAATTTTTTCCTTTATGCGTAATGTTTTAAGCTCTCCAAGAATCTTAACAAGAGGAGTTATTGCTTTTTTATCAAGGAATTCGATAAATTCCTTGAAGGTTTTATCATCTATCTCGATGCCGCTGTTCAGAAGTTCACCAAAGATATTTATTATTTCATCGCTTGCTGGATATGTAAGGAGCCTTTTGATGTATTGCCTCATCTGCTCTGTTGATAAAGGATCCTCGTGTATCTCCTTTGCTCTGCTCATTATATGGATTACCGTGTTGATGTCTCCCTGACTCATGGAGAGCTTAATAGTTTGCTTTAGATACTTAAGGTTATCTTCAAAAAAGCTGCCCATTTCTTCAGACTGGTAGAAGATTGCAAAAAGGATATCAGCGAGTTTTTCCATCTTACTGCTTGCATCATTTTCCAGTTCTTTCATAAGTATCTGTAAGTCTCTATCCGAAAAAGAAATGACAGGTGTATCTTTTATATCCTCATCTTTAAATTCTTCAGCATAAGCCTTCATCAATCCTTCAATATCTGATACTTTTTGTTTGGCGCTATTTACTGCCTTAATCTCATACTCCTCCCCATCTGCATCGAGTAGAACAGTATCATCTACAATATACTTGATGTTCTGAAAATCCTTTTCCCATAGGAGTGTAACAACGTCATCATCTACTGACTCTTTGTCAAAATCAGAGACAATAATATTTAGAAATTCTTCGAGTTCTTCCTGGAGGAGCTCCTTTCTGAATGTTAACTCCCTTAGCCCATCTTTGAAGAAGAAAAGGGCTAAATTATCTTCTTTTTCAGGGTTATGATATATTTCTTCTGAATCAAAAAAGATGCTGTATTGTTTTATTCGTAATAAGAGTTCATCTTTATAATTAAAAAAATCTTTGAACCTTGTGTATAAATCCTCTAATGTCTTTTGATACATTGGATTATTCTGGGGATACATACGGAGGGTTTTTTTAGCTTTTATAACATTCTGAAGGATATCCTTTGCTACTTTTATATCTTCAAATTGTTCCATTACTAAAACTACCACAGTGTCCATCAGGTGTCAAATATTATACGAGGATCAGCTTTCTTTCCCTGGCAAAATTTTTGATTATCACCAAAGCCTGATGGCCCCTCTGAAGCCTTATATTTCTCCACCTGATTAACTGGGGATCATTATGTGGGAACTTCTCAGCCCTTATCTCTGACTGGGTTCTTGTTATTTCATTATAGAGTCCCTTAAGGGACTCCCCGTCAAGGGACTTCAAAAATATGGGATTAACAACCAAATATCCTTCTGATATATCATAAGCAACTGCCTTGAGACTCTTCCCTCTAATCGTGGGCACTAAGAAGCCTTTCTTACAAAAATTTTTGAGAAGAGTATGCCTACTTCGTAAAGAATTATCATGGGCACAGCCATCAATGTCTGGTTAAAAGCATCAGGTGTGGGGGTAATAATAGCTGCAACAACAAAAGCCAATACTATAGCTAATCTTCTGTTTTTTGCCAATGTCCTTGGAGTTACTATGCCCATGCGTGCGAGAAAGATAATAACTAAAGGAAGTTCAAAGATTCCCCCAAAGGCCAGTATAAACTTAAGACAAAAATCAACATATTTTCCTACAGAAAGCATTGGGACCATGGAGGCTGTCTTATAAGTGAGAAGGAAGTCCATTGCAAAGGGAAGCACTAAAAAAAAACAATATGCAGCGCCCATCAAAAAGAATATTGTTGCAATAATAACAAAGGGAAGCACATATTTCTTTTCTTTCTGTAGAAGTCCGGGTGATAAAAATTTCCAAAACTGTAAAAAAATTACAGGTAGGGACACTACAAGACCTGTAATCATTGCAATCTTCATATGCATCCAGAAGGCCTCGGCCGGAGCAAAGAATACAAGGGGGTTAACCTTTATTTTTTTATCTACCAACTGAATAAAGGGTTTAGAAATACTGAATGAAAGATCATATTTGAGGGGAATAGTCAAAAATTTAAACAGATACTCAGAATAGATAAAAGCTACAACAAATCCTATTGCTACAACAATGACAGAGACAAAAATCCTTTTTCTCAAGTCTGCAAGATGTGCTGTAAAAGGCATCTTAAAGTCTTTCATCTAAGTTTCCTTCTCTTTTTCTTCTTTTTCTTCTTTTTCTTCGAACTTTTCTTTTATGTCCGACGCTTGTTGCTGAGCAATAGAGCTGACCTCCTTAAATTTGGTCTCCGCCTCACCCTTCACATCCTTCAATGACCCCTTCAATTCTTCAAGCTCTTTTTTAAGTGATCCCTTCTCCGCCTCTACTGCCTCTCTAATATCAGAGGTAGTCTCTTTAAACTCTGTCTCCACCTGCTCCTTTACATCCTGCAATGACTTTTTCAATTCTGCAAGCCCTTTACCAATAGTTTTACCTAATTCAGGAAGTCTTTTTGGCCCGAAAACAAGAAGAGCAACAATAAATATTACTATTAGCTCTGGCATGCCAACATCAAACATTATTATTCCTCCTCCTCATACACCTTTCTAATAGCCTTTTTCTTGTGTGGTGATATAAATGTCACAGAGAACATTACCCTGTATGAAGGGTCGGTATGAACAAGATCAAACTCACCACCTATAGTAGTATATATCATTTCAGCAGCTTTTATCCTGTAACCAAACCTTGCTTCAACAGAATCTAACTTTTTGGAATCATGGCTTTTCTTGGAATATAGTTCAACAAGTAAATTAACATTATGAGCTGCTGCGAAGTCTAAGCCAGCCCCTAAAATGAATTCTTTTTCGAAATTCTTTTTACCAGGTTCTTCGTAAAAAAAATTCAGATGTCCCTTAACTGGTCCCACTCTCTTGCTGATAATAAGACCGCCGCCGAACCGCCCATCTGTGCTGAACTCATCACGTCCCGATGGTATGGATGCATTAAGAATATACGCAATGGATGGCCCGTACTTTCCTTCATCAATAAACCTGTGCTTTAATCCGAGGGCAACATCCTCAAACCCGTCTACTCGATCAGCCCATCTATGAACATATGGAATAGTCATATTGAACTCTATAGTGTTTGTAATGCCATATGCAGTCTTTACTAAAAACCTGTAAAAATCCGGCTCAAACAATATTTCAGCATCTGCAGAAAGGGCAATCTGACCTCTATGAAGACTCTCTGCGCTGAAGGTCGAAAAAACTCCATAGGGAGCGGTGGGCTGTAAACCGGTAACATCAAAACCGTAGGAATTTGTATATGGGAGAAAAATTATTAAAATGACAGGAAGGAGAAAGAATTTTTTCATTGTTAAAAAATAACAGAAAAACTCAGGACTGTCAATGAATTCAGTAGAACCTGACTGTTTTTGGTTGAGAGTTAATGAGTCTTTGCCAGGTCTAATTTGACACCAATTTTATCGAAAATGCCCTCAGCGCGCTTAAGAAAAAGGAGATCCCCAGTCCGCTCGCCCATTTCAAGATATGTTATACCGAGGTCATAACGTGCTCCCAATTCCTCTGCTGCTAATAAGCTTTGTTGCCACCATTTTTTTGCAGCAGCAGGCCTGCCATTAGTCCACTCATAAGAGCCTTTTACACGATAAGCGTGCGGTAAGCACCCACGGTAAATTTTGGTTTCCTTCAGGGCTTTCTGACATGCATGTTTTGTTTTTTTCAGCATGTCTGTCTTTTCACGTCCTTCAGACTTTTCCGATGCAAGGAGGTAAGCTTCAGATAAAACACTGTATAGTCTGGCAACAGGCGGGCCTTTCAATCCCTGCTCTGTAACAACTTGTTCGCCCTGCTCTAATATGGTAAGGGCTTGCTTATGTTTACATTGGCACAGATAACACCTTCCAAGATCACGTTTTGCATCTACCATCCCCTGATAATCAGGGATGGTCATTAATAACTCGATAGCCTTCAATAAGCATGTTTCAGCTTCAACATATAAACCTGAACACAGCAAGTTAAGCCCCTGTCCCCATAATCCCCATCCCCAGACCTGGTGATCAGCTCCTTCTTGGCCTACTTTGGCTATATTCTGGAATATCTCTGAACTCTGACCGAAGTTCCCTTTGAAATAAAGTAGCTCAGCACGTAATGAGTTTGTCCCTCCCCATCCACGCATGTTGCCTGCTGTCCAGAAAGCCTCTGCTGCTTTCTGACAAGCCTCGATAGCTACTTCCCATTTACCCAGAATATCTTCATGTATTGCCTGACCCAGATAGGAAAGACCAACTGCTATAGGGTTTTTGATCTGCTCTGCAAGTGTTACGGCTCGGCGATGGTATCTCTCAGCAAGCCAGAACATATGTATATGATCTAAAATTAAACCCACGCCCATACATCCCTGGACAATACCGAGTGAGAAACCACTCCGCTCTGAAAAGTTCAATAACGTGATCGCATCAAGTAAAAGGCGCTCCCGGTCGATAAAGTAGTTGATCCAGCCTGTCACCTCGTAAATCCGTGATCGGTCTTCTACGGCTGGATCATCGCGTCTAAGTCCGCTAAGAACAAAGAAACGTGGTAGCAAAAGGTGTCCTAACTGTTCCGCAAGTTCTTTTGCAATAGCCATACGAATACCCCACCGGGAGATAGGATATGGACTTCCAATATAGGTCAATGCCCGGTGCATATATTTAGCAGCCTCGTAGTGTTCTCCTCGTCTAAAAAAGGCTTCACCCATTTTACGTTCTAGTACCGCCCGTTGAAATGGATCCCACCGGTCACCAAAGGCACGCTCATGGGCAGCCATTGCTTGTTTATAGTGAGAGAGGGCTTCAGCGTCTGCAGCCACTTTAACCGCACGATCACCAACTCTAAAAAGATAGTATTGTGCCTTCTCCCAATCCTCTGCTCGTGCAAAGTGATATGCAAGAAGCCCATAGAATTCTTCAAGACGACCCGCAAACAACTCTTCAAAGCATTTACCCACGTGGTGATGTAATTCACGTCGATGCTTCAAAAGAATGCTTTCGTAAGTAATTTCCTGTGTCAGAGTATGTTTAAATGAATACTCAAGTTCTGGAAATAGACTCTTTTCACGAATAAGTTCTAATTGTTGCAATTTCTCCAGGTGTTTGTCTAATTCCTGTTTCTCATCACAAACAGCTCGAAGTACTCGATAGAAAAAGCTGCGACCGATTACAGATGCAATCTTCAACACCTCTTTGGTATCTTCGTCAAGGCAGTCAATACGGGCTACTATCACACCTCGCAGAGTATGCGGAATTGTGAGATGTTCGATTGATTTAGCGATCTGCCAGTAACCCGTCGGCACTTCCTTATAGACAGCTCCAATGTCGATGAGCGAGCGCATCACTTCTTCCATAAAAAATGGGTTCCCCTCGGTTTTTTGCAGAATCAAATCGACCAATCTTGAGGTAGAATCTTTGATTTTTAAGAGGTTGCCAAAAAGCTTGGCGCTATCGACTTGAGAAAGAGGGGCAACAATAATCTCGGTATAACGGTCAGTATAATCCCTCGCAGACATTTCATGTAGTCTCACAGCCGGTGACTGGCTGTCTTTTCTACTAACACAACAAATAATGAGAGGAACTTCTCTAACAAGAGGGAAGAGATGCTCTAAGAGTTCTATTGAAGATTGATCGGCCCAATGGAGGTCCTCAAAGATAAGTAGTAGCGGATTTTCCACAGAGATCCGCTCGAAAAATCTCCGTGTCGCCCTAAAAATCTGTCTGCCCATAGACTCTCCATCCAAATACTTAACACGGTTTTCTAAACCACCCTTTACCTCCAGAGACAATAAGCTTGCGAGATATGGGAGAATCTCTTCCACCTGACCTGGAAACATTGCCGAAACTTTGCCTTCAAGTTTTTCCCAAGCCTCTCCCTCATCATCTTCCTCAGTAATTTCAGCACAGGCCTTAATGATCTGAACGAAAGGCCAGAAGCTGATAGCTTTGCAAAAGGAAAGAGCTCTCCCTTCTAACCACAGTAAGTTCCACCCTGTGACTTGTTTCTTTACCTCTGCCAAGAGTCTTGATTTGCCAAGGCCAGCATCACCAACAACGGAAATAATACTTCCCTGACCTGCCAATAGACGGCCAATACTCCCGATGAAAGAGGAAAATTCAATATTACGTCCAACCATTGGGGAGCCTATACTCCGGACCAAATATTTTTTCATGCCATGAATACTCAGCAACCTATATGCTAAAACAGGCTTTGTTTTACCCTTAAGGGTAATTGGACCAAGTTCCTGAAAATCAAAAATATTTTTAGTCAGCCGATATGTGGCAGGTCCCACAAATATCTGTCCAGGTTTTGCGAGATCTTTCAAACGAGAGGCAACATTAACAGTATCACCCATTATTTCCTGCCGTTTACTTGTTCCAATGCCTCCTACAATGACCATACCCGTATTAATGCCCATGTGAAGGTTCAAATTTGTGGCATGAGTGACATTAAAGTCCACCATTGTTTCTATTATTTCCAGACCACACCGTAAGGCTCTTTCTGGGTCGTTCTCGTGGGACAAAGGTACACCAAAGACTGTCATAATTGCATCGCCAACGTACTTCTCCAATATACCTCCATACTTTGTTACAATCGGAGCCAGCTTTTCGAAACATGCATTTATTAAATCCCTTACTTGTTCAGGATCCATCTGTTCAGATATTGAAGTAAATCTGGAAATATCGGCGAACATCACAGTCACAAATTTTCGTTCTTCTGGAAAATACTTAATGGCCTCTTTATTGTTACCAACTTCGCTTTTTTGATAAGGGCTTACATGTTCCTTCAGCTTTGGAAATATCGGTAATGCTTTGGACCTTATTGACGAGCCTATCAGTGGAAATCCACACTCTATGCAGAATTTTGCAGAAGACGTATTCTCATACTGGCAATCAGGACATTTCATGACACTTCCCTTTTACTTCTTCACCTGTAAGTTTGAGAATACTTTATACAATAATGAATGCGCCGGACCTACTAAGATCTTAAAAAACCTGAGCAGTCCGTCAATGCCTTCTAATATAGCACACAATGAGAATTGAGCATGCCAAGAAATTTCTTCTGTGTATGTAAATAGGCTATGTTAGTTATTGATTAATTTTTGATGGCCTGTTGCAATTTGTTATGTTGACAAAGATTTATTTCTAAAATATAATTTTAAATTGTTTTTTATCTTGCAAGACAACTGGTTTTAGAGGAGGTTTTATGTCAGAAGGTGTATTTGAGGTTACATCATCGAGTTGGGACAATGAGGTGATAAAGGCTCAAGGGCTTGTCATGGTAGATTTTTGGGCGGCCTGGTGCGCACCTTGCAGGATGGTATCACCTACCGTAGAGGAGTTGGCAAAGGAGTATGTAGGGAAAATGAAGTTCATGAAACTTAATACCGATGAAAATCCTGATATTGCCAGTAAATACAATATTATGGGCATACCTACCCTTATGTTTTTCAAAGATGGTCAAAAGATTGATGCTATAGTAGGTGCAATCCCTAAACCGCAGCTCAAGGCTAAGATAGATTCCCTTTTGAGTCCATAAAGCCTGACGCAATCCTTTGCGGAGACAAACTCCACTAATCCTACTAAAAAATTTGAGGTTCTTCTATAAATGTTTGAAACACTCAGCAACAAATTAGAATCTATATTCAAAAGGTTAAAAGGAAGAGGACTACTAAAAGAAGAGGACGTTGAACTTGCACTCAAAGAGATAAGGCTCGCACTTTTAGAGGCTGACGTCAACTTTAAGGTTGTTAAGGATCTTATACAGAAGATCAAAGAAAAGGCTATTGGTAAGGAGGTTCTCGAGAGTCTTACGCCTGGGCAGCAGGTCATAAAGATAGTAAATGAAGAACTCTGTGAGCTTCTTGGAAAAACAAATAGCCGGATCCAACTATCTCCCAATCCCCCAACGATAGTAATGCTGGTAGGTCTACACGGTTCAGGAAAAACCACAACAGCTGCAAAATTAGCAAGGAACTTCAGGAAAGAGGGCAGGAGGCCCATGCTTGTCGCAGCAGATCTTCAGAGACCAGCTGCAATAGACCAGCTTATAACACTTGGCTCCCAGACAGATGTGCCTGTCTATTACTCGAAGGAAATCAAAGATCCGATAAGTTTGTGTCTGGAATCTATAAAAAAAGCAAAGCTTGATGCAAACGATGTAGTTATTTTTGATACTGCCGGAAGACTGCACATCGATGATTCCTTGATGACAGAGTTAAGAACAATAAAAGAAAAGGTTTTACCTAAAGAGGTCATCCTTGTAGCAGATGCGATGACGGGACAAGATGCAGTAAATATTGCAAGGAACTTCGATGAGCAAGTCGGTATTGATGGTGTCATACTTACAAAAATGGATGGTGACGCGAGGGGCGGTGCTGCGCTCTCTATAAGGTCGATAACTGGAAAACCAATAAAATTTATCGGTGTTGGAGAAAAGATCGATATGCTTGAGCCTTTTTATCCTGAAAGGATTGCCTCAAGAATACTCGGTATGGGTGATGTTTTGAGCCTGATAGAAAAGGCCCAGGAATCTTTCGACCTGAAAGAGGCAGAAAAACTTCAGAAGGCGATAATAGACGAATCCTTTACATTTGATGATTTGAGAGAGCATCTTAAAAAGCTTCGCGGCATGGGTCCCTTGGAAAATATACTAAATATGATACCTGGCCTTAATAAGCTCAAAAATTTGGAAGTTGATGAAAAAGAACTTATAAAAGTGGAGGCGATAATAAACTCCATGACAAAAAAGGAAAAAAGGAATCACAATATCATTGATGGAAGCAGACGCAGAAGAATTGCTACAGGAAGCGGTACAACCGTCACAGATGTCAACAGAGTTATAAAACAATATATAGAAATAAAGAAAATGCTAAAGATGTTTAAAAATAAAAAAGGCCTCAAATTGCCAAAATTCTTTCCTTTATGAATTCTTAGCACCCTTGACACACCACTCTCTTAATTGCTAAATTATTAGCACTATACCATTTAGAGTGCTAAAGGGTAAATTATCAAGATATGCTTGATGGAAGAAGCAAAAAGATCCTCTGTGCTATTGTCCAGAACTACATAAATTACCCTGATCCTGTGGGATCTCGTACTGTTGCAAAAAAATATTCCTTCGGCCTTTCTCCTGCCACTATAAGGAATATAATGGCTGATCTTGAAGAGATGGGCTTCCTTACACATCCTCATACATCAGCGGGTAGGGTACCAACAGACAGGGGTTACAGACTCTATGTGGATACAATGATGACCCAAGGTAATTATATAAATAAGGATGTCTTACGAGGACTTTTTAAAAGACTTGAAACCCTGAGGGATAATATAGACATTCTATTCAGTGAGACAACAAAAACTATCTCTGTGTTATCTCATTACCTTGGTGTTGCAACATCTCCTAAGCCAAAAATGGCAACACTGAAGAAAATTGAACTTTTTAACTATAAAGCTGATAAAGTAGCTGCAATAATATTTACAGATGAAGGGTTGATTAAACACAAGATTATATCTCTGGATTTAGAGGTAACACAGAGAGATCTTCATAGAATTGCTGGATACCTTAATTCGGAATTTTCGGGATACACCTTTGATGAGGTCCGCCTGAAGGTTATAAAAGAAATGTCAAAAGAAAAGCTCATATGTGATAGCCTCATCTCAAAAGCAATAACTATTTGTCAGGAGGCATTTTTTTCTCCCTTTGGTGACCTCTTTTTATCTGGGCTTTCAGAGGTACTCGAACTACCTGATTTTGCTGATTTACAAAGAATAAAGGAACTATCAAAAGCAATAGAAGATAAACATACTATAATAAAGTTGCTCGGTAAGCTCTCTGAATCCGATGGTATTCAAATAGTAATAGGATCTGAAAATTCAATGGATAAGATGAAAAAACTCAGCATGATAGTCTCAGCATATAGGGAAGCAAATAAGCCGATTGGGGTTATTGGCGTAATCGGACCGACAAGGATGAACTATTCAAAGGCAATTTCTTTAGTTGATACTACAGCAAAATTCATATCAAAAGTACTTTTGGAGAGGTAGTAAGAATTAATGAAAGATTCTGAGATAAGAGAAGACACAGCACCTTTGAAAGAAGAAGCCGAACAGAAAGAGACAGAGACTATAGAAACAACACCTGTTAATGAAAAAGAACAGCTGACGACTGATCTTCGGGAACTGAATGACAAATATCTAAGACTCTATGCAGAATTTGAAAATTATAAGAAAAGGATCAATAAAGACAAAGAAGAATTATTAAAATATGGCAGTGAGAGTCTTATGTATGAGCTTCTACCAATAATTGATAACCTCGAGATGGCTTTAAAACATTCGAACAATGAGGCATCTGAAGGTCTTGTGCAGGGTGTAGAGATTACCTTAAAAGAGTTCCTGAGGACTCTCGAAAAATTCGGTTTAACCCCGATAGAAGCAATGGGAAAAACCTTTGACCCTTCAGTGCACCATGCTATGAGCCTTGTTGAGCGAGAAGATATTGAAGAAAAGATAGTTGTTGAGGAATTCAGAAAGGGATATGTATTTAAAGACAAGGTCTTGCGGCCATCTCTTGTTGCAGTATCTAAGAAACCAGTTGAGGCTATAGAGTAAAAACGTATATAAAAGGAATGATAAATATCAAGGAGGGATCTTAAAATGGGAAAGGCAGTCGGAATAGACCTCGGAACAACCTTTTCTGTTGTAGCTGTTGTTCAGGCTGGCGAGCCGGTAGTAATTCCTAATCAAGAAGGAACCAGGATAACACCATCAGTAGTAGCTTTTACTGAGAAGGGCGAAAGGCTTGTTGGCCAGATAGCAAAAAGACAAGCGATAACGAACCCTGAAAACACAGTATTCTCCATCAAAAGACTCATGGGAAGAAAATACAATTCCCCTGAGGTCGAACATGCAAGAAAAAGGTTACCATATAAGATTGTTGAGGCATCCAATGGCGACGCCCATGTAGAGATAAGAGGTAAACGTTATTCTCCACCGGAGATCTCAGCAATGATCCTTCAAAAGCTCAAACAGGCTGCCGAAGACTATCTCGGAGAATCCATAACGGATGCAGTTATTACTGTACCGGCTTATTTTGATGACAGCCAAAGACAGGCTACAAAAGATGCCGGAAGAATCGCAGGACTAAACGTACTAAGAATTATCAACGAACCAACAGCCGCCTCTCTTGCTTATGGCATGGATAAGAAAAAAGAGGAGAAAATTGCTGTATACGACCTTGGCGGCGGAACCTTTGATATATCAATACTGGAAATTGGTGAAGGAGTTATTGAGGTTAGGTCTACAAATGGCAACACCTATCTCGGTGGTGACGATTTCGACCTTAGAATTATTGACTGGATGGTTGAAGAGTTTAAAAAGGATCAAGGTATAGACCTCAAAAATGACAAGATGGCATTGCAGAGACTAAAAGAGGCTGCTGAGAGAGCAAAAATAGAACTCTCGACAGCAACGGAAACAGAGATAAACCTCCCGTTTGTAACTGCTGATGCAGCAGGGCCAAAACATCTTCTTATGAAACTGTCCAGGGCAAAGTTTGAACAGCTTGTGGGGGACCTCATCGAAGGCACGATAGGACCCTGCAAAAATGCTTTAGCAGATGCTAACCTTCCCTCATCAAACATGGATGAAGTGCTTCTTGTAGGTGGCCAGACAAGGACCCCGAAGGTTCAGCAGACAGTGCAAAGCTTTTTTGGAAAAGAGCCTAACAAAACAGTCAACCCCGATGAGGTTGTTGCTGTAGGAGCTGCAATACAGGCTGCGGTGCTTAAAGGAGAGGTTAAAGAGGTACTTTTACTTGATGTGACACCCCTCTCTCTCGGCATAGAAACCCTCGGCGGAATTTTTACGAAAATAATCGAGAGAAACACTACAATACCAACAAAGAAAAGTCAGATATTTTCTACTGCAACAGATAATCAGCCCGCTGTTTCAATAAAAGTATGTCAGGGTGAAAGGGATATGGCTGCAGACAACAAACTTCTCGGTAATTTCGAGCTCATAGGTATTCCACCTGCACCGAGAGGCATACCTCAGATAGAGGTAACCTTTGATATTGACGCAAATGGAATACTTCATGTATCTGCTAAAGATCTCGGAACAGGAAAAGAACAGTCAATAAGGATAACTGCTTCGAGCGGTCTTACCGAAGAAGAGATTAAAAAGATGATGCGCGATGCAGAGTCACATGCAGAAGAAGACAAGACGAAGAAACAGATTGCTGAGATAAGAAATGAGGCCGATACCCTTATCTACACTGTAGAAAAATCCCTTAAGGATTATGGTGATAGATTAAGCGAATCAGAGAGAAGAGATATTCAGGATGCTCTCGAAAGATGCAAAAAGGTAAAAGATACAAGTAACGAAATCTCTGAGATAAAATCTGCAATAGAAAACCTTACAACTCAATCCCACAAACTGGCAGAACATATTTATAAGGGTGCTGGTGCGCAGGCTGGTGCTGGAGCTACTGGTGCGCAAACCGGAGCCGGGGCTACTACAGGAACAAAAGGCCCTGAAGAAGAGGTTGTTGAGGCTGAATTTGAGGATGTAGATAAGAAAGAGAAATGAAGGATTACTATGAAATATTGGGTGTTCCAAGAGATGCATCTGAAGCTGACATAAAGAAAGCATTTAGACAACTAGCACTTAAATACCACCCTGACAGAAACCCTGAGGACAAAGAAGCTGAAGAGAGATTCAAAGAGATAAATGAGGCTTATTCTTGCCTGAGCGACCCTGAAAAAAGGGCAAATTATGAAAGGTTCGGAACTGCCGAAGGTGTAGAAGCTGGATTTGGTCCCTTCGGGACAGGTTTTGGTGATATATTCGAAGACATCTTCGGAGACTTTTTTGGAACTTTTACAGGACACCGCAGACCAAGGCCAACAAAAGGCAGCGACCTTAGATACGATCTTGATCTTACACTCATAGATGCAGCATTTGGCACAGAAAAGACTATCGAAATACCAAAATGGGAAAGCTGTACTGATTGTCATGGGACAGGTTCGGCCCCTGGAAGGGGACCTATCACCTGTTCAAATTGCAAAGGAACTGGCCATGTAAGATTCCAACAGGGTTTCTTCAGTATATCCAAAACTTGCGGAAGGTGTAATGGCATGGGTAAGATCATCACAGACCCCTGTAAGTCGTGTAAAGGACAGGGTAGGGTTAAGAGATTCAAAAGTATAAACATAAAGATACCTGCAGGTGTAGACATTGGCTCGAGACTTAAAATATCAGGTGAAGGGGAATTAGGTATTTATGGAGGGCCTCCAGGAGACCTATTTGTGGTACTTAATATTGAAGAACATCCCTTCTTCAAGAGAGATGGCACCGAAATATTATGCGAGGTTCCCATCTCTTTCCCCCAGGCCGTACTCGGCGCAGAGATAGAAGTTCCAACGCTTGATGGGACATCAAAGATAAAGATACCGTCAGGGACGCCTTCAGGAAGGATGTTTCATATTAAAAGTAAAGGTTTGCCAAGAATAGGTGGTCATAGCAGGGGAGACCAGATTGTGAGGGTTTATGTGGATGTTCCAAAAAAGCTTACGCCAAGACAAAGGGAACTCCTCGAAGAGTTTGCCAGAATAGATGGAGATGAGGTAGCAAAATCCTTTAAAGAAAAACTTAAAGATGTCTTTTCAATAGCTGAAAAGTAAAATAAAAATCAATCAATGCCACGAATCTTCATGCCTATCACATCTACCAAAGAAGATCGAGTATCAATCACGGGAGATAAAGCACGATATCTTACAACTGTTCTACGATGTAAAAAAGGAGATGAACTTACTGTCTTTGATGGGAAAGCCAATTGTCTAAGAACAAATATACTAAGAGCTGACAGAAAAGAGGTAACTGTAGAGATTGTTGAAAAATTTGTCTGCGATACTGAATCTCCTATAGACATTACACTTATACAAGGGCTCCTGAAGGGTCAAAAGATGGATATGGTTATACAGAAGGCAACAGAACTCGGGGTGAAAGAGATAATTCCAATAATCACTGACCGAAGTCAACCAAGAGAGACCAGGAGAGTTGCGCGCTGGATGAAAATTGCCGAGGAGGCCTCGATACAATCAGGGAGAAACATCATTCCGCGCATTCATGAGCCAATGCATTTCAACAATTGGCTCTTATCATTAACGCCCTGCACAGCAAAGGGCTTTATCTTCTACGAAGAAGGATGGGTGAAGATATCAGAAGCTGTAGAGGGTCTAAAACGATCATCAAAGGAATCCGTCACAGATTCAAGAACCAATAGTCTCCCTTCATTCCCCTTTGCTGAACGGATTAATCCCCCCACTCCCCCTTTTGATAAAGGGGGGTTAGGGGGGATTACAGAAAAGGGGGGTGAGGTGGGATTTTTTGTTATTATTGGCTCTGAGGGTGGTTTTACAAAAGAAGAAGTGACCCGTGCAGAAGAAAAGGGGTTAATTGTCACCTCTCTTGGAAGGAGAATTCTCAGGGCAGAAACCGCTTCAATATCAGCAATAACATTAGTACAGTTTCTATTCGGAGACCTCGGCTAAGCCCTCTTCTCTCTGATAGAGACTACACGTTCTATAGGAATAACAACCCAGCCGCTCACCGACTCAATCTGAACTTCATCCTCTCCTACCTCAATAAGCCTACCTGTGTAGGTTATGTCTCCTGTTTCTACTTCAACGATCTTTCCGACTAAATTTACTATATCAGTCCCCAGAGGTTTATTCATTTCTTACTATGACCCTGATTATGTACCATCTCTGCACCAATTAGAAAAATACATGAGGAATAAAAAACCCAGAGCAAAAATACAACAAATGCGGTAAGTGAGCCGTATATAGTACCAAATTTTACGATAGTTCCAACATACCATGTGAAAAGATGTTTTGCAACCTCAAGAAAAACAGTAGTGAAAAAGGCACCAATAAATGCATGTGAGGTTCTGACCGTGCTTTTTGGGAGAAGAATATAAATCACGGTAACGGTAAAAAGTATAATACAGAAAGGAATAATATATCTAATGAGAAACCTTGTTATTATTCCCAGTTGTAATTGAGGGAACATAGGTTTCAATGCCTTTAAGAGAGCAACCATTGATGTTGCCATAAAAGATATAAGAATAATAACAATGATCATTGTAATGATAATAAGTGACAAGAAGATAGACCAGAAAAAATGCCTTCTTTTTTTAACTTTAAAAACTACATTCAGAGCATTTTCAAGTGAAGAAAAGAACTGATATGAAAGAATCCCATACAGAACTATACTGAACGTCCCGATTCCTTTAAAGGCAATGAGATTCCCCAATTCTTTTGTAATCCCTGATGTTATAGCAGGAAAGAAGTTTAAAAGTTTGTTATAAAAAAACTGATAGAAACCATAGTAATGTCCAAGGAGATATCCGAATATAGTTACAATAAAGAGACAGAATGGTACCAACGACATCATAGTGAAATAGGAGAGAGAACCTGCAAGCATTATCCCTCCATCTTTAAAAAAATCTATAAAACTTTTTCCAATGATTTTTAAATATCTCACCGTCTCTTTACTCTTTCTCTTGCCCTTGCATAAATTTTGATAGGGGTCCCTGTAAACAAAAACCTCTCTCTTACAGCTTTTTCTATATATCGTATGTAGGCATCTTTTAATAGATAGGGATAATTTGTGAAAAGTACAAAAGTAGGTGGTTCTGTCTTAACTTGTGTTATATAGAAGAGCTTTACTGCACTACCTTTATGCATAGGCAAAGACATTCTTGAAAGGGACTCATTGAAAAACCTATTGAGCTCTGCTGTTGGTATCCTCTTCTTCCTCTCTTTTATTACTTCATCTATTATGGGAAAGACCTTAGTGATACGTTTTTTCTCTATAGCTGATATGGTCAGTAGCGGTGCATAATGCATAAACCACATCTTTCTGTTTAATTCTTTGCAAAGTTTTTTATATTCATCACCAGGTTTTTCAATGAGATCCCATTTATTAAGGAGAAAGATCGCTCCCTTTCCATATCCCTCAACAATTCCTGCTACACGCTGATCCTGTTCTACAATTCCCTCACTTGTATCTATAACAATGAGAGCCACATCACATCTCTCTATACTTCTTAAAACTCTTACCATTGAAAACCTCTCGATAGAGTAACCCTTTCTTCCTTTCTTTCTTAGTCCAGCCGTATCAATAAAAACATACCTTTTGCCATAATATGTACAGATGCTGTCTATCGAATCCCTTGTTGTCCCTGGTACAGGGCTTACAATCAGTCTCTTTTTGCCGAGGAGGGTATTGATTAAGGTAGATTTACCAACATTCGGTCTTCCAACTACGGCTATTTTTGGATAATCAATTTTGTTTTCGACGTAAAAAGGTAGAATAGAAGTTAACTTATCCATAAAATCATCGTACCCATAACCAGTTTCGGCAGAAAGAGGCCATAATTGATCCGTACCTATCGGATAAAAATCATGAATCCTATCCTCATGCTTGGGTACATCGATCTTATTTACCGCCCAGAGCACCTTTTTCCCGGAAGCCCTGAGAAGTCTTGAGAGCTCCATATCTGATGGCTTTAGACCTTTTTTACCGTCAAGGAGGTGTATGATAATATCTGCTTCTTCAATAGCAAAAATTGCTTGTTCCTTGATATGCGAAAAAATGTCATCGGGAGGCTCTGGATAAAAGCCCCCTGTATCTACAACAATGAATCCCTTTCCATTCCACTCTGCATCTTGGTAATTCCTGTCTCTTGTGACACCGGGGATATCTTCAACAATAGCAACACGGGAACCAGTTATCCTGTTAAAGAGGGTAGACTTTCCCACATTCGGGCTACCGACTATAACGACAATTGGTTTTGGCATAGGTATATTTAGTATTTACTTCTTTGAATCCTCTTCAGCAAAAAACCGTACAAGAAATTCTGTATCAGCTGGTGATAAGTCGAATTTAATACATGCCTCACCGATCAACTTGGAAAGATTGGCATCCTTTCTTTCTTGCCGCATCTCTGATATCCATCTGACTGCTTTTCTTAGTTGTTCACCTTCAGGTAAAATACTCATGCTTACCTCCTGACAATTGCAACGTTTCCTTTAGTTTATTGATACTTGTAGACTCCTTGCTTAATCTTTCGTGAGTCTATTCTACCTTATCTATGTTCCTCTTATCTAATTTTTGAAGTTTTTCAGTACGGCAAAAGAGACCGCTCAGATACTATACTATATCCTGCTATCACGGATTTGGAGATGCTTACTGTTTCCTTTTTCTGCTTGCCTTGATAAAAGAAAAGGATTATGATTTAAGGAATAGAAATAGCAGTTTATAAGTTATATGATTTATGGAGTAGGCATAGACATTGTCAAGATTGAGAGAGTAAAAAAAGTTGTAGAAAAGTGGGGGAAAAAGTTTCTCGATAGGGTATTTACTGAAAGTGAGATCTCTTATTCCTATGAAAAGAAAGATCCCTATCTATCACTTGCAGTACGTTTTGCCGCAAAAGAGGCATTTATTAAGGCAATAGGCCCTGTAACCCTAATATCTTTAACAGACATAGAAGTTGTAAACGTAGAGACAGGGAAACCTATCTTGAAGGTTAGAGGCAGAATCGAAGATTTATTTAATGAGAAATTCATAAAAAGGGCGCATCTTACACTAAGCCACGAACACGAATATGGCATTGCATGTGTAATATTAGAGCAGAGTAGTACGGGTTAGTAAATATGAAAGTTGTTACTGCTGAAGAGATGCGGGTTATTGACAAAAAGACCATTGATGAATATGGGGTTCCTAGTGTTGTACTAATGGAAAGGGCAGGGCTTGCAGTTGCCTCAAAGATAAAAGAACTCTTCGGTCGCAGAAATATCATTATAGTTTCAGGTAGTGGAAACAATGGTGGTGATGGTCTGGTTGTTGCCAAAACACTTTACAAAGAGGGCTGGGATGTCAAGGTATTCCTGACATCAAGTCCAGAAGTTCTGAAGGGCGACGCCTTATTGCAGTATAAAAGTGCAGTCAAATTCGGGATTAAAATTAGCCCTGTAAGAGAATTGTTGTTACATCACTCATCAATAATATCCAAACACAGCATATTTGTTGACGCCCTTTTAGGAACAGGTCTTAGTAAAAATGTTACTGGTACTTTATCTGAGGTCATCAGCATTCTCAATAAGTCAAATGTACCTGTTATTTCTGTGGATATTCCATCCGGTATTTCCTCAGACAATGGACAGATAATGGGAGAAGCGGTGAAAGCTGATTATACTGTTACCTTCGGTCTTCCCAAGAGGGGCCATTTTCTATTCCCGGGTGCTCAATACTCAGGTAAACTTTTTATTGAAGATATCGGATTCCCAGAAGGATTACTTAGATCTAATAAACTCAACACTGAGTTATTAACAAAAAATGAAATAACCCCTTTATTACCTCAAAGGCAGAAGTATTCATACAAAGGTGATTATGGCCATGTGCTTATTGTCGCTGGTTCAAGAGGAAAAACTGGTGCTGCAATTATGGCTGCAAAGGCATGTCTACGGTCTGGTGCGGGGCTTGTTACTATGGGAGTGCCTGAGTCTCTTGCGGATATATTCCAATCACGCGTTACTGAAGAGATGACCCTTATTTTACCTGATAAAGGTGATGGCACACTCTCTGAAAAAGCATCAAGGGTCATATTGAATTTCCTTCACGAAAAGGCTGATGTTCTCGCTATAGGACCTGGTATTGGTGTAAGTGCTGACACGAAGAAACTTGTAAAAACCCTTTTTAAAAATGCCAAAAATCCAATGGTCGTTGATGCGGACGGAATAAATGCAATTGATGGAGAAAAAGAGATTCTTAGAAAAGCAAAGGCACCAATAATTCTAACGCCACATCCTGGAGAAATGGCAAGGCTGTTAAGTCCTTCCACACCCCCCTATTTCCCCCCTTACCAAGGGGGGATTAAGAGGGGTATTAAAGGAAGGCTGGGGGGGATTACTGTAAATAGCAAGGAGATAGAAAAAGACAGGATTAATGTTACTTTGTCTTTTGTAAAAAAGACAAAGGTGTATCTTGTGCTTAAGGGTGTACCGACTATTATCACAGGACCTGATGGAAGGACATATATTAATACAACAGGTAATCCAGGGATGGCTACTGCAGGCACAGGAGATATACTTACAGGCATGATTTCTGGATTTTTAAGCCAGGCTATAAGTCCTCTTAATGCGTCAATCCTCGGAGTATACATGCACGGCTTGGCAGGAGACATTGCAGCATCCGAAAAAGGTGAACACTCTTTGATTGCGACAGATATCTTAGATAAAATATCTGTCGCTTTCCTTTCCTTAGGCCATGTATAGTTTGATCTTTCCTGACATATTTGATAGTTCTGTAAAGGCCTTTTTTACCAGAAAATCGCCGGGCACGAATATTGATGAAATCTGTCATACTCTATCTATCAAAAGGAAAAATGTATATCTCCCTATACAGAAACATACAGATACGGTTCATGTAATAAGGGCAGGCCTTGACCAAAAGATAGCAGATGCTGTGCTTACAAACAGAAGAGATATATTAATAGGCATTCAGGTTGCAGACTGTGTTCCTATTCTTATCATAGATAAAAAAAGGTATGTGGTAGGTGCTGTGCATGCAGGCTGGCGGGGTACAGCAGCTCAAATAGTTAAAAAAACTATCAGATTGATGAGTGAGCATTTTGGATCATTATCTGAAGATATTAAGATTGCCCTTGGCCCAAGTATTAGATGGAGTTGCTATTATGTGGGGCAAGAAGTAAAAGACGCAATCTTTGAAGCAACAGGAAAAGGAGAATATTACTTCCAGCGGGATGGAGGGTATTGCATTGATCTTTCTTCCGCAAATGTGTGTCAAGCAAAATCAGTAGGAATCCGTGAAGAAAATATATGGATTTCGCATGAGTGTACATACTGCAATCCTAACAAATACTATTCTTATAGATATACTAAAAACCTTAACGGAGCACAGGGAGGATTCATTGGTATCTTTTGATTCTAAAAGGCAATATGGTAAAAAAATATATAAGCAAGGGGCCAGGTGAAACCAAAGAAATTGGTTTCAGATTAGGCAGATTATTAGGCCCGGGAGATATTGTGGGCCTTTACGGAGAGCTTGGTAGCGGGAAAACAACCTTAGTGAAAGGGATGGCAAGAGCATTCGGAATTGAAGATAAGGATATTGTTAGTGCCAGTTTTACAATAATTGCTGAGTATAGCACGAAACCACCTTTCTCACATATAGATTTATACAGGATTGAAAAAGCTACCGAACTTGATGATATAGGTTTCTGGGATCAAATAAAAGGCGATGGCATTTCTGTTATTGAATGGGCAGAAAAGACAGAAGGAAGGTTGCCTGAAGAGATTATAAAGGTAAAATTAAAATCTCTTAATGAAGAAATGAGAGAGATAACAATAGAGGTAAAAGATGAAAAAGATTGGGATAATCTGTAAGGTTGGCATACCTGAGCCAGCCGAGATATTAAAAGAACTTCTGCCCTGGCTTAGACAAAAAGGCTATGAAATTTATCTAGACATAGAGACAGCTTCCTCCCTCAATATGGACGGATCCCCTCGCTCACAGATACCATCAGTGTCAGATGTCATCATTGTTTTGGGTGGCGATGGAACAATGCTAAGCACATGCAGGCTTGTAGGAGATAAAGGAGTTCCAATACTCGGTGTTAATACAGGGGGTCTCGGTTTTATTACAGAGGTTCAGAGAGAAAGACTTTACGAGATTATGGAAAAAGTCCTTTCTGGTGAATGCCCAATAGAAGAGAGGCTTATGCTTACAGTACAGGTTCGTAGACTCGGTGAGGTTATTGCAGAACACATTGTTCTGAATGAAGTAGTAGTTAACAAGGCTGCCCTTGCAAGGATAATCGATCTCGAGACATACATAAATAACAACTATGTTACTACTTTTAAGGCTGATGGTCTTATTATCTCTACTCCAACTGGATCTACAGCATACTCTCTTTCTGCAGGTGGACCTATCCTTTATCCTACACTGGATAATATAGTTCTCACGCCAATATGTCCCCATACGCTAACTAACAGGGCAATGGTTCTACCTGGTGATACCATAATTGTAGTTATCCTCAGATCTTCAGCAGAGCGTGTTTATCTTACGCTCGACGGCCAGGTCGGCTTTTCTTTAATGCAGAATGATACAATTGAAGTTGTAAAAGCACCCTTTAAGACAAAGCTACTTATCCCTTGCGACAGAGATTATTTCCAGATATTGAGGACAAAATTAAAATGGGGAGAAAGGTAATGAACTACCCCGCAGCAAGCTGCAAGGTATCAAATATTAAAACCATGGTACTAAGTCTGTCATTCCGCACTTGATGCGGAATCCAGATTGTCTTTTTTTCTGGATTCCTGCTTCCGCAGGAATGACAAACAAAAATTATAGTAATTATACCCTGAAGCTGAGCTTCGAGGAATTCCTTGATTAAAGTTACGAGTTAAAACTTAAAGGTAAGCAATGGCAAATATTGCAGACGAGATAAAAAGCGTCCTTAAGTTCTATCAGGCATTAGGCTTTGAAATGTTGCCAATTACCCCACCATCACCTGCCTTTAGTAAAGGGGGGAAGGGGAGATTTGAAAAAAGAGAGCGGGGGGAGATTAATGATAAGCAGGCTGCCCTTAATGCCTTGAGAGAAGAGATTGGTAATTGCAAGAGGTGCAGACTCTCAACAGGTAGAACAAATATCGTTTTTGGTGAAGGAAATCCAAGGGCAAGGATTATGTTTATTGGTGAAGCACCAGGCAGAGAGGAGGACATTCAGGCCAGACCTTTTGTAGGAGACGCGGGTATGCTTCTTACAAGACTTATAGAAAAGATGGGTTTAAAAAGGAATGATGTCTATATTGCCAATATAGTAAAATGCAGACCTCCAATGAACCGAGACCCTGAAAGGGGTGAAATAGAAAACTGTAGGAGGTTTGCAGAGGAACAAATAGAGATTATAAATCCTGAGGTAATAATTTCCCTCGGCAGGATCTCTGCCCAAACACTTATAGGAAATGCAGGTTTAAAGATGACGGCAATACGTGGAAACTTCTTCGATTATAATGGAATCCCTTTAATGCCAACTTTTCATCCTGCTTATCTTCTAAGAAATCCAAAAGATAAATGGCTTACCTGGAGTGATGCCCAAAAGGTACTCGATAGATTAAAAAAGAAAGATAGGTCTGAAACGGAGGTTGCATGAAAACACTGTGGGCACCGTGGAGAATGGCCTATATACTGTCAGATAAGAACCAGGGGTGCATCTTCTGTGAAATGCCAAAGCACGGGAAAAATAAAGATAGGGATAATCTTATTCTGTATAGAAGTTTTTATACCTTTGTCATGATGAACCGTTACCCATACAATAATGGCCATCTCATGGTTGTGCCATATCTCCATGCCCCATCACTTGATGGATTTACAGATGAGGCCCTTCTCGATTTTATGAAGGTTACACAATATTCGATTAATTCACTAAAAAAGATTCTAATGCCAGAAGGTTTCAATATTGGGATCAACCTTGGAAAGATAGCTGGTGCCGGGATGGAAGATCACCTGCATCTCCACATGGTCCCGAGATGGGCAGGAGATACCAGCTTTATGACAGTTCTCGATGAAATAAGGGTTATTCCAGAGCATATAATGGACACATATGATAAACTTTTTAGCGTGTTTAATCCGCAGCACATATAAAACGTCATACATCATATCTGCAATCTCCGCACAAATCGGAAGGAAGTTTAATGATATTAATGTGTTCGGCATTAGCCTTCTGATGTGCATTTTTACAGTCGTACTATTAGCTGCAGGTTCTTCTTATAGTCTCACAACAGATAGGGTCCTTGCTACAGTCGACAATGAGGTAATTACATTCTCAGACTATCAACGGTTTATTGGAGATATAGGCTATGCAGAAAATAAAGAAGTAGTTAATGATGCTTCGTTAAAAAGATTGATAGAAGAGAGACTTATCCTCCACGAAGCCAAAAAGAAAAATATAGAAGTAAGCGATGCAGAAATAGACAAAATGATTGAGGAGTTCAAGGAACAAAATGCCCTATCTCAGGAAGATCTTGAAAGAGAGCTTTCAAGGGAAGACATGAATATTCATAGTTATAAGATGTCTGTGAAAAATAAAATAATGATACTGAAACTTATCGGTGAGAATGTAGATTCGAGGATTGTAATAACAGATAAAGAGATTGAGGATTTTTATAACGCAAATAAGAAGGATTATCTTAACAGTCCAGAAAAGGTGGAAATAAGGGCTATCTTCTTGCGTCTAAATGAAGAGCCATCTGTTACTGAGATCACAGATTTTAAGCGGAGGGTGTTGAAAATAGTTGACCAGCTGAAAAATGGTGAAAGTTTTGAAAAACTTATGGATCAATATTCTGATGAACAGCTAAATGGTCAGGAGAGAAAGTTGGGTGAATTTGTAAAGGGAGCTCTTATACCTCCCTTGGATGATAAGGCGTTCACAATGAAAAAAGGCGAAATCAGTGATCCTATATGGGTTGGTGAAGGTGCATATATTCTCCAGCTCATTAACAAAACCCCTGAAACTTTTAATGCCCTCGCTGAAGTTAGAGAAGATATACAGAAGCAACTGTATAAACTTAAGAGAGAAAAACTATTAAATGAATGGGTAAGGTCATTATGGGAAAATGCCTCTATAACAATAAAATAAAGTTAATAATATTTATACTCTTGTATACCATGGCGTGTGTTATTCCAAATTCTTATGCCTCTTGTCGGGAATTGGAACTCTTTGACAGTGGCTACGAATATTATCTTTCATACCGGCCAAAGCAATCTGTAGAAACATTTAATATCTTCCTCAAGGAGTTTCCCGACAGTTTTGCTAAAGATGCTGCAATGTTCTGGCTTGGGAAGTCGCTGATATGTTTAAAATCTTTTGAGGAAGCAAAAAGGGTTTTATCTGAAATCAAATTACAGATTCCCGATAGTCCATTTATCCCATATGTAAACAGAGAATTGGAGGCAATCAGTAGATCGGGATCAGAGATTTATAAAGAAATGAGTGGTGAAGTACAAAAAGGGGGAATGAAACAAATAGGAACAAATATAGCTGATCTTCAAAGTAAAGATAAGGCCATTAGAGATAAAGAAAAGGAAAAATCACAGCGCAATAATAAACCAGTAATACAGAATATACTTGGGGCGAAGCAAACAGACACGGAGAAGAAGGAAATCATAGAGAAGTATATAGGTAATTCTTCAATTGCAGTAACAAAATTAGGTATTAGAGAAATCCTGTGGAGAACTGGCAATGATCATGAAGATTTTATAAATGAACAAATTCTCTATAATGAAGCAAAAAAAATGAATATTAATGTGGATATGGAAAAATATAAAGGGCTGATAGAAAAATACAAGCTCGGAGAAGAGGAGATTAATTATCTAAACAGATACCTTATCATCAGTGAACTCATTGACAAAAAGTTAAAGGACATGCCAGGAGAAAAAATCATTGAATCCCTTTTTGTTAAATATACGAGTCCTGAAGAGCATAAAAGGGACCCGTTGGCAATTGAACTGCAGAAAGATGCAAAGATTGGAAGATCTTTTGAAGATATATATAAATCATACCCTGAATATGTGAAGTATTCACAAATTGAGTTTAATGAATTAGAAAGTAATATTAAGGAAATTGTTTTGTCACTGCACAATGGCGAAATCATTACTATCTGGGATAAATATGGATATAGAATTCTAAAACCCATAGTTAAAGACCTGTCATATAGACCATTTAAGGATTTGGAACCTGAGATAGGAGATAAAATAAAGTCTTTTGTCAAAGACTGGATAAATGACCTCAAGAATGGCAAGGAAGGCAAAACTGAATTTGTGAATGAGTGAAATCAAACCAATAAAATTTCTAAATTTAATGTAAAATCATTCCTGATGAAAAATCTTGACGATATTATTAAATTCCATGGTCACATATGCCCTGGCCTTGTTCTTGGTTACAGGGTTTCTATGCTCGCATTAAAGGAGCTCGGTGAAAGAGCAAAAGATGAGGAGCTTGTGGCAATCGTTGAGAATAATTCCTGTGCTATTGATGCAGTGCAGGTTATGACTGGCTGCACCTTTGGAAAGGGTAACTTGATATTCAGAGACTATGGAAAACAGGTTTATACCTTCATAAAAAGGCCATTCACTGAAGGGCTTAGGATTTCTGTAAGTTGGGAATCTCCTCCCGAGACAGAAGAAGAGAAAAAGATGTGGGAAAGATATACGAGAGAAGACCGTTCAGATGGTGTTCTAAAGGCAGTCCATGACAGGAAGTCGAGAAAGATTGAGGCTATACTGCATGCCAAAGATGAAGAGCTTTTTAAAACTACAAAAATCCAAATGGACCTTCCTGAAGAGGCAGAAATATATCCGAGTATTAAGTGCGCTTTATGTGGGGAGAAAGTTATGGAACCCAGAGCAAGAGTTAAGGAGGGAAAGATTGTCTGTATTCCATGTCAAGGAGCTATGTAAGGTTTTTTCATTTTTGAAGATTCTTTATTGGTAATCTATATGCATTGCGTGGTTCATCAAAGATTATCTATTGGAAACATTTCTTCTCCGTAATGAAATTAACTTTATTTTTAAGCGGTAATAAAAAGGCAGAATATAGTATTTTCGCTCATTCTCGCCCCGATAAGATCGGGACTCCGAGGCTTTTGCCTCTTTATATTAGAATATTCTCTTGGACTATCGGCAAAAGAAGCCGCTCAAATACTATATCCCGCCATCACAGAATTGGAGATACTCACTTATCTATTGTAAAATTGTAATATATATCTGTGTTTGTTACCATAATAGCCTTATCAAGAACCGCTAAAGAAAGATTAAGGTATGGAACCCAAAATGGAAAACGGTAAAAAGCAAAAGTTTGGTCAACTGTTAATTCAGTATGGCCTCATAAATAATAATCAGCTGGAGGAGGCGCTAAAATTACAGGCTCAGGTAGGCGGCTCTATAGGATCAATTCTTGTTGAATTAGGTTATGTAACGATAGAAAAACTTCTTGAGTTTCTCAGCAAGCATTTTAATGTTCCTTCTGTTAATCTCTATGATCTCACGTTAGAACCATCAATCCTCAAAAAGCTTCATCTTGATACAATTAAAAAATATAAGGTCCTGCCTATCGCGATGAAAGAAAAGTATATTACTCTTGCCATGGTAAACCCTAATAACTCTGCTGCTATTCATGACCTTGAATTTCTATTGGGACGACCCATTCAACCTGTCGTTGTCCCGTCCTATCAGATGACTGCTGCTTTAAAAAGCATCGATAAAGAAGGTGGTAAACTCGACAGGCCATTAAAGATATATGAGCCGGAACGGCTAAAAGAAACAAAGCCTCAAGATATGGGGTTGGATTTAAAGCGTATGTTTTTTAGTCTTGTTGAGGAAAATGCATCGGATTTAGTCCTCTCGGCTGGTGTCCCTCCTTGTATCAAAAAGGATAATGAGTTGAGAAGACTTTCTGGCCCATCTTTGAGTCCAAAACAACTGAATGCCTTTGCCTTTGAGTTATTGTCTGAGAGGCAGCGTGAGGAATTCCAAAGGTATAAAGAGATAGAGTTTGCCTATGTTTTTCCTAAGATTGGTAGATTCAGGATCAATATATATAGACAGAGAAGTTCTATTTCTATAACAGCAAGGCATATTATAGAAGTAATTCCCGGTCTTAATGAGTTAGGATTGCCTTTATGGATAGAAGATTTTGCTTTGAAGACACAGGGGCTCATACTGGTAACAGGACCTGCAGGCCATGGTAAGACAACTACTTTAGCCGCTTTGGTAGATATCATTAATACAAAGAGGAAGTGCAATATTATAACCATAGAAGACCCTATAGAATATCTCCATAAACATAAACATAGCAATGTGAACCAGAGAGAAGTTGGTATTGATACAAATTCTTTTCACGATGGGCTCAGACACATCTTCAGACAGGCCCCTGATGTTATCGTGATTGGAGAAATGCGCGACCTGGAAAGTTTCTCTATTGCCTTCCAGGCAGCCGATACAGGCCACCTTGTTTTAAGCACTCTTCATTCAACAACGGCTACTTCAGCGATTGAGAGAATTATCGATGTTTTCCCACCCATACAGCAACAGCAGGTAAGGGTACAGCTTGCGGAAAATTTTATCCTTATTATCAATCAAAGATTAGTTCCATTAAAAGATGGAAGTGGAAGAATCTTAGCCTATGAAAAACTTATCAGTAGTTATAGAGTGAAAAATATGATAAGGGAAGGCAAAGCGCACCACATAAGAAGCATGTTGCAGCAATCAATGGATGACTTTCTATCTATAGACCATAGCCTTGCAAGTCTTTGCATTGAAGGGAAGATAACGCAAGAAACAGGACTTAGGTATTGCGACAATCCTACTTACTTTACAGAGATTGTAAGTAAACCCCGTTAGAAAAGACGGGGCATTTACCTCGCTTTCTATGAGGAATTAAGATTTTATCTATTCCGTCTCCGCTATAAATGGCGGGGCTTTCTAACGGGGTAAAGGAAGAACATCATAAGGGAATAGAGAAAACATACTTAAATTAAATTTGACAAAATACGGTATGAAAGATATCGTCAGAAAGGCAGAGATACTAATAGAGGCACTACCTTTTATACGAAACTTTTATGGGAAAACCTTTGTTATCAAATATGGTGGTGCAGCACAGATCAGGCAGGAACTAAAAGATGCCTTTGCTCAGGATGTGGTCTTACTAAACTATATTGGAATTCATCCCATCATTGTTCATGGTGGAGGTCCAAAGATAAACTCGATAATGGAAAAAATGGGGAAAAAACCTGCCTTTGTCCAAGGACAAAGGGTTACAGACAGGGAGACCATGGATATAGTAGAGATGGTACTCGGAGGTTTAATCAATAAGGAAATCGTTTCTTTAATTAATTGTCACGGTGGAAGGGCGTTAGGTCTCAGTGGCAAGGATGGAGGACTTATAAAGGCTAAGAGGAAATTGTTAAGGACATCCTCTAAAAAAACTAAAGATAAAACAATTGACCTCGGTCTCGTAGGAGAAGTTACGGGTGTCGATAACCAAATACTTATTAGCCTCCAAAAAGAAGGTTTTATACCAGTAATATCTCCTATAGGGATAAGCCAGAAAGGTGAAACGCTGAATATCAATGCCGATTCTGTTGCTGCATTTCTGGCCTCCTCACTTAAGGCTGAAAAACTCATACTCCTGACAGATGTCCCCGGCGTTAAGGATAAAAAAAGCAGAATTATCTCAACTTTAACAAAGCAGCACATAAAAAAGCTTATTAATGATGGTACTATTGCAGGTGGAATGCTTCCAAAAGTTCAGGCATGCCTTAAAGCAATAGGAAGTGGCGTAGCAAAAACTCATATCATCGACGGTAGAGTTCCTCATTGTCTTCTCCTTGAGATATTCACAAAAAAGGGAATTGGTTCAGAGATACTGGCGTAACAGGTGATTCCGAAGTCCTTCTTGAAACGTCTTCTCCTCTTCCTTCTCCTATTATCAACTGGTTTAGTAATAGGTTACCTTATCTTAGTACCTGATGTATCAAGACTAAAAAAGGAAAATCCCCAAAAGACCTCCCTCATGGAATACCGTTACCAAGAATGGCTGAAAAAGGGCAAGAAATACAGGATCAAACAGATATGGGTTCCCCTTTCTTCCATATCACATTATATTGTAAAAGCTGTCTTGATCAGTGAGGATGATAAGTTTTGGAGCCACGAGGGATTCGATTACGAGGCAATGAAAATGGCTATCGAAAAAGATATAAAGGCTGGAAAATTCAAGTTCGGAGGAAGCACAATAACTCAACAACTTGCAAAAAACCTTTATCTTTCACCTGCCAAAAATCCCTTTAGAAAAATTAGAGAGGCTATTATTACTTGGAGGATCGAAAAGATATTGAGTAAAAAAAGGATACTTGAGCTCTATCTGAATATTGTAGAGTGGGGTGAAGGCATATTTGGTATTGAGGCTGCAGCAAGGCATTACTACGGGAAGTCTGCTTCCGAACTCAGCCCTGAAGAAGCATCAAAACTCGCAGCTGTTCTCCCTAACCCGATAAAATATAGTCCTATAGGGGACAGCAGATATGTTACAAGCCGTGCCAATCTTATATACAGTATAATGGTAAGGCGAGGGATTGTAGTACCTGAATATGAAGAGGTCATTGAAGAAGATAAAAATAAGGATGGTACGGTAGAAGAATCGGAGCCTAGCCAAAAAGAAAAACAACTGCAACTTAACCTCGATAAGATTACGCCTCAAGCAAAATCATCATCCACTGAATAGTCCTCTCGATATTATTTTTATACCTGCGGGGATTATATATGGTAAAATGGGGGATTATATATGGTAAAATGATAGTTGAAAATTGCCTACTGTAGAAGAATTGAAAAAATACCATAAAGGAGAAAAGGATGTTAAATCTGACTGATTCAACGATTCATAAGCTCAAGGAAGTTCTAAAACAGGGAAATTTTTCAGACCATGGCATAAGGATATTTGTAGTACCTGGTGGTTGAAGACCATCTTTGGCTATGGACATAGCCAGTGTTGCTGAAGATGGTGATATAACACTTGAAAATGATGGGCTGAAGGTATTCTTAGCTAAAGAGGCGGATTTAATGCTTTCAGGGGCAACCATAGACTATTCAGATGAGCAGGGGTTTGCAATAACTGGTATGGCTCAAAACTCATGTTCATGTCAAAGTTCAAGCGACTGCCAGTAGAAAATGAGAGCGCTCACGCTCAATACAGTATCATTTCCTTGACTCCTTGGACCCTCTTAACAACCTTAAGAAAGAACTTGAAGTTTTTAGAGCTAACCTATGAAAAAACTTATGTTTTTATGTACTGCTAATTCCTGTAGGAGTCAAATGGCTGAGGGATTTGCAAAGGAGTTTGGGAAAGGATTAATAGAAGTCCATAGTGCTGGCCTTATGTCGGCTGGTGTTCATAGAAGGGCAATTGCTGTAATGAAAGAAGTCGGCATTGATATATCAAAACAGAAGTCAAAGGCAATAGATGAAAACTTGCTCAAAAAGATGGACATTATCGTAACTCTCTGTGGCAATGCCGAGGAGTCATGTCCCTGGACGCCTCCAAATATAAAACGTATCCACTGGCCGATCGAAGACCCTGTGGGGACAATTGGTACGGAAGAAGAGATAATGAGTGAGTTCAGGCGTGCAAGGGATGAGATAAAGGAGAGGGTCAAAAAATTAATAGAAGAACTTGCCCTTTAATCACTATCTGCAAACTTTATTAAGGTACCCTTTTTATAAGTCCCATATCTAAAGAGAGTAATCCCTTTACAATTTTTTTCGTATGCAAGAAGAAAAGCCCTTGCGACATCTTCCTTTTTAGACCTGTGGGGGATATTTATGGTCTTTGAAACGGCATTGTCTGTGAACTCCTGGAAGCAGGCCTGCATCTCTATATGGTCTTCTGGTGGGATTTCATGTGCAGTTTTAAAGAGCCTTCGTATCTCCTTAGGAACATCTTTTATTCCTCTTAAGTTACCTTTTTCGATAACCTTTGCTTTTAATCCATCACTATAGAAGCCTCTTTTTTGAGCTAATGCAAGAAAGTATTCATTGATCTCATCAAGCTCACTGTCTAATATAAGCCTCTTATATGCAAGGGCAAAAAGGGGTTCTATACCACTTGAACAACCAGCGATTATTGAGAGTGTTCCCGTTGGTGCTATCGTTGTGGTTGTCGCATTTCTTACACGGGGCATATTAGGGGCATCATAAATGGAGCCGTCGAAATTAGAAAAAACACCTTTCACTTCAGCAAGTTCGACAGATGCCTGCCTTGCCGTATCCCTTATGAACTTCATCAAGGTTCGACCAAGCTTAAATGCCTTTTTACTGTTGTAGGGGATACCGAGAAGTATTAACATATCTGCCCATCCCATAACACCGAGACCTATCTTTCTATTTCCTTTGTGCATTTTCTCTATCTCGGGGATTGGATATTTGTTTATATCTATAGCATTATCGAGAAATCTCACAGATGTTTTTATGTCTTTAGAGAGATTTTCGAGATCAACATCTTTTTCCATGTTTCTGAATTGAAAATCTTGATCAATTAAAATTGACCGGTTTAAATATTTCGACAGGTTTATAGACCCAAGAACACATGCTTCATAGGGAAGCAGGGGCTGTTCGCCGCAGGGGTTAGTGGATTCCATAACCCCGATGTTTGGAGTCGGATTTGCTTTGTTAATCCTGTCTATAAATACAATGCCCGGATCACCAGTCTCCCAGGCACTTTCTACCATCGCATCAAATACCACCTTTGCCTTTATTCTGGCCACAACAGCCTTGCTACGGGGATTAATAAGCTCATATCCCTCATCTTTCTCAAGGGCATTCATAAATGCGTCTGTAACTGCCACAGAAATATTGAAGTTCGTTAGCTCTCCTCCTGATCTTTTAATTTTTATAAAGTCAAGGATGTCCGGATGATCCACGCGTAGTATTCCCATATTTGCCCCTCGTCTTGCACCACCCTGCTTTATAACCTCTGTTGCCGTGTTGTAAATTCTCATAAATGAGACCGGACCACTTGCTACCCCTCCGGTAGAGCGAACAATGTCTGCCTTAGGCCTCAATCTCGAAAAAGAAAAGCCTGTACCACCGCCGCTCTGGAGTATTAAGGCAGCGTTTTTTAATGTGTCAAATATGGAGTTCATCGAGTCTTCCACAGGTAGCACAAAACATGCAGCAAGCTGCCCGATATCCTTTCCTGCATTCATGAGGGTAGGGGAATTTGGGAGGAATTTAAGATTAGATATAAGTTCATAAAATTTTTCCCCCCACTCTTCAGAATCGCCTCCATAGAAACTTTCTGCAAATGCAATGGCTTTTGCAACCCTGTTGAACATCTCTTCAGGAGTTTCTTTGACATTGCCCCTCTCGTCTTTCAGCAGATACCTTAACTGAAGAACCCGAAGGGCATTCTCGGTAAGATTCATTAGAAGGCCTTTTTTCTTGCTGCCAGTTTATTCAAGGCATTAATATAGGCCTTAGCAGAAGCAAGTATTATATCCGTATCAGCACCATATCCTCTTACGGTCCTATCGTCTTCCTCAAGTGAAACTATCACCTCTCCAAGGGCATCTGTTCCACCTGTAATTCCTTTGATCTCGAATTTCAACAGAGTGCTCTTTGTATTGACTATTGATGCAATAGCTTTGTACGTTGCATCCACAGGACCATCACCATGCGCCATCCTGTCTACTATAGTGTCACCAACCCTGAGCTTGACTGTTGCAGTAGGTTTCTGATTGATACCGCTTACAATGTATAAATCAACAAGACTGTATACTTCTGGAACCTTTGTAACATCTTCAGAAACCAGTGCTTCTATATCTTCATCAAATATATCCTTCTTTTGATCAGCAAGTCTTTTGAACCTTTCGAATGCATTATTGAGCTCTGTATCTGTTAGAACATGTCCAAGCTCCTTGAGTCTTGTTTTAAAGGCATGTCGTCCTGAATGCTTTCCGAGAACAAACTTAGTAGCATAAAGGCCTATACTTTCCGGTTTAATTATTTCATATGTTGTCTTCTCTTTGAGTAGACCATCCTGATGAATACCTGATTCATGTGCAAAGGCATTAGCTCCCACAATCGCCTTATTTGGCTGTACTGAAATGCCTGTTATTTTTGTAATAAGCTTGCTGCTGCGTACTATCTCTTCTGTATTTATTTTGGTATCAGCATTAAAAATATCGCGCCTTGTTCTTAATGCCATGACAACCTCTTCTAAAGAACAATTCCCTGCGCGTTCTCCAATTCCATTAATAGTGCATTCGATCTGTCCGGCTCCATTCAGTACCGAGGATAAAGAATTGGCAGTTGCAAGCCCAAGGTCATTGTGGCAGTGTACTGAGATTACTGCCTTACTAATATTCTTAACCTTGTCGTGAATAGTTTTTATCATTGCCCCGAATTCAGCAGGAATACTATATCCAACCGTATCCGGAATATTCACAGTAGAAGCACCAGCATCTATAACAGCTTCAATAACCTCACAGAGATAATTAATGTCTGTTCTGGTTGCATCCATGGGTGAGAACTCTACATCCTCCACGTAGCTTCTTGCAAGTTTAACCATCTCAACAGACCTTTTCAAAGCCTCCTCTCTACTTACACGAAATTGATGTTTGAGGTGGATATCCGAGGTAGAATGAAAAGTATGAATCCGTTTTTTAGGGGCATCTTTTAATGCCTCCCAAGCACTTTTTACATCCTCCTCTCTTGCCCTTGCAAGACTGCAAATAATCGGACCCTCAACTTCACTGCTGATGATTTTTATTGACTCAAAGTCACCGGGTGAACTGAAGGCAAATCCAGCCTCAATAACATCGACACCAAGGCGCGCAAGCTGTTTCGCTACTGTCAGCTTCTCCCCTACATTCATAGATGCGCCCGGTGATTGTTCACCGTCTCGAAGTGTGGTGTCAAATATCTTTATTATTCTCATTACGCAACTCCAGCCTTATCTGTCTGTTTTCTTTTCCTGTAAAAGAGTATTATATTTTCAATTATACCACCAATTAGATAGATCATGGCGAACAAGAAAAGCGCAATCTGGGGATGGACAACTACAAGTGTAAAGATAATGACTATAGCAACTAAAATACTGAAGGGTTTTCTCTTGCCGAGATTCAGCTCCTTTATACCATGGAATCTCAAGGTGCTAACCATAAGCACAGAAAGAAAGATTGTAAGAATTAAGATAAGATAATTTTTCTCTGGCCCCGTTTCCCATATTTGATGGTAAAAGATTATAAGCGTTGCGACTACTGCTGCGGCCCCCGGGATGGGCATTCCTGTAAACGCCTTAGATTCTGCCGAGCCCATCTGAATGTTATATCTGGCAAGCCTCAAGGCACCACAGGCCATAAAAAGAAATGCAACTGCCCATCCTATTCTTCCAAAAGGTGTAAGCCCCCATTTATAAATCATTACGGCTGGTGCAACACCAAAGGCGACAAGGTCCGAGAGCGAATCCAATTCTATACCGAACTTTGTGGTGCTGTGTGTAAGCCGCGCTACCCAACCATCAAGGCCGTCGAATATATTTGATATCATTATTGCCCATGCGGCATTAATGTAGTTGCCCTTAAGCGATGCAAGGATCGAATAAAATCCAAAGAACATCCCGCATAACGTCAGAATGGTTGGTAATAAATATACGCCTTTTTTCATTGAGCTTAATTATAATAAAAATGATAATACATTTGCTTAAAAAGCATAACCCCTCAATTGAAAAAAATTACCTTTATTTTTTATCCATAATCTGGTAGATTTACAAAAATATTCGTCAGGAGGGGTCAAGCAATGAGTTTCTGGGAAGAGGTAAAAAAGGACTTGCGGAAAGGGGTAAAGGAGGGCGTCCATCTTCTCAAAGAAAAAGCAATAGTTGTAAAGGAAAAGGCCGAAGAGCTTGCCGAGGAGGGGAAGAGGCGGTATAAGCTTTTCGAACTCCAGACAAAAGTTCAAAAGGAGATAGCAGAACTTGGTGGACGAGTATATGACTTGAGCTCCAAGCTTAAAAATCCTCTGCTTGACAAAAAGGTTAAGTCACTTATAGCACGGATTAAAAAATTAGAGGAACAGGTTACAAAACTTGAAGGTAAAACAAAGGGAGCGATCAAGAAGATTACCAAAAAACAACCCAAATAATCAGAAATGAATTTGAATCACGGATTATAATGGAGGCACGTCATGAAGAAAGTATTAGTGTCTATTTTATTAATTGGAATACTGATAGGTGCAGGGTACTTTGTTCTTCCCATATTAATACAAAAAGAAACAAAGGGGTTTAGGACAGAACTTCAGGATGTAAAGCAGCGCCTCCAAAAAATAGAAGAGTTTACCCAAATTGCCCCATTAAAGCCTGATGCTGATTTCCAGAAAGTCATTAACTCCGTAAATGCCCTCTACGCAAAAGTAGTTTCCCTTGAAGACTCTCTCAAGAAAAAAACATCTGCAATTAATGATATGATAGACAAACAAAATACATCAACAAAAGAAGCCTTTAAAAAACAGGCTGAGGCTTTCGAGAAGCTCTCTCAGGAGACACAGGTTAAAATACAGGAGATTATGTTTGATGCTACCATGGCAAACATCAGAGGACACATCTTAAAAGCAAAAGTCGAAATTTCAGCGAAAAATATTGGTGTTGCAAAAACTGAACTTGACCTTATTAATGAATTATTTTCAAAAGTAGCAACGGTTGTATCTGATAAGAATAAGAATGCCATTAAGGAGCTTCAAGCATCATTACAGAAAGCAAGGTCAGAAATAGATACCGATTTACCTTCAGCATCGAATAAAATTGATCTTCTTTGGTATGAAATGAGCAGACTGTTGAGAAAGGCTTGAGGAAAATATACCTATAGGTTAGTCAAAAAAGAGAAATGATAGCTACGATCCTAATTGTTTTCATTATTATCTTGTTGGTTGCAATATTTTCAGTTCAGAATGCCATACCTGTAACAATAACCTTTTTTTTCTGGAGGTTTGAGGCTTCTCTTGCAATAGTCATATTTCTTTCTGTAATCACTGGGCTCATTACCGGTGTGATTATCGCTTTTTTGTTGCGGATGAAACCATCTACGAAAAACATAAAATAGTTGGAGATTGTTCTTTACTGTCATTTAACACTCACATGGGTTAAGATAGCTAAAAATGGCACATCCAAAAATTCTCGCTTTCGTTCTTGCTGGAGGTAAAGGTGAAAGACTTTTCCCGCTAACTGTTTTCCGTTCTAAACCATCGGTGCCCTTCGGTGGAAGATACAGAATCATAGACTTTGTCTTGAGCAACCTTGTCAATTCACATATATATTCTATTTACCTTCTCGTACAATATAAATCTCAATCTCTTATTGACCATGTTAGACAGAACTGGGTATTGTCTTCTGTTATAAAAGACCATTTCGTGACCGCTGTTCCACCACAGATGCGCATGGGGCCTGAGTGGTTTCAAGGTACAGCTGATGCAGTTTTCCAGAATATTGATTTCATCCGCCAGCATAATCCAGGACTCGTTATAGTCTTTGGAGCAGATCATATTTACCGAATGGATATCCGCCAGATGATAGATTTCCATCTTGAGCAGGATGCATATGTTACAGTTGCTGCAAGACCTGCCCCCTTAAAAGAAGCATCAGCTTTCGGGGTTATCGTAGCAGATGGTGAAAATCGAATTATAGGATTTCAGGAAAAACCAAAGAAACCTATTCCTATTCCAGATGATCCCGCACATGCTTTTGTCTCTATGGGGAATTATATTTTCAACAAAGATGTTCTCTGTGACGCATTGGCAAAGGCACAAAGGAAAAAACAGCATGATTTTGGTGCCCATGTGATTCCAGGACTCGTTGAGACAAAAAAGGTATTTGCTTATGACTTTTCAATGAATATTGTTCCTGGAACCATGCCCTATGAGGAAAAAGGATACTGGCGTGATGTGGGAAATATAAAGGCATACTTCGACGCCCACTTGGATATGTTAGGCAAGGCTCCTCCGTTTGATCTTAACAATGCCTTATGGCCCGTGCTTCCATCAGGGTATGAAGGACCTTCTACAAAAATTTTAAGAGGTGAGATAAGGAACAGTATAATCGCTGATGGTTCAGTAATCCATAAGGCAAAAATACGCAATTCCGTTATCCGTAGCGGTGTAGTCATTGAAGACGATGTCAGCGTAGAAGATTGTATCATCATGGATCAAGTAGTATTAAAAAAGGGCTGCAGTCTTCGAAATGTCATAGTGGATAAATTGAATATGATACAAGAAGGAGAAAGATTTGGTTTTGAACCTGAGAAAGACCGCTTTCGCTGTCACATAGACAGCTCTGGAATAGCAATAATTCCAAAAAGAGGCCGGCCGATAAAATCCTCAAAATTTTAATACTTAATAAATTATAGAAAACAGAGAATAATGGAGTGATGGATTTAAGACTATGGAAATAGATTTACAAAACACAGATGAATTAATAAATAAGCTTTCAGATCTCTGCAGTATTGTTCCGGAATACTGGGATATTTCTGGCAAAAAACATATAACCTCTGTTGAGACCAAAAAGGCGATACTCAGAGCAATGAGACTTAAAGTTGATTCTGTTGAGGACATCGTAAAGGAAATTAATGAACGAAAATATAAGCCTTGGAGAAACTTAATTGAATCTGTATATGTCATTTCAGTAAATGATCAGCCTCTAAAAATTCCTGTTTATATACCTGTTCAGGAAGGTGAAGAGAAAAAACTGTTACTCTCATGGTCAATTGAGAGTGAAGATAATCCCCTTCAGTCCCCCTTTAGTAAAGGGGGACTGAAGGGGGATTTTAAAGGTAATGCAGGGGGATTATCAGGTGAAAGAAATAAGTTCATACTTTCAGGTGATTCCATAACAATTTCCGAACTACAGTGGATCAATGGTATAAGGTATATAAGGATAGACCTTCGGGATACAGGAAACCGGGACATCGGATATTATGTAATTCAAGTAGAATGCAAACATCCTGAAAATATTTTTCCAGGGAATACAAACCTTTTAAAGATGACTTCAAGAGTAATTGTAACCCCGGATACATGTTATATACCACTTGAACTACAGGATGGAAGAACATGGGGTCTTTCCATTAACCTTTATTCAATTTCTTCACTTAGAAACTGGGGTATAGGAGATTTCACTGATCTTAAAAAAATTGTCAAATGGATCGCTGATTTAAAAGGTGGCTTCGTGGGCATTAATCCGTTACATGCAATCCCAAACACGAAACCTTTTGGTATTAGCCCTTATTCACCAATAAGTAGGCTTTATAAAAATTTCATTTATTTAGATATTGAAAATATTCCTGAAATCTCAGACTCTGAAAATGCAGAGGCAATTACAAAATCTGAGTCTTTTAAAAAAGAGCTGAACAAGCTCAGGAAAGGAAAATTAATTGATTATGAACAAATAGCATCACTAAAGGAAAAGGTATTAAGACATGCCTTTGACCTATTCTACGAAAAGCACTATATGCAGGATACCCCACGAGGCAAAGATTTCCGGAGATATGTATCAGAAGAAGGCAGTAACCTTGAGTCCTTTACACTTTTTTTAGCGCTCTGGAAATACATGCATAAAGCATATGATGCATATACCTATCAGCAGTGGCCTGAGGAGTACCATAGTCCATCAAATAAAGAAGTCCAAGAGTTCAGAAATACACATGAAAAGGAGATACTCTTTTATAAATATGTTCAATGGCTTGTTGATGGACAACTTAAAGAAACAGCAGAAATAGCCAGAAAGATCGGAATGGTTGCGGGTCTTTATCATGATCTCGCTATAGGGTCTGTTAATGGAGGGAGTGATGCATGGAATTATCAGGGTGTTATTGGAGAAGCAGATGTAGGTGCGCCCGCTGATGATTTCAATCCCAATGGCCAGAACTGGGGTTTTCCTCCAGTGATTCCCGAGAGATTAAAAGATACAGGATATGAATTGTTTATCCAGACAATAAGAAAGAATATGAAATATGCTGGTGCATTGAGAATAGATCATGCCCCTGGCTTATTTAGACTTTTCTGGATTCCCTATGAAACAACTCCTAAACAAGGTGCGTACATATTGTATCCGTCAGAAGATCTTCTGCGAATCATCGCACTTGAAAGTGTGAGAAACAAAACAATGGTTATTGCAGAAGACCTCGGCACAGTAGGGGAGAATGTCAGAGAAACACTCAAAGGATTCCAGATGCTTTCTTATAAGCTTTTTTATTTTGAAAGAAATTATCCAGATCCTTCATTTGTACTACCCGACAGATACCCCGATACAGCACTCTGTGCCGTTACCACTCACGATCTGCCGACGTTATATGGTTATTGGAAAAGCCAGGATATAAAGATTAGAAAAAAACTGGGTATGTTTACAGATGATGCTTCTTGCCAAAGTCAGATAAGAGAAAGGAAGAGAGACAAAAAACTTATCTTATCTGCTCTTAAATCTCAGGGTATAATTCCTGATAATTTCCCGTCAGACCCCAAAATGATACAACAAATGACTCCTAAATTATGCCTTGCTATATACCAGTATCTCGCGAGAACTCCTTGCAAACTATTGCTCGTGAGCCTTGATGACATCCTTGGCACGCTGAATCAGCAGAACATGCC